>Ga0207433_10000028_pt1 | contig 326265 bp, 287 predicted proteins | sample YelNatPaOPGAMG01_FD_187559 | JGI IMG/M metagenome (GOLD analysis project Ga0207433, IMG submission 187559) | Hot spring thermophilic microbial communities from Obsidian Pool, Yellowstone National Park, USA - OP-RAMG-01 (SPAdes) (version 3) | ecosystem: Environmental > Aquatic > Thermal...
AATCTGGATCTTCTCTTCCGGCGAATAATGCTTCCGACTTTCGAACATGGCTTTCCTCCTTTACTTTACTCTCTGCTAAGAAGCTAACAAATTCGGAGGAAAATTCCAATTCCAAGAGAAGCAGAACAAGAAAACCAATGGGATTGCACCGCGACTCCCATTTCGCCATGGGCTTCATCCCAGGCCACAATGGAGTAGGTCCAGGCTTTGGGTTCTGCCCATGCGTTCAATTGCAAGGTGAACATGATGCAAAGTGTGAAGCAAAAAATGTCATATTTTCTTGGCCTCATGACACTTTCTCCTTTTCAATGGACCTTTTAATGAACATACAGAATTTCTCTCAATTTTTCAATCATAAATCGCTATAGCATCTTTTATCAGAATTTTTTATATTAAAAAAACAAAAAAGGAACTCCACATGTCAGCTCAAAATCGGACTATTTTCTTTTTGCTTTTTTGGACCATCCATGGATATTCTCTTTCTTCTCTTCCTCCCCATCTCCATGATGCAGATTCGACGAAGAAAGAAATTTTATCAGGGGAGGACGGCTCCATGCTTGTTGGATACACAATCCAGATCCAAAATGATACGATTTGGTTTCAATCGGACTTAGGCTTTTTCTCAATTCCTTTGTCAAAGATAAAATCCATTCAACCTCTTCATCCATTTTCTCCTTCAGAAAAATTCCATCTTTCCTATCCACACGGCACACGGCTCTTTTTCGCTCCCACTGGAGAGATGTTGAAAAAAGGCCAAGGATATTTCCAGGATATTTATCTCTTTTTTGCAGGCGTCGCGTACGGGATTTCTTCTCACTTGACCATGGGAGGGGGGATTTCTCTTTTCCCAGGAGCTGGAAATCAGTTATATTATCTTACACCCAAAATCGGTTTCCCAGTCCATCGCAAAGTAAAATTTGCTTTTGGGACTTTATTGGGAGGTGTCACGGGAGAAACGGATCATGTGGGCATTCATTATGGGGTGGCCAGTATAGGTTCTCCTGAAGCAGGTCTCACTTTTGGACTGGGATATGGGTATGCAGGCTCTCGAGTAGCAAAGCATCCAGTAGGAATCATTGGAGGCCAAAAACGGATTTCAGAGAGAAGTGCCCTGGTGTCTGAGAATTGGTTCATCCATGGGACTTTGCCTCTGATGTCTCTTGGCGTTCGCTTTTTTGGAGAAAAATTGGCAGTGGATTTGGCCTTTGTGCGTCCATTGGAAATGGACATGCAAGGATTTCCAGCAATTCCCTACGTGGATTTTGTGGTGATTTTTTGAAGAAAGGATCACAGATGAAACTCATGGAAGCACTCAAAAAAGGATGGATTCTTGTTTCAGACGGTGCATGGGGCACTTTTCTCCATGAAAAAGGGTTAAAACCTGGAGAATGTCCAGAACTTTGGAATCTCACCCATCCGGAAGAGGTGTTGGACATTGCCAGATCCTATGTGGAAGCCGGTTCGGACATCATCGAAACCAATAGTTTTGGCGCCAATCGAATCAAACTTCGGCATTACGGATTAGAAAACCGGGCCCGGGAAATTAATCAGAAGGCAGGAGAAATTTCAAGAGAAGCGGCAGGAGAAGATCGCATCGTGCTTGGATCCATGGGTCCGACTGGGAAATTTCTCATTACCGGCGAAGTCACCGAGGAGGAACTTTTAGAGGCGTTTTCTGAACAAGCCGTGGCTTTGGAACAAGGGGGAGTGGATGCAGTGTGCATTGAAACCATGACTGCATTGGACGAAGCCTTGATTGCAGTAAAAGCCGTTCGAGAATACACGGATTTAGAAATCGTATGCACTTTTACTTTTGACCGCATGGCAGATGGAACGTATCGGACCATCATGGGGGTAAGCCCTTCAGAAATGGCAAAAGCCTTAATCGAAGCCGGTGCACATGTCATTGGAACCAATTGCGGGAATGGCATGGGGCCCATGGTGGATATTGTCCGGGAAATTCGGAGTGTGGCAAAAGACATTCCCATTTTGGTACACGCCAATGCAGGAAAGCCCATTGTCCAAGAGGGAAAAACCGTATTCCCCGAAACGCCAGAGGAAATGGCAAATCAAGTTTCAGAACTCATCCGTGCAGGCGCCAATGTCATTGGCGGGTGTTGTGGCACAACGCCTCAACACATCCGGGCCATGAGAGAAGTAGTGGACAAGCATCTTTTGAATTTATAATTCCATCATGAAAATCGAAGAGAAATCAGATCGTATTTGGCAATACACTTTGGAATACGATGAAATTGGCCTCGAATCCGTTCATGTTGAAAAAGCCATAGGGTATCAAAATGGCCCCCCTCCTGAACATTTCCTGGAACTCATTCACCAGGCCATGGAAGGAATTCGGCCCTTGGCCCAAATTCAAGGCGGGTATCGATGGATTGAAAATTTCCATACAGATGGGGCCCACTGTTGGATTCAAGAGCAAAAATTTCAAACAGGACAGATCATTGGAAGCCAACTTCGGCATGCAGAGTCCATTGCGATTTTCGTTTGTACTGTGGGTCCAGAAATTGAAAAATGGTCTAAAGCCCTCATGCAACAGGGAGACATCACGCTCGGGTATATTGTGGATGCCACTGCCTCAGAACTTGTGGAATTGGCCATGGACAAAATTCAGAACCACATGGAATCTCAGATGCAAAATTTTGGATTGGGCATTACCAATCGGTTCAGCCCGGGATATTGCGGATGGTCGGTGTCAGAACAACACCTGCTGTTTTCATTGTTGCCGGAAAAATTTTGTGGGGTCACACTCACCCCTTCTGCACTCATGGTGCCCATTAAATCCATTAGTGGGGTGATCGGCATTGGTCCCCATGCCAAAAGAATGGAATATCCGTGCAAAAAATGCGATCAAACCCAATGCATTTATCGTCGAAGAATGATGGAGAAATAAAGGAGGGAAAGCCATGAATCGATCCAAATTTTTCAAAATGGGGATTGTGCTGGCCATTGGATGGTTGATGGCTTGTAGTACCGTGCCTATTACAGGCAGACGTCAGCTGGATCTCATTCCTCAATCCACCATGCTTTCCATGAGCTTTGAGCAATATTCTGCATTTCTCAAAGAAAATCCAGTGAGCAAAGATCCTGTGGCCACTGCCATGGTGGAAAGGGTGGGAAGACGCATTCAAAAAGCAGTGGAAACGTATTTTGCTCAAAAAAAATTATCGTCACAACTGCAAGGATATGCCTGGGAATTTCATCTGGTCGAAAGCAATGAAGTCAATGCATGGTGCATGCCGGGCGGAAAAGTGGTGGTATACACTGGGATTCTTCCCTATACCAAAGACGAAAACGGCCTTGCCGTGGTCATGGGTCACGAAATTGCCCATGCAGTGGCACGCCATGGCAATGAACGGATGAGCCAGGCCCTTTTGGCAGAAATGGGGGGCATGGCGCTTTCCAAAGCCTTGGAAGAAAAACCTGAAAAAACGCAAATGCTTTGGATGGCTGCATTTGGTATAGGGGCTCAATTGGGCGTTCTTTTGCCCTACAGCCGGTTGCACGAAAGCGAAGCAGATTACCTCGGACTCATCTTCATGGCCATGGCTGGATATGATCCCAATGGTGCAGTGGAATTCTGGAAGCGCATGGCCAGTTCTGGAGGCGCAAAACCACCGGAGCTTTTAAGCACCCATCCTTCGGATGAAACCCGAATTCGGAAAATTCGATCTGCCATTCCAGAAGCCATGGAATATTATAAAAAAGCAGAAGAATAGAGATGGCTCCCATGAAACTTTTAAAAATTTTTTTTCTATTATTTCCTCTCTCGGGATTTGGCTTAATTACCAATATTCCGGGTAGAGAGGTCACTGAATTATGTGGACGGTGGCAGATTATTGTGGATCCCTATGACAATGGATATTATGATTATCAGATGCGTCCCCACACCAAAGAGGGCTATTTTGCCAATCGAATGCCTCAGGATAAAACCGAGCGCATTGAGTATCGATTTTCTCCAGATCATACGCTCGAAGTCCCCGGAGACTGGAATACACAGATGGAGAAACTTTTCTATTACGAAGGCACAATTTGGTACAAAAAAGATTTTGATGCTCCCTCTGAAAAGGGAAGGTTTTTTCTCTATTTTGAAGGAGTAAACTATCTCTGCGATGTCTATCTCAATGGAGAATGGATTGGCAGGCATGTGGGAGGATTTACACCATTTCAATTCGAAGTGACGGATCGTCTCCGGGACAAAGGGAATTTTCTGGTTCTTCGAGTAAACAACACCCGGATTCCAGAGGGGGTCCCGGGTCTCAACACCGACTGGTGGAATTACGGTGGAATTACCCGTCGGGTGCTTTTGGTACACGTGCCGGAAACGTTTATCGAAGAATATTTTATCCAATTGGCCAAAGATTCGTTTTATAAAATCCAAGGATGGGTCAGACTCAATGGCCCTGAAAAAAAACAGACCGTACGCATTGAAATTCCGGAACTGAAAATTTTCCAAGCAGTGTGTACCGATAACGAAGGAACAGCCCATTTTTCTTTTTCTGCCAAGCCCCGGCTGTGGTCGCCAGAAAATCCAAAACTCTACCGGGTAATCCTTCGAACCCAAACCGATCGTGTGGAAGAGAAAATTGGTTTTCGAACCATTTCCGCCACAGAAGACGAAATTTTGCTCAATGGCAAACCGATTTTTTTAAAAGGCATTTGCATTCACGAAGAAGCCCCTTTTCGAGGGGGAAGGGCTTCTCGACCAGAAGAGGCTCGAATTTTATTGGGCTGGGCAAAAGAATTGGGATGCAATTTTGTTCGACTGGCGCATTATCCCCACAACGAATGGATGGTCCGCGTTGCAGACGAAATGGGCCTTTTGGTCTGGTCTGAAATTCCGGTGTATTGGACCATTCATTTTGAAAATCCCCATACGTATGCCAATGCAGAAAATCAACTGGTTGAAAATATTACTCGAGACAAAAATAGGGCGAGCATCATTTTGTGGTCCCTGGCCAATGAAACTCCGGTCACCCCTGAACGAAATCAATTTCTCAAGCGTCTTGCAGAAAAGGCCAGAAGCCTGGATCCCACCCGACTCATTACCGCCGCATCAGACAAATCCAGTTCGGATGGATTGACGTATCTCATCAGCGATCCCATTTGTGAATTTCTCGACGTCATTGGCGTGAATGAATACATAGGATGGTACGATGGACTCCCAGAAAAATGTGACCGAGTAAGTTGGAAACGCGCATATCGCAAACCCGTGATTGTGAGTGAATTTGGAGGAGGCGCGTTGTACGGTGTCCATGGAGATTCTTTAACCCGATGGTCTGAAGAATTTCAGGAAAATGTGTACCGACATCAAATTGCCATGCTCGAACGCATGGAGTTTCTCCGCGGGGTCACCCCCTGGATTTTGATGGACTTTCGTTCACCCAGGCGACCTCTGTACGGCATCCAAGATGGATGGAATCGAAAAGGCGTGATTTCAAATTTTGGGGAAAAGAAAAAAGCGTTTTTTGTTTTGCAGGAGTGGTATCGACATAGATAATCAAGGAAGCTTAATCCAAGACAATTGAACAGAAGAATAAAGGCATGATGAAACAAATAAGTAAATTTCGCTTCCGCACGAGAACAACCGTTCGGATTTTTTTATTTACCCTACTTCTGGAAGTGTGGAATACAAAAGTCGCTTTTCCACAAATTGTTGAACCCTTATCGAAAATCCCTGCAGATCCAAACTTCTGGAACCGTCCAGAACCCAAAATGATTTTTATCCGAAAGGAATATATAAAAGAAAATGCGCAAAGTGTCTTCCCGATTTATAGTCTCTGGGCAGCCATGCACGATGGCTCTGATCCTCGATTCATTTCCTATTGCCGAGTCGGATCTGCCCTTCTGTCAATCGTCATGCCCACCCTTTCTCCAGACGCGAAGAAAATCGTGTTCACCGGATTGGACGAAAATTCTGCAAGCAAGTTGAGAATGCCATCTGAAAATGGTTTATGGGTGTACGATTTGGAAACCAACAGGAAGCAACGGGTGTTTCCAGAACCCGTCTCCAAGGTGTTCTGGTCTAAAGACAGCAGATCTCTATTCTTTGAAAAGGGCGTGCAAGGATTGTTCAAAATACACGTGGAGACCAAAGAAGTGGTGAAGATTCTCTCACTGGGTGAGATGGAAGCGTATGAAAATCTATCAGGGGAGAATTTTCTCTTGGGAAGTACCATCACTCTCCACGATCTATTGGACGACAAATTGCTCTATACACGGCTTGCCTATAAAAAAATTGTAAAATCCATTGAAACGAGAGGACAGCAAAAGATAACCAAGATAATTGCCGAGCCAGACAAAAAACACATTTGGATCCTGGAAACGACCCGTCGCCTCCCCATCTGGCTGACCGAGGGGGATGAGCCTCGTTTCTCTCCAGATGGCCGATATGTCCTTTTTAGAAGAAAAGGAGAGATCTGGCAGATGGATATTTATGGGAAAAATGAAAAAAGAATAGGCATAGGAAATGATCTGGCCTTTTCTCCAGACGGCGAGAAAATCGCGTATGTCGATGCGGGCACGTATCAAAATCCCCATGGATGGATCAATGTGTACGTGGCAGACCTCCACGATGGATCCACCACACCCATCCTGCTCATTCCTGGATGGAAAGAGATCATGGCCAGGTCCATTCCAAATTTTGAGAGAAGCTTCAACACCATTGGCTATTTCAATGAGAAACCCAAATTGGTCTGGCTATCCAATGACAAGATCATTTATTCTGTGGGATATGCCACTTTTTTTCTGGCAGATCTCAACACCCATACGGCCCAACCCCTGTTTCAATGGATCCAGGTCTCTCCTAGACCGGAATACTTTGACAGCCACGATTCGACCCTGGTTTTGACATCCCCCATGATCAAAACCTCAAGACGGGAAAACCATCCTCTGTATGGATCAGGCTGGCTAGAAGAAGAGGACATCTGGAAGGTCTCAGTGGACTGGAAAAGAAAAAAAATGATTGTGGAAAATGGTTTTATGCCACAACCAGTGAAAAGCCCATAGAAGAAAGTTTGCGTGAAAGGGAATTTAAGTCAGCGCAAGGGCCACGGCATCGGCCAAAAGAAATCCTTTGGTCGTTAAAGCAAGACGATTTTCAGAGAGCGTCGCCAGTTGCCTGTTCAGAAGATTTTCAATAATAAAATTCTTGCCTTGAATCCAATCCAAAGGAATCCCTTCTTTTTTGCGAAGACCCAAAGCAATTGCTTCAAGCCGTTGTTGTTCAGGATTTAAATATTCTTCTCTTTCAGGAGGCAATTTTGAATTGTGTAATGCGGTGATGTACTTTCTCACATTTGGAAGATTCCAAAATCGCCTTGCCCCTGTAAAAGAATGCGCAGAAGGCCCAAAACCCAAATACGGGATTCCATTCCAATAGCCTTCATTGTGTTTGCACCGAAAACCCGGTTTTGCAAAATTGGAAATTTCGTAATGTTCATATCCTGCACTTTCCAGTTCTGAAACTGCCCATTCGTACATGGTGCAGAGAAGGTCTTCATTGGGTAAAATCCATTTTTCTTTTTTGATTTTGCTCGTAAGAGGCGTATGGGCATGAAGGGTCAAAGCATACAGGGAAATGTGTTCTGGAGAAAGAGAAAGGGCTGTTTTGAGAGTCTTTTGAAAACGGGCCAATGTCTCATTGGGAATACCAAACATGAGATCGAGATTGACATTGGTAAAACCGGCTTTTCTTAGCATAAAAAATGTTTCTATTGCTTCCTGCGCTGTATGCAACCGACCCAAAATGCGAAGCGATTCATCGCAAAAGGATTGGACCCCAAGCGAAATCCGATTGATTCCCAGTTGCCAATAGGCCTTCATCCAATGGGCATTGCCTGTTTTTGGATTGCATTCGAGCGTGATTTCGAGAAGCTTTTCCAGGGAGTAGTACCGACTCACCTGATTGCATATTCTCTCAATCCATTGTGGTGGAAGAAGAGAAGGCGTTCCTCCTCCAAAAAATAGGGTATGCACCGGACATTTTTCGAAAAGGGAAGACCTCAACCAAATTTCTGTTTCTAAGGATTGGACAAAGGAAAAAGGAATTTTTTCTGTAGGGATGGAATAAAAATTGCAATATCCGCATTTTTGAAGACAAAAAGGAATGTGAAAGTACAATCCTGCCATTTTAGTGAATAAGCGTAAAGAATCGATTCCATCGAATTTTATGGAAAAACCGATAAAGCGGAATCTCCCCATCCCAAGAAAAGTAGATGACCAGGGCCTCCCCCACAACCAAACGTTCCGGTAAATATCCCCAATATCGGCTGTCCAAGCTATTGTCCCGATTGTCGCCCATGAGAAAATAGTGCCGATTGGTCACAGTGTAGACCACCCGATCGAGCGGTTCTCCATTGACCAAAAAATGATGGATGGGAAGCCTTTCAATGACCGAATGCCATTGATGTTGGTTTTCCACTGTCAGAGGAATTTTTTCGCCGTTGTAGAGCACATGAAGCTTTGCCCCTTCGTAAAGCATGATTTGAAAGCGTTCAAACCATTTGGACCGATTCGAATTGGAAAAATGAAATGTATCTCCAGGCGAGGGCACACGAACAGGTCCATAGTTGTCTCTGTTTCCAGCGCCGGGTGGATAAATTCCATATTCGTGATACCCTTCGGGATACACCGGACTGCTGAATTTTGATTTGGGAGGATCAGGAAATCGCTTGCCATTGACATAGAGCACTTTATTCTTGATAAGAATCGTATCCCCACTGACCCCGACACACCGTTTAATATAATTCAGCGTAATGTCTCGGGGATATTTAAAAATCACCACATCGCCCTTCTGTGGTTTTCGGAATCCTGGCGTACGGAAAAACGGAATGGTAAATCCCAGTTTGGTATACGGAATCCCAATCCAATCTGGAGAACGAATTCCATAGGCAAATTTATTGGCCAAAAGAAAATCACCCACCAACAGGGTATCTTCCATAGAACCGGTCGGAATCCGAAATGGATAAATCACCACAGCCCGAATGACCAACGCAATCCCCAGGGCCACAAAAAAGGAATGGGCATATTCTTGAAATGAACTCCTTGGTTTTGCGTTTGGATTTTTTTGAGACACATCTTCAGATTTCATATTGGTCCTCTTATTTAATTTTTAATACTGCGAGAAAAGCTTCCTGAGGAATTTCAACCCGACCCAGCTGTTTCATCCGCTTTTTCCCTTCTTTTTGCCGTTCCAAAAGTTTTCTTTTTCGTGTAATATCTCCTCCATAACATTTTGCAGTGACATTCTTTCTCAAGGGTTTAATGTTTTCTCGGGCAATGACTTTAGACCCAATGGCCGCTTGGATGGCCACTTCGAATAATTGTCTTGGAATGAGTTCTCGAAGCTTTTGGGTGAGCTTTCGCCCCCATTCATACGCTTTTTCCCGATGCACAATCATGGAGAGCGCATCCACCGGATCGCCATTGATCAAAATGTCCAATTTGACCAAATCCGAAGCCCGAAATTCAAGAAATTCATAATCCAAAGACGCGTAGCCCTTAGAGACAGATTTGAGTTTATCGTAAAAATCAAAAATAATTTCAGCCAGTGGAAATTCGTATTGCAAATCCACCCGATTGGAATCCACATACACGGTATTTTTATATACCCCACGACGCTCCTGGGCCAATTGCATGACATTGCCGAGAAATTCCATTGGCGTAATCATTTGAGCACGAATAAAGGGTTCTTCAATGCGTTCGATTTTCTGAATTGGAGGAAGTAAAGAAGGATTGTCTACAAGAACCACTGACCCATCTCGACAAACCACCCGGTATTCCACATTGGGAATGGTGGTCACGAGATTTTGACCATATTCTCGCTCCAATCGTTCCTGAACAATTTCCATATGGAGGAGGCCCAGAAATCCCACGCGGAATCCAAATCCCAAAGCACTGGAAGTTTCTGGTTCGTAAATAAGAGAAGAATCGTTGAGCTTGAGTTTATCCAAAGCCTGCTTTAATTCTTCAAATTCTTCTGCCACTGCGGGGAATAATCCAGCAAACACCATGGGCTTGGGTTCGCGAAAACCTGGGAGCGGCTTTTCTGCAGGGCAAAGCGCAGAAGTAATGGTATCCCCTACTTTGGTATCGCTTAGATTCTTAACTCCTGCAATAATATAACCCACTTCGCCCACTTTTAAACAATCCGTGGGCTTTCGCTCAAGATACAAACGGCCCACTTCGTCGACTTTAAATACCTTTTTGTTGGAAAAAAATTGAATGGAATCTCCTGGACGAACCTCTCCATCCACGATCCGAACCAGGGCAATGGCTCCGCGATAAGAGTCAAAAAAGGAATCAAAAATCAATGCGCGGAGAGGGGCCTGAGGATCTCCAGAAGGGGGAGGAATCCGCTCTACAATGGCTTCCATTAACTCTTCAATGCCAATCCCTTCTTTGGCACTGACCAATAGAATTTTATCCGGATCTCCACCGAGAAAATCCACAATTTGCTTTTTTGTACTCTCCACTTGGGCGCTGGGCAAGTCAATCTTATTGATGACTGGAATCAGTTCAAGATGATTTTCCAAGGCCAGATAAATGTTACTGACTGTTTGAGCCTCAATCCCTTGGGTGGCATCCACGACCAAAATGGCACCTTCACACGCAGCCAAACTTCTCGAAACTTCATACGAAAAATCCACATGCCCTGGGGTATCGATCAGGTTTAACTCGTATGTGATGCCGTCCTTGGCCGTATAGTACATGGTAATGGCATGAGCCTTGATGGTAATGCCGCGCTCGCGCTCCAAATCCATATCATCCAAAATCTGTTCGCGCATTTGATCTGGAGGCACTGCCTTGGTGATCTCAAGAAGTCGATCTGCCAAAGTGGATTTCCCGTGATCAATATGCGCAATAATCGAAAAATTTCGAATATGGGTCTGTGACATAAGCGGTTAATATATCATTTTTTTGAGGGAGTGTCAAATATAAAAATGCAAAACCCAAAATGGCTGGGGAGATCTTTTTTATTCTTTTGCACATATTTCTTATACGCTTCATGCCATCAAACAGATCCTCTATTCATCCTTCTCAAAAACCCTTGACATTGTTTTAAATTTTTTTATTACGTAAATTGTTTTCAAAATTGCTGGGGCAATCGTATGCCAGCCAATCTGACTCCAGATTATCTCCATGCAGAAGAGGAATACCGCAAAGCCTCTACACCGGAAGAACGGCTTTCTGCTTTAAAAAAAATGTGGGCCACATTACCCAAACACAAAGGCACAGAAAAACTTCAAGCCGATATTAAGCGCCGAATGGCCATGCTCCGGGAGGAAATTCAGCAACAGAGCAAGAAAAAAGGATTTGGAATCCGGGTAGAACGCATGGGCGCTGGCCAAGTGGTTTTGGTCGGACCTCCCAATAGTGGAAAATCGCAACTTTTGGCGTCTTTGTGTCATGTCCATGCAGAAATCGCGCCTTATCCTTTCACCACCCGAGAACCTCATCCTGCCATGATGCCTTATGAAGACATCCAAATCCAATTGGTGGACTTGCCTCCGGTCTCTCTCCAGCACATGGAAACCTGGGTCCCCAATATTATCCGTACATCGGATTTGGTGCTATTGGTGGTGGATCTTTCTTCACCTCGAGTTCTCGAAGAACTGGAAGAAACAATTGATCTATTGGAAAAGTACAAAATAAAATTGGTTTCTTACAAGCCACGAGAGCACTTCTGGGAAAGTATCATTGAAAAACGAACCCATTGCGTGGGGACCAAACAGGACATTCCAGGGACAGCGGAGAATAGCACAATCCTTCGGGAATTGTATTCTTCTCGTTTTGGGTTTTCCATTGTTTCGGCCATCACTGGATACGGAATGGAAAAACTCAAGCAAGAGATTTTTGATGCCCTTGAAATTGTTCGTGTGTATTCTAAACCGCCAGGGGAAGAACCTGACCTTTCAAGACCCTACACTTTACCCAAAGGAAGTACGTTGCTCGATTTTGCAGGGGCAGTGCATCGAGATTTTGTGGAACGGCTCAAATTTGCCCGGCTTTGGGGCCATGGAAAATTTGAAGGCCAACGCATCCAAAGAGATTACGTGCTTCAAGACAAGGATATTATTGAATTGCATATATAATTTTAAAAATGCATTCTGAAACTTGCAACGAAAAAGAGATCTGAAAAGGAAATAGAGGAAACTTCACTCAATCTCTTTTCGCACAACATCCCCCTCTAAAAAAATGGCGCTTCATGAAGATTAAAATATCCGAATCCAATTTGGCAAGAATGCTTGGCCTTAAAATCTTTGGACAATAATCATTTTATTTATTCCGAGTGGAACGCACAAGCCCTGTGAGCATCCTGCCCACTTCTTCAATGGCCAATTGAAGTTCTTCCACATCCTTGATGAATCCCAACTCTTTGGAAAGAATGATATAGTATTTTAATTCTTCAATTGCATCTTGACTGGCTTTATAAGAAACCTCTTTGTCTCGAGGCGATCTTCTTTTAAATCCTTCTGCAATTTTAATGGGAATCATCATGGCAGCCTTACGAATCAAGGGTGTCATTTCCGCGCGCTCTTCTTTTGGAAATTTTCGGGTAAGTTCAAAGATATCGAGCACAATTTTATGGGCTTTCTGCCATACATTGAGTTGCTGGAAATCTGTGATTTTTTCAGTCACAAATGCCTCCTATTGAATGATTCACAAAAAATTTTCTAAACTTATCGAATTTGATGGACACAATCAAGCATTTTTATTCGTATCGCTTTCCCACTCGACGATAGGCTTCCCGAAAAGGAATCCCTTGGCGTACCAAGGCATACACTTCTTCAGTGGCAAAAAGTTCTTTTGTCATGGCTTTTCGACAGGCTGCTTCATCCACTTGGAGATTTTGAATGACCCGAGTCATCATTTCGATACATTCACGGGTGGTATCCAAAGCCTCCATGACCGGTTTTTTGGAAAGCTGTAAATCCCGATGGTAGCCCGAAATCAAATTGGCAATAAGGCTTTGAAGTTCTTGACTTCGCGCAGCCACTCCGTGGTACTTGGCACGTAACAGTTCAAGGACATCCGGATTTTTCTTCTGAGGCATGATGGAACTTCCTGTGCAAAACGCTTCAGGCAAGATAAAAAATCCAAATTCAGGCATGGAAAATAAAATGAGATCCGTGGCCATGCGATTGATGTCCAGAAGCAATTGCGCCAAGCCATGAACCAAGGTGGATTCAAATTTCCCCCGACTGAGCTGAACATAGATCGGATTTTCCTGGACTCGACTGAACCCTGCTTCTTTGGCAGTGAACACCCGGTCGATTTCAAGAGGCACGCCAAATCCTGCGCCTGTGCCCAAAGGAGATTGATCCATGAGGTCGTAGACAAAATCCAAAAGTCTGAGATCGTCTTGAAAAGCCTCTCGATACCCTCCTGCCCAAAGGGCAATCGAAGAAGGCATGGCTTTCCGGGTGTGCGTATAACCAGGGAGGACCACAGAACCAAAACGTTGGGAGAGATCCTCTAATGCCTTGATCAGCTCTTTGGTCTTTTCTTGAATCGATGTCAATGCCTCTTTGTAAAAAAGGCGCAATGCAGCAATGACCTGATCATTTCGGGAACGGGCAGTATGAATTTTTTCACCCAAAGCACCCAGGACTTTGGTCAAATGATTTTCGATGGCAGTATGACAATCCTCCTGTTCGGCCGTAATGGTAAATTGGCCTTCTTGATGGAGAAGAATAATATGCTCCAATTCCTGAACAAGCTTTTGAACCTCCTCAGAAGTCAAAATGCCAATTTTCCCCAACATTTTTGCATGGGCAATAGAGGCCTTGCAATCATACGGAATCAGTCTTTGATCCAGAATCGGATCTTCTCCTGAAGTGAATCGGAGAATGTCTGGATTGGGTTCTCTTTTTTTCTTCCACAATTGGGTCATTTAAAAATTTCCTCTGACTGTGAAAACAAAATGACGAATTGGTTCCAACAGCCGCTGGCGCAAGGTATAGTGATAATTCAATACGTTTTTCCCTTCGATGGCCAAACTCACACGAGAAAGTTCCCATTGAATGCGTGCATCCACCACGTGCATGGGCACCCGTTCGTCCATTCGGTAGACATTGACGACTTCTTCGACCCGACTGGCATACCGATAATCCAGTCCAAAACGCCATTTGCCAAATTTCAATTCTCCTCCTGTATTCAACCGGTGCCGAGACCGATAATGAAGCATTTTTTGGGTGTTGAGGTCACGCGCATCCAAATAGGTGTATCCGACTTCACCAGACAAGTGGCCATCCAAACAAGCCATTTGAAGCCGGACCTCTGTGCCCATGTTCCGCGCTTTTCCCATGTTCATAAATTGAAACCCACCCACCATGGGATTGTAATCCACGTCAATCATATTGGTGTAGCGATGCCAAAAAAGGGCAATGTCCCATTTCAATTGGGCACCCAGCCATTCTCCTATCCACGGAAGGGGAACTTGAGGGATTGTGTGATTGGCTCCAAGTTCCAGATTCCAGGCCCTTTCTGCTTTTTTGAGCTCAGGATTGGCCACGACTCGAAAACCAGAAACCGTAATGTCTGCAAACACTTCTGCAATGGAAGGGGCCCGAAATCCATGGCCCAGAGAAAATCGAAAGACAGGGGCATTTTCCGGATGCCAAACCATTCCCAAACGAGGGCTCAATTCACTCTCAGAATACATGGCTTGCACTCTGTGCCAGTCAAACCGAGTGCCCAAAGTCAAAATCCACGCTTTGGAAAGCTTGAATTCATCCTCTCCGTACAAAGCCCAGTCGTAGGTCGTGGGTTTCCCATAAATTTTTGAAATGGAATGATTGTAAATCCATTCGGTGCCAAACGTCATGGCGTGTGATTTCCATATCCAATCGGTTTGAAATTCTGCACCGAACTTGTGTGTCGTGGCATAATCTCGATTATCCCAATAATGGTTCTCCCAGTGATTTCGATAATAATGGCTCTTCACGGTATAGGCCAGGGCAGAACTCATAACCCGTCTATAGCTCATGGCCACATTCCCTTTGGTATAAAGGATGCGATTTTTGGATTCCTGGGGAGGGACTTCCAAGGCACGACTTTGACTCAACCATTGCAATACATCGCCGTGATCGTCTCTTGCCCAAGAACCAGAAAGCGTGAATTGATCCAAAGGCCGACGGAAAGTGCATTTGCCCATAAAATTCCACCGATCATAATCTCCATTTTGATAATATCCAGTCGAGACTTTCCTGCCCAAGGTAAAAAGAGCCCCTAAATGAGAGGTCCACATTCGAGAGTGAGACAAATCAATTCCCTGAAATCCCAAGATATTTCTCAAATCCAATTTTTTTTGTTCAAAAATACGATAGGTCAAAAAGCGATCTGTCCACCGCCATGATTCATACGCAGGCGTGTCGTAAAATCCGTAGGTCAGGCGGATCCGGGTTTGCGGAACGGCCGAGGGTTCACGGGTAATGACATTGATCATTCCCGCCATGGCATTCGAACCGTACAATGCAGAACCTGCGCCTTTGACGACTTCCACCCGCTCGACTTCTTCTACAGGGATAATATCCCAATTGATTCCGCCTGTATCCCCACTGATGAGTGGATGGCCATCCACGAGCATGAGAATCCGGCTCCCTGCTGCCCAGTTAAACCCCGAAGACCCGCGTACATCCACTTGCCCGTCGATAATGCCCACCCCCGCGGTTTTGACCAAGACTTCGTCCAATGTGGTCACATTGCGCATTCGAATGGCATCAGACCCGATCACGTCCACAGACACGGGCGTATTCTCAATGGCCTGCTTTCGTTTTGAAGCAGTAATCACTTGAGGCGGATGATAGAGCAATGAAGGCTTAAGAGCCATTTTGAGAGTGACAGAAGCCTCTGGATCAATCCGAATGCCTGTTTGAACTGCCTTTTCATATCCGATCATGGACACTTCAATTTCGTACACGCCTGGAGAAAGCCCTGTGATTTCAAATTTTCCTTGGACATCAGTCATGGCACCAAACCAGGTCCCTCGCACCATGACATTGGCCCCAATCAGGGGGAGCCCTGTCTTGGCATCAAGCACCTGACCGACAATTTTTCCTGTTGCAGACCATAAAGCGCTTGAAAGAACAAAGCCCAATGCAATTCCAATAAAACCCAGAGTCCTCATGGTTTCCCCCGGGTTTTAAAAAACGGAATCTGCCGAAATACGTTTTGAAAATCCGCGACAATGTCGATTCCTTCTACAGCCACCCCAGGCAATACCCGAACCGGCATGGGAATTGAGGATCCCGGATTTCGATAATACGCGCCCAGTTCTTTCACCCCGAGTAAATACAAGGGAATATCCGGGAACCAGGCCACCAAAACCCATTCATACGTCCCAGGCTCTAAAGGAAGTTCATAGTCATAGGATTGGACAAATCGAGGAATGGTGTCACTAAATGCCACCAAATTTTGAAGCACAAAGCCCATGAGAGAATCAGGATGCGTAATCCCCCTGGGATATTGGGAAAGGACTGCCACCCGGACTTCTTTGGTAGAATCTGGCCAGGTGCCGATAAAAGTAATGTGACCCCGAATTCCTGTAAAATTGGAATCTTGAGGATTCGGATTCAATCCATGCCCTTTGTAACAATGGCTCACTGTGAGAAAAAGGAAAAAGGAAGCCCAAAAGAAACCCGTTTTCCATTTCATTTTCTTTTTTCTCGCAAAATTTTTGCAGTGACCAGGGCCCCAATTACGGAAAAAATGGAATTCACAATAAATCCAGAAATCAATTCCCAAATGACTATCCATGGGCCCAATCCTTCCATCATCTTGATAGAAGTCTCAAATTCTTCAGAAAATGCACCCCATCTCCCTTTGAATTGGCTGAGGATCTGTTGGAGTGTATCAATGCCAAAAGTTTCTCTGAATAAATAGCTTAAGAATGTATCAAACAATGTTCCGAAAAGCCCCACCATAATGCCCAAAATAAACGCATCCTGCGGAGAAACCCCCTTCTTTTTGGGTAACCCCCTCTGATACGAATACACTGCCAACCCACCACCCACAAGCACCCACAGACAGCACAGACAATTGGCCCAATTCAATCCAGGCACAGAAGAACCAATGGCAATCACACTTCCACCCATAAGTGCAGGAATCAACTTACTGCGATTTTCTGTCATTGGCATTGCCTTTTCCTCTTGGTTTTATTTTCAAATACTCCGGTTAAAAAAAGCCATCCCAATCCGATTCCCAATGGAATTCCGACCAAAAATCGAATGAAATTGTTTGAAACAAGAATCCCCCCATGGGCACTGGAAAATTCGCAAACCGAAGGCAAAAAGGCCAAAATCAATATCGTCGAAGAAGACATTCTGAAAACAGAGCGTTTCAAAAACGGGAATAAAAGAATCGCCAGAAGAAATCCTGCATAAATTCCAGTGCAACGAGCACACACAGCGAGCGGATGCCCCCATATCCAAAATGACCGTTCAGGAATTTGATGACAAATCGAGGAAAATCCATATTCAATAGCACAACACAAGAAAGAGGGTTTTCCTTCAACATGGAAAATCCATGAAGGCACCGCAATGGCCAAGAACCACCCAATCCCCAATCCCAAAATGAGAAAATAAAGCACCAAAGATTTCATGATACTAAATATGGTACAATAGGCCCAAAAAGTCAACAGATTTTACATGGTGAAGAACCTTCTTCTTGGAGTTGACATTTTCTGTTTTTCCCATTATATTTTTAGGTCTTTGAAAAATAGTATTTCATAGGAACGAGGGAATATGGTTTCTACTTCAGAATTTCGCAACGGGTTGGTGCTTCGACTGGAAGGAGAACTCTATACCATTGTCGAATTTCAGCATGTGAACCCCGGAAAAGGAGGGGCCTTTGTTCGCACCCGGCTGAAAAATATAAAAACCGGACGGGTGCTCGATCGAACTTTCCGCTCCGGAGAAAAAGTGGAAGATGTACGGTTGGAATCAAAGCCTGCCCAATTTCTCTATAAAACCGATACCGAGTATGTTTTTATGGATACTGCTTCGTACGACCAGGTATCCCTTTCCAAGGAGATCGTGGGGGATGCTGCTTTGTATCTCAAGGAAAATTTGGAAGTGGAATTGGTCTACGAAGGAGAAAATCCCATTGGAGTGACGCTTCCCACTTTCGTAGACCTCCAAATTGTCAAAACCGATCCAGGGGTACGAGGCGATACGGTTTCGGGAGGGACAAAACCTGCAGAATTAGAAACAGGGGCAGTGGTTCAAGTGCCTCTTTTTATTCAAGAAGGAGAAGTGATTAAAGTCGATACCCGTTCTGGCACTTACGTAGAACGGGTGAAATTACCCTGATTTTGGGGAGAAAAAAATATGAACCTAAATGAGATAAGACGATTGATTCGTTTGGTGGAAACCAGTGCCATTGACGAACTCGAAATTCAAGAAGACAAATTTCAAATTCGCATTACAAAAAATCGAGGAGTGCCATCTGGTGCTCCGGTAGCGTTTCCTCAACTCGTGCAAGCCACTTCGCACGGAGCGCACCCCCCTCAACTCGATAAGGCTCCTCACGAAGCACCTACTGAGCCCATAGCAGGCCAAAAAAATGAAAATGTGGTAGAAATATGTTCCCCCATGGTGGGCACTTTTTATCGGGCCCCTGCGCCTGATGCAGAACCGTATGTGCGAGAAGGGGACATGATTCATCCTGGGAAAATCCTGTGCATCATTGAGGCCATGAAACTCATGAACGAAATCGAAGCAGAAATTCATGGGAAAATTATGAAAATTTTAGTAGAAAATGGCCAACCTGTGGAATACAACCAACCGCTGTTTTTGGTTGAAAAGGGATAGGGATTTCCATTGATCAACAAAATACTCATTGCCAATCGGGGAGAAATTGCTCTTCGCATCATTCGAACTTGTAAAGAGCTAGGCATTGCCACTGTGGCAGTGTATTCTCAAGCGGATCGGGATTCTCTTCACATCCGGTTTGCAGATGAAGCCGTCTGTATTGGGCCACCTCCTTCTTCTGAAAGCTATCTTAAAATTTCCCGAATTCTCAGTGCGGCAGAAATCACCAATGCAGAAGCCATTCATCCTGGGTATGGATTCTTGGCAGAAAATGCAGAATTTGCCGAAATCTGCGAATCTTCTGGAATTAAATTTATTGGCCCCACTTCTGAAATGATTACTCACATGGGCGATAAAATTTTTGCCAAAAACCTCATGCGAAAAGCCGGTGTGCCTGTCATCCCCGGAAGTGAAGGAGGACTCCAGAACGAAAAAGAGGCATTGGCTCTGGCCAAAGAGATCGGATACCCAGTGATACTTAAAGCAGCTGCAGGAGGGGGTGGACGGGGGATGCGCATTGTGCGAGACGAAAAAGAACTCCACTTGGCGTACGCCACTGCCCAAACCGAAGCCCAAGTTGCATTTGGAAATCCCACCCTGTACATGGAAAAATATTTTGAATCTCCCAGACACATTGAAGTCCAGATTCTTGGAGATGGAAAAGGAGAAGTCATTGCGCTCGGTGAAAGGGAATGTTCCATTCAGAGAAAACATCAAAAGCTCATTGAAGAATCTCCTTCTCCAGTTGTGGATGCTTCGCTTCGAAAACGATTGCTTGCAGCTGCCATAAAGGGGGCCAAAGCAGTGGGATATCGAAGTGCAGGCACCATCGAATTTCTTTTGGATCAGAATGGAAAATTTTACTTCATGGAAATGAACACCCGGATTCAAGTGGAACATCCGGTCACCGAAATGGTCTATGGAGTCGATTTGATCAAGGAGCAAATCCTGATTGCGCAAGGAGAAGGATTCAAGCACATTCACAGTGAATTAGAACCCAAAGGCCATGCCATTGAATGTCGGATCAATGCAGAAGATCCGTACAAAGAATTCCGACCTTCTCCAGGGAAAATTACTGGATTTCATGTTCCGGGAGGATTGGGAGTGAGAGTAGACACCCATGCGTATGGAGGCTATACCATTCCCCCGTTTTATGATTCCCTCATTGCGAAATTGATTGTGCACGGTCATGATCGGGAAGAAGCCATTCGTCGAATGTCCAGGGCTTTGGAAGAATTTATCATCGAAGGGATTTCGACAACCATTCCGTTTCACAAGCAAGTGATGAAAGATGAACGCTTTATGAAAGGGGAGTTTAATACGCATTTTCTGGACCATTTTGAACTCATGGAAGAAAAAATAGAAATGTCTGCCTAGGAGAAAGCCATGAATATTCCTGAAACACTAAAATATACCAAAGAACATGAATGGGCTCGACTCGAGGGGAACATCGTCACCATTGGCATTACTGACTATGCCCAAAAAGAACTGGGCGATATTGTGTTTGTGGAGTTACCTCCTGTGGGCAAAAAAACCGAAGCCATGAAGCCCTGCGCCACCATTGAAGCAGTGAAAACCGTAGCGGATGTCTATGCCCCCTTGACTGGTGAAGTTGTGGAAGTGAACCAAGAATTGAGTGCCTCTCCACAACTTTTGAATCAGGATCCTTACGAGCGAGGCTGGATTCTAAAAATCAAACTCGATCATCCTGAAGAGTGGAACAATCTCCTTTCTCCAAACGAGTATCAGCAATTGATCAGTTAATCCTCTCCTCCTGCGAGAAAATTTTGGTATAATTTTTATATTTTTGAATGAAAAAATTTTCTTCGGGTAAAAAAGTGCTTCCTCCTTTTGTCCAGGAAATTTCAAAAATTCTGGACGCGGTGAATCGACTTTCTAAATGTCCCACGTTCGACGCACTCTGCAAAGAAACTGTCCTTGCGACGAGGGAATTGTTTGACTTCGACCGGGTTGGAATGTGGTTTTTCCTTCCGGATGGGAAAACCATGCAGGGTTCGTTCGGCACAGACGAAAAAGGAAACCTCACAGACGAACGCAGTGCTCGGCTTCCCATTGAAGCCCGGCACCTCAACACCCTGGTCCAGAGTAAAAAGCCCGTGGTGTTGTTTGAAAACGAACCCTTACGAATTTGCGATGGCACCGTGGTGGGTTATGGCCCTCACGTCGTGGCAGGCCTTTGGAACGGCGAAAAAATGATTGGGCTTTTGGGCGCGGATAATTTGATCCGAAAACATCCCATTTCGCCTCTCACAGTGGAATTATTGAATGTCTATGCGGTTTCCGTGGCCCATCTCTGTACATTGAAGAAAACAGAAGAAACCTTATGGGCATTTTCCACTCGATTGACCGAAGTGCTGAATGTAATGAATCTGCTTTCCCGGTGTGAAGACCAGGACCTCCTCTATCGAAAAGCCATTGAAATGGGTCTCCAGCATCTGGGGTTTGACCGTCTTGGACTGTGGTTTCTCTCTGAAGATCAAACGATCATGTACGGTTGTTATGGCACAGATGAAACAGGACAGATTCGAGACGAAAAACACCTCCAAAAACCGATCTCGCATCCCCAGGCCAAAGCAGTGGCTGAATTGCTCCACAGCAATGCCTTTGTCTTGTTTTTTAAAGAGTATCCTCTGTTTAACGACAAAGGAGAAGAAATCGGCAGGGGCGAGCATGCTGTTGCCAAAATCGTGAGTGGAGAAAAAACCATTGGCATTTTGGGCGCGGACAACTGGATTCGAAAAAATCCCATCACAGAAGAAGATGTAAAGATTTTGCAACTCTATGGTCAGGCACTTGGGAGTATTTTTACAGAAAACCAAGTAAAAACCGCACTTCGACAAAGTGAAGCCCATTACCGGGCCCTTTCCCAGCAATTGACAAAAATCATGGAGGCAGTCAATCTTCTTTCCAAATGCGAAACCTTTGACGATCTCTGTCGAGAAGCTGTTCTGACTGCAAAAAAACTATTTGATTTTGATCGAGTGAGCCTTTGGTTTTTTCTTCCAGACGGACACACCATGGAAGGTTCCTTTGGTACAGACGAAAAAGGCAACTTACGAGACGAACGGAGAATCCGTGCTCCCACCAATGTGGAAGTTATCCGCAAAATGCTTCCTCCTGAAAATCCCATGCTTTTGAAAGAAAATGCGGATCTTTTGGATCATCAAGGAAAAGTGGTTGGGAAAGGTCCGCATTTTTATGGCGGATTGTGGAACGGGGAAGAAATCATTGGTTTTTTGGGTGCTGACAATCTCATTCGAAAACACCCTATTTCAGAAACCACGGCCCGATTGGCCACGATGTATGCCGTGGCATTGGGGTATCTCTGTACATCGAAAAAGATCCAGGATGCACTGCGAGAAAGCGAACAAAAATTCAGAGCCTTGTTCGAACAGGCTGCCGTGGGGGTGGGCCAGTTGGATCTTCAAACCCATCGTTTTATCAGTGTGAATCAGAAATTCTCAAGCATTTTGGGATATTCAGAACCAGAATTGCAAGCACTCACCTTGGAATCTCTCACCCATCCTGAGGATTCTCAAGAGGATCTCCATGCCCTGCAAAAACTCGTTCAAGGCGAAATAGAGGAATGCACCCGAGATAAACGCATGATCCACAAAAACGGAAGTGCCATCTGGGTCAATCAAACCTTGTCTGCCATTTCTTCTGAATTTGGAAAACCTCGATACGGTATTGTAATTATCCAAGACATTGCCCTTCGAAAGCGCATGGAGGAACAAATCCAAGCCGACATTCGAGAAAAAGATGTGTTATTGAAAGAAATTCACCATCGGGTCAAAAACAACATGCAAGTCATTGTGAGTCTCCTCAATTTGCAGGCCCAGGAAATCAAAGATCCCACATTGGTCAGTTATTTGAACGCCAGTAAAAATCGCATTTATTCCATGGCGTTGGTCCACGAAATGCTGTACAGTTCAGAGGAATTGTCTACCATTCCTCTCCATCAATACATTGAAACTTTGGTGTATACCCTTTTCCAATCTTTTGGCATACCGCCTTCTCAAATTCAACTGGAATTTGATCTTGAACCGGTCTTGTTGGAAATCGAACAGGCAGTGCCTTGCGGACTCATTGTCCAAGAATTGGTCACCAATGCCTTAAAGCATGCGTTTCCTTCTCCATGGGAAAAAGAGGCAAAAATCCGAATTCGACTTTATAAAAAAAATGGAACGATTGGATTCAGTGTGGCCGATACAGGAAAAGGCTTGCCCCCTCCAAAAGAGATGCCCACTCGGGGATCAGGCTCATTGGGCTTTCGGCTCATTCATCTTTTGGGAGAAGAACAACTGGATGGGAAAGTGACTGTAATCCAAGAAAATGGCACAGAAGTCATTGTAGAGTTCCCTGAGAAAAATAAACGCAACCAATCAAAAGGAGGGCTGTGATGAAAAGAACAAGTCTATTCCTTTTCATGGTGTGGGAAAGTGTTGCATTGGCCACGCCTCAAGCGCCCTTTTCTAAAGGGATGAACCTCACGGGCTGGTTTCAAAAATCAAATGCCCGGCAAATTCATTTGTATCAATACACGCCAGAAGATTTTCGAGCCATAAAGGCCATGGGATGCGACCACATTCGTCTTCCCATGGATTTGCATCACATGGCAGGACCAGGTCCTGAATTTCAGTTGGATACCCTTTTTCTCGCCCTTTTGGACCAAGTGGTGGATTGGGCAGAAGCAGAAGGCCTTTTTATTATTTTAGACAACCATACTTTTGATCCTGCAGTGGATACGAAACCCGATGTCGAACCCATTCTCACCGCGTGTTGGCGACAAATGGCTCAGCATTTTAAAAATCGTTCTTCTTTGGTCCTTTACGAAGTCTTAAACGAACCGCACGGCATTTCCGATGGGGTGTGGAATGCCATTCAAGGGAGGGTCATCGAAGCCATCCGGCAAGAAGATCCTTCTCATCCTATTGTCGTGGGACCTGCCAATTGGAATAGCTATGCCAATTTGAGCCTCATGCCGGCATATTCGGATACGAACCTGATTTACACATTTCACTTTTACGATCCCATGCTTTTTACCCATCAAGGCGCCACCTGGACAAGCCCTGGGGTTCAGATTGCAGGGGTTCCTTTCCCGTACGATGCGTTGCGGATGCCTCCCATGCCGGCTTCTTTCTCAGGCACCTGGCTTGAAAGCGCGTACAGAAATTATTCGAATGAGGGCACAGAAAATTATATTCGTTCAAAAATTGACATGGCAGTCCAGTTCATGGCGGGAAGAAAAGTGCCTGTGTGGTGCGGAGAATTTGGAGTCTACAATCTCTATGCGCAAAGCGAAGACCGAGCCCGATGGATGCGTGTGGTGAGAACAAAATTCGAAGAACACGGCATTCCCTGGACATTGTGGGAGTATCGAGGGGGGTTTGGGATTTTCGAAAAAGGCACTTCTGGGAATATCGAAACCGATGTGGATACTTTGGTGACAAATGCCTTGGGGCTCACTCCGCCCATTCAGAAAGAACCTGTGGCAGAACCGGATACCGTGGGGATTATGCTTTACGACGATTTTATCGGTTCTGGACTTTTGGAAGAAAGCTGGACCAACAATGGAGTGATTGATTATTATTCGACAGAGTCCCCCTATCGCGGCACGTATTGCATTCGCATGACTGGCCACGGCCAATACGGCAATCTTTCTTTTCGATTTTCCCGGATTCGGGACTTTTCTCTTCTTGTAGAGAGGGGATTTTTACTCGATTTGTGGATTCGATGCGATTCTCCCACGACTCGACTCGACATTCGTTTCGAAGACACCAAAACCGAGGATCCCGAAGACCATCCCTGGAGAATGCGGACCACTTTATCTCCGTCGACTGTCCAGTGGAATGGAGAGTGGCAACACATAAGTGTCCCTCTTTCTGACTTTACTGAACACGGCTCGTGGGATAACAATCAATGGTACAATCCTCAAGGTCTTTTTGATTGGTCCCAAGTAGAACGGTTTTCCATTGTGGCAGAATATCATCCCCTTCAAGGCATTGAAGTCTATCTGGATGACATTCAAATTGCAGCTCCTTATACGGGCGTGGAAGAAAAATCTCTTCCTGTCAGGACTTTTGCTCTTCTCCAAAATTACCCCAATCCATTTAATCCCAAAACCACGATTGCTTTTGTGCTGGAAAGGCCCTCTCGGGTCAAAATGCGAATCGTGGACTTGACAGGAAAAACCGTGTTCACTGTGGAGAAATTTTATCCCACTTCAGGCATTCATACATTGGATTGGGAAGCCAAAGATTCGCGGGGCCATCGGCTTCCCTCTGGGATTTATCTTTGTCTTCTGGAAACAGCACAGCAAAGGGCAGTTCGGAGGATGGTTCTGCTTCAATAAATTTATCTTGAAGCAAACCATTTTTCTAAAAATTCAACAATTCGAATAGAAGCCTTGCCATCTCCATACGGATTGATGGCTCTGGCCATTTGTTGGTAGGCTTTTGGATTTTCGAGAAGTTCGCGGGTTTCTGAAACAATCCGATCCCGGTGCGGTCCCACCACCCGCACTGTGCCTGCCTCCACTGCCTCTGGCCTTTCGGTTTCGTCCCGAAGGACCAACACGGGTTTTCCCAAAGCAGGCGCTTCTTCCTGAATTCCGCCAGAATCAGTGAGAATGAGATACGATTGGGCCATGAGTTGGGCAAATTTCAGATAATCCAGGGGAGGAAGAAGCGCCACATTGGGGATATGCCCCAAAATCCTATGAACGGGTTTCTGCACATTCTGATTTAAATGCACAGGATAAATAAAAAGGTCATGAGGATACAACTCTGCCAAATCCCGAATGGCCAAACAAATGGCTTCCAAGGGGGGCCCAAAATTTTCTCTTCGATGCGCGGTAATCAGAATTTTCCTTTGATGAGGAGGAAAATGCCATTCTAACTCTCGATTTTCTTTCACGATCATGAGCAAGGCATCGATCACCGTATTTCCTGTGACCACAATCTGCGAGGCCGAGACGCCTTCTTTCAGAAGATTTTCGCGATTTTTCGCAGTGGGAGCAAAATGGAGATCTGCAATGGCAGTAATGAGCTTTCGATTCATTTCTTCTGGAAAAGGGAAATACTTATTCCCGGTGCGTAACCCTGCTTCGATATGGCCCACAGGAATTTGATGATAATACCCAGCCAATGCACCCACAAAGGCAGTGGTGGTATCTCCCTGCACCAAAACAAGCTCAGGTTTAATTTTTTCCATCACTGCCTCAAATGCTTTGACTGCTTTGCCTGTAATGTCAAACAACGTTTGATTGGGGGTCATGAGATTTAGATCGGCATCTGGATGAATTTGAAAAATGGTCAACACCTGATCGAGCATTTCCCGATGCTGGGCTGTGGCGACCACAAACGTTTTCCAAGAGGACTTTTTCTTGAGTTCAAGAATCACAGGCGCCAGTTTGATCGCTTCTGGCCTGGTTCCCATGACCACCATAAGTGTCGGCATATTTTAGGCCCCAAAATATTTTTCGAGAAGCTCTGCGTATCGATCCATTTCTTGCCGGGTTCTTTTTTCTGTCACTGCCACAAGAAGCCCATTTGAAATCCCATAATCGAATCGGGAAAGATCAATGCCCGCAAAAATTTTTTCTTTTCGTAACGTCTGAATAACGGTTTTCGGAGAAACCGGTGTCCGCAAAGCAAATTCCTTAAAAAAAGGCCCAGAATAGAGAAGTTCAAATCCTTTGATTTTGCTGAGTCGTTCTGCCAGGTAATGCGATTTTTGGAGACAGAGAGAAGCCACTTTGGGAAGGCCGGTTTTCCCCATCCATGCCAAATAAATGGTGGCAGCCAAGGCGCAGAGCTGTTGATTGGTACAAATGGAAGAAGTCGCTTTTTCTCGTCGGATGTGCTGTTCCCGGGTTTGAAGCGTGAGCACAAAGCCCCGTCTGCCTTGCGTGTCTTTGGTCATGGCCACCAACCGCCCGGGTAACCTTCGAATGAGTTCCTTTTTGACTGCAAAAAATCCAAGATAAGGTCCTCCGTAAGAAAGCGGGATTCCCATGGCCTGGCCCTCTCCTGTGGCAATGTCTGCACCGTATTCCCCAGGAGGTTTGAGAATGCCCAAAGAAATCGGATCTACAGAAACCACAAACAATCCTCCGGCTTTGTGGACAAGGCCACTGATTTCTTCCACAGGTTCGAGCTGGCCAAAAAAGTTGGGATGTTGAATTAAAACGCCTGCAGTTTTTTCTCCCAGATGGGTTTTGAGCGCATCAAGGTCTGTGATCCCAGAGGTGAATTCGATCTCTCGCAATTGAATCCCACTTCGGTGACAATAGGTTGCCACCACTTTTCTGTAATACGGATGAACCGTTTTGGAAATGAGAATCTCTTCTCGACCCGTATGGCCATGAGAAAGCAGGGCCGCTTCAGCCAAAGCAGAAGCGCCGTCGTACACCGATGCATTGGAGACTTCCATACCAGTCAATTCACAAATCAGAGTCTGGTATTCATAAATTGCCTGGAGATTTCCCTGAGCCACTTCAGGTTGATAAGGTGTATAGGAAGTGGAAAATTCAGATCGAGAAATGAGATAGTCGATTACTGCAGGGATGAAATGATCGTACGCGCCTCCACCGAGAAAACATACATGGGTTTCTGCGGTTTCGTTTTGGGCTGCCAATTCCTCGAGCACTTTTCGGACTTCCAATTCAGAAAGAGGGGGTGGAAGTTTCAGTTCCCCTTTGACCCGAATGGATTTTGGAATGCATTGAAGCAATTCTTCAATGGAGGAAACACCAATGGCTTTTAACATTTCTTTTCGATTTTTCTCTGTGGTGGGAATGAATGGCATTTTGTTCTCCTGTAAATTTTTTCCTGAATAAACTTAAAAAGAAGCACAGAGAAAATCAATCATAAATTTGCATGGGGTGTGATGTACATACCTGGTATCCATCTTTTACGAAATGGTCTAAAATGATCGGAGGAAGATTGAATAATTGTTCCATTCTCTTTGCCTTCGGATGAACCTCATGGCTTCCTAATTACAAAAATTTACATTGGGTGTGTCTATTTTTGAATAACGACGCGGTTCAGCCGCGTTGCGAAGCGCAGGGGAGCAACGTCGGTTGGAGCGAAATGTTGGGCGGCATATGCGCGAATTCCCTGTGCGCTCTCCCTATTATTTGCTCATGCTTCTTTCGCGATTCCTAAAGGTGCCTATCAGATCGGCAAGGGAATGATGCTCCCGATGCAAGAGCCAGACCACGATGAGGCCAAAGAGAAAGGTAGACGAGGCCGTCTCTATCATATGGCTCAGCCGCACGCTGGCAATGGGTATGAGCGGATTGGCAAGGACATGCCCAACGTTCTGCGGCACACTGAAAAGCAATCCGACCAGTACCGCCGTCCACCAGGGCTTGACCTTGGAGCCGCGAATAATCGGCAACGCGCATAATACCCAAAGCAGGCCGCGGAGAACTTGAAAGGGGAACAGCAGCGGGTCGTTGCGCAAGGTGTTGAGCGTGTGTGTAAAGAACGGTTGGGCTTCACCCGGCTGGCCGTAGAAGGCGCGCAACTCGGGGTTCTGCCAGGCGATAAAGTAGCCTGCCCCCCAATACAGGACAAGATACACAACTGCAATGACAGCCAATTTCCAGATCCACTGTCGGACAGGCATAACCAGCGCAGGAGTGGGCGACGTCTCTGCTGTAGAACGTCCTTTGCCCAGAACCCATACCGCCAGTGGAATGAACAAGAAGGCCGTCGGGATGCCCATCAAGAACAGACGCGGAAGTAGCTGTGGACTGGCGGTGATGGACGAAAGAAAGTACCACGTCTCAATCTGGGTCAGGAAGGTGACTGCGCCGTAGTAGGCCAGCGCCAGGATGACCCCCAATTTCCAGCCGCCCCAGCGCGAGGTCAGGATTACGGCGGCGATGACGAGCAGATTGGCGAGTGCAATGATCAGCAGGCCACTTGTCGTGGACACCAGTCCTGGCTCTGATATTGCAGTGTCAGGGATCACACCTGCAACAGCCATAGAGCCAATCATGAAGAACACAATGAACAGAACATATAACAGGATGAATCGGAAAATCCATTTGAAAAGGGATCTGGCAGCATTCATTTATTTCCACTCCTTGTAAGTGCCTATACTATGACAAAGGGCCGCCCACCGGCCTGCGGTTCAGTCTCCGCCATGATAGTCCACATCCCAACACTCGAAGCCACGAAATTTATGCAAATCGCACTCGCGTACCCGTACCGAAGTCGTTCGCTTGCAAGCACTTGTTAGCCCGCTTCTCGGAGTACTTTTTGAATTTTTTGTTTGACATGAGGTAATCGTGCGGTAATCGCTTTCCAAACCAGATGGTAATCCACTCCAAAGTAAAAGTGGATTAATTTGTCACGCATGCCTGCCATCTCTTTCCATGGAACTTCAGGGTGCTTTTGACGTATTTCATCGGGTATTTGTTTTACTGCTTCCCCAATGATTTCAAGTTTCCGCATCACAGCACTTGCAGTCTTATCATCTCTCTGAAACGAATCCAGATCCATCCCAGCAATAAACTCTTCAATACTTTGGATAGAAGCAAGAATATCCTTCAAGTAAATCCTGTAATCTCTCATACGGCAATGGCATCAAGTAGTACAGACTCTCGTAGTTCTGTGCGAAGAGCTTTTTTGGAAATAACATCTACTGGTCGTTGAAAAATTTCTTCCAGGTACAATGCCAGACCTACCAAATCAAACAAGTCTGCCTCGCTGTCAAACTCTGCGAGAATATCAATATCGCTACTGGCATCCTGTTCTCCGTGGACGAAAGAACCAAACAGGCTGATTTCTTTGACCTTGTATCGCTCACCAAGGAGAGGTTTCATCTCTCTCAACTTTGCCAAAATCTCTTCTATGCCCATAAGCAACATCCCTTATTATTTTACTATAATGGACTAACACCGGGCGATACGCTGTGACGTAATGTACACGAGTTCCCTCCCGCCGAAAAGTCTCGTCAGCTTCATCGCCTTGTTGAACTAAACCCCGCCCCTTCGGGAGCGGGGCAGTTTTTTTACAAGGCCAAATTTTTCAATTCAGCCTTGCATTTCAGTCTGAATCATCACAGATTTTGATTACAGCTCAAAGGTTTATCCCAAAAGACAATCACGATGTACACCCGGGCTGTAAGACAACTTACAAAACATTACCAAAAATCGCCAGAGGAAATTTCAGACGAAGAACTTCGTCTGTATTTCCTCTACAACTTCGAAATATTAAAAATCCGCAATGTCCGGAGCAGGAATTGTTCGTCCAAATCCTATATTTCGGATGGTTTTAATAAAAAACATCTGTCTTCACGATATCTTTGAATGGTTTAAAAATCTTATCTTTAATGATTCATCCTTTTTTGCTCTCTTCAAGTCTTTTTCAGAAAACAATCCTCAAAATGTAAAATCCAAATGGGGTGAACCACACCACCCTTCCGGCCAAGTCCAACCCTACGTTGCACAACAGACTCTTTTTCATTATTATATGAGCCCTCTTGTTTTTTAAACTTGAGTCTGGTGCAACGCTTATTCGTTAGAGGCGTAAGTCCTTGATTCCCGCCATCCTTGTGCTCAACCACACCCCATCAGCCTCTGATGTTCCGTGTCCCTTTGCAGTTCTGGTCAGAGCATCGGAGGTAGACACCAAAGCGTCCACGGGTTGCCACCATCGGCTTGCCACAAGGAACGTCGTTCCTGCCAGGACAAACAACATCGGTACCGATGCGGTCGCCACGACGAATCGAGTAGCGATTCTGGCACCGGGGATAGTTCATGCAGCCGACAAAGATGCCGTGCGGCCCTCGGACGAGGACCATCGTCGAGCCGCAGATCTCACACTTGCGATCGGTTTGCACCTGACGACGCGTGCCCGGATCAACTTCGGAGTCACTGCCGAAGTTGTGTAACTTGATGAGTTCCTCGCAGGTCTTTGGAAACGGCAGTCGGCGCATGTGTTCTGTGCTCCGAGCCTCGCTTTGTGAGAGAATGTTAAGACTGCCTTCCCACGCGACCCTTCTGTCAATGAATGCAAACTTCTGGTGCAAGCCCCGCCGTTCGATGACTTGCACCCCAACATTCTTGAGTCCTTCAAACGCCATTTCGGCCTGCTGAAACATGTGGCCCTGCTGCTCCCGTAATGTTCGCGTGAAGACGCGAACTTCGATGCCTTGGGCGACCTTTGAGTGGAACAGGTTGAGAAATTGCTGCGTCCGGCTAACGGTCATGAATGGCGATACCACGATAATTTCGCGGACGCTTTTGCGAAGGTCAGCGAAAAACGCCGCGTAGAAATTACGCTCGGTGTAGAGTGTGCTGTCATCTGGGTTGATCCCATCGTCGCGTGGATCGAGCATTCTGGTCCAGTGCTCAAACTCTGCGCAGAAGTAGTCGTTCACAATCTTTCGAGAATCTACAACCGTGCTCCTCTGCCTAATTTGTTCCAAGACCCTCACCAGAATGGAATCACGGCGCAGACGAGAAACCAAGTAATCCATGTTGGCAACGAGGACGAGTTGTGCCTTTGGCCGAGTGATTGCGACATTGATGAGCTTGGCTGCCTGGCTTGCCAGTTCAAAACCATTCACGAGACCCGATGGACCATACCGCGGCATCGGTCCTTCGGCAATGTCGAAAATAATGACTTCCTGTTCCAATCCTTGAAACCTGTGTACCGTCGAGACCTTGAGATGACGCAGCGTCGCGTCGCCAGACTCATCAAGCATCATTTTGATGAGGCGTGTGTGGGCTGTATAAGGCGAGATAACCCCAATGCTTTTGATCCCCGCATTCGCAGCTCGTCTTGCCAGTTCTGCGGAAAGCACCGCGCTGTAAAGATTGTACCGCCCGCCCTGTTCCAATCGACTGCTCCAAGGATTCGTGACCGACACGTCGTAGAGAACCAACGGGGTTGTTGCGAACGGCGACTTGTCGAGAAAGGCGGCGATGTCTCGGAGTGTGTCGCGGCTTAGACAGTCCAAGAGCTGCCCGCCGTAGATGATACTGTTAGAAATCCTCGAAATTTCCGGGTGCATGCGATACTGACGGCGCAGCATCGTCAGTCGCGGCTCTGGTTTCTGCTCCTCCACCGCGCGTTCGATGCCTGCTTGGTTGAAGATGTCTCGCCCCAGCCATTTTTGAGCCATCTCCGACTCGGCCAGAACAATAGGAGGCAGTTGACGGAAGTCACCCACGATAATTGCTTTCTGCGTTGCACGTCCTGCGGCGAAGTAGAGGCTTGGCATCGGAGCCATGCTTGCCTCGTCCACCACAAGAACATCAAATTTCTGGTCGTCTATCTGCGGTGCTATGGTGGCTTTGGTCAGGCTGGTGGCGATGACCTTTGCCTCGCGAAGAATCTTCGTATGCAGCGCTTCAAGCTCTGCTTCGATAGCGCGAACCGCCGCCGTTAATTTTTCAGCACGTTTGGTGAGCTGCCCAATACGAGCGGAAATGGTTGCAACATCCAAACGGTATTGCGAAAGTATCGCCTTCCATTTTCTTGCGCAGCGATCTGCCTGAGCACGTTCCCGGTCAATCGCCACGCGGAGGTCGTTTATCTTTGAAACAGTAGCAGCGACTTTGCGACGAACCACCGCCAGCTCATATTCTCTCCTTCTGACCTGTGCTTGGAGTTTGGTCAAGTCTAAACCGAGAAAGAACCGTTTCAGTTTTCCTGCGGCGTGCGCCTCTACCATCTTGCTTTTGTCTTCCTGTAACTGCATGGCGAGGCTTCTCGCGTGAGACTTCTCGATTTTATACTCTTGCGCGCATCGCTGGAGACGGGCTTCCAGTTCGCCGAGCCTTCTTAGTGCTTCTTTTTCAGCCGAAAGCAACATTTCCACTTCACGTATACCCGTAAGCTCGGACTGAACTCTGCCCAGTTCCACTTGGAGTTTTGCAAGCTGCTCTTTCAGGTGTTGTCCCAAGCGTTCGGAAATCTTGTCGGGGATGACCATCTCTGGGAGTTTCGAATTAGGGCTGATATTGCCATAGCGGACAAGCTTGCCGCTCTGATAGTCCTCCGTGTTTAAGAGGAGTTCCGCTGCACTCGCTATCGCGTGGTCTGTGGCAACGTTTGTTTGTGAAACGACCAGCACGCGGAGGTTGCGACGCAACAAAGCGGCGATGAGAAAACCAATGGTCTGCGTCTTGCCAGTACCGGGTGGCCCCCAAATGAAATGAACGTCGCTGCCGCAGGCAGCGCGAATTGCCGTAAGCTGTTCGTTGTTCAGCACGCAAGGGGATGGGGGCAAGTTCAAGTCGCCACTATCTAATCGAGGGGTTGCTGAAGCGAAACCGAAAAGCCGCTGGCCAAGGCGCGTGTCCAGTGGGCGCTGTCCGTTCAAGACTTCTTCGTAGCGCTTCCGTAGTGCTTCCAGTAGATACCAGAGGTTCGTGATAAGCCGTGCTTCTACGATTGATCCGCCAAAATCATGCTCAATACCTATGGCGACCTCGCTGCCTTGGACAGAAATGACTTGACCGGGAAACCTCTGCCCACCGACTTCAACCTCCGCGGGCGCGTCGTCCATAACGATAAGCGGGCTTTCCGTGGTGAAGACGTAAACGTAGAACGGTCCTTCGCGCCGGACGAATGATCCATCGTAAACCGTGATGATCGAACCACCCTTCCCCTTCTTGATGGCCTCGATCTCTTCTGTTAGCGCCTGCATGAACTCGCGGATTAACGCCTGTTCGGATGACGGCAGCAGGCAGTTCCTAGTGCTGTCCGTGTCTGAGGGCGATAATCTTTGGCTTGAACCTCTCACTTCCTTGACTCCTCAACCTCTCATGACTTGGTCATCTCCACGTCATTGCACCCAAGCAACGCTTGTATGGTGCGAATATTCAATGCATCTTCCAAAAATGAAAAAAAGTTCCTCCAATAGACATAAGCCTTTTCGGTTTCGTAGCTATAATGTCTCATCCGCAGAGCATTTTTAAGCTGATTCAAATGGATAGCAAGAAAAGATTGAGAAAAATTAGTCACCACTTCGTTCATGGCCTGTCCCTTGAGGACTCTTTTATAAAGTGATGAACAAAAGCGTCGGGTCCGTGAAGCTGACCCGTCAAATACTTAATAATTTGCACTTGTATTATTAAAAAAATTACAATTTTTATCTTAAAAAGTCAAGAAAAATTTTCGCTCGAATTGTCTGATGTAGGTACATGGTATCCATCTTTTACGAAATGGTCTAAGAGAATCGGAGGAAGATGGAACACCTGTTCCATGCGCTTTGCCTTCGGATGCAACTTATACCTTCCTAGTTACAAAAAAGATTACGATTGGGGAAATCCTAGATTTGTCTTCAGTTATTGTGACGATTGGTATTTTTATCCCCCTCTTCCAAAACGCAAAAAATGGATTCACTGCATCCTCTAGGGTGGTTTAAGCATTTTCCCACAGCCCCGGGAAAAAACAAAAAAGGATTATTGAACAATGGGTGGAAATATATTGTAAACTATGATGAATATATTTTAAATCCCATTGATTAAAAAACAGCTTACCATCGTTTCACTTTGGCGATCAAAATCACCAATACTGTAAGCAAGAAACCGGTAAATATGATAAACCAAAACATTCCAGGATGTGAAGATCCCGGAAACGGCACATTCATGGAAAAAGCGGCAAACCAAAGGGTTGGCACCATCAAAATGATCATGATAATATTAAGAGTCTTCATCAATACATTGAGATTGTTACTTACCACCGTGCCTCGGGCATCCATCATTCCTGCCAAGACTTCGGAATAGATTCTGGCTTGTTCATAACACTGGGCATTTTCAACCGCCATATCGTCCAATAGTTCCATGTTTTCTGAGCTCAGTCCAATCCGGCCTGCATTGGCCCGAATACGTTCAATCACCCGACCATTGGACGCAATGGCATTGATATAATACACCAAACTTTTTTCTAACGTAAATAAATTCAAGAGCATCCGATTTTCCATGGCAGTGCTAACTTCTTTTTCCAGTTCATCACTGCACATATTAATGACCCGAAGGTGTTCCTCAAAATGAAAAATCGATCGGTAAATAATTTTCAACGCCACCTCGGGAAGGCTTTCGACTCTTGCGAATTGTTTTCCATCAAATAGGGAAAGATCTTCGTTCAGTACGATAATCAGACGCTCTTTAAATAAAAACATACCCACAGAAGCCACTTGAAACACAAAATTATCCGCAGGATTGTATCGCTTTGGTCTTTTGGTAATCAGCGCGATGTGATCTGGTTCAATCTCCATTCGAGCAGGTTCATTGGGATCCAAGGCAGAATTGAGCGTATGCTCATCGATGTGAAGTTGGTCGATGAGATATTTTCTTTCGTCTTCGTTCGGATTGATATAAATGGCAATCGAAGAAGCCCCGGGCTTTTCCACAATCCGATTTTCAACAATTTCCATTTGCCTTAGCATTGCACGACCGAATTTTCTACCCCTCCATAAGGAGAAGAGACGTATTGATCTGCCTCCCAATCGTTTTCCCAAATTTTCCCATCAATGAGATACCGAAATTGATACGATTTCCCAGACTCCAGTTCCAAAGCGATCTGAAAAGACCCGTCTTTCATTTTTTTCATGGGCGTGGCCTGCATGTCCCAATTGTTAAAATCACCCACCAGATGCACGGTTTGCGCACCTTTGACTGCCTCTTTTGGGAGAACAAAGGTCACTTTACACACGTTTTTGCTTTTTAAGTATTTTTTTCTCATATTCCCCTCCTCTTCCTTGACATGGAATTATAAAAAAATTCGTATTCAATTGCAAGATAAAAGTTCAAATCTTTAGTCCTTGTAAAAATTCTAAAACACACCAGGGGAAATCGGGACCATAGCCCCCTTCGAGCACTGCAAAAATGGGAAATCCCATGCTTTGAATTTTTTCTCCAATTTCTTTGTACGCAGAAACAGAAAGTTGAAATTGAGAGAGCGGATCGCTCTTGCACGTGTCAAATCCTGCAGAAATGGCAAGACAAGAAGGTTCAAATTTTTTGATCAGTTCACAGGCTTTTTCCAATGTGTTCAAGTATTCTTCGTTTCCTGTGAACGGAGGCAATGGAAAATTCACACAGTTTTTTTGCCATTCCAATCCTGTGCCAGGATAAAGTGGATTTTGATGAAGCGAAACAAATAGAACTTGGGGATTTCCTAAAAAAATGTCTTGCGTGCCATTGCCGTGATGCACATCAATGTCTAAAATGGCAATACGAGATCCGGGATGTTTTTTTATATAAAGGGCCGTGGCCACAGCAATATTGTTGAAATAACAAAATCCCATCACCCGGTCTCGGGTCGCATGATGGCCCGGAGGCCGCATGAGAGAAAAGGCATTTTCTCCCTGAGACACACTTTCCATTGCACAAATGGCAGAACCTGCAGAAAGACACGCGATGTCATAGATTTCAGGGAAAAAAGGAGTATCTGGATCGAAAAAAACGCCTTCACGGACTGCTGAAATGTGCCGAGGGGAATGCACAGAAAGAAGATCTTCTTCTGTGCAGGAAGCGGGAGAAAAAAATGGAAATCCTTCCTGTTCTAAAAGCTTCACCGTGGCTTCTATTCGCTCAGGAGATTCAGGATGTCCCGGTTGTTTATAGGAAAGACAACGGGGTGAATAAAAAATTTTCATGGAAAATAAAGTAAAACAATTCTCGAGAAATGTCAACCTTAAAGGACTATAATTTTATGTGTCGCAGATTTTGACGCCATTTTATAGTGCAAAATGGGAAACCATCGATTCAGACGTTTTATGTGATATCCTCACTTTGGCAAATTTTTAAAAATGTCACCCTGAACTTGTTTCAGCATGACTTTCATTGACGAAATTTGCCAAAGTCCTCTTTTGTATTCAAAAAACGACTTTCCGCTTAAATATCTTTCTGAGCTAAAATTTTTTTATTTTCCTTTAAAAAAACCTTGACATTTCCAAAAATTTTCTTTATAATTTTTTGAACCGCAAATGCCGGGAATCCCGTGAAAATCGGGAACTGCCCCGCAACTGTGATTCCGATCCCAAAGCGTTGGGATTGTATTTCGGCCATTGGCCACTGTTCCAAAAAATGGAATGGGAAGGCGGCCGAAATCGGAAAAGTCAGGAGACCGATTTGCGGTAAAGTCCTTCGAGGGAAGGCAAATTTTCTTAAAAACGGAAAATGACCGGCTTACCCTCGGAGCCGGTTTTTTATTTTTTAGGAATCTACATGCATCCATCCATTTCGACGATCACTCGAATGGCCATTTTGATTGCGCTCGGGATCAGTCTTGGCTATGCACTATTGGAAATCCCCAATGTCGAACTGATCACAGCGACTGTGTTCATGGGAGGATATCTTTTGGGGAAAATTCGAGGCATGGCCATTGGATTCATCACAGAGGCCCTATTCTCTTTGTTCCATCCGTATGGTCCTTCTCCTTTTCCCCTTTTCATGGCGCAAATCGTTTCCATGGGCTTTACAGGATTTTTAGGAGGCTGGATGCGAAAAAAACATTCTTTTTGGAAACCGTGGCATTTTGCTTTGGCAGGAGTTTTTTCTACCGCCCTTTTTGCAGTACTCACCACGATGTCCTTTGTCTGGACTGTTCACATGCGATGGGCACAAATCCCCCAGAGCTTTTTATTTGGATTGGGATTCTATATTCTCCACTTGGCAAGCAACGGACTCATTTTTCTTACACTCATCCCAATCATGGTGAAAAAACTGAGTTTCAAAAATAAGTAAGAGGACACAATGAAAAAGTATCCATGGGAAAAAATCGGATTGATTGTGCTTTTCCTGACCACTGAAGCATTGGGCAATACGCCTTTTCTTTTTACCAGGGAAAGTGGGGAGAGCCTCTCCCAAATTGGGATAAGTGCTGAGTTGGATTTTCTCCCCGGCTTCTGGACAAAACCCTTTGGCCCAATAGCCGCGTGGGTTCCTTTCCGATTCCGGGGCACTGAATTTTATCATTCTATTGGATGTATCAATGGAAATGCATTTCAGGACCCCTGGCTTGGCCTTTCCTTTTTGGACAGAATGCCGAATGCCTGGGTGGATACCATTTCTGTGTACCGGGGGATTCATCCTTTTGTCCATGCCCCAATCGGAAGTATTGTTGATCTTCACCACGCGATTTCTCTTTTTTCAAGACCGAAAACTTCCATTGTGTACGAGAAAGGTCCAAATGCATATGGAAATACCGCGTTTTCTTTTCAAAGACCCTTCTCTCGGAAATTGGCCTTAAAAATCGATTTTAGAGATCAATCGCATAAAAAAGATCCAAACTCTTTTACATATAAAAGCACATTGACAAAGGCCCTTGCAGAATACCAAGCTCCCAAAAACTGGCAAATCCAATACGAATGGACAAAAGATCAAAGTCAATGGAATTTGCCCTTTTTGAGCCTTCTGCCAGGAGAAACGTCTCTTTCGCTCTTTCCAGAGCTCAAAATCCATCAAGTGCATCATCGCGTAATGGCAGAAAAAGTCAATGGGGCTATTGGACTGGCATTCCATCAAGGCAGGTATCGATACGAGATCAATGATTCTATTTCAGTTTTTCTGGATCAAAACGAAATGGAATTCCATGGAAACACCTTGACAAAAAAAATCCCTCTCCTGTGGGGACTTCGCACCGAATGGACTCGATTCGATCCGCACAATCAAACCCCAAAAATCGTTTACACGACTCGACTCATGGGAGGTACTACATTTTCTTTGGCTTCGCATTTTCGATTCACATTGCAAACACGGGGCCTGTTTGGCACGTATGTCCCTTTTTCCTTTTTGCCCGCCAGCATGCTTTCCTATACCCGTCCCAATGGGTCGTATTGGATTGCGTTCTGGCAAGGGATTCGAGAACCTTTGATCGGAGAACGGACAGGCTATACATTTTCCCCTTTTCCACCCGTGATGTACAGCACGTTTTTTGTGAGAAATTCTGGGATTCTCCTCAAGCGGAATGCAGATCTTCATCCTGAAAAAAGTACGACCATTGAAATGGGAACCCAAATGCCTCTATTGAAAAAAATTCAAACCGAAGTTCGACTCTATCATACGGTCCTCAAAAATCCCATTTTTCTTTCTGAGAATGGCCAATTTGTCAACAGCAGTCAAGAATCTTTTTCTGGGATGGAAATCCGGAGCCAATGGCATCTCCATCCAGCGCTCTCTCTCGAACTGACAGAGAATTCTATTTCTGCAAAAGATTTCCAGGGTAAAAATTTACTCGATCGTCCCCATTTCAACACAGCAGTTCGTATTTCCTGGACTTTTTCATTGTTTAAAGGCGACTTGGTTTCGACCTGGATTTTTGGATTTCAAAGTACAAGCCCATTTTGGATGTACCGGGATCAATTTCCAGAACCCATCCTCGATCAACTGCCATTCCAAAATCGATGGCATTTTCAATTACGGTTTCAAATTTTAAAACAGTTTTACGTAAACTTTACCGGAGAAAATATCAGCACAAGAAAAATAGAATACTTTCCAAACTATCCATTGGAACAAAACGCGGTGTATTTCGGAATCCATTGGGATTTGTTTGATTAAAAACATTTAACTTAACAAAAGGAGGTACAATGTACAAATCAATGCGTTTTTGGACAGGGGTTGGCGTCCTGGTGTGGATGGGAATCCGTACTGGATTTTGCGGAACCATTTCAGGTCACATCAAAGATGCAGTTTCAGGAAATCCGCTTCCCGATGTGGAGATTCTTGTAGAAGGAACGCATTTTCGCGCGGTTTCTGGAGACGGCGGATTTTACGTCATTGAAAATCTTCCAGAAGGAGAATACACTGTAAAGGCCAGGGTGTTGGGCTATGCGCCAAAAATCCTGGAGCACGTCCAGGTAAAAGGTGAGATGACATTGGATTTTCCTCTTGATCCAAAACCGCTCTGGATGAATCCGGTCATTGTCACTGGGACCCGGTGGGATCATCTCCAATCCCACGTGTCTGTGGCTTCCACCATTTTACTCAGAGACCAAATGCTCGAACAAAACGGTCAAACCGCAGCAGAGGTACTTAAAAATACAGAAGGCGTGTTTGTCAAAGATTATGGTGGATTTGCAGGATTAAAAACGCTTTCCATCCGGGGATCGGGCGATTCTCAAGTGCTGGTTTTACTGGATGGGCAAAGGCTCAATTCTGCCCAAGACGGCGGGATGGACGTGAGCATTTTCCCAGTTGAAATGCTTGAAAGAATCGAAATTGTGAAGGGAGGGCATTCTGCCGTTGTGGGCACAGATGCCATGGGTGGGGTAATTCACCTTTTTACTCCAAATCCAAAAGAAAAATTGGGATATGGAGTGTATTCCATGGTAGGCTCTTTCGGGAGTAGAAGCGGTTCTTTGTATTTTACTTATGATCTTGGGAGATTCAATTTTTACAGTACATACGGTCAAACCCAGAGTGAAGGGGATTTTACCTATACGATTCCTCATACTTCCATTTCCAAAACTCGAGAAAACAATGATTATCAGGGAAATAATTTTCTATTTAAAATGCAATACCAACTCAGTCCCGGAGGGAAAATTCAAGGCATTTATCACGAAACCCATTCCAAAAGAGGGGCTGCAGATCCCATCGATTGGGAAATGTCCTCTCAGGGACGAAGAAATGAAAATCAAAAAATAGGAAGTGTTTTGATCGAAGAGCAACTCACGCCCAAATTGCGATTCCATGCCCAGGCTTCTTTTCGCAAACATTTTCAGCACTATTTTAGCCAATTTGAAAACGATCGGCATGAGAACACTTCAAGTACTCTGGAGACTTACGGTCTTTTCAACCTGAATCCAAGTCTCCTCTTCACTGGAGGCGGCGAAATCCGAAAAGATGCATTGGAAAGTACCAAATTGGATACTCGAGAAAGAACCAGTGCCAGTCTTTTATTCCAAGCAGAATGGAGTGCACGAAAAAATACAAGTTTGGACATCAAATGGCTTCCTGCGTTGAGATGGGAATACGCAACTCATCTGGGAAGCATGTGGTGCCCGAAAATGGGGATCCTGGTTCAACCCATGGAGAATCTGAGTCTCAAGGCCAATTGGGGAAAATCCTTTCGAGTTCCTACTTTCAATGATCTCTACTGGCCTGAAGTCATCTGGCCAGGGTATGGAGGAACCAAAGGAAATCCGGATCTCAAAGCAGAAACCTCATGGGGAGGGGACATTGGATGGATATGGGCTACTGGAGAAACACACCGGATGCGGGTTGAATGCACGTATTTTCGGAATCATTTCCGTAATTTAATCCAGTGGGAATCGGATTCTGCCATGGTATGGGCGCCTCGAAATGTGGGACAAGCCAGAATGTGGGGAATAGAAACCGCATGGAGTGTGCATTTTGCTCATGATCGGGTTTGGTTCCACTTGGCCCCGACCTGGATGAAAACGCGAGACGAAATCCAAAAATCTCCTTTGGTTTACCGTCCAGAATGGAAGACCGATATCGGCACGGGATGCAAAATTTGGAAACTGCTCGTTTATTTGAATTACCAATACGTGGATAAAAGAAAAGTGCGATCCCATACCTACCTCCCGAGTTATTCCGTTCTGGATGGGAACCTTCAATATCGATTCCAGTGGGCAGGAATGCAGATCTGTGCGAAATTCCAGGCAAATAATCTTTTTAACAAAAATATCACCATTGTGGAAGGCTATCCTATTCCTGGAAGAGAATTTCGAGTGATTTTCGATTTTCAAAAATAAACCAATCTCCTCCTTATCCTCTATTTAGGCCGTGTTTTAATAAACACGGCCATTTTTTTCTTGTTTTTTTTAAAAAACTGCAATATTTTATAAGAGGAAAAAAAGGAGGCTTGCATGCTGGTTTCAAAGGTGTATATCAATTCATTTCGATCAATTCGAGAATTGATATTTCCGGTAGACCCCCAAGTGACAGTACTCATTGGGCCTAACGAATCAGGGAAAACCAATATTCTGAAAGCCATTGAAGCTTTTCGGACCGAGGTGCCTCTCACTTTGGAGCAAACTTGCCAATATTCAGAATTTTATCAATTGGGGAAGCCTCCTCTGATCAGCCTGGAATTTACCCATTTTACAAAAGAAGAAAAAGCAAAATTGGCAGGTCTTTACGAGGGTTTCCGGGACATTGAATCTTTTATTTTGACCCGGGAAGGCCCAAAACCCTCTGATTATAAAATTCAGGCCAATGACAAAGTATTTTCATTGGGAAATGGGAAGCCCTTGCTCGATATGTTGCCCAAAATTATGTACTTTGATTCCATCCCTTTGATTCGGGATCATGTGTCCCTGGAGGATTTAACCAAAAATGAACAGGGCTTTCAAACCGAACGGAATTTATTACGCCTCGGAGGCATAGAAGACCCCAACCTCGTTTTCGAGGATTCCACCCGGGGCAGACGGGCCACAGAAGAAACAGGCCGGGAAATTACCCGAAGGATCCAGCAAGTGTGGAGCCAAGAACCGACACTCGAAATCAAACTTCGGGTGAATGGGAAAATTCTGTACATCGACTTTAGTGATTCCACCACCGTATATGATACTCCCAAATTTCGTTCTCCAGGCTTTTTATGGTTTTTGTCTTTTTATATCAACTTTATGGCCCTGGTCACCGACACCCGACCCAATCAATTTTTATTTTTGTTAGATGAACCCGGAGGGCATTTACATCCTTCTGGGCAAAAGGACCTCACCAATTTATTGGAAAGCCTTTCCCAAAAAAATCAACTTCTGTACACCACCCATTCGCCGTTCATGATCAACCGGAATGCGCCCCAACGGGTTCGAGTGGTAATGAAAGACATCAACGGAACAAGCATTGATAGTGAGGCCTATCGTGAGAATTGGAAGCCTCTTAGACAATCCATCGGGCTTACGGTAAGCGATCTTTTCTTTTTTAGTTCCAAAGGGGGGCTGAATGAAGTAAAAAAGAAAAAAAATCTTCTTTTTTCAAAATCCAATAAAAAAGGACAACCGTTTTAACGATTGTCCTTTTTTCTTTCTTCTCTTTAATTCTTCTATTTCTTTTTCTCCTTTTCCTCTTTCCCTTTTTCCCCTTTTTCTTCCTTTTTCTTTTCCTTCTTTTCTTCTTTTGCTTCTTGCTTTTTTTGTTTTTCCTTTTCTTCTCGTTTGGCTTCTCTTTCTTTGTGTTTCTTTTCTGCAGTCTCAAAGCCTACGAGTTCAATCACTGCCATCGGCGCGCCATCGCCCAAGCGACGTCCCAATTTCACCACTCGGGTGTATCCTCCATTTCGATCCATATACCGAGGGGCCACTTCCTCAAAAAGAATTTTTACGATGCGTTTTTGTCGAAGCCTTTGCAATGCCAAGCGACGCGCATGAAGCGTGCCTTTTTTTGCCAAAGTGATTAATCGCTCTGCCATTTGACGGGTCGCTTTGGCTTTTGCTTCTGTGGTCTGAATATGTTTTTTTTCAAACAATAAAGCAGACAAATTGGCCAACAGGGCTTTCCGATGTTCCGGCGTGCGTCCAAGTTTAATCACAGATTTACGATGTCTCATGAAATGCTACTCCTATACGTTGACTTCTTTGACCCTCAAACCGTATTCCCTTTGAGATATTTATCCACATCCATGCCAAAATGAAGACCTTTTTCTTGCAAAATGCGATTCAATTCCTGAAGCGATTTGCGGCCAAAATTTCGAAATTTCAGCATCTCCTGTTCATCTCGGCGAACCAGATCTCCAATGGTTTGGATATTGGCCGATTTGAGACAATTATGGGCACGGACTGACAATTCCAACTCATCCACACTCATCTTCAGCAATTTCCGAATCCGCATGGCTTCTTCATCCACTTCAGGCACTTCCTCTTTTTCTGCCTCCACGTCCGTGGTAATAAACAGTTCAATATGCTCTTTCAGAATCTTTCCTGCATAGGTCAAGGCTTCTTCTGGCGAAAGACTTCCATCGGTCCAAATTTCAAGCGTCAACTTTTCATAATCTGTACGATGCCCCACCCGAGTATTTTCCACAAGATAATTCACTTTTCGGATAGGATTAAAAATTGTATCCAGTGCGATCGTCCCGATTGGTTGATCCGGAAGCACATTTTCTTCTGCAGGCACATACCCTCGCCCCCGACCAATTTTGAGTTGTACATTAAACTCTGCATTTTTATTCAGAGTGGCAATGTGATGATCTGGATTGAGTATTTCTAACTCAGACGTAAATTTCTGAATATCTCCCGCCTTGAATTCTCCAGGCCCTTTGAGATGAAGTGTAATCCAGTCTGGTTTTTTATTGATCAACTTCATCCGTACCTGCTTGAGATTTAAAATAATTTCAGTCACATCTTCTACAACTCCCGGAATCGTGGTAAACTCGTGGGGGACATTGTCAATCCGAATATGGGTAATCCCAGCACCCTGAAGGGATGAAAGCAACACCCGACGCATGGCATTCCCCACCGTAATTCCAAATCCCCGTTCCAGGGGTTGGAGAATAAATTTACCGTAGGTGGGGGAGTAACTTGCCTCATCCTTTTCAAGGCCCTGCGGCATTTGAAGATTCACTCTGTTCATTCGAGATCCTCAATTTTAATCTTTCATGAATTTACAAATTCATGTTATTTGGAATACAATTCAATGACCAAATTCTCATTAAAGGGAACAGGAATATCTGCCCGATTTGGCACCTCGAGAAAAACGCCCTTCATGTTGGCCTTATCCAATGTCAGCCACGGCATTTGTTGGCCTTCTTTCACTTTCTGCATCGATTCGTGAATCAAAGCCATTTTTCGACTTTTCTCTCGAACCTGAATCACATCCCCAGGTTTCAATTGATAGGAAGGGATGTCAATAATCCGATTATTGACAAGAAAATGCCGATGGCGGACCAATTGTCTGGCACTCATCCGAGAAGGAGCAAATCCCAGACGGTACACCACATTATCCAACCGGCTTTCCAGCATCTTAATGAGCACCTCACCCGTAATCCCTTTCTTTCGGCTGGCTTTTTCGAATAATGCACGAAATTGCGATTCCAAAAGACCGTAATACCGCTTGATCTTCTGTTTTTCCCGTAACTGGATTCCGTATTCGGAAAGTTTACCCCGTCTGCTTTTGCCATGTTGACCAGGCGGATAAGGCCTTCGGTCTAAGGCACATTTGGCTGAAAAACACCGAGACCCTTTGAGAAAAAGTTTTTCCCCTTCTCGACGACAAATTTTACACACTGGACCAATATGTCTTGCCATAGATATCCCTTAATTAATAATAAATCATACCCTACGCCGCTTGGGCGGCCGACATCCATTGTGAGGAATGGGTGTTACATCTTTAATCGAAATCACTTCTAAGCCAGTGGCCTGAAGTGAACGAATGGCTGCTTCTCGACCTGCGCCCGGGCCTTTGACCAGAATGTGCACTTTTTTCAGGCCTAAATCCATGGCCTCTTTGGCTGCATTTTGGGCTGCCAATTGGGCTGCAAAGGGCGTACTCTTTCTTGCGCCCTTAAATCCAACTCTGCCTGCAGAAGCCCAAGCAATGACATTCCCGTAATTATCGGTCAAAGTGACAATGGTATTGTTGAACGTGGCTAAAATATGAGCTTGACCTTCAGATTCGACTCTTTCCTTTTTCTTTTTCCGAACTTTTTTTACCATAAAAATTTAGCCTCCATGAATAGGATTCCCATGGGATTATTTCGGCGCTTTGGCCTTTTTCTTCCCAGCCACAGTCCGACGTTTTCCTTTCCGGGTTCTGGCATTGGTCCGCGTCCGCTGTCCTCGAACAGGTAAATTTCTTCGATGCCGTAAACCCCGGTAACACCCAATATCAATGAGACGCTTGATGGCCATGGCCACTTCGGCCCGAAGTGCCCCTTCTACTTTGTAATTGGCATCAATAATGGATCGAATTTTGGCCACTTCCGCATCGGTCAATGCCTTGACCCGGGTATCGGGATTAATGCCTGCCTCAGCAAGAATCTTTCGAGAGGTCGAAAGTCCAATCCCGTAAATGTATGTCAGCGCCACCTCAATGCGTTTTTCCTTGGGTAAATCAACACCTGCAATACGAGCCACTTTTCCTCCATGTTCTACGAATAAGGTTTATCCTTGGCGTTGCTTGTGCCGAGGATTTTTACAAATGACCCGAACCACCCCTCCCCGCTTGATAATTTTACACTGATTGCATATTTTTTTTACAGACGCACGTACTTTCATGATTCTTGTCCTTTATTTATATCGATACACAATTCTTCCCCGAGTGAGATCATACGGAGAAAGTTCAATCGTCACTTTGTCCCCTGGCAAAATTTTTATAAAATGCATGCGCATTTTCCCAGAGACATGGGCAAGGACCACATGTCCATTCTCCAATTCCACCCGAAAGGTCGCATTGGGCAATGTTTCAAGAATGGTTCCGTCCACACGAATGGGTTGTTCTTTAGCCATTTTTCTTCCAATAGGGTTGTGCTTCAAGTCCCTGGGTTAAAACCATAGGTTCATCTTCCGTCACCACCACCGTGTGTTCAAAGTGTGCAGAAGGGAATCTATCTGCAGTGACCACGGTCCATCCATCATCCAGGATCCGTACTTCATGCGTACCCATATTGACCATGGGTTCTATTGCGAAAACCATCCCAGGTTTCAGTTCTGGCCCCTGATGCGGTAGACCATAATTGGGAATTTGGGGTTCCTCGTGCATGGCCCGACCAATCCCATGTCCCACCAAACTTCTCACCACTGAAAATCCGTGCGATTCTACATGGTTCTGAATCGCATGGGATATATCCGAAAGTCGATTTTTGGGTCGACACTGCCGAATCCCCAAAAACAAAGCCTCATGGGTCACCTGAAGAAGTCGCTCCTTTTCTGGAGAAAGCGGCCCAATGGCATACGTTCTCGCTGCATCCGTAAACCAGCCGTTCAAATTCACTCCAATATCCACGCCGATGAGTTCCCCTTCTTTGATCTTTCTCTTTCCTGGGATTCCATGCACCACTTCTTCATTAATGGACACACAAATGGATGCTGGATATCCATTGTATCCCTTAAATGCAGGGATCCCCTTTTCTCCCACAATCGTCTCATAAGCGATGGCATCCAGTTCTTCTGTAGAAACTCCTGATTTTAAATACTTTTCTACTGCCCGAAATGTTTTGACCAATAATTCTGCACTTTTCCGCAGACATTCAATTTCTTTTTTACTCCGAATAGGGATCATACAGACCCAGAGGCAATTCCAAGAACCTCGAGAATTCGGTTGAAAATTGTTTCGTAAGAACCCACTCCATCCACTGGCTTTAGAATTTTCTGAGCACGATAGTACGCGATCAAAGACTGAGTCTGTTGTTTGTATACTTCCAATCGACGCCTCACAGTTTCCGGTGCATCATCCTTCCGTCGGCTGAGTGGCGCACCACACGTTGGACACGGATCGCCCGGCTTGTGCTCCGAATCCTCAGGAAATACATGGCCCTCTTTACAAGTCAATCGTTGAGAAAGCCTCCGAATAATTTCTTCCTCAGGCACTTCAATGGAAACCACTGCATCCAAGGGAGCCCCCTGTCGAGAAAGCAATTCGTCCAATTTTTTGGCTTGAACTTCAGTCCGCGGGAAGCCATCCAAAATAAATCCAGAAGCACATTTCCCATTTTGAAATTGTTTCTCGATCATGGCAATGATCAGATCGTCCGGAACCAATTCCCCTTTTTCTACGTATTGGCTCGCTTTTTTCCCGAGCTCAGTTCCACTTCGAATGGCTTCTCGAAGCATGTCGCCTGTAGAAATATGAACCCATCCAAATCGATCTTCCAATTGTTTTGCTTGGGTCCCCTTGCCCACCCCGGGCGCGCCCAATAGAACAATTCTTTTTGTCATTCCCATGGGATCTACCTTCTACGCCTATTAATAATAGTATCGTCTCCCTCGAATGCGACCGGATTTCAAAAATCCTTCATAATGCCGCATGACCAAATGGGATTCCAATTGTTGAAGCGTGTCCAAGGCCACTCCCACCATAATCAAAAGACTTGTCCCTCCAAAAAATTGAGCCATCGCGTACGAAATATGGGCATATCGCACAAGGGCATAGGGTGCAATGGCCACCACCGCAAAGAAGAGCGAAGCAGGGAACATAATACGAGAAACCACATGATCGATGTATTCTGCCGTTTTTTTGCCTGGCCGAACCCCTGGAATAAACCCCCCATATTTCTGCATGTTTTCAGCCACGTCGACTGGATTAAACGCAATGGCTGCATAGAAATAGGTAAAAAACAGAATGAGCACTCCATAAAAGAACCAATAGATGGGGGACTGGAGATCAAAATAGGATAATACATTTTGGATAAATTCGTTCTTCGGGAAAAATTGACGAATGGTCTGAGGCACAAACATCAACGATTGGGCAAAAATAATGGCCATGACGCCAAATCCAGAAACCCGAATGGGAAGATAAGTCGATTGGCCCCCATACACCTTTCGGCCAATTACCCGCTTGGCATATTGAACTGGAATTTTCCGTTGGGCTTCGGTAATGGCCACCACAGCGATAATCACCCCGATGAGCAAAGCAAAAATGAAAAGCAATTTCATAAATGAAATATTCCCTGCCAAAAGCTGACGAATTTGCTCCAAAATCGCAGTGGGAAATCGATCCACAATTCCGACAAAAATAAGAAGAGAAATCCCATTCCCAATGCCCCGCTCTGTAATCTGCTCCCCCATCCACATGATGAGAATGGTTCCTGCGCACATGGTAATCATCACCAAAAGTCTGAAACCCATCCCTGGATTGGGAACTGCAGGAATCCCCAAACGGGTCGGAGGAAGACTTTCGAGAAACAGACTCGCGCCCAACGCCTGCATCGAGGCAATAAACACCGTGCCATACCGAGTGAGTTGGTTAATTTTCTTTCGACCTTCCTCCCCTTCTTTCTGGAGTCGTTGAAAATAGGGAACCACAGCGCCCAAAAGCTGAATAATGATGGAAGAAGAAATGTACGGCATAATACCCAGACCAAAAACAGCCGCACGACTGAATGCGCCGCCCGCAAAAATATCGTATAACCCAAAAAGCGTATTCCGGCTCTGCTCAAACCATTCTTGCAGTGCCGCTCCATTAATCCCAGGCGTAGGCAAATGACACCCAATTCGGTAGAGCACAATCACCCCTAAGGTGAACAATATCCGGCGTTTTAGGTCCGGAATTTTAAAAATACTTTGGAATCCTTTTAGCATAGTCGAACGACCTTTCCCCCAGCAGATTGGATTTTTTGTTCTGCAGTTTTGCTAAATGCATGTGCACTCACTTCAAGGGCTTTGGTGAGCGTGCCCTCGCCAAGAATTTTGACAGGCTCACTCTTTTTGCGAATCAACCGATTTTTCAACAGAATTTCCAGAGTCACTTTTTCTTCTGAAATACGATTCAATTCTCCCACATTGACGATCTGATATTCTTTTCGTGTAAAAGAATGAAATCCCCGTTTGGGCAACCGACGTTGGAGAGGCATTTGCCCACCTTCAAACCATGCCCGGTGCTTTGCACCACTTCGGGCCATTTCTCCCTTGTGGCCTCGACAAGAGGTTTTTCCATGTCCTGAACCTGGCCCCCGACCTACCCGTTTGGCTTTTTTCTTCGCACCTTCTGCATGTTTCAAATGACCCAAATCCATGTCACACCTCAATCTTGTATTTCTTCCACTTGAACCAGATGCTGAACCTTTCGAACCATTCCGCGAATCTGAGGGACATCCGGCTGAATCACTGTTTGGTACAGTTTATGAATTCCCAATGCACGAATGGTCCTCTTTTGATTCTCAGGACATTTAATCGTGCTTCGAATTTGGGTGATCTTTAATTTCCCCATAGAAACTAACTCCAAATCTCGATTTTTGAATTGCACTATTGAAAAAGTTCCTGCAATGATTTTCCACGTTCTTGAGCCACTGTCTTTGCGTCACGCATTTCCATAAGACCCAACAGGGTGGCTTTCACCACATTAAAAGGATTGGGAGACCCAAGAGACTTGGTCAAAATATTTTGGATACCCGCCAATTCCACAACTGCACGAACCGCCCCTCCTGCAATGACCCCCGTACCTGGAGCAGCAGGTTTAAGAACCACTCGCGCCGCCCCAAATTTGGCATACACTGGATGCGGGATGGTTCCATTTATCACAGTGACCTTGACAATATTTTTTTTGGCAGCTTCTGCTCCTTTGCTAATCGCGTCGGTCAACTCGTGGGCCTTGCCCAATCCCACACCCACATGTCCCTTCCCATCTCCCACAACCACAATGGCATCAAAACTAAAGTGTCTTCCTCCTTTGACCACTTTGGCCACTCGATTGATATAGACTACTTTTTCCTTTAATTCAAGATCTGCAGGATTAATTCTCACCAATGCCCGTTTCATACGACTCCTGTTTTTTAAAATTCTAAACCTGCTTCTCTGGCACCGTCTGCCAATGCCTTTACCCTGCCATGGTAGAGGTAACCATTTCGATCAAATACCACTTTTGTGATATTTCGTTTTTTGGCTTCCTCTCCAATGGCTCTCCCCACAATTTTCGCCACTTCCACTTTACTTTTGGCATTGGCCACTGCCTCTTGAAGATTTTTAGAAAGACTCGAAATACCAAATAATGTACGATGGCTCGTATCGTCTACTATCTGCGCAGAAATATTCCGAAGACTCCGAGAAACCACAAGCCGGGGTCTTTCTGGAGTCCCAAAAATCCGTTTCCGAATGCGCATTTTAATCCGTTGCCGACGAATTTGTTTTTGAGAAGTTCTTTTCCTTATCTTCATAGCATATCCCAAAATAATTTTTTTAAAACCTTATGCAGTGGTCTTTCCCGCTTTCTTTCTAACGTATTCTCCTTCCAACCGAATTCCTTTCCCTTTATACGGCTCCGGCGGTCGAAATGAACGAATTTTGGTTGCGACCAAGCCCACGAGTTGTCTGTCCGGGCCTTTTATTGTAATGTTATTGGGTGTAGGTGTTTCAATGGAAATCCCCTTTGGAGGAATAAAATAAATTGGATGAGAATATCCCAATTGAAGCACCAAAGTTCTCGATTTGACCTCTGCCCGATACCCTACCCCAATAATTTCCAATTTTTTTTCAAATCCAACCGTGACCCCTCTCACCATATTTTGAATCAAACTTCTCGTCAGACCGTGCAGCGCCTTGTGGTATTTATCGTCACTGGGACGCTCCACCCGAATCATGCCAGATTCCACAACCACTCGCATGTCGGGATGAATCGGTTGAGACAGTTCTCCCTTGGGTCCCCGCATGAAAAGCACAGAATCTTTAAATTCAACCGTCACTCCCCCTGGAATTTGCACCGGCAATCGACCTATACGTGACACATTAAACTCCTTTTAATACACTACCAAACGTAACAAAGGACTTCTCCGCCCACGCGCTCTTTTCTTGCCTTTTTATCTGTCAGCACTCCTTTGGGCGTAGAAAGAATCGCAATCCCCAATCCTCCGAGAACGCGTGGAATATTTTCTACAGACACATAGTATCGTAATCCTGGAGAACTCACTCGCTTCAGCCCTCGGATGACACTCTTTTTATCCTCTCCGTATTTTAAATAAATCCGAAGAATGCCCTGCTTGGTATCCTCCAGAGTTGTATAATTGAGAATATACCCCTCTTCATACAAAATCTGCGTAATGGCCTTGAGGATCTTAGAAGCAGGAATATCTACTTTATTATGCCGCGCCATTGTGGCATTTCGAATTCGGGTTAAATAATCTGCAATTGGATCTACAATGGACATGTTGTTTCCCTTACTTTAAGAAAATTACCAACTTGCTTTACGAACACCCGGGATTTCCCCGTTCAACGCCAAATCTCGAAAACACAATCTGCATAAATCATATTTTCGAATATATCCACGTGCCCTTCCACACCGACCGCAACGATTTTTGGCCCGTACTTTAAATTTAGGGGTGCGTTTGGCTTTTACGATAAGCGCTTTCCGTGCCACCTTATTTCTCCTTCTGTCTGAAATTATGCCACTTGTTTCTTTGCTCTTTTCCGGAACGGAAAACCAAATGCATTGAGCAATTCATACGCTTCTTCATCGGTTTTTGCGGTTGTCACAAAAGTCACGTTCAGCCCTCGGATTTTCAATACCTTATCATAATTGATTTCTGGGAAAATGATCTGTTCTTTAATGCCTACTGTATAATTCCCCCTGCCATCAAATCCTCGATCATCAAAACCTCGAAAATCGCGAATGCGAGGTACTGCAACACTCATAAATCGATCTAAAAATTCATACATATGATACCGACGCAACGTCACACTACATCCAATAGGCATGCCTTTCCGAATCTTAAAATTTGAAATCGATTTTTTGGCTTTGGTGACAATGACTTTCTGTCCACTGATGGCAGTCAAATCTGCCACCCCGGCTTCTAAATATTTTGGGTCTTGTACTGCATCGCCAATTCCCATGTTTAACACGATCTTTTCCAACCGAGGCACTTGCATGACACTGGTATACCCAAAGTGTTTCATCAATGCAGGTACAATTTCATTCTGGTATTTCACCAGGAGTCGAGGTTTGTATTCTTCTGTCACTGTTTTTTTAGGCATATCGCATTCTCCAAACCCATTATGTCGAAGACACAATCATTTCATTGCATTTCTTGCACACCCGAACCCGTTTGCGATTTTCTAGAATCTTCCGGCCAATTCGAGTCGGTTTCCCACATTTTGGGCAGATCACTTGGACATTGGACACATGAATCGGCGCTTCTTTTTCAATAATGCCTCCTTGTGGATTCTTTTGTGAGCGACGCATGTGTCGTTTAACCAGATTTACTCCTTCCACAATCACCCGTTGCTCGTCAGGGAATACTTTGAGCACCTTCCCCCTTTTCCCTTTAAAATTTCCAGATCGAATGAGTACGATATCGTTTTTCGCCACTTTCATTGTGATTTTTCTCCATCGCCTAAAGAACTTCTGAAGCCAAAGAGACAATCTTCATGAATTGCTTTTCTCGGAGTTCTCTTGCAACAGGTCCAAAAATGCGTGTCCCTTTCGGTTCATTCTGTTCATTAATAAGTACCACTGCATTGTCATCAAACCGAACATACGTCCCATCTGGACGAGCGACCTCTTTCCGGGTACGGACCACCACGGCCTTACTGAGATCTCCTTTCTTTACACTTCCTCCAGGCACTGCACTTTTAATCGTCACCACAATCACATCTCCGACAGAGCAGTAACGCCTCTTTGTGCCTCCAAGTACTTTAATGCACATGACCTTTTTGGCTCCGGTATTATCCGCAACATTTAAACGTGTAAATTGCTGAATCATATCTGCCTCTTTTCATCTTCAAGATGCACGTTCCAAAATTTTCACCACTCGCCAGCGCTTCCTTCGACTTAAAGGACGGGTTTCCATAATTTCAACCACATCACCAATTTGACATTCGTTTTTTTCGTCATGGGCAAGAAACTTCGATCTCCGCATCACGTATTTCCCGTACAGAGGATGTGGAGATTGTCGAGTGACTTCCACCGAAATGGTTTTTTCCATTTTATTGCTAACCACTTTCCCTACAAAAACCTTTCTCCGCGTCTTTCTTTCCGTCATGCTTTTGCCTCTTCAATTTTTGCTTTTTTCAAAGTTTCCGCTTTCTCTCGTTCTCGAAGCAATGTTTTGATCCGGGCAATATCTCGTCGAAGCATACGAATTTTTAACGGATTATCCAGCTGACGAAGTGCATGCTGAAATTTTAAATTGGCCAATTCTTCCTGCGTATCTCGTAATCGAATTTTTAATTCCTCAGTAGGAAGCTGACGCAACTCTTTAATTTTCATTTATTTTGCCTCTTTCAGTTCGGATGTAATAAACTTGGTTTTAATGGGCAATTTGTAAGAAGCCAACCGTAAGGCTTCTTCTGCAACATCCACGCTGACCCCTTCCAATTCGAATAAAATCCTTCCCGGTTTCACCACTGCAACCCAAAATTCGGGATTGCCTTTTCCTTTTCCCATTCGGGTTTCAGCCGGTTTAATGGTCACCGGTTTATCTGGAAAAATGCGAATCCAGAGTTTCCCGCCTCTTTTAATATACCGAGTAATGGCAACACGAGCTGCTTCAATTTGCCGACTCGAAATCCAGGCAGGTTCTAATGCCTTGAGGCCATACGTGCCAAAAGCCAAGGTGGATCCTCGGCATGCACGCCCTTTCATCCTTCCCCGTTGCTGTTTTCTCCATTTGGTTTTCTTTGGCATTAACATGGGTTTACTATCCTTCTATAGTTTTTTAAGAAGAAGTCCCAAAAATTTCACCTTTACAAATCCACACCTTCACTCCGATCGTCCCGTAAGTTGTCACAGCCACTGCTCGAGCATAATCAATGTCCGCTCGAAGTGTATGCAATGGGATCCGACCTTCTTTATATTCTTCAGAACGGGCAATTTCTGCACCTGCCAAGCGTCCCGAGCAACGGATCCGAACCCCTTCTGCTCCCATCCGCATTGTGGCAGTAATGGCCCGTTTCATGGCCCTGCGATAAGAGACTTTGGATTCAATCTGTCCTGCCACCGTTTCTGCCACCAAGACTGCATCCAATTCAGGCCGTTTAATTTCGTGGATGTTCAGCTGAACTTCCTGAGAAGTCAACCGTTGCAATTCTTCTTTGAGTTTGTCCACTTCTGTCCCCTTTTTCCCAATCACAATCCCCGGCCTGGCAGTATGGATGGTCAATGTAATCCGCTTCGGTGTACGTCGAATTTCGATTTGAGAAATTCCTCCATTCGGAATACGATTCTGAATGTACTCTCGAAGCATCAAGTCTTCGCGGAGTTTTTTGGCGCACTCCTTTTCATCAAACCAAAGCGATTTCCACGTTTTATTAATCCCTAAACGAAAACCCACTGGATTTGTTTTTTGTCCCAAACTATCCTCCCAATTTATGATTCAGACTTTGGTTTTGGATTTTGCTTGCTTTTCAAAATTTGGCTCTTTTTTTCATCCGAGACCACCACCGTAATGTGGCAAGATCGTCTCCGAATCATGGATGCTCGGCCCAATGAAGCAGCCCTAAACCGTTTGAGAAAAGGACCCTCATCCACATAAATCCGCTTGATCACAAGATCGTCCGGATTAAGTCGACCCCCTTCGCTTTTATTCACTGCATTGGCTGCAGCAGAACGCAACACTTTTTCCACCGGCAAAGAAGCCCGATGGGGCATAAAATGCAGAACTGTCAAAGCATCACTGACCGATTTTCCCCGAATCAATTCCACAACCTTTCTTACTTTACGGGGAGACATCCGCACATATCGTGCAATCGCTCGCGCTTCCATTGAAATTTACTTCTCCCGAATAATGATTATGCCTCTTTGGCAGGCTGTTCAGCCTTTTTCCCACCATGACCACGAAAAATTCGCGTGGGAGCAAACTCGCCCAATTTGTGTCCTACCATGTTTTCAGTAATAAATACAGGAATAAATTTATTTCCGTTATGAATCGCGATGGTATGGCCTACGAATTCCGGAGGAATGGTAGACCTTCGGGCCCATGTTTTAATCACTTTTTTCGTATTGGTTTTATTTAATTCTTGAATCTTTTCCAATAGCTTCGGATCCACGTAGGGACCTTTTTTGAGAGAACGTGCCATTTTCTCTCCTATTTCCTCCTTTTAATGATGTATTTATCAGAAAGTTTTCGCTTCGGACGGGTTTTGTAACCCTTGGTCGGCTTTCCCCACGGGGTTGTCGGATGTCTGCCGCCTGAAGATTTCCCTTCTCCACCTCCCATCGGATGATCCACAGGATTCATGGCCACCCCTCTTACCTTGGGACGCCGACCCAACCATCTGGAACGTCCGGCTTTTCCTAAACTGATATTAATATGATCCGCATTGCTTACATGCCCAATCGTGGCTCGGCATTCCGCTCTAATCATACGCACTTCCCCTGAGGGGAGTTTCACATGAGCATACTCCCCTTCACGCGCAAGCAATTGGGCCGATGCTCCTGCACTTCGAACCAACTGCCCTCCTCGACCCGGCTTCAATTCCACATTGTGAATCTCAGTACCCAAAGGAATCTTCTCAAGAGGAAGCACATTGCCAGGCCCAATTTCAGCCCCTTCCCCTGACATAAGGGTATCCCCTACCCGAATTCCATCCGGAGCCAAGATATACCTTTTCTCCCCATCTGCATAACACAAAAGTGCAATCCGAGCAGAACGATTTGGATCGTATTCAATGGCCACGACTTTAGCAGGGATTCCGTCTTTGTCCCGTTTAAAATCAATGATCCGATAGAATCGTTTGTGCCCTCCCCCTCTCCGGCGAGATGTAATCCGCCCGAGATTGTTCCGGCCACCTGTCTTCTTTAACGGAACAATGAGACTCTTTTCCGGTTCTGTCTTTGTGATTTCCTCAAAGGTAGAAACCGTTTTGTACCGCAAAGAAGGAGTGACAGGTTTAAACGTCTTTATCGGCATAGAAATCACTTCCCTTCAAATAATTCAATGGTAAAACCTTCCTTCAGTGTCACAATGGCTTTTTTAAAATCCGGTCGCTTCCCTACAAAACGCCCCAACCGTTTCACTTTTCCTTGAAAATTTAAAACCGCCACCTTTTCTACTTTGACATTAAACCGCTTCTCAATTGCCTTTTTAATTTCGATCTTATTGGCCTCAGGATGCACAATAAAAGCAAATTTCCTCTGGGTCTCCTGAAGCGTACTCATTTTCTCTGTGAGCACAGGTCGAATAAGAATGTCTTGCCCTGGTTTCATGAACCCAACACCTCATGAATTTTAGAAAGTGCGTTCTTTTGAATCAAAAGCATTTCCGTATTCATCACATCATAGGTGGAAAATGCAGTGGCTTCTCGAACGGCCAGAAAAGGAATATTTCTCCCAGATAAATATACATTCCGGTCCGGCCCAGCAGTCAATAGAAGCGTCTTCTTCCCAGCCAATTGAAGATTTTTGAGTAACGTGGCCATTTGTTTGGTCTTTGGCATTTCAAAAGAGAAATCTTCCACCAATCGAATCCTGTTTTCCTTGGCCAAATACGAAAGTGCAGAACGCCTGGCCAATTGTCTTAATTTTTGAGGAATCTGTTTTTTGTAAAGATGCGGAACTGGACCAAATATACGTCCACCGCCACGCCATAGCGGAGAACGAATGGATCCTGCCCTAGCCCTTCCTGTTCCTTTTTGTCTCCACGGTTTTTTCCCGCCTCCCCGAACTTCCCCTCGTGTCTTTGTTTTGTGTGTTCCCTGACGTCGGTTGGCCAGTTCAGCCGTCACAGCCAACCAAATGGCATGCTCATTGGGTTGAATTTCAAACACCGAGGAATCCAACTCAACCTGTTCCCCAGTCAATGTACCATCTGTTTTATATACATCGAGCTTCACAACGCACCATCCATTCATTTACGAATTTCCACAATACTGTTCCTTGCGCCTGGAACCCCTCCATGCACAAGAAGAAGATTTCGCTCTGGAATGACCTCTAACACTTTGAGATTTCGAATGGTTTTCTGTTCATTGCCCATTCGGCCGGCCATCCGCATCCCTTTAAATACCCGTTTGGGGAAAGAAGAAGCCCCAATGGAACCTGGAGCCCGAACCCGATCGGACTGTCCGTGCGTCCGAGGTCCGCCTGCAAATCCATGGCGCTTGACCACGCCTGTAAATCCCCGGCCTTTGGAGCGCCCTGTCACATGGACCACATCTCCAGGAGAAAAAATCGTATCCACCCGAATTTGATCTCCCGGTTTAACCTCCAGAGAAAAATCTCGAAATTCTTTTAATATTCTGCAAGGAGGAACATTGCTTTTCTGAAAATGACCCAAAAGAGGTTTGGTTACACTCTTGGGCTTTTTTTCGATAAATCCAAGCTGGACTGCATTGTAACCATCTTTTTCTTTTGTCTTCACTTGAACCACAAAACACGGTCCGGCTTCAATCACTGTCGCCACTTTGGGTGCACCAGATGCATCGAAGTACCGTATCATACCAATTTTTTTACCTAAGAGACCCTGCATGGCCAAAATTTCTCTCCTTTTTCTAATTAACATTACACCTTGATCTCGACATCCACACCCGCAGGCAATTCCAATTTCATCAAGGCATCCACGGTTTTGGTGGATGCATTTAAAATGTCGATCAATCGCTTATGAATTCGTACTTCAAATTGCTCCCGAGATTTCTTATCCACGTGGGGAGATCGAAGCACAGTATAGACAGTCCGCTTTGTAGGCAAGGGTATAGGACCTGAAATTGCCGCACCCGTTGCTTTGGCTGTCCTTACAATCCGCTCCGTAGACTTATCAATTAATACGTGATCGTATGCTTTTAATTTTATCCGAATGGTCTGGGCCACCACGCCACCTCTTTCCTTGACAATTATTCAATAATTTTACCAACGACACCTGCACCAACCGTGCGACCCCCCTCTCGAATCGCAAACCGCAATCCCTCCTCCATCGCTATCGGCTCTATCAACTCCACCTCCATGTCCACATTGTCCCCAGGCATCACCATCTCTACCCCCTCCGGCAACTTGATCGTCCCCGTCACATCCGTCGTCCGAAAATAAAACTGCGGTCGATACCCACTGAAAAACGGCGTATGACGACCCCCTTCCTCCTTCTTCAATACATACACATTCCCACTAAACTTCACATGCGGCGTAATCGTCCCAGGTGCAGCCACCACCATCCCTCGCTTCAACTCATCCTTCTCTATACCCCTCAATAACAAACCTACATTGTCCCCTGCTTGCCCCTCATCCAATACCTTCCGAAACATCTCCACCCCCGTCACGACGGTCCGCTTCTTCAACCCCAACCCCACAACCTCTACTTCATCCCCTACCTTCACACGTCCTCGCTCTATCCGTCCCGTCCCTACTGTCCCCCGTCCTGTAATGCTAAATACATCCTCCACACTCATCAAAAATGGCTTGTCTATCTCTCGAACTGGATCCGGTATGTACCGATCCACCGCATCCATCAACTCCAATATCCCTTTACACCATTCATTCCCTAAATCTACATTCTCCAGCGCCTTCAACGCACTCCCCCGTATCACAGGAATCTCGTCCCCAGGAAACTCGTACTTCTTCAATAAATCCCTCACCTCTAACTCCACCAAATCCACCAACTCCGGATCGTCCACCATGTCCACCTTGTTCAAAAATACCACCATCGCCGGAACATTCACCTGCCTCGCCAACAAAATGTGCTCCCGAGTCTGCGGCATCGGACCATCCGCCGCACTCACCACCAATATCGCCCCATCCATCTGTGCCGCCCCAGTAATCATGTTCTTAATGTAATCCGCATGTCCAGGACAATCTACATGCGCATAATGCCGCTTGTCCGTCTCGTACTCCGTATGATGCACGTTGATCGTCAATCCCCTCGCCTTCTCCTCAGGCGCATTGTCAATCTCCTCGTATGTCTTCGCCTGCGCCAAACCCTTCTTCGACAATACTTGCGTGATCGCCGCTGTCAACGTCGTCTTCCCATGATCCACATGCCCTATCGTCCCTATATTCACATGCGGCTTCTTCCGCTCAAACTTCGGCTTCGACATGAGTTATACCCTCCATTTTTGATTAAATACTAAACAATACCCTTTGCATACTCAAACATTTTTTCCATTTCCGCCTGTGGAACTTCTTCATAATGCGAAAATTGCATGGTATAACTGGCCCTGCCCTGGGTCCTTGAACGTAAATCCGTCGCGTATCCAAACATGTTTCGTAAAGATACCACTGCATGCACTACATGAAGATCCTTGCGAAGATGCATTCCTGTAATTTGAGCCTTTCTGGCATTGAGATCACCCAGTACTTCTCCAAGATACTCTTCAGGGACTAAGACTTCGACACTCATCACTGGTTCAAGAAGCACAGGGCCTGCGTTTTTGATCGCCTCTTGAAAGGCCATCGCACTTGCAATCCGAAACGCAATTTCCGAAGAATCCACAGGATGGTAAGAACCATCCAACAAAGTGGCTTTCACGTCCACCAAAGGATAGCCAGCGAGCGCCCCATTATTCATGCCCGACTGGAGCCCTTCCCGGATTGCAGGAATGTATTCCTTTGGAATTACATCCCCCTGCAACTGGTTCTCAAATACAAACCCGGATCCCTTGGCTCCTGGTTCCACCTGAATCACCACATGACCGTACTGGCCCCGTCCTCCCATCTGGCGCACAAAACGACCTTCTGCCTGGGCAGAACGGGTAATGGTTTCTCGATACGCCACCTGGGGCCGTCCCACATTTACATTGACCTTAAAATCTCGAATCAACCGATTCACAATAATTTCAAGATGCAATTCCCCCATTCCTGAAATCAGGGTCTGGCCTGTCTCTTCATCGGTCCGAACCAAAAAGGTTGGATCTTCTTCCATCATCCGAGAAAGGGCGTCCATCAACTTTTCTTCATCTGCTTTGGTTTTTGGTTCAATGGCGACAAAAATCACAGGCGTAGGGAATTCCATAGATTCAAGAACAATAGGATGCTTTGGGTCACAAAGGGTATCTCCGGTTTTGGTGAATCGAAATCCTACCCCAGCGACAATGTCTCCACAATACGCAGCATTTAAATCTTCTCGTTTGTTCGCATGCATGAGCAAAATCCGACCAATCCGTTCTTTGCGTCCCTCTCTCGGATTAAGTACCGACATGCCTGTTTCGATGCTTCCAGAATAGATTCGAAAATAAGTCAATCGTCCCACATACGGATCACTCATGATTTTAAAAGCCAAGGCAGTAAAAGGCTCATCGTCAGAAGGCTTTCGAATCACAGGCGTTCCCTTCTGAGGATTTTGTCCTTTTATTGGCGGTTTATCCAATGGAGAGGGGAAATAATCTACCACCGCATCCAACAAAGGCTGAATCCCTTTATTTTTCAAGGCAGATCCACAAAGCACAGGAGAAATTCGGTCTTGAAGGGTTCCTTTTCGAATCGCCTCTCGGATTTCTGTTTCAGTGGGTACAGTTCCCTGTATATATTTTTCCATTACCCGGTCGTCAAATTCTGCAATGGCTTCGATCAATTGGGAACGGAACATTTCTGCCTTGCCTACGAACTCAGAAGGGATCTCTCTTTCTTCCCATTTTGCGCCCAGAGCTGCTTCGTCATACACAAGATATTTCATGCGAATAAGATCGATCACACCAGAGAATGTATCTCCTTGTCCCGCAGGAATGGTAATGGCCACAGGATGGGCAGACAGCCGTTCCCGCATCATCGCAAGCACATTTTCAAAATCAGCACCCACCCTATCCATTTTGTTGACAAACGCAATGCGCGGAACCGCATATTTATCCGCCTGGCGCCATACCGTTTCAGATTGTGGCTCCACTCCGCCTACGCCACAGAACACTGCAATGGCCCCATCCAACACTCGGAGAGAACGCTCCACTTCCACAGTAAAGTCCACATGTCCTGGTGTATCAATGATGTTAATTCGATGATTTTTCCAGAAACAGGTTGTTGCTGCAGAAGTAATGGTAATTCCTCTTTCCTTTTCTTCTTCCATCCAATCCATCGTGGCTGTGCCTTCGTGTACTTCACCCATCCGGTGGACTTTCCCTGTATAATAGAGAATCCGTTCCGTAATCGTGGTCTTCCCTGCATCAATATGGGCCACAATTCCGATATTGCGAACTTTTTCTAATGCATGTGTTCTTGGCATCGTAGTTCACTTCCAAATTCATTACCAACGAAAATGGGCAAACGCCTTGTTGGCCTCAGCCATTTTATGGGTATCTTCTCTCTTTTTAATTGCGCTACCTTCATTTTTAAATGCGCTCATGAGTTCCGCTGCCAATCTTTCTGCCATGGTCTTTTCCGAACGTTCTTTGGCGCTTTCAATAATCCAGCGAATGGCCAATGCTTGTTGGCGAACAGGTCGAATCTCCACCGGCACCTGATAGGTTGCGCCCCCCACTCGGCGCGAGCGCACTTCTAAAATGGGTTTTACATTTTCAAGTGCTTTTTCAAAAACCACCATAGCCTCTGCATTCATTTTCGTCTCAATAATTTTCATCGCAGAATAAAAAATTCGTTCTGCCACACTCCGTTTTCCCCTACGAGTCAACCCATTGATAAATTTGGTCACTACCGTACTATGGTATACGGGATCCGGAAGCACTTCTCGAGGTTGTATTCGTCTACGTCTTGGCATACTGTTCTCCGTTTATTTCTTCCGTTTTACCCCATATTTGGATCTTCCCCGTTTCCGATCCTCAACGCCACTGGTATCTAAAGTGCCTCGAATAATGTGATACCGGACTCCAGGCAGATCCTTTACTCGTCCTCCCCGAATCAATACAATGGAATGCTCTTGCAAATTATGGCCTTCTCCAGGAATATAAGCAGTCACTTCAAACCCATTGGTCAACCGCACCCTGGCCACTTTTCGTAATGCAGAATTGGGCTTTTTAGGGGTGGTGGTATACACCCGAGTGCACACGCCCCGTTTCTGGGGGCAACCCGTCAAAGCGGGAACCTTGCTCTTTTTGATCACTTTTTTTCGTCCTTTACGGACCAACTGATTCAGTGTTGGCAAAGATCCTCCTTACAAATTATTTGGTTACTGCCTCTTTTTCAGAGGGTTCTACTTCGATTGGCTGAATTGGTTCGGTTTTTTCACTCCACACGCGAAGTTCGCGGAATGAACGCAGACCGGTCCCCGCAGGAATGAGATGCCCAATAATGACATTTTCTTTAAGTCCCACCAATTTATCAACCCGTCCTTTAATGGCAGCATCTGCAAGAACCCGTGTCGTCTCCTGGAATGAAGCAGCAGACAACACCGAATCTGTACTTAAAGCTGCTTTCGTAATTCCCAAAAGCAAAGGATGGAAAGTCGCAGGTTTGGCAGGCCGGAACGTGGCCGTTTTTTTGCCTGTTTGTTCTAATTTTTCATTCACCATCTCTACTTTCGTCTTTTCCACGACTTCGCCTTCATGGAATTTAGAATCCCCTGGATCTAAAATTACCACTTTGCTTAAAATTTCTTCGTTCTTTCGAAGGAAAGTATACCGGTCGACTTCATCGTTTTCAAGAAAATCGGTATCTCCTGGATCTTCCACTTGGACCTTACGAAGCATCTGCCGGGCAATCACTTCGATGTGCTTATCGTTAATCCGAACACCTTGTAATCGATACACTTCCTGAATTTCATTGACCAGGTATTCTTGAACCTTGTTGGCTCCAAGAATGGCCAGAATATCGTGAGGAGCCACAGAACCTTCGGAAATTTTCTCTCCTGCCCGGACAAAATCGCCATCATGAACCAGTAAATGTTTTCCATAAGGAATAAGATACGTTCTTTTCTCTCGGCCATCTCTTGAAGTCACCATCACCTTTCGTACGCCCCGACGAACTGATCCAAATTTGACCACCCCATCAATCTCACTGACAATGGCCGGAGATTTCGGCCTTCTGGCCTCGAACAATTCTGCCACTCGAGGCAAACCGCCCGTAATGTCTCTGGTTTTGCTAATTTCTTTTGGAATTTTGACCAGAGGATCACCAGCTTTCACTTCCTGTCCGTCTTTGACCATGAGATGCGCTCGAGTGGGGATGATATAGGAACCTAATTTTTTATTGGCTTCATCTACAATCACAATATGCGGGCTCAATTCCTTGTTTTTTGCTTCGATAATGACCCGATGGCGTTGGCCCGTGGTTTCATCCACTTCTTCCCGATACGTCACGTTTTCTTTAATGTCGACAAATTTGACTTTTCCGTCTGTATTGGCAAGAATGGTATCTGAATACGGATCCCACCGGAAAAGGACCTGACCTTTTTTTACAGAAGCCCCATCCGAAACAAGAATATGCGCCCCATAAGGAACAGTGAATCGAGCAATCACCCGGTTGTCCTCGTCTAACAATTTCAGTTGACCATTCCGCCTCAACGCAATAATGTTTCCATTCGGTTGAGTGACAAATTGGAGATTTTCGTATTGAATCGTCCCATCTCCTTTGGCAACGACTTCGGATTCTGCAGCAATGCGACTGGCAGTCCCTCCAATATGGAAAGTCCGTAAAGTGAGCTGGGTACCCGGCTCTCCAATGGATTGGGCAGCCATCACGCCCACTGCTTCGCCCACATGGACCAACTCGCCGGTCGCGAGATTCCGACCATAACATTTGGCACATACGCCATGGGGCGCCTCGCAAGTAAGCACAGATCGAATTCCTACGGTCTCAATTCCTTTGGATACAATCAAATCCGCAATGTCCTCATCGATCAATACGCCCGACTCCACAAGCACTTCTCCTGTTTCTGGATCGTATACTTCCTCAGAAGTGACACGACCCAAAATGCGATCCCGTAAAGGCTCGATGATTTCTTCCCCCTCTTTGAGATCCTGCACGTGAAGCCCCATAATGGTGCCACAATCTTCCATGGTCACCACCACATCCTGGGCTACATCCACCAAACGCCGGGTCATGTATCCTGCATCTGCAGTCTTAAGAGCAGTATCTGCCAATCCTTTTCTGGCACCATGCGTCGAAATAAAATATTCGATGATCGATAATCCTTCTCTAAAATTGGCAGTAATGGGGGATTCAATGATTTCTCCTGTGCCCCCAGTCAGCTTTTTCTGGGGCTTGGCCATGAGTCCCCGCATTCCAGCCAGCTGACGAATTTGCTCCTTGCTTCCACGAGCTCCTGAATCTGCCATCATATAGACCGGATTGAATCCATCCATGGATTCCTTGAGATGATCAAAGAGGTATTCTGCAATTTGATTGGTTGTCCGTGTCCACACATCAATGACTTTATTATACCTTTCTCCGTCCGTAATCACCCCTTTCTCGTACAATGTGCGGATCCGGTCCACCTCAGAAAACGACTTTTTAATCAATTCTTCTTTTTCTTCAGGGATAAGCACATCGTCCATCCCAATGGTCACGCCGGCTTTCATGGCATAGGTAAAACCCAGATCTTTCAAATCATCCAGGAATTCCACTGTCCTTCGATTCCCGCATATTTTATACGCATTGGCAACAATTTCTTCCATCCGTTTCTTTGTGAGAAGCTCATTGACAAAACCCAGCTCCTTGGGCACAATTTGATTAAAAATGATACGGCCCGGCGTGGTTTCATAATATTTTCCATCGATTCGGACTCGAATTTTAGCATGAAGGCCCACTTTCCCATCGTAATACGCAGAAAGCACTTCGTCCATGTCTGCAAAGAGCTTTCCTTCGCCCAGGTCTCCCTTTTTGGCCTTGGTAAGATAATAACATCCAATCACAATGTCCTGACTTGGTATGGCCAAAGGTCGACCATTGGCAGGTGAGAGGATATTATGACTTGAAAGCATCAACACTTTGGCTTCAATCTGGGCTTCCACAGAAAGAGGTACATGCACCGCCATTTGATCACCATCAAAATCCGCATTAAACGCAGCACAGACCAATGGATGAATAGAAATGGCTTTCCCCTCAACCAGAAGCGGTTGAAATGCCTGGATTCCCAACCGATGGAGCGTTGGGGCTCGGTTCAAAAGCACAGGATGATCTTCAATGACCTCTGCGAGAATATCCCAAACCTCTTCTCCGCCCCGTTCAATCAATTTCTTGGCCGACTTTACGGTTTTCACAATGCCTCGTTCCACAAGCTGACGAATCACAAAAGGCTTGAAAAGTTCAAGTGCCATTTCTTTTGGGAGACCGCATTGATCCATCTTGAGTTCAGGCCCCACCACAATCACAGAGCGCCCCGAATAATCAATGCGCTTTCCTAAAAGATTTTGTCGAAATCGTCCTTGTTTTCCACGGAGCATATCAGAAAGCGATTTTAAAGGCCGATTTCCTTCGCCCCGCACTGCGGCACGTCGCTTTCCATTGTTGAACAAAGAATCCACTGCTTCTTGGAGCATGCGTTTTTCGTTTCTCAAAATCACTTCAGGCGCACGAATTTCGAGAAGCTTTTTCAATCGATTGTTCCGAATAATAACTCGACGATACAGATCGTTCAAATCCGAAGTGGCAAAACGACCTCCCTCCAGCGGAACCAAAGGTCGTAATTCGGGTGGAATGACCGGAATCACAGACATCACCATCCACTCTGGACGATTGGGCTTATTGCTTTCCGTTCTCCGAAATGCCTCAATGACCTGAAGTCGTTTCAATGCGTCTTTTTTCCGTTGGAGAGAAGTTTCGTCTCGAACCTGAACTCGAAGTTCACGGGAAAGCTTTTCAATGTCGACTTTCATCAAGAGATCTCGAATGGCCTCTCCGCCCATTTTCGCAGAAAATCGTTTTTGCTCCTCTTCTTCGAAATCCTTCTCCTTTTCCTTCATGGCCTCGCGGATCTCTTGGTATTCCTTTTCATCAAGCAATTGTTTTTCTTTTAGACCAGAGGCCCCCGGTTCGACCACCACATACTGCTCGTAGTAAATCACCTTTTCCAATTCTGTAATAGACATGTCGAGAAGATAACCAATCTTGGAAGGCACGGACCGGAAGTACCAAATGTGAACCACTGGAACTGCCAGCGTAATATGTCCCATCCGTTCCCGACGCACAGACTTGGTTGTCACCTCCACACCACATCGATCACAAATAATCCCTTTATACCGGATGCGTTTGTATTTTCCGCAATGACATTCGTAATCTTTTACTGGACCAAAGATTTTCTCGCAAAACAAGCCGTCTTTTTCTGGTTTGTAGGTTCGGTAATTAATGGTTTCTGGCTTGGTGACTTCTCCATGGCTCCAGCTCAAAATGGTATCCGGAGAAGCCAAGTTAATGGAAATCGAAGAAAAATCTTTTGGTGTTAAAATGTCATGTGCCAAAAAAGTTCACCTCCTCAAAGAGGAATAATTCCTCATGAATGCAATTCCACATCCAACCCAAGGCCCATCAACTCCTTGACAAGCACATTGAACGATTCGGGAATTCCGGGTTCAGGTAAATTTTCTCCTTTGACAATCGCCTCATAGGTCTTTGTCCTACCCCGCACATCATCCGATTTCACTGTCAGAATTTCTTGGAGTGTGTAAGCAGCACCATAGGCCTCGAGTGCCCAGACCTCCATCTCTCCAAAACGTTGCCCACCAAATTGGGCTTTTCCGCCCAAGGGTTGCTGAGTAATTAGTGAATAAGGGCCAATGGAACGGGCATGAATCTTGTCCTCCACCAGATGGGCCAGCTTCATCATATAGATATAGCCTACAGTGACCCGTTGATCAAACTTTTCTCCGGTTCTTCCATCGAACAATTCACTCTTTCCATCAATGGGTAGACCTGCCTTTTTCAATTCTTCCTTCACTTCTGCTTCAGTGGCCCCATTAAATACTGGCGAAATGTAATGACAACCAAGCACCTTGGCCGCCCAGCCTAAATTGGTTTCAAGAATTTGTCCCAAATTCATTCGAGAAGGCACACCCAAAGGATTCAGTACAATGTCTACCGGAGTCCCATCCGGAAGATAGGGCATGTCTTCCACAGGAACCACTTTCGCCACCACGCCTTTATTCCCGTGTCGACCCGCCATCTTATCCCCAACCTGAAGTTTTCGCTTCCGAGCCACATAGACCCGAACCAATTGGACAATGCCAGGAGGCAATTCATCCCCCAACATGACCTTATCCTTTTCCCGTTTGACCTTTTCCTCGACACGCGCCAATTTTTCTTCGCATTTTTTGAATATCTGCTGAACAAGCTGGTTTGTTTTTTCATCTTCGACCCAAGGTTTGGACCAATCCAGTGCATCAAAATCCAGGGAAGAAAGATTTTTCTCAGTGAGTTTTACTCCTCGCTGAACTACCACCCGTTGGGTATCCAATCGCCGAATCCCTGCGGAAGTTTTCCCAGAAAGAATTTGGATCAACTTTTCATCCCGCATGGCTTTGTAATGCTTTCGTTCCGCCTCTGCTTTTGCTTCAATCTCTTCGATCAGCTTTTTGTCTCGTTTTCTGGTTTTGGGATCCCGTTTCTTTAAAGAAAAAACCTTGGTATCAATCACAATTCCCTTCATTCCAGGTGGCGCCTTGAGAGAAGCATCCTTGACATCGCCTGCTTTATCTCCAAAAATGGCCTTGAGAAGCTTTTCTTCAGGAGTCGGCTCGGTTTCTCCCTTGGGAGTCACTTTCCCAACCAAAATATCGCCTGCCTTGACTTCTGCACCGATCCGAATAATGCCATTCTCGTCCAGATTCTTAGTGGCTTCTTCTGAGACATTGGGAATTTCTCTGGTGAGTTCTTCTTCGCCTCGCTTGGTCTCACGAACCTGAATTTCAAATTCTTCAATATGAACGGAAGTGAAAATATCCTCTTGAACCACCCGTTCACTGATGACAATGGCGTCTTCGAAATTATATCCTCGCCAAGGAAGAAAAGCCACCAAGACATTTCTTCCCAGTCCCAAAATTCCTTGATCCGTGGCACATCCATCGGCAAGAATATCCCCTTTTTTGACCACATCGCCTACAGACACAATCGGTCTCTGGTTGATCATCGTATCTTGGTTGGTCCGGAGAAATTTGGTCAGACGATAGGTCACAAATTCCTGGGTATCAAAATCGAGAAGGTCTCTTTTTCCATTTTGCGGGAGGCGAATCACGATTTCATCTGCACTGACAGATTCGACAACGCCGTCTACATCGGAAATGAGCATGGTCCGTGAATCCCGCGCCGCTTTCTCCTCAACTCCAGTACGGACCAGGGGCGCTTCAGGGCGAAGCAGGGGCACTGCCTGACGTTGCATATTGGAACCCATCAATGCCCGGTTTGCATCATCGTGTTCAAGGAATGGAATCAACGCTGCGGCCACACTGACAATCTGATTGGTAGAGACGTCAATATAATTCACCTCTTCAGGTTTTACCAGAGGAAATTCACCCTTAAACCGAGCCTTAATTCGGTCTCCTTTCAAATATCCTTTTTCATCGACAGGGGTATTGGCAGGAGCAATGATATACTGTTCTTCTTCATCCGCAGTCAAATATTCAATCTTATTGAGGACTCGACCTTTCTCCACCTTTCGGTAAGGCGTCTCAATAAATCCAAATTCATTGATCTTTCCATAAATGGCCAGAGAAGAAATGAGCCCAATATTTGGACCTTCAGGCGTTTCGATGGGACACAATCGACCGTAATGGGTATAGTGGACGTCACGCACTTCAAAACCCGCGCGTTCACGGGTGAGCCCTCCAGGGCCTAAAGCAGAAAGCCTCCGCTTGTGCGTCAGTTCTGCCAAAGGATTGGTTTGATCCATAAATTGAGAAAGTTGACTTGTGCCAAAGAACGTATTGATGACAGACATCACAGTCCGAGCATTGACCAAATCGTGCGGGGTGAGGGTTTCACTGTCTCCAATGTTAAGACGCTCTTTAATCATCCGAACCATCCGAGAAAGTCCAACCATCATCTGGGCAGTGAGTTGTTCTCCAATGGTCCGCACCCGTCGGTTTCCCAAATGGTCAATGTCATCCACAGTTTTTGCGCCTGTCCGGAGTTGTAAGAGATATTTAATAATGGCCACAAAATCTTCTTTGGTGAGGACTGTGACGTCCTCAGGAACATCCAGCCCCAATTTCTTATTTAACCGATACCGACCCACCCGGCCTAGATCATATCGCTTGGGATTGAAGAATAGACGATCAATGACTCCTCGAGCAGTCTCAAGATCTGGAGGTTCTCCAGAACGGAGTTGACGGTAAATGGCCTCAATGGCGTCTTTTTCCGATTGCACGGCATCTTTTCGAAGCGTATTGTTAATGACCTCTGAACTTCCAAAACGGTCGTCTTTCACGAGAAATTTTAGCTTCTTGACATTTAAGGCTTTGATTTGGGCCAAATGCGCTTCTTCGAAGATGGAATCCCTCTCGAGAATCACTTCGCCCGTAGAAGGATCCACAATGCCCACTTCGTCTTGGTTGAAAAAGACTTTCTGTCCAAAATATTCTTTAATCTTGGGATCATCGACCGAAACTTCTTCAATGAGATTAAATAATCGGAGGACTTCCTCATCTGAGGCACAGCCCAAGGCCCGGAGCAAAGTGGTGACAGGAAATTTTCTCCCTTGGTCCACATACACGTACAGCACATCGGAAAGATCCATCACAAATTCAAGCCAGGATCCCCGGAATGGAATGATTCGAGCAGAAAAACTTTTTGTACCGTTGGGATAGACCTTTTCATCAAAAAACACACCCGGAGAGCGATGGAGCTGGTTCACAATGATGCGCTCTGCACCATTGATGATAAAAGTCCCCCGTTCTGTCATGTAGGGGAAATTCCCCAAATACACCACCTGCTCTATGGTGTCTGTATACGTGGGCTTTTCGCTATAGGAATCTCTCACAGAAAGACGCAATTTGGCCTTGAGCGGAACCGCATAAGTCATCCCCCGTTCCCGGCACTCTTCCACAGAATATTTGGGAGGTTCTACATAGTATTCAACAAATTCTAAAAGAAAATTCTCCCTGGAATCAGTAACCGGGAAAAGAGAAAGAAATACCTCTTGAAGCCCCTGTTTTTTCCGTTTTTCCGGAGGGACATCATCTTGAAGAAAGTCCCGATAGGACCGGAGCTGAACATCCAGCAAATCCGGAATTTCCATCGCAGGAGCAACCTTGGCAAAAGATTTTACTGGCAATGGATGCTTTTTCAAAGCAACCTCTCCTTATCAATTGGAGTTAATAAAGAGAAAACTCCCATTTATTTTAACTCCACTTTGGCCCCAGCATCTTCCAATTCTTTTTTCATCTTTTCTGCTTCTTCCTTCGGCACGCCTTCTTTCACCGTGCTCGGTGCAGATTCAACCAAATCTTTTGCCTCTTTTAACCCCAATCCAGTAATGGCCCGGACCGCTTTGATCACTTGAATTTTATTGGCCCCTGCATTGGCCAAGACCACCGTGAACTCGGTTTTCTCTTCGGCTTGGGCAGAAGAAGCCCCCGGAGCCGCTCCACCTGCAACTGGCATGGCAGCCATCACGGGTGCTGCTGCAGTCACTCCAAATTCTTCTTCCAATGCCTTGACCAAATTGGCCAGGTCCATCACCGTGAGTTTTTTCACTGCGTCCACAATCTGTTTCACCGCTTCACTTTGCGGCGCTTTTGACTTTTCTACAGTTTCCGCTACAACACTTTCCTGCATCATTGCATATCCTCCAAAAAATTATATAAATATTCTACTGTGACGCTTTTTCTTTGGCTTCACGAACCGCATCGACAGTCCGAACAAACTTGGTCAAAAGACCATTTAAACCAAACACCAATCCCTGAATGGGGGCATTGAGTTCACCCACCAATTTTGCAATCAATTCATCGCGAGAAGGCAAAGTCGCAATTTCTTTGACTCTTTCAGGGCCAATGAGTTGTCCTTCAAAAATCGATCCCTTTATTTTAGGTTTCTCGTTCTCCTTGAGAAATTCCTGAATCACCCGAGCAGGAGCCACTGGGTCTGTAAAACTATAGGCAATGGCAGAAGGGCCTTTAAAAAAGGATTCCAGGTCCTTCCAGCCCGCTTTTTCAGCTCCCATTCTGGCCAAAGTATTTTTAACCACCAGGTAGCCCACAGAAGCTTCTCTGCATTTGCGCCGAAATGCACTCATCTTTTCTACAGTTAAACCTGCATAATCGGTGATAAATACACTTTTGGCCTTTTGAAAAATTGAAGTAACTTCTTCAATAACGGCTTCTTTTTCCGTCCGCTTCATAGATATCCTTCATGTAATTTTAATGAAGTGATTCAAGCAACGCAGTTTTATCGATCTTGATACCGGGGCCCATAGTGGTTGAAATGGAAACATTGAGCACATACTGCCCTTTTACCGAACTCGGGCGCAGCCGGACAATCTGATCCATCAATGCTTTGATATTTTCCACCAATTTTTCAGCAGAAAAAGACCGTTTCCCTACAATCGCATGAATATTTCCGAATCGATCCACACGAAATTCAATTCTTCCTTTCTTTAATTCTTTGACTGCTTCCCCCACTTCAAACGTGACGGTCCCCGACTTCGGATTGGGCATCAATCCCTTTCGACCCAAATATTTCCCGAGTTTACCTACCTCCTTCATCACATCCGGAGTGGCCACCACCGCATCCACATCCAGCCACCCTTCTTCAATTTTTTTAATGTATTCCTCAAAACCGACATAATCTGCGCCTGCCTCCAACGCTTCCTTATCTTTTGGCGGTTTGCACAATACCAACACTTTCACAGGCTTTCCTGTTCCATGAGGCAGAACCACAGTTCCCCGAATGGCCTGATCCGATTTTTTGGGATCTACTCCCAATCGGACAGCCACATCCACAGTTTCGTCAAATTTGGCTGGCGCCATTTCCTTTAAAAGGTTCACCCCAGTCTCTAAATCGTATCCTTTCCCGGGCTGAAGTTTAGATTCGTTTTGCTTATATCTTTTGCTTCGTCTCATGAAAAACCCTCATCCTTCCACGACAATGCCCATATTCCGAGCGGTCCCCTCGATAATCCGCATGGCCGCCTCAATATCATTGGCGTTTAAATCTGGCATTTTTAATTCAGCAATCTCTCTGAGTTGCTGTCTTGTAATTTTCCCCACTTTTTCCCGGTTGGGTTCTTTTGAACCTTTTTCAATTTTTGCTGCTTTTTTAAGCAGCACGGCAGCGGGAGGCGTTTTGGTGATAAAAGTAAATGAACGATCTGAATAGATGGTAATAATCACAGGAATGATCAATCCCGCCTTATCCTGCGTTTTTGCATTAAATGCCTTACAAAATTCCATAATATTGACCCCATGCTGGCCCAATGCAGGGCCCACAGGCGGAGAAGGATTCGCCTGTCCTGCTGGAAGTTGTAATTTGACTATTCCAATCACCTTTTTCGCCATGCCCGCCTCTTACTTTTCCAATTCGACTTGAAGAAAATCTAGTTCTACAGGCGTGGACCGCCCAAATATACTCACCATGACTTTGACTTTTCTTTTTTCTTGATTCACTTCTTCAATCACTCCAGTAAAATCAGTAAATGGTCCATCAATCACCTTCACCGGATCCCCGACACGGAAAGGAACTGCCAACTGTTCATCCGACGTCCTGTTTTCCAGTCTTCCGAGGATTCTCCGGACTTCTTCTTCCTGCAAAGGGACTGGTTGATTTTTGGGTCCAACAAAATTTGTCACTCCGGGCGTATTCAAAATGAGATGCTGGGTTGCCTTATTCAGATCCATTTCAATCAACATATATCCTGGAAAAAAGTTTTTTGTTTTGACCTTCTTTTTTCCATCGCGCATTTCAACCACATTTTCTGAAGGAATCAGGATCCGTCCGATCTGTTCTTTTAATCCTACCCGTTCTACCTCAGCTTCAATATATCGTTTAATCTTTTTTTCATGCCCAGAAAACACATGTATGGCAAACCACTGAAGCACAGCCATCCCTTCTTTTTTCTGATTAAAAAATGAATTCAAGAAGACGGCTTACAAGGATATCAAAAAAGAAGACGAAGAGTCCAAAAGCCACACAAATAAATAATACTACCCAACTTGCCTCAAACAATTCATCCCGTCTGGGCCAACTCACTTTCGAAACTTCACCTTTCACTTCATTAATGTATTGAGAAATTTTGCTCATTTTGATATCCTTTTTCCGCAGGCCTGGAGGGACTCGAACCCCCAACCCCCGGATTTGGAGTCCGGTGCACTAGCCAATTGTGCTACAGGCCTAAGTTTAACGTTACCGCGTCTCCTTATGAACCGTATGTTTATTACAAAATCGACAATACTTCTTTTGCTCCACTCGTGAAGAGTGGGTCTTTTTATTCTTCGTCGTTGTATAATTCCGATGTTTACACTCTGTACATTCTAAGGTAATAATTTCACGCATGGGACTCTCAATTATTCAATAATTTTACCAACGACACCTGCACCAACCGTGCGACCCCCCTCTCGAATCGCAAACCGCAATCCCTCCTCCATCGCTATCGGCTCTATCAACTCCACCTCCATGTCCACATTGTCCCCAGGCATCACCATCTCTACCCCCTCCGGCAACTTGATCGTCCCCGTCACATCCGTCGTCCGAAAATAAAACTGCGGTCGATACCCACTGAAAAACGGCGTATGACGACCCCCTTCCTCCTTCTTCAATACATACACATTCCCACTAAACTTCACATGCGGCGTAATCGTCCCAGGTGCAGCCACCACCATCCCTCGCTTCAACTCATCCTTCTCTATACCCCTCAATAACAAACCTACATTGTCCCCTGCTTGCCCCTCATCCAATACCTTCCGAAACATCTCCACCCCCGTCACGACGGTCCGCTTCTTCAACCCCAACCCCACAACCTCTACTTCATCCCCTACCTTCACACGTCCTCGCTCTATCCGTCCCGTCCCTACTGTCCCCCGTCCTGTAATGCTAAATACATCCTCCACACTCATCAAAAATGGCTTGTCTATCTCTCGAACTGGATCCGGTATGTACCGATCCACCGCATCCATCAACTCCAATATCCCTTTACACCATTCATTCCCTAAATCTACATTCTCCAGCGCCTTCAACGCACTCCCCCGTATCACAGGAATCTCGTCCCCAGGAAACTCGTACTTCTTCAATAAATCCCTCACCTCTAACTCCACCAAATCCACCAACTCCGGATCGTCCACCATGTCCACCTTGTTCAAAAATACCACCATCGCCGGAACATTCACCTGCCTCGCCAACAAAATGTGCTCCCGAGTCTGCGGCATCGGACCATCCGCCGCACTCACCACCAATATCGCCCCATCCATCTGTGCCGCCCCAGTAATCATGTTCTTAATGTAATCCGCATGTCCAGGACAATCTACATGCGCATAATGCCGCTTGTCCGTCTCGTACTCCGTATGATGCACGTTGATCGTCAATCCCCTCGCCTTCTCCTCAGGCGCATTGTCAATCTCCTCGTATGTCTTCGCCTGCGCCAAACCCTTCTTCGACAATACTTGCGTGATCGCCGCTGTCAACGTCGTCTTCCCATGATCCACATGCCCTATCGTCCCTATATTCACATGCGGCTTCTTCCGCTCAAACTTCGGCTTCGACATGGATTATACCCTCCATTTTTTAATCAAAAATTCTCGACCGAGCCCACGACCAGGATTGAACTGGTGACCTCATCCTTACCAAGGATGTGCTCTACCAACTGAGCTACGTGGGCAAAAAAGGCCTTTATTATCAGGCCCTGTTGGATTTACAAAAATTTCACAAAAGCTTTTAAAAATAAGCAGAAAAAATAGAAAAAGCAAGCAAAAAATGCACAAAAAATACTTTTTAGAGCGGGAAACGGGATTCGAACCCGCGACATTCAGCTTGGAAGGCTGACGCTCTGCCAACTGAGCTATTCCCGCAATGAAATCCCCTCAGCCCTTAAACCCATGTGGTGGAGAGGGGAGGATTCGAACCTCCGAAGGCATCGCCAACAGATTTACAGTCTGTCCCCTTTGGCCACTCGGGAACCTCTCCTTCGAGAGCTGGCGATAGGACTTGAACCTACAACCTGCTGATTACAAATCAGCTGCTCTGCCAATTGAGCTACGCCAGCAGTGCATAGTCACTCGGCGTTTTAATAATAAGAAAAAAATAGGGGGATGTCAACATAATTTTTGGGCAGGAATTGTCTGATGTAGGTACATGGTATCTATCTTTTACGAAATGGTCTAAGAGGATCGGAGGAAGATTGAATACTTGTTCCATACTCTTTGCCTTCGGATGAACCTCATGCAATATCTCCACAGGTGTCTTATTCCCTCTATACCGATTCTTCCGTTTATAGTTAAAATACAACCCATACGCATACGCCTTCGCCAAAAGATCAATTTTATCTCTAAGAGGTCAGCATAATCCTGAATATAGTAACTCCACTCTCCACCAAAAGTATAGCTAATTATAAAACTACAGAAAAATACAATCCACATCATGTATTTTGTAAGTCGCTATCACATTCCCTGCCGCATCCCGCACATAATACACCGTCACATCTGGAAACGTGTACCGCACCCGCAAAATCGGCCGCTTCGTGGCGTCTGTTGTGTAATCCGAAGAGGCCATGAGAAAATGTCGATTGCTCGTCTGGGCCGTGCCGTCATCCGTAAACTTCACCATCAACCCCAAATTGGAAGACGGAGTAGCCACCCATTGACTCACCAAAGTCTTGATGTCCCACTCAAACCATGTGTTCACATCTGAACCGCTCTTGGTGATTCTTGCATAATAACTCGAACTATAATCCGTTCCTGCCAATCCTCCATTGGCTCCCCAGTTGTTCGACGGTGTACGCTTCACCCAGCTTGCCTGTCCAGTGGTGCCGTCACCGACCCCTTCATCCCAATACACCAGCATCTTGTGCACGTCCAGAGTCGTGGCGATCGAACTGTTTCCATTGAAGCAGTAAAGACGCAGTTTTGCAGAATCAATATTTGCTGTTGTCGGTATTCCGGATAACTCGAAAAACAAAAGGCTTCTCGATACCAAATAGTTGCTGTTCGCTGTGGCGGATCGACCTATGTAAAGCGTGTTGCTCTTTCCATAATTGTTATTCTGCGCGGAAGAATTAGCCGTGTCGTAAATAATACTGGCGTCGTATCCACCGATGGCGCCAGGTTGAATGTGCAGCACTACCTGTGGATCAAACACCACGGTTCCGGACGGCATTCGGGTCAGTTCTCTCATTGGGATCCCAGAAAGAAGAAAATATCCTTCCTCCGTGCGCACCCATCTTCTCTCCATTCCCGTTTCTATAAAAACACCTTGACTTTTTTATTCTCTCGGTGTAACATGAATATAGAAAGGGAAGTTTAACACTGAATTAAACTATAGGAAGGAAGAATGAAAAAGTACACCCATATTGTGGTTCCAAAAGAAGGCGAAAAAATTGTTTGCGAAAATGGAGAATTGAAAGTCCCTGATCAACCCATTATTCCTTTTATTGAAGGAGACGGTACGGGACCGGACATCTGGCGGAGTGCAGTGCGCGTGTTGGATGCTGCAGTGGCCAAGGCGTATCAAGGCAAGCGAAAAATTGTGTGGATGGAAGTCTACGCGGGCGAAAAATGTTTTCAAAAATTTGGCACCTGGCTTTTGGACGAGACTGTGGAGGCTTTCAATGAATTTTTAGTGGGCATCAAAGGTCCATTGACCACGCCGGTGGGCGGCGGTATTCGAAGCCTCAATGTGACTTTGCGAAAACTTTTGGACTTGTACGTGTGCTTAAGACCGGTCCGCTGGTTTAATGGAGTTCCTTCTCCTGTAAAACGACCTCAAGACGTGGATGTGGTAATTTTTCGGGAAAATACAGAAGACATTTATACTGGAATTGAATTTGAATATGGGACTCCTGAAAACAAGCAATTCAAGCAATTGCTTCAAGAACATTTCCCAGAAGAATACAAAAAAATCCGCTTTCCTGACACTGCAGGAATCGGGATCAAACCGGTTTCAAAACAAGGCACTGAACGCCTTGTTCGGGCAGCCATTCGCTATGCACTAACCCATCATCGAAAAAGTGTCACCTTTGTCCATAAAGGCAACATCATGAAATTTACCGAAGGTGCTTTCCGAAATTGGGGCTATGCGCTCGCAGAACAGGAATTTGGAGACCGGGTGTATACATGGAATCAATGGGAAAAAACCAAAAAAGAAAAAGGAGAAGATGTTGCCAATGCAGAACAAAAATCGGCTTTAGAATCGGGGAAAATATTAATTAAAGATGTCATTGCAGATATTTGCTTTCAACAATTGCTCACCCGACCAAAAGAATTTGATGTCATTGCGACCACCAATCTCAATGGCGATTATCTCTCGGATGCAGTGGCTGCGCAAGTGGGGGGCATTGGGATTGCCCCAGGAGGAAATATTAATTTTGAAACTGGCCATGCCGTGTTTGAAGCCACCCACGGCACAGCCCCCAAATATGCAAATCTCGACAAAGTCAATCCGAGCTCGGTCATCCTTTCTGGAGAAATGATGTTACGCTACCTGGGCTGGACTGAAGCGGCGGATCTCATCATCCAGGGAATGGAAGGCGCCATTGGCAATAAAATCGTCACGTACGATTTTGCCCGGCTCATGGAAAATGCCAAAGAAGTCCGGTGTTCTGAATTCGGCAATGCCATTATTGAGCACATGACCCTTTCCGAAAGAATTGCTTAAAAAAAGTGTTTATCTATTATAGAGGATAATCCCTAAAGTGCGTTACATTGTCTCGATTATTTTTGGACTGATGATGGGGTCATTCACTTGCTTTAATCCTTTTGCACCCAAATTGGTCAAAAATTTGGAGCCATCCAATTGGGTCATCACAGAACAACAGTCGCCTGAGGAAGTATTACAAAATTTTAAAGTGGCTTATACGTTTCGCGATTCTCTGCTCTATGCAGACCTTTTGGATACGGGTTTTGTGTTTGTGTATTTCAATCCAGATGAAGGCACTTCGGGACGATTTGATTCGTGGAATCGGGAAACCGATCTTCGGACCACTGGAAAGCTCTTCCGGCATTTTCAGATGATCGATCTGGTCTGGAAATCCACCTTGTACGAAAGACAGGAAGAAACAACCGGGGAACTCAGCAAAGGGTTTGATCTGACATTAATGGGAGAAGGCGGAGATTATAAAATTTCGGGTAAGGCCATTTTTTCATTTCAAAAATGTAAAGATCAAAAATGGCGTATCACCCGATGGAAGGACGAATCCGACTTATAAAATCACAAATTTAAAAAGGGGTGGAAGCATTATGAGAGGGATGCATGTGTTTTTGTATGGACTTTTCCTATTACTTTTGGCATGGACAAGTCCATTGAGTGCCCAGCGATTTGGGAAAAACAAAATCCAATACGAAAAGCACGACTGGCAATATCTCCAATCCAGGCATTTTGATGTGTATTATTACAAAAACAATCGGGCTCTGGCCGAATTTGTGGCAGACATGGCAGAATCGTGTTATGTCCAATTGCGCAAAGAACTTCGCTTTCGAATTCGAAACCGGATTCCTATTGTGGTATACAATAGCCATAATGATTTTGAGCAAACCAATGTCACTTCAGAACTATTAGAAGAATCCGTGGGTGGATTCACTGAGATTTTTAAAGATCGGGTTGTGATTCCTTTTCAGGGGAGTTATGAAGAATTTCGACACGTGATTCATCACGAATTGACCCATGCGGTCATGTTCCAAACGTTTTTTGGCGGACGGGTCGGATCCATTCTCACAGGCATGACAACCGCCCGATTGCCCATGTGGCTCATTGAAGGATTGCCAGAATATCAGAGTTTGGGATGGGATACAAAAAGCGATATGTTCATGCGAGATGCGGTATTGAACAATTACGTGCCCTCGATTGACATGATGAATGAAGGATTTATGGTGTATAAAGGGGGACAGTCTCTTTTATATTATCTGGCAGAAAAATATGGGGAGCCCAAGGTAGGAGAAATTCTCACCAAACTCCAAATGACCAAGGATGTGGATCGGGTATTCAGAGAAACGCTTGGCCTGAAGACTGAAGAACTTTCCAAAAGGTGGCACAAATATCTCCGTCAAATGTACTGGCCAGAAATTCAGGGTCGAGATGAACCCCAAGACATTGCCAAAAAACTCACGGATCATGAAAAGTGGAAGAATTTTTTAAACACTTCTCCTGCGCTTTCTCCCCAAGGCGATAAACTGGTGTATTTGTCTGATCGTTCTGGATTTATTGATATTTATTTAATGGATGTACTCGAAGAAAAAGAATTGGGTCGTCTTGTGCAAGGAGAACGCTCTGATTTGTTTGAAGAAATGCACTGGACTCGGCCCGGGATGGCGTGGTCTCCAGATGGAAAGCGGATTGCCTTTGCAGCCAAAAGAGGCGGAAAAGACGCGCTGTACATTCTGGATGTAGAGACAAAAACAATCGCCCAATCCTTTTCTTTTGATTTAGATGGATTATTTGCACCGGATTGGTCTCCAGACGGAAAGCGTATTGCATTTATGGGGGTTTTGAATGGACAATCGGACATTTACGAACTTGATCTCGCTACACAGAAAATCCGGCACCTCACCCATGACATTTTCAGCGATTTAGATCCAGTGTATTCTCCATCTGGGGACAAAGTGGCCTTTATTTCGGATCGAGGCCAATTTTTAGGGCCTCCTCCACCGGGTTTTCGAATGCAAAACCATGCTTTCCGGAGCGTGGATTTGTATACTGTGAGTGTTGATTCAAACATCATTCAACAATGGACAAATAATCCGGCCCAAGAAAAAAGCCCGGTATTTTCTCCGGATGGGAAGAAAATTGCCTTCATTTCAGATGAAAGTGGTATCGACAATGTGTATCTTTTGGATTTAGATACTGGTTCCTATTATCCGATCACCAATTTGGTGTCCGGGGTCTCTCATCTCAGCTGGTCGAAAAATGGACTTCGACTTGCCTTTTCTGCATTTGAAAATGGGGGATACGACATTTATTTAATGAGCAATCCTTTGCAAATTCAACCCGGATCTATTGAAACCAAAAAAACCGCGTTTATTCAAAAAAATGGGCTCCCCTTCACAATCCTTGGGAAAAGACAGGGATTTGCCGTTCCGGATACTGTGGAATCCCGGGTCGCCATTGATACAGAATATCAAAATTTTATTTTTGCAGAGCGGTTTCGAAGAGAACAATTTGAATCGGAAAAAGCAAAACCCATTTTCCTCGACTCCACAGAATATAAAACTCCGGAGGGGAAGTACAAAACGTATAAATACAAAATTCGCTTCAGCCCGGATTATGTCATTGCCAATGCGGGATACAGCCAATTTTGGGGAGTTCAAGGCACTTCCTTGATTACGTTTTCCGATGTATTGGGCAATCATCAGATCGACTTGTATACGGATTTGTTTTACAATCTCAAAAATTCGAATTTTCAAATTGGATACTATTATCTTCCCAGACGACTGGACATTGGAGGAAGTTTGTTTCATTTTTCCTATCGGTATTATACCTACTTTGAAGATGCACTGGGCAGATACTTCGGCTACATTCGAGACAGAAATTATGGGGGTACGTTGTACATGTCTCGGCCTTTTGATCGATACCGAAGACTCGATTGGGGCTTGACTGTACTGGCCATTGATCGGGATTTGGTGGCCATTGATCCCTTTTATTATTTTTATTATTCAGCCCTGATTCCTTACGAAATGGGGGCCATTGCCAAAAAACGGGTGGCCATTTTCAGCGGAGGATATACCAAGGACAATGCAATTTATGGACCCACGGGTCCCATGAGCGAAGAAAGAAAAAATGTGTCCTTGTATTACAGCCCCTTGATCAGTCAAAAATACGGCCTGGATTTTTGGACTCTCCGAGGGGACTTTCGTCGATATTTCATGATACGGAGGACTTACTCTTTTGCATTTCGCATTGCAGGAGGAATGTCCGGGGGGAAGCATCCCCAGCGATTCCTGTTAGGGGGAATGTCGGATTGGATTAATTACAAAATCCGCGATTTTTCACACATGTATTTTACCGAAAACTACTTTTATTTTTCGACCATTGAAACTCCACTCCGGGGCTCTGTGTATTACGAAATGCTAGGAACCCGGTTTGTGTTGGCCAATCTCGAATTCCGTTTCCCCATGATTCAATATTTAATTTTGGGCGTTCCCCCCATTGGATTTCAAAATATTCGAGGGGCTCTGTTTTTGGACATTGGTTCTGCATGGACCAAAGATCGGGCATGGAAACCGTTTGCTTCAAGACCTTACGGCATTCCCAAGCTCGACGATTTGAAAGCAGGATTTGGCTTTGGCCTGAGAATGAATTTAGGATATTTTATCCTTCGATACGATTTTGCAAAACCCACAGATCTTGAACACACGGGGAAAACCATCCATTATTTCTCACTGGGAGCAGAATTCTAATGTCGAGGTTTCTCCTGAAAAATTGGCCCACGATTTTTTTAGTGCCCTTCTTTTTCTTTGGCACTGCTCTTTCCCAAATTCAGATCCACAGTAAGGTGACCCCGGACACTCTTGCTCCGGGAGAAAAAGGCATCTTCTTTGTCACAATTCGGCTTCCAAAAGAAATCCATCTCAACGCAGAATCCGGGCTTTTCAAAGTCGAGCCGGAAAAAAATCCTCAAATTCAATTCCAAAAGCCCCAATATCCTGCTTATATAAAAACTGCCTCAGGCCCCATTTACAAAGACTCGATCCAAGTGGCCATTCCATTTCAATTGAAAAAAGGAATTCGCTCAGGAATGGATTCTCTGTTTGTCCAAGTGACCCTTCAAAAGTGCTCTGAAGATCAAAATGTGTGCTATTTCCCTGAAACGTTTCGAACAGGGGCTCGCGTGGTCATTCGACCGCTGAGTCCACAGACCGGACCAAAAGGAATTTCGGAAAAACTCGCCCATGCATTAAAAAAAGGATCTGGCCTCGCCTTCTTGATCGCGTTTTTGGCAGGACTGTTGACCAGTCTCACTCCTTGTGTGTATCCCATGATTCCCATTACCCTGGCTGTGATTGGTGCCGGTGCTTCAGGAAGCAGGTGGAGTGGATTTTTCCTTTCGCTCGTGTACGTGTTGGGCATTGGAATCACTTTTTCGACCTTGGGAATCATTGCGGCAAAAACAGGCTCTCTTTTTGGAAGTTTTTCCAATCATCCAGTGGTCATCATCTTTGTTTCTCTGGTATTTTTTGCAATGGGCCTTTCTCTTGTCGGTGGCTTTGTGGTCCAAATGCCTGGCCGTTTACGAGCAGGGCTGGGCAAAACTTCTGCAAAAGGGCTTTGGGGTGCAGGACTCACTGGAATCCTGGCTGGGCTTTTGGTCTCTCCCTGCATTACTCCTGTTTTGGTGGTGATTCTCACCTGGGTGGCAACCCAAGGTTCGGTGATCTTAGGATTTGGGCTCCTTTTTTCCTTTGCCATGGGATTGGGTGTGCTTTTTATTGTATTGGGGACCTTTTCGGGTGTCTTGAAAACCCTTCCCAAATCCGGAGCGTGGATGGAGGCCATTGAAAAAGGATTGGGCATTTTGCTTTTGGCCTTTTCAGTTGGATTTTTCCAGCGAATTCTTTCTCCGTTTTGGGCCAAACATCTCTGGGCTGTGTTTTTGGTTTTTCTCGGGACCTTTTTGGGTGCTTTTACTTCTCTCGAAAGGCAGAGTACCACCAAGCAAAAAATCCAGAAGGCCATGGGAGTGCTTTTTGTGTTGTGGGCTTTCTTTTTGATGTATTCTGCATTTGGAGAACGAAAGGAGGCGCTCTCTCCCAAATTTCAAGCGGAGCACTTTTCTCAAACGAATGGATGGATCCGGAGTGAATGGGTGGCTTTTGAAGAAGCGAAACGCACTGGAAAACCCATTCTTTTGGATGCGTATGCAGATTGGTGCGCGGAATGTAGAGAATTGGAAAAAAAGACATGGCCAGATGCAGAAGTGCAATCTTTGCTTAGAAATTTTGTGCTTTTGAAATTGGATTTTTCTGTAGGAGAAGATTCGACAAAAGCCTTGCAAAAAAAATATAAGATTTTAGGAATGCCTACGATGATAATCCTCAGCCCCAATGGAGAAGAATTGGGAAGAACAACCGGCTTTCAACCTCCGGAAAAAATCATTTCATTTTTGAGAACGTATGTCCCATACAACTGAAAAATTATTTTTTGTAGATCCTTATCTCAGAACCTTTGAAGCGCACATTGTGGAAGTCCAACCGCTGGCCCAAGGCTTTGGTGTGATTTTGGACAAAACCGCATTTTATCCAGAAGCCGGGGGACAACCTTGCGATCAAGGGAAACTCCAGGGCCATCCTGTACGCCAGGTTTTCGAAGAAAATGGAATGATTGTCCACGTGGTGGAAAATCCTTTTCAAAAGGGAGAGAAAATCACAGGCGAAATCGATTGTGAAATCCGGTTTGATCACATGCAGCAGCATTCGGGTCAACATCTTCTCTCTCAAACCTTTTTGAGGCTGCTGAATGCTGAAACAATCGGTTTTCATCTGGGAAAAGAAGAGGTCACGATTGATTTAAATATTCCCAACCTCTCTTTGGAAAATGTGGAAAAAGTGGAAAACCAAGCCAATCAAGTGGTGTGGGAAAATCGAGCAATCCGGAGTTATGAAAAAAGCCCTTCTGAACTGAATACATTGCCATTGCGAAAACTTCCTGAATTGTCAGAAACGATCCGCATTGTGGAAATCGAGGACTACGACTGGTCTTGTTGCTGTGGAACCCATGTCCAATCCACAGGAGAAATTGGTCTAATTAAAATTTTAAAATGGGAAAAATACAAAGGGGGAATGCGAGTGTATTTTGTTTGCGGGAATCGGGCGCTCCGAGATTACCGAAAAAAGATGCATCTTCTAAAATCCACAAGCCTCCTCTTTACGGTAGGAGAAGAAGAACTTCCCACCCGACTTGAACAATGGAAAAATGAACGAAAATCGCTTGAGAAAAAACTGGAAACCACAAGGGAAAGGCTCATCGAAGCCGAAAAAGAAGCTTGGCTTTCGAAAGCCAAAACCATCCCTTATGGACAATTGATTTTTGCCCTGTTTGAAAACCGAGACATTGAGGAAATCCCTTTGCTTGCCCGAAAATTAATCCAACAAAGCAAAACGATTGTTCTGATGGGAGAAAACACTTCGAAAAAATTGTGGATGGGCTGTTCCAATGATACGGGATTGGATCTCAGGCATTTTCAAAACATTTGCGCTGAAAAATATCAAGCAAAAGGGGGAGGAGGACCTTGTTGGATGCAATGGACATTTGACCATGGGGAAATGTTCCAAAAAGCATTTCAAGAACTCCTCAGCCGGGTGGAGTCCATGGAAATTGGGAAGGAAAATGCGTGAGGGGGTGAGACTGATAAAATAATTGCCATATTCCGCTGAGCAGCACCACCACGGCAGTTTCGGTCCGAAGTCGAGTATGTGCCAATGAAACAAAAATAAAATTCTCATTCCGAAATCTTTCCAATTCTTCTAAAGAAAAGCCTGCTTCAGGCCCCACTGCAAGAAAAACCTCCTGAGAAGACCTCATACCATTTGAAAGCAATTGAGTGATTGAAACACTGCTCTCTCCGGGATGTGCCACCATGCGAAGCGCATTGGATGGAATCATTTGAAAAAGATCTGCAAAATGACACACGGGTTGAATGATCGGAAGCATAGAACGGCCACATTGCTTCATGGCAGAAATGGCAATCCTTTGCCACCGCTCCATGCGTGCAGAAGTGAGTGCTTCTGCTTTTTTTCGAAATTGACTTCCTTGACTTACAAAAGGGACAATGCAATGCACACCCAGTTCTGTGGCTTTTTCCACAAGCCAATCGAATCGCTGGGCTTCTTTTAAAAGCCCGACTGCAAGCACGATTCGCAAAGGGGCTTCGCCCACCGAGGCTTTTTTTTGGAGAATCTTGCCCACCACTTCTTTTGGGGAGATAGAAAAAAGCGCGACTTCATAGGCCATACCTCGGCCATCCACTGCCCATACTTTGTCTCCTTTTTTCTTTCGCAAGACCCTCACCAGATGATGCACTTCCTCAGGGGGGAAATGAATTTCATTGCCCAAAATGCGTTCGGGCGGGACGTAATGGCATTCCCAATGGGGCATAAATCAATCGTACACAGTGTGAAAAATGGTTTTTTCAATGGCCGTTGAATCAAACACCACAGCACAAAACCGATCCACCCTTTGGCCGGGATTTACAGAAAGAGTATTTTCGATCTTCTGAAAATACTTTCCAGACACCTGTGGGGATTCATGAATGTGGCCGTGCAATGTGAGCCAAGGTTGGGTTCGGGAAATAAATTCCATAATGGCTCGGCTTCCTGCACATTGGCCATTGGACAATCGATCGAGAAATGTGCCGAAAGGAGGAGAATGCATCACGCAAATGGTTTTACAAGGGAAAGAAGGCATCTCCCATGAAGCGAGATCTTGTTCAATGGTAGACCGGGTTTCAAAAAAAGTTTTTGCGTCTATTTCTCGAATGCCATTCTCCTCAGTAATAAAAACTCGGCGTTGGGGAAAATCTGTATCTGTATTTCGATCTCTTTTTTCAAAATCCTTAAGAAGAAATGGAGTGGGCGGAACAAATGGATACCCAAACACAGCAAGTTCCGAATCGAGAAAGACAGGAGAATCTCTTAATAAAGAAAACAGCCCTTGTTTTTCCAATTTTTGGAATTCAGGCAAGGCCCCTGCAAAATCATCGTTCCCAAGAATGAGCCCGAGGAATCGAATTCCATGGTTTCGCAATTCCGAGGCAAATGGACCAAAAGTCTCTTGGACAAAACGGATCTGTTCTCTCAAACCCGAATCACGCCGTTCTTGATGCGGCAGAAGATCTCCACCCAAAAGAACGGCTTCGATTTTTTCGGATTGCACCAGCGCCAAAAGCGCCTGGTAGTGATGGAGATGGCCGTGGAGGTCTGAAGCGTAACAGATTTTCACGGAGAATGGGCTCCTAAAAGATAATCCAATTCAATGGAAAGGATTTGCACAATGTCTTTTCTGTATCCTTTGTGCATAAATCGAATATGGCCTTTTTTGTCGATCACATAGAGCGCGGGCACACCTTCCAGTTGATATAATTTCTCTGTTTGATCATTGAGAAGCACAGTGAATGGGAAACGTTTTTCAGTGACAAATCGTTGCACCGTGGCGCGTTCTGTATCCATGGCAATGGTGAGAAAAAGCACTTCCTCTCCGTATCTTTCTAATAAATATCGAAGCGCTTCTAATAAGGAAATGGAAGCCTTGCTCCAAGTGCCCCAGAAACAGAGAAGCACCACATTGCCCTTTTGATCCGAAAGCCGAACATGGCCTCCTTCCAAATCTTCAAGGTGAAAATCCGGGGCAGAAAGATCGACTTCCCCAGAAAGAATTTTTTCTTTGCTCCGCGCCTCGAGCCATTGCGCTTGCGCATCCACAAAATCTTCTAAAAAAAGCGTATCTTTTCCTGTCCGAGTCCATAAGTCCACAAGCGCCTTTCTTGCCATGTCCGCATAAGGCCCTCCAAAAGCCACTGCCCGAGCAAGATTTTGTTCTGCTTGAGAAAAATCCCTGCTTCGATCATACACCATGCCAAGATGATAAAAAAGCGAACCTTGCAAAGTCTGCTTTTCTGCTTCTTTGAACTCTTGTAATGCTTCAGAAACGCTCCCTTTTTGGAAAAGAATCCAGCCCCATACATCCCGATACCGGGCTTCTAAGAGAGACAATTCCTCGGGGGGAGTCTCTGTACCGGTCTGAGCAGAACGGAGAATGTGAAACGCCTTTTGAATATAAGCCTGACTTCGGTCAAGAAAAGCCCCATTTTCTCCCAACACGCCAGCAAGCCCTGCCAATGCATTCGCTCCAGCAAGCGTGTTTGCCTTTTCCAAAAGTTGATCCCCGATTTGAATCATTCGCAAAGTATCTCCGACTTGAATGGCACTGGTGGCCATCTGAGCAAGAGCCGGCTCGACCAATCGGGAATGGGAAAATTGGAGAAGAAAATTTTCCAATTGTTTCATTCTTTCGTAAGGATTTTCAATTTCTAAAATCTTGGAAAATGCCACACTGGCAGACCGATCCCCTTGGGGATTTTGACTAATCCATTCCTTTTCTGCTTTTTGGGCCTTTTCCTTTTCTCCCAACATCTGGTACATCTCGGTGGCAAAGGCCCATAACGCGTCGGTCTTTGGCGCATTGGCCAATAAAGAATCGATCTCAGAAATAATTTGAACACGCACTGGTTTTGAAAAATTGTGTTGCTTGAGTAAAATTTGATATTTCAATGCCCGTGCAGAAAAATTTTCCGGATAAAACCGAAGTTCAGTGTCTATCTCGATCAATGCCTGAGAAAGATCTTCTGCGCGTTTTTCTGAAATTCCAGTATACGACAAAGCCTTGGCCTGATGGGCTCCCAAAACGGGACGACCCAGGGCATCCACGACCAAAATATCCCAAAGTTTTTCTTCAGAATAAACCTCTCCTGTTTTCTTTTGGAAAACCAGAGTATAAAAAAGGGTCTTTACCGAAGTATCCGACAGCGTATAACTCGCATGCCACGCCTCTTTTTCTCGTTTCATGGAGAGGACTTCAGGAGGATTGAGCAATCGCTTGTAAATCTCTACTTTTACGGATTGGATATTTGACGTGTCCAGAATGGCAGAATGGGGAACCTGAAACTCAATCGTTTGACCATACTGCACCTTCGAATCTGCAAATCCATTGGCTCGCGAACCCGCCACCTGAGCCTGGATTTGGACCGAAACGAAAATCAAACCCATCCATAAAAAAAATGTACGCATCAGTTCACCTCAAATTGTTGGAGTGCAATCCCAAAACGTAAGCCCCGGTCACTGACCAGAACTTTTTTAAAATTTCCCAAAGTACAAATTGTTTTTAAAATCAAAAGCCCTGCAGGAAGAATGTCTGCCCGATCTGGATCTAAGGCCACCAAAGCCTTTCTTTGTTCTGGAGGAAGAGAAGAAAGCCGTTCATACCAATTTTTGATCTTTGAAAATTCTATCCAAAATCCATCGACTTGATTCGGATCGTACGTAGCAAGTCCCAATTCCAAACCGGCAAGGGTCGTAATAGTGCCTCCCACGCCCACAAGAACCCGAGCAAAAGAGGAAACTGGCATGGCATTGAAATGGAGCTTGAATATTTCCAAAACCTTGTGCTCCGTTTCCCCATTCCAATGTTCGGTCAGTGTCACTGCACCCACTGGAATACTTTTTAAAGAGTCTATCTGACCATTGACCCCAAGAACCATTTCTGTGCTTCCGCCTCCAATGTCAATCATGCACACTGGGCCTGAAATCTCTCTCCCATACATGGCGCCTGAGTAACTCGCTCTGGCTTCTTCCTCTTCTGTGAGGATGTGCACTTCTAATCCGGTTGCTTCTCGAAAGATTTTAACCACTTCCCATTGATTTTCTGCCACCCGAAGCGCATGGGTGGCCACTGCGATCACACGATGGGCATTTTGCTTTTGTGAAAGCGTCAAATATTCGTTTAAAATGGGAAGCGTTTTCAAAATCGCTTTGTGAGAAATGCGTTTTGTTTTCCCAAATCCTTTTCCCAATCTTGGACTTCTCAATTCCTGATGGAGAGCCCGAACAATCCCGTCTTTTCCTTTTTCTGCCAGAAGATAAAGGACAGAATGCGTCCCAATATCAATGACCGCCACCCGAGAGATTTTTTCCGACATTTTATTCTGCCAAAATGAGTTTCCGAGTCTGGATGAACTCCGTTTTTTCTTTTAAAGAAATGGCCTTGAGCTGACAAAAATAAATTCCGCTGGGAACAGGATGCCCCTTTTGATCTCTCCCATTCCAAGAAATGGTATAGGTTCCTTGGACTTGGGATTCTGAAACCAGAACTGCAACTTCTTTGCCAATGATTGAAAAGATTTTCACTTCGACCCAAGAGGGGCTTGCAATGTCATACATGATTTTTGTATTCGAATTAAACGGATTGGGATAGTTCGCATAGAGACAAAAACCAGAAGGCGTGTGGGCCACGGGCAAGCATTCCGGAGTGCAATCCACTCCCGTGTATGCAGTGGAAGAAACCAATCGTACAACAAGACCCGCTTCTGTAAATTGTTCGTTTTTCTCCCCGCCATGACTGGAAATCTGAAGGAGTAAACCGATCTTTTTTGCATACCATTCATATTGAATCACTGTATCTTGACTCAACACAATGGGCTGGGTGAATAAAACAGTGGAGGCTTTGAGATAACGCTTCAGTTTGATTCGCATGCAGGAAAATGTACCCAGAGGAATTTTTAATTGGCCTGTGGCATCCACTTCCATTAAAGTGCTATCGGAAAAAGTCACTGGCAAGGTCAGTGGAGGAATATTTGCAGTCACAGTGTAACGGGATTTCTTGGTCCAGGTTTTCCCCAAAGTGAGTGGAAATGGAAAATCCAGAGAAGGCGATACGTAAGGATAGCCTCCCGTGAAATAGGGAGGAAGCTCGGCCCCAATCCCAACGCCCAGAACCGCACGAGTTCCAGCATCATATTTCTGATAATAATACACAGAATAAAATCCCTCAATCGGCTGAGGAATTAAAGGAGGCACCGCAGGAAGAGAAAGCCATTGTTTACTCTGAAGGGCCCATTCTGCACCCGGAACAGAAGAGGCATACGGCGTGGCATTTGCAGACACAATGGCATAGGGAACTTCGCGGCCAGAAAGAGGCATTTGAAAATCCCATACTTGATCTGCCCCTCCCGGAGAAATTGACACAGGCACATGTCCTGTTGTATCTCCTAAGAGAATAGCAGAAGTTCCCAGAGCAGGATAATCTGACCAATCCAGACTTGTGATTTGAGAAAAGCCCCACAAAGGGAACAAGGCCCAAAAAAGAATCAGGCCTGTCGTGCACTTCATCTCCCACTTTTTCATCCCACCCTCCTTTCTTTTAAATTACACTTCATTATTGGCCGATTTGTTGAATTTCTTCAAGTACGTCCTGACACATCGCAAGCGCTTGTTCAGCCGTAGGCGCTTCTGCCATAATGCGAAGAATCGGTTCGGTATTGGATTTTCGAATTTGAATCCAGGAATTGGATTTTTCAATCTTGAGTCCATCCAGCATATTGGTATTTTCAGAAGCATACCGCTTTTCCAATGTTTCCAAAACCCTTTGAGGATCAATAGACCGAATCTCTACTTTTTTCTTCACCATGTGATATTGGGGAAGCGATTTCCATATTTCGGAAATGGGTTTGCCCAATTCTGCTAAATGTTGAAGGGTCAACGCAATGGCCACTAGGGCATCCCTTCCCAAATGGGCATCGGGGAGAATGACCCCTCCATTGCCTTCCCCTCCAATGACTGCTCCACATGCTTTCATTTTTTGGACCACATGAATTTCTCCAACTTTGGTCCGAATGACAGAAACCCCAAATTGTGAAGCAATGTCATCCACTGCCCGAGTGGTAGACACATTCACCACCACGTTCCCGGTTTTTTTGGAAAGCACAAATTGCACTGCCAATGCAATGGTATATTCTTCGCCAATGGGAACCCCATTTTCAGCGACAATTGCACAGCGATCTGAATCAGGATCCACTGCAAAACCAATATCCGCTTTGTTCTTGAGGACCCACTGAGAAAGTTCAGTGAGATTTTCAGGAACTGGTTCAGGCGCATGGGCAAACCGGCCGTGCGGTTCTGCATGGAGAGGATAGACTTCACATCCAAAGGCTTCGAGAAGTGGAGGCAAAATCAATCCGCCAGTGCCATTGACCGCATCAAAAGCCACTTTGAATTTTCGCTTTCGGATGGCTTGGACATCCAAATACGGAATGGCAAGAACAGCTTCGATGTGGTCACGAATCGCATCTGTTTTGGTGGAAAAACGACCTATTTGATCCCACGGAACATATCGAAAGGATTTCGATTCTACAATCCGTTTGACTTCCAGGCCCTGGGGTTCGTCAAAAAAAATCCCTTCTCGGCTCACCAATTTCAATGCATTCCATTCAATCGGATTATGACTTGCGGTAATGACAATCCCACCGACTGCATTGGATTTTTCCACAGTCAATTGAACCGTGGGCGTGGGTACAATGCCCAAATCCACAGGATCACATCCCACGGCCATGAGTCCGGCACACACTGCATGCCACACCATTTCCCCAGAGACCCGAGAATCCCGGCCCACCATGACTGGACCGGGTCCTAAAAATGTGCCAACGCCTGCAGAATAATTGGCAATGAGTTCTGGAGTCAGTCCAGCCCCCACAATCCCCCGCACTCCAGAAACGCTGATCATCAATGGATTTTTCATGTCATTCACTTCTGTTTTTTAAATATATTAAGATTTCTCCAAAAAAGTCAAATTAAATATCCTTAAAAATATCCCCTTTTTTGACCTCTGAAAAGACTTTGAAAATCCTCTTGACTTTCGTAAAGGAAGTCGTAAATTTAAATGAAATCCGGAGTAGCTCAATGGTAGAGCGGGTGGCTGTTAACCACTAGGTTGGGGGTTCGAGTCCCTCCTCCGGAGCTATTTGGATGGCTATTTCAAATTCCTTCAAAGTCTCTTTCAGACTTCCCCGCATAAAGGAAAAAGGCCGGCACAATAAAAACCTTCTTTAAGTCCCTCAATTCTGGGTGGATAATGAGATTTCTACTTTCTGCTTAAAAGAAAAATTTTTTGAAAAATGGAATTGATTTTTGCTTTTCTTGGTATATATTATTATGTGATATTTGAAAATGGTAAACACGGGGCAAAGCAAGAGGATACTATAATACTGCAGTGATAGCCATGCAACCAGAAGAAAAAGCAAGGCAAGACATAGACAACCTGCTCGAACTTGCAGGATGGAAAGTTCAGGGCCTACAAGAATTAAATCTCAGTGCTTCCTCAGGCGTTGCAGTGAGAGAATTCCCATTGCGAAACGGTACAGCTGATTATTTGCTGTTCGTTGATAAAAAGCAGTCGGGGTTATCGAAGCCAAGCCACAAGGAACCACCCTCAGCGGAGTTGCTGAGCAGTCACAGGCATACCTTACAAGCATACCCAAAAATCTTCCAGTGGTTCAGGAACCGCTTCCATTCGCCTATGAAAGCACTGGCACTGAAACATTTTTCAGAGATACAAGGGACCCATATTCGCGTTCAAGGAGGGTGTTTGCATTCCACAGACTCCCCGAACAGCACCGCATTGTCAAAGAAATCGAGCGGCGGTTTTTTCTGTGGATGCCCCCAACAATTGCCCTTATTGCCCTCTGCCTTGTGGCCAAAGGGACAAGTCAAAATGAAATATAACCCTGACATACATCACCGTAGGTCAATACGATTAAAAAATTACGATTATTCACAAGAGGGAATGTATTTCATAACAATTTGCACATTGCATCAAGAACATTTATTGGGTAACATAAGCGATGGGAAAATGATTTTGAATGAAAACGGAAATATTGCAAATGATTTTTGGTTACAAATACCAGAAAATTTCCCAAATGTACAATTGGACGAATATATAATTATGCCGAACCATATCCATGGCATAATTACGGTAGGGGCAATTCATGTATATACAACGCCGTAAAATGTTATTACCAAAAATCATTGGAAAATTTAAAATGCAATCTGCAAAACAAATAAATAAAATTCGCAATACACCCGGTATTCCCGTATGGCAACGGAATTACTATGAACACATTATCCGACACGAAAATGAATTAAATAGAATCAGAGAATATATTGTCAATAATCCCCTTCAATGGAAATTAAAAGAAAAATATTTTCGTGGTTTTGATGAAGGAAGTGTTTGATATGTCGAACGAAAACTGCCTGATAAAATAGCGCTTGGATTTAACAAATTATTAGAGGACTCTGGCAAGTTTGACTTTCATTTACAAAATTTGCCAAAGTCGAGTGACTGGATCGCCCCCTCGCCTGTTCTATTCTTTGTTCTTCCTCCCTAATATTTTCAAATTTTTCGTAATCAACGCATTGCGCTGGGCCACACACGCAGAAGAACGCATTCCATCTGGAGGTGTATTCATACAATAATCCACCAGTCGATCCACGGTAGAAGTGGCCACATGAAGCCGGGTATCCGAAGAGCCATAATAAATAAACACATCATTGCCTCTGGCTACCCAACCATTGGAAAATACCACATTGGACACATCGCCCACCCGTTCATTCCCCCGAGGTGCCAGAAAATATCCTCCAGGTTTGTAAATGACTTTTTCAGGATGGTTCAAATCGGTCATAAAAAGATAGAGCACGTAGCGTAATCCTGCTGCGGTATTTCTCACCCCATGGGCCAAATGAAGCCATCCTTGAGGAGTTTTGATCGGCGGAGGGCCAAGGCCGTTCTTCATTTCATTGATGGTATGATAAGCCCGAGCATCAATGATAATTTCTTCCCGAATCACCGCATGCTCAATCGAATCAGAAAGGCCAAAGCCGATCCCGCCTCCACTTCCTGTAGAAATAAATTCATCCATGGGTCGTGTATAAAACGCATATTTCCCGTCGACAAATTCTGGATGAAGCACCACATTTCTCTGCTGAGGAGAAGGTGTTTTTAAATCATCCAACCGTTCCCAATGAATCAAATCCTTGGTTCTGGCAATGCCTGCCTGCGCAATGGCAGAAGACATGTCCCACGGCGGGGCTTTGGGATCCTTTCGCTCCGTACAGAAAATCCCATAAATCCAACCATCTTCATGTTGCACAACCCGCATGTCATAGACATTGACATCCGGGTCCACGGTTTCTGGCATGGAAATGGGATAATCCCAAAATACAAACTGATCTACCCCTGTCGGACTTTCTGCCACTGCAAAAAAAGATTTCCGATCCACGCCTTCGACACGCGCAATGAGGAGAATTTTCCCATTGAATTCAATCGCCCCTGCATTAAACACAGAATTAATCCCCATCCTTTCCATAAGATGGGGATTGGTTTCATGGTCTAAATCATACCGCCAAAAAATCGGGGTATGATCTGCGGTGAGCACGGGATAGCGCCAGCGCTCAAAAACGCCGTTTCCGTCTTCAACGGGTTCGTTCTTTCGACGGATGAGCTGATGGTGCCTCTCCATGAGTTTTGCCAATTTTCGATCAAATTCTGCTTTGTTCATACAATGCATCATCCTTAAAATTATTCAGTGAGTTTTTCCCACCACGTTTTTCTCAAAATCAACGAAGTGAGAATGATCACGCCTAGTGCACCAAGAAATCCCCATTTCTCTCGAATCACAAAGTAAATGGGACAGATCACCAAACACGCCTGCCAAATGATCCCAATAATCACATTGAATGCATCTCGTTTAAAATTGGCATCGGATTTGAACTGCGGATCCTGTTTTACTACTTTCTCATGAATCGGTTTCCAGAACCCCCAGGGTCGGACTTGTTTGTAAAAACGGATTAAAATTTCATCGTCTTCGGGTTTGGAAAGCAACGTACCGACCAAACAGCCTATTGTAGAGAGCACAAGAATCACCGGAAAAGAATATAAAGCGTAAAGATTCTGGGGGATCTCAGGGTAAATCCAAAGATACAATCCTGGAAATTTGGAAAGGACAAGCGCAGAGGCAATGCCTGTAATCATACCCCAAAAATATCCAAATCCATTGAATCGCCACCAATACCATTTCAGTACATTGGCGGCAGTGTAACCACCCCATAGAGAAGAGACAATCCATTGCGTGACTTGATTGATGTCTTTGGCATGAAATCCAAAGAAAATGCCAATGACTACAAAAAGGAAGGAAACCACATAACTCATGCCGATCAAAGTTTTTCGGGTGGCATTGGGATTGAGGTATCTTTTATAAATGTCATTCACCACATAGGCAGGCGCTGCATTCACTGTGGCTGCAAAAGTCGACATAAAAGCAGCCAAAAGTCCGGCCAGAACAAGGCCTAAAATCCCAGAAGGAATAAATCGAGAAAGCACCATGGGTAAAATGCGTTCAAAATCGATATGAGGCCCCATGGCATTGAGTTCTCCACTTAAGAAAACCAAAGCCAAAACCGTAATTCCTGTAATCATCAGATAGCGGGTTGGGAATAAACATACTGACACAAACCAACTCATTTTGGAGGCTTCTTTGGGATTCCGGGTTGCGAGCACCCGTTGCATATCGTAATTGGGCGCAGGGCCTGCCATACTGACCAAAATTCCTTTAAAAACCAACATCATGAAGAAAATGGTAAAAAGCGAATATCCATCTTCGGCAATTTTGACATTCACGGATTGGATGAGGCCTGACCAATCGAGATTGAGCTTCCAACCAAAAAACACCTGTTTCCACCCTTGGGGGACGACTGCAGAAATTGCTTCTGGAGAAGTCTGAGACATGGCGACAATGGCCACGGCCACACAGGAGACAGCCATGACAAGAAATTGAAGAAGTTCAGTCAATACCACACTGTACATTCCACCAGCCACCACATAAATGGCAGTGATCAGCATTAATCCTGTGGCATAATAGTTGGCGTTGGCCACAGGATCAGGAGAAAATTTCCAGGGAAGAAACATGGCTGCAAATTTCCCTACCCCGGCAAAATCATACGCAATGAATCCAATCACACTGACAAGCGCAAAAATGACCACACTGATGTGGGCAAGCCGGGCGCCCAAACCAAATCCGAATCGGGTCGTAATCCATTCCGCGCCTGTGAGGACATTGGACCGTCGCATCCACTTGGCCATGTAGACCATGAGAAAAATTTGGTTAAACACAGGCCAAAGCCAGGGTATCCATACCGATTTCAATCCATAGACAAAGGTAATATATACCAGCCACATGGTGCCTGTAATATCAAACATGCCCGAAGCATTGGAAACCCCGAGAATCCAGAAAGGAAGACCCTTGTCTGCAAGAAAATAGGAATCCAGGCCTTTGGAAGCCCGTTTGGTGAGGATAAATCCAATGATAATTGTGAGAATGATGTAACCAAAAATAATGGCAATGTCCACGATGCCCAAATTCATATTTTTCCCCTTGAAGTTATATGAAACATTCTAAAGCAGGATAAAAGTTGTTTCAATATAAGGAAAGGACACTAAAAAATCAAGATAGGAATTTGGATAGAAAAACCGCTTAAATAACCCCCAGCACCTCTTTTTTCACCCACCCTACTTTACGGTCAGGCAAAATGATTTCCTGCCATTCTCCTTGCTCTCGATCCAGATCCACTTTTGTGCCTTCGTGGAGAGAAAATATTTCCACTCCCCCCTGTTCGCTTGGCGCACTGAACACTTCGACCTTGGGGGAAAGAACAATGGCAGAGCGTTTGGTTTTCGCCTCTCTCGCTTGGCCTATCCAAAGGAGTCCTGAGAGTAAAAAAAGGACTCCTCCAGAAATTGCAATTCGAAGAGCCCACCGTCGAAAAGTCAAATTTCGAGAAAGAATCCAGAAAATCAAAAATCCCATTCCGAGAATGTAAAATCCAACAGTGGCCCATCGAATCCAGGGTCTTGGGAAAAGATGGAGAAGACTTTCTGTCCATCGTATTAGGACAAACGAAGAAGCGGGTTCGATCTTATCGACAATGCGGAGATTGGCAATGGCGAGATTGTTTTTTAAGTCCGGGTCATTGGGCATCCACTTTTTGGCCCGTTCGTAGTACAAAATGGCAAGTCCCAATTGCTGGGTTTTGTAATAACAATTCCCTAAGTTGTAATATAAAACACCCGACTCGTATCCGGTCTGGAGAATTTTCTGATAATATACCATTGCAGAATCGTATTGGGCCATTTGGTAAAATTGGTTTCCTTTCTGGAACCATTGTGCAATCTCGGCCCCGAAATTCCTTGCAGGACTCAATCCAATCCCGATCATCAAAATCAGAAAATGAAACCAAGGTCTTTGCATAGAGATTACCTCAATGCTTTTTCAAGTTGCCCAATGAGTTTTTCTACCCGGGTCAATAGAATCTTCATTTCTTCCTCTGTGGCCGATTCAGGAGAAAATCGTTTGAGATCACAAATCGAAAGACAGTCAAAATATTCTTGGATGAGTGTTTCTGAAACATTTTTTGACTTTAGTAAAGACCGAACCTCATCCGAAAGCATGCCTGCCTCTGGGATATTGAAATGGTCTGCCACGTACCCTTGAAGCACCTTGGCAAGTTCTGAGAAAAATGCTTCGGATTGATGGCGATGGAATAACCGTCTGGCCGAAGAAAGGCGTTTTCTGGCTAAAGAAAACGCACGGACCTTTCGAGCATACGCCACATCTTCAGACAAACGATCCCATCGTCGCCGGAGCACAATGGCGCCCCCGAGAGCCACCAAAGGAACCACGAAGACCAGCCCAAACCAATCCCGATGTTTTTCTCCCATGCGATGAAACACAGGCAGGGTTGTTTTAATAAATCGGATGTCCTGTGCCAGCACACGAATTTCCTCTTTGGACAATCCACTTGGCACCACCGGAGTATAGGCAGTGGCACCTGGGCTCACCTGAATCACAATGGAAGAAGTCTGTATCGTCCGATACTGTCGAAGCGAAGGATCAAAATAAGAAAACCGCACTGGAGCCAGGGTCTCCTGTCCTGGAGCTCGAGGAATTAACACATATTCAAAACTGACCTGGCCTGAAATTTTGGCTCCTGTTCGATGCACATTCGCTGTGGTCTTCGGAGGATACACTTCAAAATCAGAGGGAAACACAATGGAAGGCGGTTGAATGGTGCGAATATTGCCTTCTCCCTCGATAATTATTTGATACGTAATGGCTTCATTGGTTTTGACACTTTGGGGTTGTGCTTTTGCTGAAATTCGAAAGTTTCCAGAAAGTCCACTAAAATCTGAGGGCTTTCCTTGCTCAGGGAAAGGCAGGACTTCGATTGTCACGGGTTTGGACTGCACTTGCTTTCGCGCTGTCCTGCCGAAGAAAAAGGAATCGTCAAAAAAATCTGCAAAAGGATCCCGTGACCTTGTACGCACCTGAACCTCGCAATCCAATCGCATGGGCTCAATGGTTTTGGGCCCAGGCGTCATGGGGAATAAAGCCATTTTTTTCACCGTAACCACAGAATATTTCTTCCCATTGACCACTTCTTGGGTCACTTGGGGTTGACTGGGCAATTCAAAATCCTCCACCCAGAATCCACCTGTACTGGGCAGTTTGGAAAATCCAATGGAGGTGATATTGAGTCGAGTATAGAGTTTGTAAGTCAGGATGACAGGTTCATTGGGATAGACTTGGTTTTTGTCTACAAAGGCCCGGAGAAAGATTTCGCCCTCTCCAGGTTCTGGAGTTTGAGGCGTTTCAGAAGGGCGCTGTGGTTTGGATTGGGAAGGTGTCCCTCCAGCTTGGATTTCAATTTCAATGGGGTCAGAAGTGTACGTTTTTCCATTGTACGTGATGGAAATGGAAGGAATCTGAAATTTTCCAGTATTGGTTGCCACATAATAGCAAAGAATGATACGACTTACAGACATTTTCCCATTGACAATTTGAATACTTTGGGATGTGCCTTTTCCCAAAAAGCTTGCAAATGCGCTAAGATCAGGGATTTCGGGATCTGAAACAGAATTGGCTGCTTTTCCAGTGAGTTCAATGGAAAGGGTGAATTGCTCGTTCAAGCCCACCACGGTCCGATCCACATAGGTTCGGATGCTTAGGTCCTGGGCGATTCCAATTCCATAACCCAACACAAAAACCCAAGCAATCCCGATCCCAATGGACCTGCGCATTTTACCAATCTTTTTCCACATAGGGCCTACCACTGATACGCACTTGCCTTTGTTTTTGATTCTTTTGTTTTTCTTCCAATGCATTTAAAATCTGTTCTGCCTGTTCTTTGGACATTTGTTTTTGCTGGGATTGAGGCGCTGTTTCCGGCTGTTCTTCTTGCTCGTTTTGTTCTTCTTTTTTTTGATTTTTTTGATCCTCTGGTTTCTGTTGAGAAGAAGATTCCTTTTGCTCTTGCTGAGATTGCGAAGGAGCTCCAGCTTGAGGTTGTGCATTTTCTTTGAGTTTATTCCGGACAAATTCAAGATTGTATTTGGCATCCTGATCATTGGGATTCCGTTTTAATGCCTCTTGATAAGCCAGAATACTTTCTGGAAGTTTCCCCATGCGATACAACGTATTGCCGATATTGTAATACGTGTTGGCCTGAAGCTGAGGATCTTCGGTCTTTAATACTTTTTGATAAAAATCCAGTGCCTTTTCGTAGTTTTTCTTTTTATACTCCACATCGCCCATATTAAATTGAACGTGAAGAGAATTGGGATTTTCCAAAAGTGCATCTTGGTACTGATTGGCTGCTGCCTCGTATTTTTCTTGCTTGAAAAGGGCATTCCCTTTCCGGACTTTTCCTCTCCCAGGTTGAGGCCACAAAAGTCCAGGGAGGAAAAGGAAACTGAGCCACAATCCAAAGTGTACGATCTTTCTCATGTCTCGAAACGTCCCTTCCATTCTCGCTTTATTTTTCTCCGATCCGAAATGAAAAGTTCCAGAGCAAGACAAAAAAGGGCAATTCCTACCAGGCCTTGAAATCGTTCTTCATACTGCTCAAATTCCCTGGATTCCAGCGTTTTCTTTTCCATTTTTAAAATATCGTCGTAAATCTTTTTCAGTTCCATCTCGCCCGGAGTGGCTCGGTAGTATTTCCCTCCAGTTTCCAAAGCAATTTTTTCAAGCGTGATTTCATCCAATTTGGTCATTACCACCTCACCCTCCCGCGTTTTCTTAAAGCCAATGGGATTCCCCCTCTCATCTTTGATCGGGATGGGAACTCCCTCTGGAGTCCCAATACCCACCGTATAAATCACCACGCCTTCGTTGGCAGCAGATTTGGCAGCCTTTAGAGGATCTCCTCCATGGTCTTCTCCATCGGTAATGAGAATGAGCACTTTGTGTTTTCTTTCTGTTTTGGAAAAACTTTCTATTGCTTTCAGAATGGCTTCTTCAATGGCCGTTCCAGGCACTGGAATCATCTCTGGATCCATGGCATCGAGAAACATTTTCACTGCACCGTAATCCAATGTCAAAGGGCATTGCACAAATGCTTTTCCAGAAAAAGCAATGAGGCCGACTCGATCCCCGCGAAATTGATCGATGAGAGAGGCAATGGCATGCTTGGCTTTTTCCAATCGATTGGGTTTAATGTCTTCTGCCAACATGGAAGTGGATACATCCAGGGCAATGAAAATATCCTGGCCCTCCCGTTTGACTGTGCGCATTTTGGTGCCCCATTGAGGCCTGGCCAAAGCAAGGATCATCAATCCCACACTGAGGAGGACCAAAATGGTTTTCCATACCCGACGGTTAGAGCTGACAGAACCGGCTAAAATGGCCATGAGTTTTGGATTGCCGAAAATGGCCATGGCCTTTCTTTTACTTCGAAATGCGTAGATGAAAAACAAACCCAATAGAGGAATGAGCAAAAGTCCGTACAGCCAATGTTCTGCACCAAATCGAAACATTTTTCTCCTTTAAGGAATGGTTCTAAACCGAGTATGAGCGAGCACCACTTCGGTCAAAACAAGAACAAGCGCTCCAAAAACAAAATACGGAAACCACTCTGTGTATCGGGTATATTCTTTGACCTTAATTTCAGTTTTCTCTAATCGATCAATTTCCCGATAAATCGATTCGAGACTTTTCCGATCCGTGGCTCGATAATATCGACCTCCGGTCATCTGGGCAATGCGTTGCATGAGCTCTTCATCCACGTCCACTTTCATGGGCACATAGCGTTTCCCAAAAAACGGATCTTCTACAGGATACAACGCAGTGCCTCGGGTGCCTGCCCCAATGGTGTAAATTTTTATGTCAAAGGCCTGCGCGGTTTGTGCCGCAGTAATGGGGTCGATTTCCCCTCGGTTGTTTTGGCCATCGGAGAGTAAAATAATGACCTTGGATTTTGCCTCACTGGATTTCAATCGCTTCACTGCAGTGGCAATGCCCATCCCAATGGCCGTGCCATCTTCAATCATGCCCACCTGGATCTCATCTAAAAAAGACAGAAGAATGCTGTAATCCAATGTCAAAGGGCATTGGGTATATGCTTCTCCTGCAAAAACCACCAAACCAATGCGATCGTTTTTTCGACCCTGGATAAATTCTTTGGCCACTGCTTTGGTGGCTTCTATACGATTGGGTCGAATGTCCTCTGCAAGCATGCTACTGGAAATGTCCGTCGCAAGCACAATGTCAATGCCCTCGGTCAATACTTCTTCTCCTCGAATTCCGGATTGAGGCCGTGCAAAGCCTAAAATGAGAAGAAGGAGTGCCACCATTCGGAGACCGAAAAGGATCACCCGAGGGGATCGAGTGGGCTGGATAGGCAATTCGTGAATCGTTGCTAAGGAAGAAAAGCGAATGGTCCCAGTCTTTGGGCCACGAGAATGATAAAACCACCACCCAAGTCCTGCCCAGGGAACAATGAGGAACAAATATTCTGGATTTGCAAATCGGAGAAACATGAATTTATTTCCCCCCACTTTCTTCCACTGGAGAAACCACTTCTAGCTTAGGAGATTCTTCTGGCATTTCAATCACAATTTTGGTCTTATGGATCAGGGAATACGCGATATCCAGTGTCTCTGCAATCTCCTCTAAAGAAGGAATGTATTTTGCAAATTTGACCAGATCGCACCGGTGGAAAAAAATTTCGAATAACTGGAAAATTTCTTCCGAAAGTCTCATTTGACTTAATTTTTCAAGTACTTCGGTGGTGGTCATTTCCATGGCCACCACAAAATACCGATCTCCAATGTATCGCCGAATAATTTCAGAAAGTTCAATGAAAAATAATTTAATTTCTCCTTTTTGCAATAACTCGGAGTTCTTTAATCGGTCCAAAGCTTCCAAAGCAATCTCATGGGGTGGCTTGAGAGGTACCTCTCGCACTGGCAATAGACCTCGACCCGCCTTCCACCTTCGATAAAGGAAAACGCCTCCAATCACTGCCCCACACAGGAAAAGTCCAATGCCGATTTGCAAGAAAAAAAGCGCCCAATTTTTAGGAATATCCACAGGCGGTTTAATATCTCGAATATCTCCTGCCATACTGGGTTTTACACTTTCCACCACAATACGAATGGGAGATGTGGACAAGCTCTGAAAGGCTGTGTCCCCAGGCAAGCGATATTGAATGGTCAATGGGGCAATTTCAAATTCCCCTGTAAAAAATGTGGAAATGGTGTACACGTATTGCTGAGTGATCCACCCCTTTTTCTCCTGAGGTTCAGAAACAGCATAATCTCGTATTTCAAACCCACCCAGATTGGCACCTGTGCCTGGAGACTTTACCGTGACTCCTTTTTTATAAGTCACAATGACCGTGTAGTGAATCAGATCCCCGATGGTGATTCGGGATTTATCCACAGAAGAAGTCACAGAAATAGGCGCTTCCTCTCCCTGGGCATTTCCAATAAGAGAAATTCCCAACCAAACCAGGCACAGAGGCCAAAGCCATGAATGTCTTTTGAAAAAGCGCATTTATTCTACCAAATCTTCATAAATTTCAACTTTTTCCGCATGCATCATCCGAGAGAGGAGTTCTTGAATGGCTTGCTGTTGTTTTTCCTGAATGTAATCCGCTTCCACTTGCTTCTGGACTGCTTCAAACGGTTTTTGCCGAATGACTTTGCCCTTGGCATCTCTTTCTGCGTATTTCTCTGGATGGGCCTTGTAATACAGTTGTAAATCTCCAGTGGCCACTTTGATCTGACTTGCGATTTCTTCCTGGAGATATTTCTGAACCATCAGATTCTTTTTGGCCTGAAAGGTTCCTTCAATGACTTCTTTATCCTTTTCAAGTCCTTTTCGTTTTGCCGCATCATAAAAAAGTTCAGTGGCAATGTATTGTCTCAAGAATTCGAGTTTGCCTTTCTTATCCTTAAACTGCTCTTGGAGATATGGAGGAAGTGTCCGAAGATGATAGTCGAGATCCGCTTGGGTGATGGGACGATCTCCGATTCGGGCAATCACTTTCCCTGGATGGGATTCGGATTTTTTCGGTTCGAGCGCCACAGCCTCTTCCAAGGCCTGCTGGGCTTCATGGGACCGGCCCAACCGTTCCAAACAGGCCACAATTTGTTGATCTACCTGGGGGAGAAGCGTTTTTTCAGGATACACATGTTTTACTTTGAGATACAGCGCCAGGGCAGTTTCGTAATCGTGAATGCGCTCAAAATAAATATTGGCCATGGTAAAGGTAATATTCGCCTTTTGGGAAAAATTCGTGGGATAAAAATCCAAATACCGTTGATACGTTTCCACGGCCTGCACATACAATCCCCGATTGTACAATGCATTGGCATATTCCCGAATTTTTTCGCCTTCTGCACGGGAGGCCTTTCGAGAACACCCCAACGTAATGAGGGTGAGCAAAAGGAAAACATACCCAAATTTTCTTTTGTCCATCCCACCACTCCTTTTTTAACGAAATCGTTTTGCACGGATCCGGAAAAAACGGATCAAAGGTTCCACGTAAGAAGTATCGGTTCGAATGACAATGGAATCCACGTTGATGGACTGAAACAATTTTTCTTTTTGCCTCAACGAGTCTTCTGCATGAAAGGCAAACGCTTCCCGCACTCGAGAATCCCATGTGTTGACCAGGAGCACTTCGCCGGTTTCTGCATCTTCGAACTCGATATATCCCACAGGAGGCAATGCCAATTCTCTCGGATCCACAATGTGAATGGCCACGATGTCATGGCGTTTATTGGCAATACGAAGCGCCCTTTCGTAGTCTTTGGACAAAAAATCAGAAACAAGAAATACCGTACTCCTCCGTCGGATCACCCGGTTCAAATGCTCCAATGCAACCGCAATATCGGTTTGTCGATGCTCTGGTTTAAAATACAATATTTCCCGGATCACCCGAAGGACATGGCTTTTCCCCTTTCGGGGGGGCACAAATTTTTCCACCCTGTCTGTAAAAATACTTAAGCCGACTTTATCGTTATTTTTAATCGCAGAAAAAGCCAAAAGCGCACAAATTTCTGCAGCAATTTCGCCTTTCATTCGTTCATGCGTGCCAAATTCACTGGAAAAACTGGCGTCCACCAAAAGCATCACCGTGAGCTCTCGTTCTTCCTCAAACACCTTGACGTAAGGATGGCCGTATCGAGCCGTGACATTCCAATCAATGGTCCGAATGTCATCCCCAATTTGATATTCCCGGACTTCTGAAAATTCCATGCCCCGACCCTTGAACACCGAATGGTATTCTCCAGAGAATACATCGTTGACCAATCCCCGGGTGGTAATTTCGATCTTCCGGACCTTTTTCAAAATCTCTTGTGGGATCATGGCACTTCGATTTTATTCAGGATCTTCCGCACCACATCTTCTGGAGTGACCTCTTCTGCTTCTGCTTCATACGTCACAATCACCCGGTGCCGAAGCACATCCATGGCAATGGCTCGGACATCTTCCGGCGTGACGTAACCCCTTCGGGAAAGAAAAGCATGGGCCTTGGCCACTTTGGCGAGATAGATGGAAGCCCGAGGAGAAGCCCCGTAGGCAATGAGAGATTCTAATTCGTCCAATCCATAATTTTTGGGTTGACGCGTGGCAAACACAATGTCTACAATGTATTGTTCGATTTTTGGATCAATATAAATTTCTTCCACCACTGCCCTGGCTTTGACAATGTCTTTGGGCGAAACCACAGGATCTGGTTTGGGTTCTGGACTCTTTGTCATGCGCCGCATGATGGTGAGTTCTTCTTCCTTAGAAGGATAACCCACAGAGAGCTTTAACATGAACCGATCGATCTGGGCTTCTGGCAAAGGATAGGTCCCTTCTTGCTCAATGGGATTTTGTGTGGCAAGCACAAGAAAAGGATCGTCCAAGGGAAACGTGGTTTCTCCAATGGTCACGGTCCTTTCCTGCATGGCTTCCAGAAGCGCAGACTGCACTTTGGCAGGAGAGCGGTTGATTTCGTCTGCAAGAATGAGATTGGCAAAAATCGGCCCTTTTTTGGTTTTGAATTTTCCATCCTTTTGATCATAAATCAAAGTCCCGATGAGATCTGCAGGGAGCAAATCTGGAGTGAATTGAATCCGATGGAATGTGGTCTGAATGGCAGAAGAAAGCGTTCGCACCGTCATGGTCTTGGCAAGTCCCGGCACCCCTTCAATCAAGACATGGCCATTGGCCAGAAGCGCCATAAGCAGTCTATCCACCATGTATTTTTGTCCTACAATGACCTTAGCCACTTCGGTGCGGATTTTGTCCACAAATTCACTTTCCTGATGGATTTTCTTGTTCAATGCTTCAATGGATTTATCGGATTTATTCATGCCTCCTCCTCAAACGAAATAACCCGTATTGCTTTTTTTGACTTTGTAAACGCATCTCCTTTTCTTTTTGAATCCGTGCCTTTTCTTCCATAAGATGGGATTCGATGACAGATTCCACGCGAGTATACGCTTCGTCAAATTCAGTTTGTGAAATCGATTGACCTGAATATTGAATCACGTCTGCTTTTGTAAAAAAGGCTTCGATTTGCCGAACTTGTTCTTCTTTGATGTCCAACCCGCCCAAAGAGGCAAGCAATTCTGAGGTGCTTGTCTCCAGAGCAGAAACATGAAATTTTTCAGAAAGATATTTCCGAAACAATTTGGAAAGGAGGGAAAAGGCTTCGGAAAGATTTTGCGATGCTTTTTCTCGAATGGCTTTCAATTCGAAAAGAAAACGTTCTTCCAAAAGGGGCTTTTCTTCAGGGGGAGGCAAAGAGGTTTTTTCGCGGCGAAGCCTCCGGATTCCAAGAAAAATCCCTAAAAGAAGAAATGCAGTTCCCAGAGGCAAAAGCCAAACAAGGCTTTTCCCCTTTCTTTCAGGGATGGGTTCTACTATCTCGACTGCGAGTCTTGGCGTATGGAGTTCTCGCAAGGCCTTTGCGGTTTTGTCTTCGTATTGAATCCGAACCGATTCAACATACGCCATGCCCAGGCTTTTGGGCCGAAGGGTGTATATCATTTCGCGAATCGATTGCTTGCCAGACCCTCCACCAATCACCCGATCTCCAGAAGCAGTGCCAATAATTTCCAGATTGGTAAGAACTGGTTCTTCAATGGGGAACACTTGAATCGAATCCAATGCCCCCTCGCAGATCAACTGCACGGTCAAGGTGGCGGTAGTATTGAGAGGGACTTTCTGAGGAGTGATAAGAGCAGAAATCTTTACAGCATATCCTTGGCCACTGGTATCCGGAAATGCCCCGTACCCAATTTGGAAGCCCGCAAAAACAAGTAAAAAGCAATATTTATATATTGAAATTTTGGAATGCATATCACGATTTTTTACGCTCCATTTCACACAAAGTTCCTTTTCACAAAAAGAATCCCCCTTGAACAGTTGAAAAGTCATGCTGAACTTGTTTCAGCATCTATTATGAGGCCTGGAATCCCACATGAAGGATGAGGATGGCGACCATTTTAAAATTTGCCAAACCCGAGTAGGGATTTATTTAGCCCGCTTTTTTGTTGTTTTAGGAGAGCTCGAGGCTTTTTTCCCTTCTCCTCCCTGAATAGCTTTGGCCAGTTCCGGGATTTCATTGATGTCTTTCCCGAGATATTTCAGTTCCCATTGGACCGAAGAGGCCAGTTCGTGTTGCGGATATTTTGCAAGAAATGCCTCATAGGCTTTACGCGCCTTGGCTGTATCAGGAGCATAATTATTATAAATAAAACCGATCATAAATTGCGCTTGCGCTCCAAAACGGGTATTAGCATAAGACTTGGCGACTCTTTCAAATGTGCCCACTGCTTTTTCATAATCTTGAAGCTGGTTTGTATAAATCAGCCCTACCCGATGAAGGGCTTCTGCACTGAGTGTATCATTGGGGAATTTTCTTGCAATTTTTTCATACTGCTTAATGGCTTCTGCAAATTTTTCCTGGGATTCCAGTTGCTGGGCTTTTTCCAGCATTTTCCGATCCGGTCTTTTTGCGCATCCCCAAAAACCGAAAAAAATGACAAGGCCCACCAGAATGACAGCGTATTTTTTCATGGACTTTTTCCTCCTCTTTTTTTACCATGAAGGGATATATTAATTTCTTTTCAGTTCAAAATCAAGCGAATTTTCTTTCAACACGACCCGAATCTCATCGTTGGGCCGGAATCGACCTGCAATAAATCCGCTGGCCAAAGGATCTGCGATGGTCTTCTGAAGAAGTCGTTTTAAAGGTCTTGCCCCAAATACTGGGTCATATCCGGTGCGAGCAAGATAACTTCTGGCAGAATCCTCCAATGTGATGTGAAGCCCTTGCTTTTCTGCTCTTTCTTGAATTTTGCGAAATTGAATATCGACTATTTGTTCCATTTCTTTGAGCCCCAACGTACGGAATACAATGATTTCATCAATCCGGTTGAGAAATTCTGGACGCAAGGTTTGCTTGAGAAGTTTTTCTACTTCTTCTCGAATTTCTGCTTCAATTCTCTCACGATTGGTCTCAGTGATATGTCGGGAACGTTCCATGATAAAATGCGCACCCAAATTGGACGTCATGATCAAAATGGTATTTTTAAAATTGACGGTTCTTCCCTGATTGTCTGTAAGCCGACCTTCATCTAACACTTGGAGGAGAATATTAAAGACTTCTGGGTGGGCTTTTTCAATTTCGTCTAAAAGAATGACAGAATACGGCCGGCGTCGAACGGCTTCGGTGAGTTGGCCCCCTTCTTCGTAACCCACATAGCCGGGAGGTGCGCCAATGAGCCGGGAAACCGAATGCTTTTCCATGTATTCAGACATGTCGATTCGAATCATGGCCCGCTCGTCATCGAAAAGAAATTCTGCCAACGCCCTGGCCAATTCGGTTTTTCCCACCCCTGTACTCCCCAAGAAAATAAAAGAACCAATGGGCCGATTTTCTTCTTGAAGGCCTGCCCTTGCCCTGCGAATGGCATTGGCCACGGCGTGAATGGCTTCGTCCTGACCAACCACCCGTTGACGAATCCGTTCCTCCATGTGGAGGAGTCTCTCCCGTTCGCTTTCCATCATCTGGGAGACTGGAATCCCTGTCCATTTCGAAACGACTTCCGCAATGTCTTCTTCGTCGACTTCTTCTTTGAGCATTTTTCGGTCTTTCTGCAGGGCAATGAGAGATTGATTTTCTTTTTCGAGCGACTTTTGAAGTTCAGGCAATTTACCGTATTTTAATTCCGCTGCCTTGGTGAGATTTCCTTCCCGTTCTGCCCGGGCCATGTCGGTTTTGACCGTTTCAATTTGTTCTTTTAAGGAACGAATTCGGGAAATGGTTTCTTTTTCCATTTGCCAGTGAAGCCGTAAGGCCTTGGCCTGTTCAGAGAGATTGGCAAGTTCTTCTTCGATTTTGGCCAATCGCACTTTGGAAGCCTCGTCTTTTTCTTTTCGGACCGCCTCTCTTTCTATTTCCAACTGTCGGATTTTCCGCTCCACTTCGTCCAATTCTTCAGGCATAGAATCAATTTCAATTCGAAGCTTGGAAGCTGCCTCGTCGATGAGATCAATGGCCTTATCGGGCAAAAAGCGATCCGTAATGTAACGATCGGAAAGGATAGCAGCCTGGACCAAAGCACTGTCTTTAATTCTCACACCGTGATGAATTTCGTATTTTTCTTTCAAACCTCGGAGAATCGAAATGGTATCTTTTACAGATGGCTCAGAGACAAGAACCGGTTGAAATCTCCTTTCCAAAGCCGGATCTTTTTCAATATGTTTTCGATACTCATCCAATGTCGTGGCTCCAATGCAACGAAGCTCGCCTCTGGCCAAAGCGGGCTTGAGCATGTTGGAAGCATCCACTGCCCCTTCTGCGGCCCCTGCGCCTACAACCGTATGGAGTTCATCGATAAAAAGAATGACCTCGCCATTGGAATCCTGGATTTCACGAAGCACGGCTTTCAGTCTCTCCTCAAATTCGCCTCGAAATTTTGCGCCCGCAATCAGCGCGCCCATGTCCAGAGCCACGATGCGTTTGGATTTGAGATTTTCAGGAACATCTCGAGACACAATGCGATGGGCAATGCCTTCTGCAATTGCGGTTTTCCCCACCCCCGGTTCACCGATGAGCACAGGATTATTTTTCGTGCGACGAGAAAGGACCTGGAGCACCCTCCGAATTTCTTCGTCCCGACCAATGACCGGATCAAGTTTCCCCAATCGGGCCAATTCTGTAAGGTCCCGGCCATACCGCTTCAGGGCCTGGTATTTTTCTTCAGGAGTCGCATCTGTGACCCGTTGAGAACCCCGGATTTCTGCCAACGCTTTGAGTACATGATCTGCACTGACCCCTTGTTCTCGAAGCATTCGACCCGCAGGCCCTTTCGATTCCACCAGAGCCAAAAGTAAATGTTCTACGCTAATATATTCGTCTTTTAATTTCTGAGATTCCTGAAAAGCCCTTTCAAGAACATGCCCGAGTTCAGGAGAAAGGACAATCTGGCCCACACCACCTGTTTGTTTGGCCAGACGTCCAATCTCCTGACGCACTCGGGACTCTATGGTCTCAGGCGGAATTCCCAATTTCTTTAAAATGGAACAGACCAAGCCCTCTCGATCCTGAACAAGAGCAAACAACAAATGCTCTGGTTCAATTTGAGGATTGCCGTACTCAGAAGCCACGCTTTGCGCTTTTTGAAGCGCTTCTTGCGATTTCAGCGTAAATCTATCTATGGAAATCATGGCTTTCCCGATTCATTTGGATTATGATTTATTGTCATCCACGACTTCGTAGTCTGCATCTTGCACTTTCTTTTCTTCCGTAGCAGATCCTGATGGACCAGCACCTGTAGAACCTGTTTGAGCGCTCGCCTGTTGATACATTTTCGAAGCAGCCTGTTGCCAGAGCTGATTCAGTGCGTCCATGGCAGATCGAATTTCCGGGATATTCGAAGTTCTCAAGGCTTCTCTCACTCGGTTCACTCCTGCCTCCAACTTGCTTCGGGTTTCGGAATCGAGTTTGTCCCCATATTCCTTGAGATTCTTCTCGGTCTGATAAGCCAATTGATCTGCCTGATTTTTTAATTCCGCTTCTTCTCGACGCTTTTTATCCTCTTCTGCATATTTTTTCGCATCATTGACCATGCGTTCAATTTCTTCTTTTGTCAATCCACTGGAAGCCTCAATCCGGATGGATTGTTCCTTGCCTGTGGCCTTGTCCTTGGCAGAAACGCTGAGAATGCCATTGGCATCGATGTCAAAAGTCACCTCGATTTGAGGAACTCCTCTCGGCGCAGGCGGAATCCCATCCAGATGGAACCGGCCAATGGTTCGGTTGTCCACAGCCATTTCCCGTTCTCCCTGAAGCACGTGGATTTCCACACTGGTCTGGTTGTCTGTGGCCGTAGAAAAAATCTCACTCCGACGAGTGGGGATGGTGGTATTTCGCTCAATGAGTTTGGTAAATACACCGCCCAAAGTCTCGATGCCTAAAGACAATGGCGTGACATCCAAAAGGAGAATGTCTTTTACCTCTCCACCCAACACTCCCCCTTGAATGGCAGCACCCACAGCCACCACCTCATCCGGATTGACCCCTTTATGAGGCTCTCGCTTAAAGAAATTGCGAACCAATTCTTGAACTTTGGGAACCCGAGTCATTCCTCCGACCAGCACCACTTCGTCAATGTCTTCTACCCGTAAGCCTGCATCTTTTATCGCCATCTCACAAGGAGGAATGGTCTTTAAGAACAAATCCTCGCAGAGTTGCTCAAACTTGGCCCGAGTAAGGGTCATGGTGAGATGCTTGGGTCCGGATTCTGTGGCGGTGATAAACGGGAGATTGATTTCCGTCTGCATGGTGGAAGAAAGTTCCATCTTGGCCTTTTCAGCTGCATCCTTTAACCTCTGAAGTGCCATGGGATCTTTGGAAAGATCAATGCCTTCTGCTTTTTTGAACTCAGAAACGAGCCAATCAATAATCCGCTTGTCAAAATCATCGCCTCCAAGATGCGTATCTCCATTGGTGGCTTTGACCTCGAACACGCCATCTCCGAGCTCGAGAATAGAAATGTCAAAAGTTCCTCCACCCAAATCATAGACCGCGACTTTGATATTCTTTCCGGCCTTGTCCAGACCATAGGCCAAAGCAGCCGCTGTGGGTTCGTTAATGATGCGTTTCACCTCAAGGCCCGCAATAATTCCCGCTTCTTTGGTCGCCTGTCGTTGACTGTCATTAAAATACGCAGGAACGGTAATCACTGCTTCGGTGACTTTTTGCCCCAGATAATCTTCTGCGGTTTGTTTCATCTTTTGGAGAATCATGGCCGAAATCTCTTGAGGCGAATATTCTTTGTCTCCAATTTGGACTCTCGCCAAATTGTTTTTTCCTCGAACCACCTTATACGGTACTTCCTGGATTTCTCGAGTGACTTCGTCGTAGTACCGTCCCATAAACCGCTTGATCGAATACACCGTGTTCTGAGGATTGGTAATGGCCTGGCGTTTTGCCGGAGCACCGACCAACCGTTCCCCGGTTTTTGTAAATGCAACCACCGAAGGGGTGGTGCGAGAACCTTCAGAATTTGGGATCACCACCGGCTTTCCTCCTTCGAGGACAGCCACACAAGAATTGGTGGTTCCTAAATCAATACCAATAATTTTTCCCATATTATATTCCTCCTTTTTTATTTTTCAGTGCCCGAACTGGATTTGGAAGAATCTCCTTTTCCCAGTGGGGAACTTTTGGATTCACCCTTTTTTTGTGATGGACCTCTACTTTGGGAGGTCTCTTTTCTTTTGTAATCTGTAATATAAAATCCAGAGCCTTTGAAAATAAACCCAGCACCCGTGCCGATTTTTCTTCGTACAGGGCCACCGCACTCAGGACAAACCGTAAGCGGAGGCTCTGAAATTCTCTGAAATACTTCAAATTCGTGATGACATTGTTTACATTCATAATCATACGTTGGCATACTCGCTATCTCCTTTTGATAAGATTTTTTTCCATTTAATGTCGCATTTTATGCATTTTGGCAAATTTTGCCATTAATTCTTCCTCTTCTTGGCTGAGATGCGTAGGAATTTCTACCCGAACCGTGACGTATTGATCTCCTCGAACGCCATTCCGCTCCACACCCATATTGGGAATCCGAAACACGGTTCCATTCTGTGTACCCGGCGGTATTTTCAGAAGCACTTTTTTGCCGTGGACTGTATTCACTTTCACCGAAGTACCCAGTACTGCCTGAGCCAAATTCAATGTGATTTCACAATGAATATCTCTTCCCTGTCGCTTGAAAAACCGATGCGGTTCCACTCGAACCGTTACGATAAGATCCCCGGGCTCTTGTGTTCTGGAACTTCGGTACCCTTGCCCTTTGAGCCGGATCTGTTCTCCATCTTCAATTCCAGGAGGAATCTGAACTGCATACGTCACACGTTTTTGATCCTTTAGGATGGTAAATGAGGTTTTTCCTCCTGAAATCGAAAGAACAAATGGAATTCGAATCTCTGCATGAATATCATTCCCTTTTGAAGTTTTAGAGAACCCAAAAGGAAATTCCTGATCCCGATAGAAAAAACGTTCAAAAATATCTTTCAAATCCCCAAAGAAATCAAATCCCTCAAAGGTAAAATCAGACCCTCTCCAGGTTCGGCCAGCAAAATTCCCAAAATCCTGAAAATCAAAACCTTGGGTCCCCGTGCCAAATCCGTACTTCCGCATCTGATCGTACTGTTGACGTTTCTGAGGATCGCTCAACACGTCATACGCTTCAGAAATTTCTTTGAATTTCTCTTCCGCTGTTTTATTCCCTGGATTGGCATCCGGATGATATTGCTTGGCCAACCTCCGATACGCTTTTTTGATTTCTTCCAGCCCCGCGTCCTCACGCACGCCCAAAATTGTATAGTAATCTTTCATTTTTCCTTTTCTTCACATGATGCAAAATTTTTTCTCCCAACCCGGACCCGACTTGCACGAAGCAATTTCCCATCCAGTAAGTATCCTTTTTCCCACTCCTCAAGCACCAGCCCCTCTTTTTCTTCATCGGTTTCAATGGTTTCGATTGCCTCGTGCAATAGTGGGTCAAAAGGTTTTCCCACTGGATTTATTTCTTCTAAACCCTCATTACGTAAAATGGTTTTCATTTTCTGGTAAATCAGCTCTATTCCATTGGCCAAAGGATCATCGAGATGTTGTGTGTGTTGAACCATCCGATCCAGGTCGTCTAGCACAGGAAGCAGATTCAAGATGATTTTCCCTTTCAAGGTTGAGTATAATGTTTCTTGCTCTCGTTGGATCCGTTTCCGATAATTATCAAATTCGGCCTGCACTCGTAGCAATTGATCCAATAGATCTTTTTCGAATTTTTCCTCTTTCTCCATGAGTTCAGTAGACATATTTTGTTTTTTGTCTTCCATAAAAAACCCACAATTTAAAATCAACCTGTTTTTTTGCAACAGGCGTGCCATTTATTTTAATTCATTGTTTTTATTGTAGATAGTCAAATTTTTAAAAATTGAGATAAATGCCTTTTTGACATAGAAGTAAGCCAAATTGGCATGAAAAGGAAAACCAATGAAAAGCTATTTTCTCCTCCAGATGGTTCCGTCCTTTCGGTCTTCCAGGACAATCCCCATCATGGAAAGACGGTTTCGTATTTCATCTGCAAGTGCAAATTGTTTTTCTGCGCGGAATCGATTCCGAAGTTCGATTAGAAAAGAAATGATTTCCGATTCGATGGGAAAAATATTTTTTTCAAATGTCTCAAACCGAAGGCCAAGAATCTCCTCTCCTAATTGTGTAAATAACGTATCAATGGCCTGCCATTCCGCGAGATTGGTTTCACCAGAATCCAGAAGGATATTGGCCTCCTTGGCCAGATCAAAAAGGACAGAAAGTCCACCTGCAGTATGAAAATCATCGTTCAGAAACTCAAAAAAGCGGTTCTTATAAGAAAGCCATTTTTCCGGAAGTTCTTCAAGAGGAACTGACATAGAACCTCTTTTTTCACGTACTGCCAACACAGTCCGCGCCAATCGTTCAAATCCTTTTTCCGCAGCGTCCAAGGCTTCTTCTGAAAAATCTTGGGGAGATCGGTAGTGGCCTTGGAGAATAAAAAATCGAATGGCCATCGCGGGTCGCTTTTTGAGCAATTCATTCAATGTGACAAAATTGCCCAAGGATTTACTCATTTTCTGGCCATGCATTGTCACCATGTTGTTGTGAAGCCAATACTTGGCAAAGGGTTTGCCGGTGGCGGATTCGCTTTGCGCAATCTCGCATTCATGATGGGGAAATTGATTGTCAAGTCCACCGCCATGAATATCAATGGATTCTCCCAAATATTTCATGGCCATGGTAGAACATTCAATGTGCCATCCTGGGAATCCCATGCCCCAGGGGGAAGGCCATTGCATGAGATGCTGAGGATCTGCCTTTTTCCAAAGGGCAAAGTCGCTCGGATCTCGCTTTCCTTCTGCCACTTCGACTCGAACCCCTTCTAAGAGTTCATCCAATTTTTTCCCTGAAAGTTTTCCATAAGAAGGGAATTTGGCCACTTCAAAATACACATTCCCATTTACTTCATAAGCATATCCTTTTTTGAGCAATATTTTGGTCAGCTCTTGCATTTCGATAATATGCCCACTGGCCCTGCAGGAAATATCGGGTCGAAGGCAATTCAATTGATCCATGGCCCGGAAAAAAAGGACTTCGTAATGATAGGCCACTTCGGCAGGTTCCTTTTGTTCCAAACGGGCCTTTCGAAGAATGCGATCTTCCCCTTCTTGAAAATCTCCCAACAAATGGCCTACATCCGTAATATTTTGCACATAGCGGACCCGGTACCCAGAGGCCCTTAAAAATCGAACCACCACATCGAATGAAACGTAACTTTTTGCATGACCCAAATGGGGCTCATCGTACACTGTGGGACCGCACACATAGATTCCCACAAACGGAGGATGTAACGGAGAAAAAGGTTCTTTTTTCCGAGTCAGCGAATTATACACGTGCAACATGGCTTCCTCCCTTCAAACATCTTGCTTTTCGAAAAACCGACATATAACTTTGTATCATGAAAATTTTCACTCCAAAAGAATTCCTCCCTTATGCCATTGGGATGACTGGTGCCACGACCTTGACCGGCCAAACCTTATACATGCGGGAATTCATCTCCGCATTTTATGGCAATGAACTGGCCATAGGAGTTCAACTCGGTGCATGGCTTTTTTGGACTGCGCTCGGAAGCGCACTCATGCCCCGAATTTTTTCATCCCCTCCAAGTTTGTCCCGTTTCTCCATTTTACAATTTTTACTTGCATTCTTTTTCCCACTGACTCTGATGGCCATCAGAGCGAGCAAAGTATTTTTCCATATTTCCCCAGGAGAAATTCCTGGGCTCGCGGAAATGGCCAAGGTTGCGTTTCTCACCTTATGTCCATTGTGTATCGTCTCTGGCTTTTCATACACCACAGCCTGTCAATTGATTTCAGAACTCAAAAATCACTCTCCAAAAACCATTGGTCAAGTATACGTTCTTGAAGCCATTGGGGCAGGCCTTGGCGGTTTCGTTGCCACTCTGTTTTTCTTCCCCCATCTTTCATCGATTCACATTGTCCTTCTTCTTTCGTTAATAAATTTTATTTCTGGCATTTGCCTATGGATTCTTGATTCTCGTAGCGCATTTCGGATGCCTGCCCTGATACTGGGTCTTGTGGGGTGGCTTTTTCTTTTTCGATTCAGTCCTTCCATTGAAAAAACATGGGACCAATGGTTTTGGAAAGATTTGAAACTCCTGGCCACAAAACAGACTGCATACGGAAATTTAGCCATTGTCCAAACAGGTGAAATGCTCACGGTTTTTGAAAATGGCCTCCCGTTGTTTACTCGGCCCGATCCCCTGACAGCAGAATCCATTGTTCATTACGCCCTATTGGAACACCCCAACCCGGAAAAAATTCTTCTTGTCGGTGGAACCCTTGGTGGGACAATTGAACAAGCATTTCTTCATCCTTCGGTCCATACGATCCATGCAGTGGAATTAGATCCGGAAGCCATCGGTTTTGTCCAAAAGTATATCGGTACGCTGGATTGGCCTCCCCACCAAGTCCAAATCCATTTTGGTGATGCCAGAAAATGGATTCGAAACACCCAAGAAACTTTTGACGTCATTATACTCAACATGCCCACTCCGTATACTGCACAGCTAAATCGATTTTATACAGTGGAGTTTTACCAAGAGGTTCGAAAACGGCTCCATCCTCACGGCCTTTTCTTTTTTCAAGTTCCCTCCTCTGAAAATGCCATTGGAAAAGAACTGTCCGAATTTTTAAGTACCTTATACACCACCTTACACCAAGTGTTTGATGAAGTGATCTTGCTCCCTGGAGATCGCTGTCGCTTTATTGCTTCTCCTCGTATGGGACAATTGACCTCTGACCCTGCCATTCTGAGTAAAAGAATCCAAGAACGAAATTTACAAACTCAATATGTCCAAAATTACTACATTGAATTTGATCTCTCCAAAGAAAGAAGAGAGTATTTACGCTCACGGATTTTTTTAGTTCCTCCAGAACGAATCAACCGGGATTTTAAACCGATTGCGTATCTTTATGATCTGCTTCTCTGGACAACCCACTATGCCTCTTTTGTAAAAAAAATTTTTATCTTTTTATTCAAAAAAAAATGGATTGATTTTTTATTTTTCTTCATCGGACTATTGGGCATTTATTATGTTTTTTCCAAAGCGTCTCATTTACCCTATTCCGAAATCCGTCTTTCTGTTCTCACTGTGGGATTTACAGAAATTTCGATTGAACTCATCTGGATTCTTTTGTATCAAATCACTTTTGGAACTGCCTACAAAGCATTGGCGCTTCTCGTTGCAGCATACATGGCTGGATTGGCCCTGGGCAGCCGATGGGGATTGCGCTGGGCATCGAAAAATTCCAAAACTTTTGACAGATTGATAGGAATCCAATGCGCTCTTGGGGTGTATCTGATGCTGACGATCGGATTTCTGCGTATATTCCATTCCAATCAAATGAATAGGATGCTATTCCCCATTGGGATAGGTCTTGGGGGGTTTCTTGGAGGCGCCCAATTTATTTTGGCCAATGGATTTTTTCTCCACAAGATCCCCTCGGTCGCCAAAGCCACAGGAACCTTGTACGGTCTGGATCTAATCGGTGCCATGTTGGGTACCCTATTCACCACAGTGGCAATTTTACCCGTGCTCGGGATTTTGCAAACCCTTTCTTTATTAGGCATTCTCAATTTCTTTGCTTTTCTGTTACTGGTGGCATTGCGTCTATTTACAAAAAACCCATCGAATCTCGATGGGTAAAAAATAATAGAGTGCCGAAGGGGGGATTTGAACCCCCACGCCCTCACGGGCACTGCCCCCTCAAGACAGCGTGTCTGCCAAGTTCCACCACTTCGGCAAAATTTTATTTTTGACCTTCCTTTGGAGTTTCTGGAACTCCAGGTACTGCTGGCAAAATATTCGCAGGAGACGCTTTTTTTTCTTTTTCCACCACCTGTTGAAGATAACTTTTCGCCCGAGCCGGACTTTTCACAGAAAAAAGCGCAATGGACAATGAAGTCAGGGCAAAAAATATCCCCAACCAAATGGTTGCCTTGGAAAGCAAGGTGGCTGGACCTCTCCCACCAAATACACCTCCCCAGTCACTGCCTCCAAAAACCCCGGCCAATCCTCCTCCTTTACTGGATTGAAGAAGAATGACCAAAATCAGCAATAGACAGACCAACACATGAATGAAATATAAAAATCCCATCTTTTCCTCGCACCATTCAATTTAATGAATTGCAGATTTCACAATGGTTGCAAAACTTTCTGCTTTGAGACTTGCTCCACCGACCAAAGCGCCATCGATATTGGGTTGCGAAAGCAAGTCTTTGGCATTTTCTGGTTTGACACTTCCACCGTATTGAATCCGAATCGCTTCTGCTGTCTCCTTCCCAAACCGGTTTTCAATCCATCTACGTATAAAACGATGGACCTCTTCTGCTTGTTCCGGGGTCGCATTTCTCCCTGTGCCAATGGCCCATACCGGTTCATACGCAATGACAATCTTTTTCATATCTGTAGAACTTAGTCCCTGGAAACAGCCTTCCAATTGGGATTGGATCACATTTTCTGTAATGCCCTTTTCCCGCTCCTCAAGTGTCTCGCCGATACAGACAATGGGCCACAATCCGCTCGCAAGGGCTTTTTTAACTTTTTTGTTCACACCTTCATTGGTTTCACCAAAATATTGTCGCCGTTCCGAGTGCCCAAGAATGACAAAATGACATCCCACTTCTTTTAGCATCTTTGCTGAAACTTCACCCGTAAATGCGCCTTCTTCTTCCCAGTACATGTTTTGACTGCCCAATCGAATATGACTTCCCTTTAAGGCCTGAGCCACAGGAATCAAATTGACAAAAGGAGGACAGACTGCAATTTCCACCCCGTTGAGATTCTCTACGAGTGGTTTAAGATGCTCCACCAATTGGACTGCCTCAGACGCAGTGGTATACATTTTCCAATTCCCAGCAATAATAGGAATGCGCATCCTCTCTCACCTTATTTATCGTTCAATGCTTCCACGCCCGGAAGCGGCTTTCCTTCCACCAGTTCAAGAGAAGCCCCGCCACCGGTTGAAATATGCGTCATTTTATCCGAAACGCCTGCTTTTTTTACTGCAGAAACAGAATCTCCACCCCCAATGACAGTCACCGCATCTTTTAATTCTGCCAAGGCCTCTGCAATGGCATTGGTTCCCTTGGCAAATTTGGGAAATTCAAACACACCCATGGGCCCATTCCAGAAAACAGTTTTTGCGTTCTTTAATGTATTTTTAAACGCTTCAATTGTCAATGGCCCTATATCCATGCCCATCCAGCCTTCTGGGATATTGGGATCCGCAATGTGCTTCTCATCCGCCTCTGCAGAAAAAGTTTGTGCCACAAGGTGATCTACAGGCAAGTAAAATCCGACTTTGTTTTTTTCTGCAGTTTGGAGAATATTTTTCGCTTCCTCGAGCATTTCTTCTTCCACCAAAGAAGCGCCGACAGAAATCCCTTTGGCCTTGAGAAACGTATAGGCCATGCCTCCGCCAATCAACAGCGCATCGACTTTGGAGATTAAATTCTTGAGTACCCCAATTTTCGAAGAAACCTTGGCACCTCCAATGATGGCCACAAAAGGTTTGGCTGGATTTTTTACCACTTTTTCTTCGAGGATCTCAAGTTCTTTTTCCATTAAAAATCCGGCCACTGCTGGCAAAAAATGGGCAATGGTTTCTGTTGAAGCATGGGCACGATGCGCAGTCCCAAATGCATCGTTCACGTAAACATCCCCATAACTGGCCAGGATTTTGGCCATCCGTTCTCTCTCCGCAGGATCCTTTGAGGTTTCTTCTTTATGAAATCGGGTATTTTCTAGCATGAGAATGCCACCTTCAGGAAGTTCTGCCACCATTTTTTGCGTTTCTGGACTCATACAATCTGGGGCAAGCCGAACTTCTTTTCCCAAAAGAGTTGAAAGATGCTTGGCAATGGGCCCCATTTTATGATGGCCTTCGATGTACTTGGCTTCATCAAAAGGTTTACCCTGCTTTTCAGCCTTTTGCCTGGCCTTTTCCGTATCCTTTTTGGGATCCCCCAAATGCGACATCAACACCAAACTTTTAACTTTTTGATCCAAAATGTATTGAATCGTGGGCAAAGCAGCCTGAATACGAGTGTCATCCTGAATCACACCTTCTTTCATGGGCACATTAAAGTCCACCCGCATAATGACCCGCTTCCCCTTTAAATCCACATCTCGAATCGTTTTCTTTCTCATTGGGATACTCTCCCTAAATTCATTTTGATGATTCGAATTTCTTGGCTTATTTTTTATCTTTAGAAACCATGTATTTCAATAAATCAACCACTCGACAAGAATAGCCCCATTCATTGTCATACCAGGAAACAATCTTGAAAAATCGCTTTTCCCCTTTCAAATTATTCTGCAATGTGGCCAAAGAATCATAAATGGACGATCGATTGTCGTGAATAAAATCTGTCGAAACCAATTCTTCTTCTGCCACGCCCAAATACCCTTTGAGATAAGTCTGACTGGCCTTTTTGAGCAATTGATCAATTTCTTCAATGGAAGTTTCTTTTTCAGAACGGAAAGTCAAGTCAACCACCGACACATTGGGAACTGGAATCCGAAAAGCCATGCCTGTGAGTTTCCCTTTCACTTGGGGGAGGACCTCTCCTACCGCCTTGGCTGCCCCTGTGGTGGAAGGAATAATATTAATTGCAGCAGCCCTTCCCCCTCTCCAATCTTTTTTCGAGGGTCCATCCACCACTTTTTGAGTGGCTGTATACGCGTGAATGGTTGTCATCAAGCCTGTTTCAATGCCAATGCCTTCCTTAAGAAGCACATAGACCAAAGGTGCCAAACAATTCGTGGTACATGAGGCATTGGAGACAATGTGATGTTCTGCAGGGTTATACTCATTTTCATTCACACCCATCACAAAGGTCTTGACGCCTCCTTTTCCCGGAGCAGTGATCAGGACTTTTTTGGCCCCTGCAGTCAAGTGGCCTTTGGCCTTTTCAATATCGGTAAATAACCCAGACGCTTCGATCACATATTCCACACCCAATTCTTTCCATGGAAGTTGAGAAGGTTCTTTTGTGGCCAAAATCACTTTGGTTTTGTGACCATCCACAACCAGGGTGTCCGCTTCTTCTTTTGAAGGATCGCTCTTTTCGGCTTTCACATCATGCTTAAATTTTCCGTGAACAGAGTCATATTTTAATTGATAGGCAAAATACTCTGCATCCGTAGAAATATCCACAGCCGCGACCACATCAAATGCTTTGCCTAAATAGCCTTGCTCGGCCATGGCCTGATACACCAATCGACCGATCCGACCAAATCCATTAATTGCAACTTTGACTGCCATAAAATTGCCTCCTTAAAATTGAAAAATGATTCAAATGAAGTAAACCGATTGAACTCATCTTTTGAGCTTATATTGTAAGTATTTTTTATTTAAATGTCAAGCAAAATCCGTGGTGGATTGGAACACGGAATAGAGATCGTATCCCCCTAGCTCGGTTGAAGATTTTCCGGGATGAAGAATATGAGTCAGAGAGAAAAAGACCCATCGGACCAATGCGCTAAAAGAAAATGGTTCTTGAAGTTCCATCTTGTAAACCGTATCTTTAAATCATGGAATACTTCGACATGATCAGACAAATCATGGCGTCAAACCCGCAGCCAGAGTTTCAAACGACTCCTCCAATCGCATGGAAGATATTGCTTTTAAGTCAAATATTCTGTAAATTTTACAAAATTGGTTGCTTATATGAAAATCGATTAAAACTGAACGATGGACTATTTTAAACATCCCACTGCCATTGTAGAGTCTCCACACATAGGAGCCAAAACCCGGATTTGGGCCTATGTGCACATTTTGCCTGGGGCTCGAATTGGTGAAGATTGCAATCTATGCGATCATACATTTGTGGAAAATGATGTCGTCATTGGAAATCGAGTCACGATTAAATGCGGGGTTCAATTGTGGGATGGCATCGTGATTGAAGACGACGTGTTCATTGGCCCCAACGCCACTTTTACCAATGATCCTTTTCCTCGAAGCAAACAATATCCAGAAAAATTCGCCCGTACAATTATCCGAAAAGGGGCCTCCATCGGAGCCAATGCCACCATTCTCCCTGGCATTGAAATCGGACAATATGCCATGGTGGGCGCTGGAGCCGTGGTCACCAAAAATGTCCCTCCGTACGCCATTGTGGTTGGGAATCCTGCCCGAATTAAGGGCTATGCGCCTGGCATCTCTCCGATTGTCATTGGAAAAGAAAAGCCCAAAAAAGAAATAGGCTCGTTTGAAGTGGGCGTCAAAGGCGTCCGGGTGTATGAACTGCCTTTTATCGAGGATCTTCGAGGCAATCTCTCATTTGCACAATACGGAGAAACTCTTCCATTTTTACCCAAACGGTATTTTTTCGTATTCGATGTGCCGAGTAAAGAAGTACGAGGAGAACATGCGCATAAAACCCTGGAACAATTTTTGGTGTGCGTGAAGGGGACACTCTCTGTAGTAGTCGACGATGGAGAAAATCGGGCAGAAGTGGTTTTAGACAGGCCCAATATTGGATTATACATCCCTCCACTCGTATGGGGGATTCAGTACAAATATACCCCAGACGCCATTCTGTTGGTGCTTGCTTCTGACATTTACCGACCCGAAGATTACATTCGAGACTACAATGAATTTCTCCAATGGGTAAAAAAAACATGACCTCTCTCCAAGTCCCATTTTTGGATTTATCTGCCACTTATCAGGAACTCCAAACCGAATTGGATTTGGCATACCATCGCGTGATGAAATCGGGATGGTACATCTTGGGTGAAGAAGTGGAACAATTCGAAAAAGAATTTGCTGAATATTGCGAAATGCCTTATACAATCGGAGTCGCCAATGGATTGGAGGCATTGTTTTTAATTTTAAAAGGATGGGGCATAGGGGAAGGAGACGAAGTCATTGTTCCTGCGAATACATATATTGCGACTTGGCTTGCAGTCTCTTATGCACAAGCAAAACCGATTCCAGTAGAACCTGATCCAGATACGTATACAATCGATGTAAAAAAAATCGAGGAAGCCATCACCCCTCAAACCAAAGCAATTTTGGTAGTGCATCTGTATGGACAAGTCGCAGATCTGGATCCGATTTATCACATTGCCAGCAAGCACGGATTGAAAGTGATTGTGGACGCGGCCCAGGCCCATGGGGTCAAATACAAAGGTTCAAGAGGAAAAGCCCTTGGCGATGCGGCAGGATTCAGCTTTTATCCTGGGAAAAATCTCGGGGCGTATGGAGATGGGGGGGCCGTGGTCACTGCAGATGCCATCCTGGCAGACCGTATTCGAGTGCTCCGGAATTACGGCTCTAGAGTGAAATATTATAATGAAGTGAAAGGCTATAATTCTCGACTCGATCCTCTCCAGGCTGCTTTCTTGCAAGTCCGGCTTCGAAAATTAGACGAATGGAATCTTCGCCGGATCAAATTGGCCCAGCGATATGTTGAAGGTTTAAAGGATGTTCCAGACTTGCACCTCCCTGTGATTCCTGAATACGCTGAGCCGGTGTGGCATCAATTTGTCATCCGACATCCAGAGCGAGATCGTCTCCAGCAATATTTAAATGACCGAGGAATTCAAACGCTCATCCACTATCCTATTCCTCCCCATCTTTCAGAGGCTTATGCGGAATACCGCCATTGGTCCCTGCCTATTACAGAAAAACTTGCCAAAACCGTGTTGAGCCTCCCTATTGGGCCTCATCTCACCGAAGCACAACAGAATTTTGTCATCCAATCCATTAGAGAATTTAAATAGGACTCTTTATGGCGCTGATTTCGATTGTCATTCCGGTCTATTTTAATGCAGAAAGCCTTCCTGAATTGATGAAGCGTCTTCAAGGGCTTTCTCAACGAATGAAAAAACACCGGTTCGAATTTATTTTTGTGGATGATGGTTCAAAAGATCACTCTCTTGAAGTGTTAAAGAACCTTCAGGCCAAGGATTCTCGCATCACGGTCATTCAACTCACACGCAATTTTGGGTCCAATACTGCCATATTGGCTGGTTTGGCCCATGCCAAAGGCCAGTGTGCTGGATTCATCGCGGCTGATTTGCAAGATCCTCCAGAAACATTGGAAGAAATGATCCATCTTTGGGAAAAAGGGACGCCATTGGTCTATGCAGTCCGGAAGTCTCGACAGGGCGATCCGTTTTGGACACGTTTTTTTGCCCGAATTTTTAATTATTTATTTAAGAAATTGGTCTTTGGAAATTTTTATGAGGAAGGCATTGGTTTTTTTGTAGCAGATCGAAAGGTCATCGACTTTCTAGTCCATTGTAATGAAAAAAATGTCCATCTCATCGGCCTGCTCCTTTGGAGTGGATTCCCTTCTCAATGTGTGTATTACAATCGAGTGGAAAGAATCCATGGCCGATCTCGATGGACTTTTGGGAAAAAAATCAAATTTTTTATTGATGCGTTTACTGCTTTTTCTTATCTGCCCCTTCGGAGTTGTCTGGTCATTGGTTTGATTTTAGGCATAGTGAGTGCCCTGTATGCCCTATTGATTATAGGACTTCGGATTTTTGGAAAAGTCCATGTGCCAGGATGGTCTGCCTTGATGGTGGTCATTTTGCTCTTTTCTTCCATGCAATTCACCATGCTGGGCGTCATCGGCGAATATTTATGGCGAAATTTTGATGCCACACGTCACCGACCCGTGTATCTTGTAGAAAAAATATGGGTTCCCGCTCGAAAACAATCTTCCAAAAAATGACCTCTTCCCCCCTCCTTTCAATTCTCGTTGTGAGTTATCATGTCAAAGATTTGGTTTTAGACTGTCTTGGTTCTATCTATGAAACAGTCACAAACATTCCGTTCGAAGTGATTGTGGTGGATAATGCCTCTTCGGATGGAACACCCGAAGCAATAAGAGAAAAATTCCCCCAGTGTCAACTCATTGTCAATGAGAGAAACAGAGGGTTTGCATTCGCAAATAACCAGGGATTTGAAAAAGCCAAAGGAGAAATCATTTTATTGTTAAATCCAGATACAAAAGTGCTGCCCGGATCCATTGAAAAAATGTATCGCTTTTTAGAAGAAAACCCTCAGGCAGGTGCAGTGAGTTGTCGAATTCTTTATCCGGACAGAAGATTACAAAAATCCATTTCCCGATTTCCCTCAGTGACAGAAAATCTGCTTCTTGCCTTTTATCTACAAAGTCTTTTTCTAGCCCATTGGAAACAAAAAACCTATTATCGAGATCAGCCATTTGAAATTGATGTGCCTTTGGGAGCTTGCATCATGCTCCGAAAATCTGCATTAGAAGGAGAAATGCTTTTCAATCCACAATTTTTTATTTACGCAGAGGAAGCGGATTTGGCTTTCCGTTTAAAACAAAAGGGATACCGCATCTTTTTTTTGCCTCAAGCGGAAATTCTTCATTATTCGGAGCAGAGCACCAAACAAAATAAAATCCCTATGTTTTTAGAGCTTCAAAAAAGTAAACTGTTTTTTTATAAACTCCACTATCCGCCAGGCAAGGCCAAAATATTGGGATGGAGTTTATGGCTTTGTCTTTTCTCTCGATGGGTGACCGGCATTTTATTTTTACCTATTTGGGGAAAAATGCGAATGCAATTGTTTCAGGCAGGGATTTTTCATTTCCCAAAACTTTGGCGAAATGTTTGGAAGAAAACTAAATAAAAGGTCGAGCGAGTGCAATCCCCACAATCCGTTCTGCTCCTTTTTCTTTAAGTACTTTTGCGCAGGCATTCATGGTGGCCCCTGTGGTGACCACGTCATCCACCAAAAGAATGGATTTGCCTTTCACAGAAGCAGATTTTTTGAGTGCAAATGCATTCCGAACATTCTCTAACCGTTCTTTTTTCGAAAGGCCAGTTTGGCTCTGGGTAGCCCGTTTTCGAAAAATCCAATCCGTACATACGGGAATTTCACCGATACGAGAAATGCCTTTGGCAATCCACTCACTTTGATTGTACCCTCGCTCCCTCTCACGCACACGGTGGAGAGGAATGGGCACCAACGCATCCCACTCCCCAAAAGCAAATCCCAAGGTGGAGAGAAACAACCCGATGCGTTCTCCAAAGGCAGAGCCCAAATGCTTCATCCCCTCGTACTTTATTTTGTGAATGCAGGTCTCTAGAAGGGCATCAAAATCCCAAAATACGTATACGGATTCAAAAAAGCCCTTTTCGTGGAGAAAATGAAAGTCCATTTCTGGAAAATACAAACCGGGTTTTGCCGACCCCTGAATTTCTTCCCAGCAGTCAGGACACAGCCATTTCCCCTGTTCAAATCGATTCCCACACACAAGGCAAACCGGTGGATAGATAAAATCCAAGAAGGCCTGAATGAGAGATCTTGGCAAATACAACAAGGGCTTTCCGATCTGGAAAGCCCTTGTATTTTTGATTTTCAAAAACCGGTTTCTCGAATCCACGGGGGTTTATTTGACCAAATATCCAAAGCGTTTGATAAATTCTGTTTCTGAAATTTTCGCATAACTGGCCATTTTCGAAAGCAATTGCGTATCCGAAAGGTCTTCCTTTTCTAAACGGACCATGTAACTCCGAGCGACTTGATAGGTATCGCTTTTGATATCGACGTATCGGATCTCGGTCTTTTTGGTCTTTGGGTCAATCATCTTATTGAAAGGCATGGGAATCAATTTGCCATTGTCCACAATGATCATGGCATTGCCCTTGTATTTGGGATTGAGAAGATAACGGACTGCTTGATAACCTAAATCTCGCGTATATTCTTGGTCGAATGGAATTGGAGGAGCGCATCGTAACACATAACCAATATTGATTTCTACCAACCGCATTTTTTCGCCTCTGGCTTCAAAGCGCTTTTCAAGAACTTTCTTAATCACCTTCCCCAATTCGATTTCCGAAAGCTGGATATTCCCATACACATCCAATGCGAGAGATTCCTTCCCCACCAATTTTTCTAATTCATCTGGATCCAAACGTTCTGCAATGCCCTCTGCAATCACCACCACGCCCTGATTCCGACCCAACGCCCTTCTTTTGAGAATGGACGTTTCAATGATGTCGCACACATGATCCAATCGAATGGGTTTCTTGAAATCAAATTCTTCCGGAATGATGGCCAATGTCGCGCCTGCAGATTTGGCAATACCTAACGCCAAGTGACCCGTATGCCTTCCCATGGCCACCACCACATACCAGCGGTCCATGGTTCTGGCATCTTCCATTAAATTCTTCACGAGTTTGGCGCCCAAATCCCGGGCGGTTTCGTATCCGAAAGTGGGAAGATTCTCGGGAAGGGGCAAATCATTATCAATGGTCTTGGGCACATGGGCAAATTTGATCTTTCCTCCTGCAGCCTTGGCAATCAAGCTGGCCCCATACGCAGTATCATCCCCGCCAATGGTCACCATGTATGTAATGCCCAATTTCTTGAGCATTTTTACCGCATTTTCTACGCCATTGGGTTCTTTGGCAGGATTGGTTCGAGAAGTGCGAAGAATGGATCCCCCTTCAAAGTGAATCCGAGAGACCCCTGCAATTTCCAATTCTCGCACGTGCTGCATGAAAAGCTCTTCATCGCCCTTGACCAACCATTTATATCCATCCATAATTCCGTAGACTTTGAGTTTATTCCGTCTGGCTTCAATGGTCACTGCAGAAATCACCCCATTGAGCCCAGGGGCAGGTCCTCCTCCAACCAAAATTCCTAAATTTCCTTTTGATTCTGGCATATCCTTTCGCTCTCCTTTTATATTTTAGAAATCCAAATAAAGCCACACTGTTAAAGTGGAATAAAATACAATAAAAGAATAAAAATGTCAATCCCATTCAAAAAATTAAAGTCCCCATCCCATTTCGAGAGAAAAAATAACGCCCTTACTCGTACTGGGCACGATAAAACCACAATTCATCACGCCTACGTCAAGAACAAATTTCCCAGGCCGAAGCCCAAAACCAAAAGACGTGCCAAATCCCACATGGCCTCCAATCACCACGCCCATGCGAAGGGGAAGCCAATGGAGTTTCCGCCATTCTGTGCCAAAAGAAAATCTGGGCCTTTCGGTAACCCAGCCTTGATCTTTAAATCCTTGCACATAATCCATTGTCAGAGAATATTCTCCTTCTTCGTAAAGACATCCCAAATGAAGTTCTGCAGGTAGAGATTTTCGAAAAGCATTTTTTTCTTGAGTCCAGGACGTGTCTTCAATCGTTTTTTCATCCTCTTCCTCTTCGGTAAAATCCAATACACCCACAGAATCCCCACGAACCCAACCAGCCATTTGTTTCACTTTGGTGTCCCACTTCACAGTTCCGAAAAGATTAAAAAGACCCACACTCACGGTCCAATTCTTTTGAAATTTGGCCACTGCACCCAAATCCATCCCCCACCCTTTTCCTCTCAGGGCCGTCGTGAGCGAATATTTTCCATCAATGTCAAATCCATACGGACGGATGTCTAAAGAGAAATGATTGGAATCCACATGTGCATATCCAAATCCCATATCATAATGCCATGATCCCCCAATGGCAAAAGTGTCTGCAAAACCCACTTGGAGAGGCGTGCCGTAAGAAACTCGGAAAAATCCCACGCCAAGAGAATTGGCATTCATTTCGTCAAATGTATAGCGCTTTCCCACTTTTGTCCCTTGAAGGGGAATTTCGAATGCGGTTTTGTCAACAGTGCCGATCACGCCTCCCCGTGCACCCATGGTATAGGCAAATCGTCCAATGGAAAAAGAAATCACACGCACATCAGGAAGAACAGCAAACCGAAGCCCATCGTCTGGAATATGGTCAAGCAATTTGTCCACTTCATTTTTGTCCCAATATTCGTCTGTAGCATATTCATTGTAGGTATCAATAGAAAACGCATTGTTCATGACCCCAAGCCCAATAGAAAAAAACGACAAACTGAAAGAAGGCGAATTGGGTAAACCCAAATTGGCAGGATTCCAATCCGGTGCATGGGCCCCTCTGGCCACCGCGGTATAAGCAAGTCCCATTCCCAGTGCCCGAGAGGTGAGTTGCCCAAAGCTTGGGCCAGCTGAAATTGAAAAGAGTAACAATAGACTTATCCAATGCCTGGTTTTCATGACCCGCCTCCTTTCTTTTCTTTTTCAAAATCAGCTCGGACATCGGCTTCGATTCGACACCGTACCCTGATCCAATCTGTGGGACGAATCTTCACCACGCCTTTTGTCCCAGGAAAAGTCAGCCGAACACCCATGTACACTTCGGGTGCATCAAATACTTGTATTTCTTGGTGAGAGAGAGAAAATGACACCGTGTCTAAAACACTCCTTACTACCCGACCCGGGTAATCCACTGTCCCAGGATCTCTATCCGTTATCGCAGGAGAAAGGCTTATGGTTTTTAAAAGTTCATAATTGCCATCATCATAAATTGAGCTATCTCCTCGTATACGTGAAAAATAAAATCCCACCGAAGCGCCAATAGGCAAAAAATTTTCAATTTCAAAGACCAGTCCAGCAGAAGTAAGATTGTCACGAATAAATTCTCGGGTGTCCTTTTCAATTTCAATTGTATCCACTTTTGTCTTGTTTTCTTTGGCAGGAAGAGAAAAAATCAAAGGGGCCTGCACGTGAGATGTCACGGTAATCGAATCGTCTTTGGAAATGGTGCCTCTCGTCGTTCCATCGCCCAATTTGGCTACACCGGAAAGAATCAACTTTTCAGGCAAAAGATTAATGAGATCCCGCACTTCATAAGTCTTTGTCTTTATTGTATCAGAACGAGCCGGAATGGATTCGCTCACGCGAATGGTTGCGGTTTCTCCGTTTTCACTGATTCCGGTAAGATCCAAATCAAAATCTCCTGGAAATTGGGTTGGATTGGAAATGGTAAAATCTAAAAGTGCGGACCCAATCTGAATTCCCTTAAATTCATCTGAAACCTCAATCCCGGTTTCTACTGTATCTTCAAGGGTCCCTTCAGTCTGGTTCAAAATCCCTGTGATTTTTCGATATTTCAGCTTAGAGAAATCGAGTTTGACAGTCACAAGAGAAGAAACGCCACCCAGAAAGCGAGCGGTAATCTGGTAAGGCATCACATTTCGATTTCCTATCACCAGAGGAGAGAATTTAAACCCAGTGAGATCCCAGCTCTCTTCTCTTGTCCCTCCAAAGACATTCACCGTCTTTAAAAAAGGAGTGCCGTTCCGGGAAAGCGAGGGAATCTCAATCTCACTCTCAATAGTGGATGGACTCCACACTTCCACTTTGACAAAACCACTGTCAAACTCTGCTTCTTCAATGACAAAACTATCCTCCATCACCAGCGTATCCTGGATTGTGTGCTCAGAGCCAGGAACCGGAGAGGTAAAAGAAATTTGATTTTCATCCCACACCGGTGTCGCAGTAAGAAATTTCCCTATGCCATAGGTTTTGGTTTTTTCAATATTGAGCACCACTTCTTCTTTCTCTCGGTCAATGACCACATTGTCTTCGTCTTCGAGGATTTCTTCGACAATATATTTTTTGTCAATTAAAGGCACTTCCAAATGGGTGTCCCAGGAAGGAGTAACTGGCTTTTTGATAGTGCAGGAGAAAAAAATCAAAATCCCCAGGCAATAAAATTTTGGATTTTTCATCGTGGCCTCCTTATCTCCGAAGAGAATAGATTTATGGTTCCTCCATAAAAGGATATCGAAACGCTTTGGGCGGAACAAAATTTTCTTTAATCGACCGAGGGGAAACCCATCGAAGGAGATTCCACATACTGCCCGCCTTGTCATTGGTCCCTGAAGCGCGGGCTCCGCCAAAAGGTTGCTGACCCACCACTGCGCCTGTGGGTTTGTCATTAATATAAAAATTCCCTGCGGCATTTTCCAGAACATCCATTGCTTTCAGAATCGCCCAACGATCTTTGGCAAAAATTGCGCCCGTGAGCCCGTAAGGAGAAGTTTCGTCGCAGAGATGGAGGGTTTCTTCATATGCATGATCCGGATACACAAAGATCGTGAGCACTGGGCCAAAAATTTCTTCTTCCATGAGCCGATTTTTGGGATTGGAAGTGCATAAAATGGTAGGCTGAATAAAATATCCCTCTGAATCGTCATAGCCTCCGCCTGTAATGAACTCGATTTCTGAAGATTTTCTTGCCCATTCAATGTATCCAGTAATGGATCGAAAGGCATTTCGATCAATCACAGCACACATAAAATTGGTAAAATCTTCCGGACTCCCCATGCGGATTTCACTCACCATCTCTTCGAGTCGCTTTTTCAATTTGGGCCAAAGGGATTTGGGAATATATGCCCGAGACGCTGCAGAACATTTTTGGCCTTGATATTCAAACGCACCCCGAACAAGGCCCACTGCCAATTCATCCACATCGGCAGAAGCGTGGGCAAAGACAAAGTCTTTTCCTCCCGTTTCGCCCACAAGCCTGGGCCAGTTTTTATAAATTCGAATGTTCTCACCCACCCTCTGCCAGAGTGTCCGAAATACATCCGTAGATCCTGTAAAATGAATCCCTGCCATTTCTGGATGCGAAAGCACCGCCTCACTGATCTCTTCTGCAGGACCCGGCACAAAATTAATAACACCATCAGGAAGTCCTGCGGATTGGAGTAAACGCATGATGTGATACGCCACATACACAGCAGAAGAAGCCGGCTTCCACACGACAGTATTTCCCATAATGGCAGGAGCAGTCGGAAGATTTCCTGCAATGGAGGCAAAATTGAATGGCGTGACTGCAAATACAAATCCTTCCAGAGGCCGTTGATCAATGTAATTCAAGCACTTGGCTGAAGAAAAAGGTTGTTGAAGATAAATCTGCTGCATGAAAAAAGGATTGATCCGGAGAAAATCAATGAGTTCACACGCAGAATCAATTTCTGCCTGGTGCACGGTTTTGCTGGCATTGAGCATGTTGGCTGCATTTAAAGTGGCTCGCCAAGGACCTGAGAGAAGGTCTGCGGCTTTAATAAAAATGGAGGCCCGGACTTCACAAGGCATCCGACTCCATTCGGCCCTGGCCTTCAGTGCAGACTCAATAGCCAGTTGAATTTCTTTTTTCCCTGCTTTGTGATATTTTCCAAGCACAAATCGATACTCGTGAGGGCAGACACATGTGCCTGTATTTCCAGTACGGATTTCTTTGCCATTGATGATCAACGGAATGTCTATACATTCTGATTTGAGGTGCGCAATTTCTTTTTTCAAGATAAGTTTTTCATTGCTTCCGGGCGCATAGGACAATGCAGGTTCGTTTTGAGGAATAGGAATATTAAAAAACACATGAGGCATAATTTTTTCCTTATAAATTAAATCTTACCAATATGCATGAACCAAGGTCCGAACATGGTCCTCATAAAATTCCCGAAGCGTTTTCATTAACTCTTCTGATAAAGGAGGCAATTCTCCTGCCTTGACATTTTCTTCCACTTGATGGGGATGCTTGGCCCCTGGAATGGTACACGTGACTTGAGGAAACATCAAAATCCAACGAAGGGCCAACTGGGCCATGGTCATATGGGGAGGAACCAAAGCCCTGAGCTTTTCCACGAGTTCAAGTCCTTTTTCATAGTCCAAACCTGAAAAAGTTTCTCCTCGATCAAACGCTTCGCCTTTCCGGTTAAACCACCGATGATCTGTGGGCTGAAAAGAAGTCGCACGGGAAAACTTGCCTGTGAGAAGCCCAGAAGAAAGAGGCAATCGAGCCAATATCCCTACCTTGCGTTTTTCTGCCTGGGGGAAAAATAATTCTGCAGGTCGCTGACGAAAAATATTAAATATGATCTGAACAGATTGAACCCCTGGATATTCAATGGCTTTTAATCCTTCTTCTACCTTTTCTACGCTGACGCCATAATAACGGATCTTTCCCTCTTTGGCCAAATCATCCAAAATGCCAAATACCTCAGGCATATAATACACATCCGTGGGAGGACAATGGAGTTGCAAAAGATCAATGGCTTCGACATCCAGATTTTTTAAGCTTCTTTCCACAAACCGGGTGAGATTTTCTCGATTGTACCCTTTGGCAGTATGGGGTTGAAGCCTTCGACCCGCTTTGGTTGCAATGTAAAACGGTTCTTTTCGCTCTTTTCGTAATTTGCCCAAAAGCTGTTCGCTATGGCCATCGCCATACACATCTGCGGTATCGAAAAAATTTACACCCAAATCCAGAGCCCGATGTAACGTGGCCATCGATTCTTTATCGTCTACACCTCCCCAGGCATCTCCTCCAATGGCCCACGCGCCAAACCCGATCACTGAAATTTTCCATCCTGTCCTTCCCAATTCGCGGTATTCCATAGAGCAGCTCCTTTATTGATCTTTTATAATACACTTCCATAGTCTACTTCAATCCCATTGTCAATTTTTCTGTAATAAATTATTTTCACTTCTATATGCTCGGGTAATGCCTGCTTTACTTGATAAGTATAAGGTTTTATTGAAACAGGAATATTCCCAATGTAACCATCTATTCCCTTTGCTTCTTCATCAGGTTCAGCAAACCTATAAGTAGTTTTTTTAAGTTCTGCACCTCTCTTCAGGATTGCCTCCTGAAATCGAAGTCCAGCAAAAGTTTTTACAATAACTAAATCCCTAACCCATTGTTCAATTATTTCCTTATCGATTTTATTTATGGCGTTCTTCAGCTCTTTTATCTTCTGGAGGATTTTTTCTGTGGCATTTTGGATTGCAACGGGTTTTTTCTTCAAATACCATTTTTCCCATTCAAGAAGTGTTCGACCTTCAAATTCTTGAATGAGTTCGGTCATTTGACCCACTACTCTCGGTCGTGTGCCCTGAGCATATTGATTTGCTAAATTGATAAGAGGAGCAACATACTTTGGGAATTCCGGTATTTCTATGTCTAAATATTTTCTAATCTCTTCAATAGTTATTTTTACTTTCATCCTAACACTCGCCAATCTTTTCTGATTTTAGAGTTAAAAATTTTTTTTTATACTTATACTCAAAAGCTGTATCCACATCAACTAAACCATTTTTAATTAAATGGGCATTTAAAAAAGTTTTATTCCATAAATACATGTAACAGAAAAGATTGCCTTTTTTATCATATTTAATATTATCAAATTTCAAAAATACCTTTTGTCCTTTTGTTTTTTCGCTCAAAAATTGAATGGCCTCGCTCCTTTTTTCTGGCCTCTCTCTTACACCTAACAATCTCACCTTTAGTCCATTATTTAGAATAATAATTTCTGGTGAAAATATTTCTTTTACTAAATAATGTGTTTCCTTTTGACTATAGGATGAATCATCAATTTTTGAACCAAACTGCAGCTTTTTTGGATCCACCTTCCTATGAAATTGGATGGGGTCTTTAAATTGATAGGGCAATTTTTTAATTTCTTCACTAAAATCGACTTGAAGCTCTTCTTGTTTGATGATTTCGAATGTTGCATCCTCAAAGAAAGTAGATTGATTTACTCCAAGTTTTTCTTTAATAATAGACAAAAAAGGTTCATTAATTTCGTATCCAATCGAATTTCTTCCCAATTTTTTCGCCGCCAATGAAGTAGTTCCGCTTCCCAAGAATGGATCAAGAACGGTATCGCCCACAAAGCTAAACATTTTAATCAATCGTTTCGGTAACTCCTCTGGAAACATGGCCAAGTGTTTGTCTTGTTTTTCTCCAGGAAAATTCCAGTGACCCGTAAAATATTGATTCCATTCTTCATCTGTGAGTTTGGATTGCTCTTTTATTTCTTTACTTACCTGAGGAGAAGTTCCATATTTTTTAAAAACTAAAATAAACTCATAATCTAGCTTAATAATCCCATTTCGGGGATATGGGTACGAACCCATTACAGTAGCACCTCCAGTGGTATTACAAGTCGTCACTTTTTGCCAGATAATAGCACCCATATAGTCGAAACCAACACTTTCACAGAACTTGATGATTTCTGTTCGAATTGGAATCACCTTATATCTTCCATAATAAACGGAACGAGCAAATTGATCCCCGATATTGATACAAAGACGACATCCTGGATGTAAAACTCTATGGCATTCCTTCCAAACTAAATTAAGATTATTGATGTATTCCTCATAAGTATCATTAAAACCAATCTGCTTTCCATTTCCATAATCTTTTAACTGCCAATAAGGTGGAGAGGTAATCACAAGATGGACAGATTCATCGGATATTTCTTTCATCCATCTCGAGTCACCAATTATAATCTTGTGCCAGGTTTTCATCCTGCAAATCCTTTTACTCCTGCCCTGCTGTATACACAATTTTGCCATCCACGATGGTATACAACACCCGAGCACTTAAAATTTCCTTGGGTGGAATCTCAAGCAAATTTCGATCCAAAATGACAATATCAGCCAATTTCCCCGGCTCTAATGAACCCTTGAGATGATCCATAAATTCTGCATACGCAGACCCAATCGTATACGCATCAATGGCTTCTCGAACGGACAGCCGTTCACTGGGAATCCATCCACCTGAAGGATTTCCCGCGGTATCCTGACGGGTGACTGCAGCATAAATTCCCCATAGTGGATTCAGTACACCCCAGGGCCAATCCGAACCAAATGCAAGTTTTATTCCATGATTTAGAAGTGTTTTAAAAGGATACAGAGAAGGATGGTCAATCTCGTGCTCCATCCGAATGCAGGAAAGCAACCCAGCAGGTTGCATACAGGCCACAAGCCCCAAATTTTTGAAGCGAGAAAGCGATTGAGAATCAATCGCCACCATCTCTTCGATTCGATGCCTGCTCTCCCGAGGCGTATTGGTTTTTTGGGCCAGTTCGAATGCGTCCAATGCCATGGAAACTGCCCGATCTCCAACTGCATGAAGACTGATTTGGAACCCTTGTCCATCTGCGTGCATGACTTGAGCATTTAACGTTTTTGGAGAAATACGAATGAGTCCAAATGGTTCTGGATCGTTTGTCTCTGAGTGCGAAAAACATGCTGTGTTTCCACCCAATGTCCCGTCCAGCCTGTCTTTGATCGGGCCTAAACAAAGCATAGGAGAATGAAACATCTTTCGAAGCGAAGCATGGGTCATGCTCACTGGAAATGGGTAACTCACAGAAATGCGACAAGTCAATTCCCCTTGCTCAAAAAGTTTTTTGTACACGGGCAATACATCAGAAGGAGTTTCATCTTGAACAGTGGTGATCCCAAATCGCTTTGCCTCTGAAAGCGCAAATCGGATGGCTTCGTATTTCTTTTCGTCTGGCAGATCAGGCATGTATTGAGAAACCAAATGCACTGCTTCCCCTTTCAGAATCCCTGTAGGCTCTCCAGTCACAGGATCTCGAACAATTTCCCCACCCGGTGGATTTGGGGTATTGGCAGTAATCCCGGCAATGGTCAATACTTTACTGTTGACCAATACCACATTTCCACAGAACCGGACAAGATAGACTGGAAAATCTTGAATAATGTCATCGATGATTTTTTTGGTGGGCCACTTTTTGTCTGGAAAAAGCGTTTGGTCCCAACCGTAGCCGATAATCCAAGAACCCCAAGGAATTTTCCATGCCTTTTCCAATATTCTCTTTTGAATCTCCAAAGGAGAAGAGGCTCCGGTCAAATCCACTTCTTCTTTCGTTTGGCCTCCTTCTAACACATGGAGATGGGCATCATTAAACCCGGCACATCCAAATGCACCCTGGAGTTTGATCACTCGAGTATGTTCACCAATATACCGTTTTGCCTCTTTGCTTTTTCCAACGGCCAAAATTCGACCATTTCGAATGGCCACCATTTCCACTTGAGGCTTTAATGGATTACTTGTATAAAAAATGCCCTCGGTCAATACAAGTTCTGCTTTCGGATGTTTCCATAGACAGCCTGAAAAAATCGCTAAAAATAAACCCAAAACCCATAAAACATTTCTTTTCATGGAAGTCTTCCTTTGTCAAACACCCTTGTTGTTAAACCTGAAACTTCCATTCTGCTCGTTAAAATTTGGAATCACCCGCGACTATCCTTTCATCTCCTCTAGCCTCCTTTTAAGAATCCGATGCACCACCTGAGGGTTGGCTTTCCCTTTGGCCAATTTCATCACTTCTCCCATAAAAAAGCCAAACAATTTTTCATTTCCTGCCCAATATCGATGGACATCTTGAGAATGATGGGCAAGAACTTGATCCACAAAAGATTGAATCACCCCCTCATCTGAAATCTGAACCAAACCCAACCGACGCACCGCGTGTTCTGCCTTCTCCCCAGTCTTTGTCATGGCCTCGAATACCTTTTTGCCCGCAGAAAGTGAAACCTCGCCTTTTTGAATCATTTGCAAGAGAGAAGCAAGTTCTTGTGGCTTCACTTTGAGTTCGGAAATAGAAATTTTGGATTGATTTAATACCCGAAGCACTTCGCCCATGACCCAATTTGCAGAGGTTTGAGGATCTCCGATGAGAGAAACAAGCGCTTCAAAATAATCCGCAATGCCTCGATCTTCAATCAGGACAGAAATTTGAGAAGGAGAAAGATGGTACACATCGGCCCATCGTGCCTTTCTCGCCTCAGGAAGTTCCGGTAAATCCTTTTGAATTTCTTGAATCCAGGATTCTGAAATTCTCAATGGAGGAAGATCCGGATCGGGAAAATACCGATAATCATGGGCTTCTTCTTTTTCTCGCATGGGGAAAACATTCTGTGTGGATTCATCCCAGAGCAAGGTCTGTTGCACAATTTTACCTCCTGAGTCGAGTATTTTTTTCTGTCGAAGAATTTCGCATTCCAGTGCTTGCTCGACTGCTCGAAAAGAATTCATGTTTTTGAGTTCGGTTTTCACGCCCAATGCGCGCTCCCCTTGAGGACGAATGGAGACATTGGCATCACATCGGAGACTTCCTTCTTCCATGTTGCCATCCGAAATCCCTAACCAACGAACCAAATGCCGAAGTTTGACCAAAAAACGCACTGCTTCCTGAGGAGAAGAAAGGTCTGGCTCTGTGACAATTTCAATTAACGGCACCCCACACCGATTAAAATCCAAAAAGCTTTGGTTTTCTGTAACGTATTCTTCTGCATGCACGGATTTCCCTGCATCTTCTTCTAAATGAATTCTTCGAATGCGAATAGATTTTGTGGTGTGGTTTTCTGTTTCAATCTCCAGATGGCCATTTTCGCAAAAAGGTTCCTCGTATTGGGAAATCTGATACCCCTTGGGAAGATCTGGATAAAAATAATTTTTCCTTGCAAAAATCGATTTGGTCCGAATTTTCCCTTGCACTGCAAGGGCCATCCGAACTGCCAGTTCAACCGCCTTTTGGTTGGGCACAGGCAACACACCCGGAAGCCCCAAGCATACAGGACAGGTTTGGGTATTGGGGTCTGCGCCAAATGCAGTTTTACAACCGCAGAACATCTTTGAATCCGTAAGCAATTGGACATGCACTTCCAAGCCAATAATGGTCTCGTAATTCATCCCTCTATTCCCTAAATCCTCAAACCGATCAGTGCATCAAAATAATGAGAGGAAATCATTTGCACTCCTGGTAAATGAATATATTCAAAAGTAATATATGCGTGCCGAAAAAACACAAAACCAATCCCGCCAAGATATCCAACGCCTTCAAAGGAGTTTTCGTGATGGACGTTCATTTGATAAAGGGTAAACCAGGAAGAATACCCAATGGGCACAAATTGGGCATTTTTGCTCGCGCCATAAAACTGCCCTGCTCCTAAATAAAACAACGGTTGGATGAAAGGCTTAAATATCTTTTTCCCGCGATATTCAAGCGTAAGCGCATGGAAAGAGATAAAATGGCTATGGGGATATCGGGTTTTTATTTTTGTCGTATCGATCCAAACTGAAAAATAATCATAAGGATAAGCATGGTAATGGCTCCAAAATGTATATCCCAAGGAAAAACCCCCTGCATGAACGACATTCACCCGAATCTGACCACGGAAAAAATCCCGCTTTTGTGGAACCAAATTGATCGCATAATAGAGGCTATCTCTTTCATCTGTTCTTACAAATTCCGGAATACGGCCATTCAATGTTCGGCCAAATCCACCTCCGAAAAAAAACTCAGGTCGAAAGCGAATTCCAGTTTGCCCACTTTCAGCCATTGCCAGTAAAAAAATCAATGTCATCCATGGTACGGTTTTCATTTTTTTTCCTCTGGTTTTAGATAAAATCTGGAACGGCTCAACTCGTCGTATCGCTCCATGGCCAATTGAATCAGCCGGTGAATCAGTTCAGAATACGAAATTCCGCTGGCTTCCCAGAGTTTGGGATACATACTGATGGGCGTAAATCCTGGAATGGTGTTGATTTCGTTGACAAAGATTCGATTGGTGTCTTTTTCCAGAAAAAAATCCACTCGGGCCATGCCTGCGCAATCAATGGCCTTAAACGCTTCCACGGCATAGTGTTGGACAGTTTTGACAATAGATTCCTGAATCTCTGCAGGAATCACCGTTTTACTCTCATTTGAAATATATTTTGCCTCATAATCATAAAACTCATTGGAAGGGATAATCTCTCCAACCACCGAGGCCACTGGATCGTCATTGCCAAGTACTGCACATTCCAGTTCTCGACCTTCGATGGCTTTTTCCACCAACACTTTGCGATCGTATTCCAAAGCCAGATTCACTGCAGGAGCCAACTCTTCTTCGGTTTTGACTTTGGAAATCCCCACACTGGAACCTGCATTGGCCGGTTTGACAAAGCACGGAAATCCTATTTCTTTGATAATGGCCTTCTCAATGACGTGCGAAGAAGTGGCCCATTTATTTCTCAAAAACCAGATAAAATCCGTACAAGGCAAATCGTTTTGCATAAAGATCTGCTTCATGATCACCTTATCCATTCCCAATGCAGAAGCCAAAACCCCCCCTCCCACACAGGGAAGATCTGCCAACGCCAGCACGCCTTGGACCGTACCGTCTTCGCCAAATGTGCCGTGAAGAATAGGAAATACCACATCCACAGGAATAAAAGAAATCCGCGCCTCTTGAGAAGATTCAGACAATACAAAAAAACCCCGAGCGGACGGATTGCCAGGAAGTATGAGAGGCCCCGATGCCTTTTCTAATGCAGAAAGTGTGAGTTCGGTGTTTGGAGACAAAAGCTGCCATTTGCCTTCCCGCGAAATTTTAATCAAGAGGATTTCGTACTTTTCTCGAGGAATGTGTTGAAGAATGCCGAGTGCAGAAGTCAGAGACACTTCGTGTTCAGTGGAACGTCCCCCAAAGAGTATGGCCACAGAGCGTTTTGCCATACTATAAAATAAAAATAACCAAGTACAATTGCAACCGTTTTCAAGGAGAAAAAGAGAGTTTGTCTCTTATATATACAGAAAAAGAAACTTTTGCATCTTGACCACTCTCATCAATGACATACAAAGTATGTTCTCCCGGGCGAGGAGACCACGCCAGCACATGACGATTGTGGGTGGTCCCAAGAAAATGGCCGTCCAAATACCAATACAATCGACTTTTGAGTGCCTGATGTGCGACCCTAAAAGTCACTTTTTCCAATTGGGCATCCAAGTCTCTGGGAACAAATAATTTTGCATCAGGAGTCGGATAGAGAATTTCCACGCAAGGGCTTCCTGAATACATTGCACATCGGGGATTGTGGGGAGGAAGGCTCCCCACCGTGATCCCTCTCTCCCGAAGAAACTGAGCCACTTCTGGTGGATAAATCAACCGAGTTTCTGAGCGCACTGCACCGGGTTCCCAACATGCAGAACAGACTGTTATGTTTTCTCTTGTAGAAAGATACACCCGCTTATGATAAGGACAAACCCAGATCGGCTTCATGCCTCGAGGGGCATCCACTACCTGAGTATGTTCACAATAAGGTCCTGCAGGGAATCCAGTTTCAGTACAAATTGGGAGAGATTTTAAATCTTTGGCTGGGACTTCAAACCATACCTTTTGAGGATTTTGACGAAGACTATTGAAAATTAAAAACAACAGGGTTCCTGCAGAAAAAGCACCTGAGAGATTGGGATTGCCTTCTCCTTTAAAATTCCCTGCCCAAACCACAATGGTCCAGCTGGGGCTCACTCCTACAGCCCAGGCATCCCTTTGGCCAAAACTCGTGCCTGTTTTCCAGGCCATGGGCCACGCATTTTGATACCATTGCCAATAATACTCTGCTTCTGGACGCCGGACTTCTTGAAGCATCTGAAGAGTAAGATAACACGCACCGGGACTGATCAAAGAAATAGTTGGAGAGGATTCTTCCTCTTCTATCACTTGAAGAGATCCAAATTTACCTCCATTTCCAAGGCCTCGAAAAAGAATGGCCATGTCCCACGCTCTCACTTCTGCCCCACCCAAAATGAGTGGCAATCCATATTCTTCCGGAGTCCGAAAAAGGGTAGAAACACCTGCTTTTTTGAGAAAATAATAAAATGAATGAAGGCCATAAGTATACAGAAGACGCACCGCAGGCACATTTAACGAACGGATCAATGCTTCTTTTGCAGTGACCAAGCCATCGTAGGTCTCATTGGCATTCACAGGAGAAAAAGCCCCATAAAATGTAGGGACATCTTTTAGCTTGGTTTGCGGAAGAAGAAACCCTGCATCCATAGCCAGGGCGTAGAGAAAAGGCTTAAGTAAAGAACCTGAAGATCTCGGAGAAAGCACCCCATCCACTTGACCGTCGTGCACCTCATCAAAAAAATCTGGAGAACCCACATAAGCCCTCACTTTTCCCGTGGCTGTTTCCACAACAAGGGCACAAGCGTTGTAAATGCCGAAAGGTTCCAGACGCTCTCGGACATGCTCTAAAACCAATTCTTCCACCCGCAATTGAATGTCCTTTTGAAGCGTCGTTCGGATGACTTTCCCTTTATAGTCGGGATCGGCCTCAAGGCGACGCGCCAAATGTCTTGCAGTAGCAAAAAACGGACGTGAAGCATTTGGTACGGGTTCCAATAAAGCAAGGGAAAGGGTTTCCGAAGAAATATATCCCCTTTGATACAATCGACGAAGGAGACGATTTCGTTTTTCTCGAAAAAGTTCAGTCCGAACGCCCGGTGCAATCAATCCTGGACTATTGGGGAGAATGGCCAGACTGGCACATTCTGCCCAGGAAAGCGCTTCAGGTTCTTTTCCAAAATACCGTAATGCACCGGCCCTTATCCCGATGACATTTCTCCCATAAGGGGCGTGTTCAAAATACATGTGGAGGATTGTTTTTTTAGAATAAAAAAGTTCCAGCTTGAAAGCTTGAAAAATTTCCAGAAGTTTTGAAGAAAGCGTTCGAGGTTTGGGTTTGGCAAGACGGGCCACTTGCATGGTAATGGTACTGGCGCCACTCTGGATTTCTCCAGAAGAAATATTTTGCCATAACGCCCGAACCAAAGAAATCGGATTGACCCCAAAATGCCAAAAAAACCACCGATCTTCATATTCCAGAACTGTTTTTTGCAATTTTTGAGGAATTTTCCAATGAGGGTCTAGCGGCAGGCACCACTGGTCTTTTTGATTCAAAAATACGTGGAGAAGATGTCCATCTTTATCCAAAATCACAGTACTATAATCTGAAGAAAAACGAGGCATGGGAATCAGAAGAAACATTGTTCCCATCAAAAGAATAAAAATCCATCGCATTTTGTAGCGGAACACTCTTTCCCGTTCCAAAACGCCAAGAAGATTGAGCCATGGTTTTTTCAGAAAAATAAAAGGGGATCCTGTTTTTTCCCTGACCGTGACGGAAAAAATCCTCAAGAAAAATCTTCCTTGTCGGAAAAAAGAAGCGATCTGGTTTTCAAGCGTTTTTAAATTTTTCATCATGGTTCTACAACGACTTTTCCACCGCCTTTGATCGCCTGATAATTGGCATCGTACATGGCTTCAATCAATGCAGGAGGAAATGAAAATGTCCCCACGGTCACTGCATTGAGCTTTACTAAAAAATCCAATGTCATTGTTTTGGAGGGGAAGAAATCAAAAAACCACATGATCCGGTCATCCCGAATATCCATGTATCGATATGGATTGAGATTCATCCCGCTCGTCCAGGAGGGCAGATTTTCTCCACTCAGCCGAATATTCTCAATTTCCCAACCCGCCGGCAATACTTGAACCAAAGCCACATTGTCAATGTGGGTATAGGCTGTTCGAGACGAAGCACGAAAATGGCCCCAAAACGTGGTTCCTTGTTTGAGTTGAGAAATATCAATGGATTGTCCATTCTCGTTTCGCCATTCCACAGAAAGGATAAGATTTTTTGAAAATTCTTTTATCTCCGGTTCGATAGGAATCCCGCTCCATTCTAATTCACAAAATACTTGCCTTATCTCAGAAGAGCCATCGAGTGAAACTTCAATCGGTTTTCCAAACCCACTATTCAGCGCTAAGGTATATTGAATTTGATCTGTACTGAATTTCACCTTTTTCCCCTCTGGCAGGCTAATAGTACCGGAAAATTTACCTTCTTTTTGAAATTCTCTGGCCTTGAGGTATTTCCCTACAGCCAAAAGCATGTGGCCCATCGTTTGAGTAGAAAACCAATCATCGGAGGCAAGTACACGAAGCATTTCATCAAAAATCAGATTGGCCTCTGGCCAGCGCTCAAAAAGCACTGCCATTTCAAGAATCAGTGCACGGTCTCTCATGGCAGTGCCGTACGTACACCACCAATAATAAGAGAAACGGGTCTCCTCCACTTTGGTCCCTGTGATGCCAAGAATGGCCTGAGCAGTATGGGGAGCCCCTGCCAATTGATAGGCTCCTGCCAGCAGCCACTTGGTGACGTCGTTCATGGATTTTAAGCTATCTTCATAAAGCACATTCATAGGAGCCATTTGAGGTGCGCCTGCCAAAGCCAAAAGATACAACCGATGGGCTTTTATAAAAGCAGGATCTTTTGAAGAAACTGCCACCTGTTTTTCATAACTCAGCCAATTTTGAAACATATCTTCTGGCACTGCATAACCAAGTTGTTTGGCCTCTACCAAAAAACGGCCCGCATAATCTGTGGCCCATACGCTGGCCTCTTTTTCTCCTGGCCAGTAAGAAAATGCGCCATTGACCAATTGAAATTTTCTGAGGCGCTGAATCCCACCTTGAATATTTTTGTCAATTTCCTCAGCAATGGATTTTTTGTCTGCCAAAATTACTTTCAAATAAAGTTGCGGAAATACGGTAGAAACCGTTTGTTCAATGCATCCATAAGGATAATGAATAAGCCAACCCAAGTGAGATCCGAGTTTAATCGGCCGATTTCTCCATATCCGAAGTTTTGCTGTATTGGTCCCTTCAATCCCTTTATTGGGGATCAAGAGTTCAACTTTTTTCCCTCGCTCGAGATTCACAAGCTGAGATTCGAAAAGCCGAGGTGCAGAACTCCGAACCGCAATTTCTGTGGTGGAACTTGCCATGCGCTGACCTCCAGTGGCCTTGACAGTGATCTCTGCAGTGCCGACCGCTGGTTTTGCCTGAAGTTCAAAAAACACCTCTTTTTCTCCCGGTTGAGAAAACGAGATCTCTTGGGTACTTTTTCCCAAAATCATCACCGGACCTTTGACAGAAACATCTACTTTTACTGATTCAATATTCTTCTCCATGGCAAATACAGTCACCGGCATCCGAATGCGATCTCCTACACCAAATACCCGGGGAAGCGAAGCCTGGACCATGAGATCGCTTTTCACTGGAACCGTTTTCTCAGCAGAGCCATACGTTTTCCCTTTTGCACACACGGCCATGATTCGAACCGCACCAATATAATTGGGCATGGTAAAAGTGATCGAGGCATGTCCGCGAGAATCTGTAAAAATGGGTCCTTTAAATATCACCACAGGTTTAAACCGCCGAACTTTTTCAGCACCCAGCTGAGATTCTCGATATTTCTCTTCTAGGCTTCCCCCAATGGAAAAAGTTTGAAATACATCTCCTTTGTTAGCACCTACAACTTGGGAAAATAAATCGTATGTATTTACCCCAAGCCTTTCTTTTTTGTAAAATGCATTCCAAGGATCAGGAGTCAAAAATTGAGTCAGGGCAAGGAGGCCTTGGTCCACAATGGCAAGAGTAAATTGAGTGGGTCGGTTGTCTTTCGTCTGCAATTCTACTGTACATTCTTTCCCAGGCTCAAAATAACTCGGGGTCAGTAATTGAAGCTCTTGATGGGTAGAAGGATCACTGACCCGAAGAGGGAGAACCCCATACATCCGAATCGGACGATCGTTGAGCGTCTGTTGATGCGGTTGAATCACAGAGACCGTGACATACACATTGGGCATCATGGAGGAAGTGGTGGGAATGGTCACCTGGGCCCAATTCCCGGATTTCGGAGGATCCATCCACTGGTAAGAAAGGAGGGTATTTCCTTTTTCTACAGTGACCAAAATGGTGCCCGTATTGGGACAAGGGAACTGAATGATGGCTTTGTCTCCTGGCGCATATTCATTTTTATCTGAATGAAGCACCAACACCTCTGCGCCTTCTTCGCTCACAGGCACTTCTCCCCAAGTATATGCGGAAAAGAAAATGCCTGCAATGTGGCCATTTTTCCCATCTTGGACTTCCAAAAAATACGTCCCACGTTCCTCGGGAGTCAGTGAAAGGGGCGTTGGTTCTTCTCCAGAAAAAATCGTTCCTTGTTTAATGAGCCGGGTTTCAGTATCCTTTTTGAATCGAGTCCGATACACCGATTCACTTTCATACTCCCACCACCAATATTGTCGATTTTGATACACGCGATAATAAAGAAGCTCCCCAGGCACAGGCTTCCCTTCAAGATCCACCAAGACCACTGGAATCTCTATCGGCTCATGAGTACGAATCCAGGTTCTCTCTTCGAAAGGTTTAATTCCGACATAACGCAAATACATATCCACAGGCAAAAGGAACGTGTTGATATTGGGTCGACCACTTTTTTCTGTCACCCGGGCAGTAAACACGGCTTCCAGACCACAAGGCACATTCCCCAGAGAGGGAAGTTTCCATTGGATTTTTTCCTTCCCTTCTGCGTTCAACATCCCACTCCAAAGGGTTTCTGGATTGGATTTAAATTCGACAGAAGGATTATCAAATACGAAATTTTTGAAAGAAGGAAAAAATCGAGGCTTCCGTTGAAGCGCCCATTCGACTTTTGCAGGATAGTGTGCCGCAGGAGCGCCAAACAATGTGCTTGCTTCAATACCTATTGTGCAGACGGGATCCTGTGGGGTGATTTTTGATTTGTCGGGTTTGATTTCCACTTTTAATGTATACGGTACAATGGTTTCTATACGCAAGGGATGAGTAAAGAATCGGCCTCCAATTTTAAATTCTGCCTTCCATTGGCCTGTTGGATCTTCTGGATTGGTTACAAAAGAAAAAGCATAAAATCCCTCCTTGGCCTTTTTCAGTGTTCTTCTAAGCGTCACTTGATTGAGAGGATTAAAAATGGTCACCTGAAGAGGATGATCATCGGGGAATGTGCCTTCCTCATTACGGGCAATTACAGCAATGTAAAGCGTGTCGCCGGGACGATATACCCCTCGATCAGTGTAAATAAACGTCCGAAGGCCTTCCAATGCACTTTGTTCTCCTCCGATGTCAAACTGCGAAAGATTCCAGGCCATTTCGCTGAGTTTGAGAGCACTTCTTTGTCCTTCTTTTTCTGCTTCGAGATAAAAAACTTCTTTAGAAATAGAAGGAAATTCGGCCACACCTTGCTCGTTGGTTTGGACTTCTTGGAGCACTTGGTTCTGAAAAGTACGAAGCCGAACAGTCACCCCAGAAAGAGGAGAAGCATTGAGAAGATTGGTGGCAAATACGAGAAATCGCTGTCCTGCTTTTTTACAGGTCAGTCCAATGTCAGTGAAAATTACAGGTTTATATATTTGACCATACCGATACATGTAACTCCAGGAACCTGGTTCATTCGAATCATAATAGGAGTCTTCGGATTTATTTTCCAAGTTCTTATACATCATGTCTATTCTATCAAACCGAAGCGAAATAAGATACAATTCTTTTGTTTCGTTTTTCAGTAATTCCTTTAAATCCAACTCATGCTGAAGCCATACATTTTTCTTGTCGCCAATTTCCAAAGTTTTATTGACCACGTCCACGCCAACCCGTCTCACCTCCCAGTGATTAAATCCTTCAGAACGCGTACGCTTTCCAGAGAGTTCCTCGGTTTGAAGAAATTGACCCAAATTGAATTCAAACACTTTTTTGATATTGAGATGTACCCGCCGAAGATTCACTGTCTCAAATCGAATCTTTTGTTCATTGGTAGAGGGCACAAACACGCCGTCGCTGGTAAAACGCATCTGAGGCTTAATGTCATCAATGAGTACGACTTTTTCAAAATCTGATTTTAAAATCGTGCCCCATCGACTCCGAATCCCTTTGAGCACTCGAATGGTATAGGTTTTTCCAAATTCAAAACCGCCTGTAAGATAAATTGTATTTCCCATCACCACTTTTTTCGTCTGAACCTCTGGGAGAATCACAATGCGTGCCGAGGGATCACTTTTGGTATTATCCAACACATCAGAAAACATAATTTCAATGGAAGTTTCTTTATCTCCTGTTTTTACAATAAAATCTGCGACCTTCATTTCAGTGATACCGGGAAGAAATAGAGATTTGGTAAAATCTGAAGGCAAAGAAAGCTCAGTTTTTTTGATAGAAAACGTAAGAGATTTTTCTAAGGTATCTCTGGTAATGGGTTGACTTTTAAATCTAAATATTTTCCCAGAAGGTTCTTTCTCCCACATCAAAGGCCATTTTTTCGAAGCCAAATATAAGCCCGAGGCATTTTGGATTGCATCCAAAGGCAGAGACTCAGAAAATTCGATTTTTCCCTGATAAATGACCAGCTTGGGATTATTTTCATCCACGAGCTCAAAATCGGCGTTAAAGGAAAGAATTTCCAAGGAAGTCACTTTGAATTCCAACGGAAGGATAAGCTCTGACTTCTTCTCTCTTTTTGCAGGAAGGAGCCGGGCAATATCCAAGGCCCCCCGATAGAGCGTATTTGATTTTAAGGCCTTGGAGGGTTTAAATACCAAAGTTTGCGGATCTTCCCAATAGGCAAATCCCTTGATCGAAGGAGAAAAAGCAAATACTTTTTTAGAAATTTTCTTCGGTTTTGCTGGGTCAGTGGAAATTTCCTTCGGTTGTGCCATAGGATAGGCAAATCGAATTCGAATGGAACTTTGTGGAGACATCCATCCTGAAGTGGCGTGCGTGACCATTTGTGCGACTTCGGTCGAGATTTCCATGGATTTCGGAATTTCTGGTCCTTTTTCCTGACATCCAAGGAACCAAAATAAAGCAAAACACATCCCGCAGTGGATGATTTTCCATGCGTTTCTCATGGTCGCCTCCTTGAATGAAAAAAATGAGTTAATGGATTGAAAGAGAGAAGAAACATTTTTAGATTCAACAATGTCCCTCCCTCGAAAGGAGTTTAAGAGGTCAAAATTGTATTGCTTTTTGCCAATATAAAATAAAAAGCCAATAAATGCAACAGAAAAATCTATTTATTATAGTACAACAGACAAGAAAATATGCTCCCAGCAGTTCAAAAAAATGAACCAATGCTCAGAATTGAAGAGAGTGCGTTTTGTTCGATTTATGTGCAGTTTGTATGTTTAATATCCGTACAACCCCATCCGACCTGTGCCTTTTTCGAATTTCAGATCCTTAAGCATCGGAGACTTGATATTGATTCGAAAATAGAGCCGTTTGTTGTATCCTGTCGGGGTCCAGAGAATGGTCGCTTCCCAACAATGGAGATCTCGATACAATTCGATGTCTTGACTTACCACTTTTTTTAACATGAAATCGTATTGGGCATGGTAGCCTACTTTCCAATTCCGGGTGAGCTGAAAATCCAAAGTGGTACGGCACCAAAATGTCTTTTGAATCGAAAATGGATTGGATCGATTCTCAGAATAAGACAAAGTCCCGGAAAGGCTCCAGGGAATGCTCAAATCCATTCGCCGCGCATCCTCCAATTCAAATCTGTCCCCACGAACATTTTGTAAATCTTCGAGATCGGATTTTTGTGCAGGAAGTGATGTTTCCTCAGGCTGAGACTTCCCACTGCCTGTTTTTCCTCGAAATTGGAAACTCACCTCCGTGGTAAAATGGGTTAATCTGAGCCATTGGGTTTTCGTAATCGATTTCCAATTTGTCCAATCCACTTGATGAATCAAAAGTGTGTCCACTGGCGCTCCTTTGGCATTCACACGATAAGGCGAATGCGTGGCACGCAAATCCAGAGAAAGATTGGAAAATGGCGTGGCATGAAAGCTCGAAGAGAAATCGCTGAGTTTAAATTGTTTTGCTTTCCAGTTGTACGCGGTACTGAGATTATAATTAAACAAATCGATCCGCTTGGCTTTTTCCCCTTCTCCCATTTTCATCTGAAATAAATTTTGAAGGCCAATATGCAATCCCTTCCGACCCATCCGAGGGGTGGAGCTAAAAAGAATGCCCTCGTATCGATCAAACGTGTACACTTTGCCTGTCGTATCTTCTACGATTTCGTAATATCCGTACCGTTTACTCGAAAAATCCGGTTGTACTGTATAACTCAATGTCGGCGTCATCACATGTCGAAATGCAAGCGATTTGATCCCAGGAGGATAAAATACGCCGTAGACTTTGGTCCCCATGCCGACAGAGGCATCGTAGAGGTGACGAATAAAAAGTCCGGATTCGAATCGCGTGTCAAACGTGTTGGTTTTTGGATCAAGTACCCGGATTTTTCTCCGATCAAACCAGGTCTGTTGATAATTCAAAGAGGGAGTCACATTCAACCACCCAAAGAGCTTCTGCGTACTGGAAAATCGAAACGAATGATCCCATCCTTTGCTTTGTTGTTCAACATATTGATCTCCTACGGGTCGCGTCTGCCGACGAAAAAGCAGTTGGGAAGAATAAGAACTATAAATCTGATGATACCAACGCATTTCGGGTTGAGTCTTCCCTTTTGGGGCAGGCTTTCGGAACCAGGGCAATTGGCCACTGCGAATCGCGATTTGAGGAAAACTTTCTGTGACTTCATCCGTATCCAGCCTCCGGGTTTGATTGAAATTGACTGTGACGCTCCATGTACTTCCGAATCGTTTGACCAAAGTGACATTGGAACGGAGATCTCGCTGAAGCCGGTGTTCTCGACTGGAACTCAGCTCTCGATAAAAATTTCCAGAACTCACAAGACTTCCGCTTGCAGAAAGTTGTGCAGAAGGAGAAATTTCTTGTCTGTGGGAAAAATTCAAATCCCAACGCTTCCCTTGCACCCCTCCCACTTTAAAATTGCTCTGGGTGACAGAGCCAGAAATCGCTCCACTGAGCCGGTACCGCACCTGATACCTCACATCGGTTCGAAAAAGAAATCCTCCTGTTTCAAAAAAATCCAATGTCGGTTTTATGTCAAAATAATCATTGGGCGCCCAGTAATATCCAATGCCCCGAAGGTATCGCCCTTGGAGAGTACTTTCTCCGTAACGAGGAATTAAAAAACCAGAATGGCGACCTTTTTTTACCGGAAATACAGCAAATGGAAGCGCAAGCACTGGAATCCGGCCCACAAAAAACACAATGGGTCTGGCAATCACCATGTCATTGATCAGAATCTTCATTTGCTTGGACCAAAAGAGAAAATGGGGATGGGTGTCCAATGGACACGTGGTAAATTTTCCTTCCGCGACATGAAGGGTTTTTGGATTGGTCATTTTAAGAATTTCCCCCCGGTAAAACCCGTCCTCGTACGCAGTCCTCCCACGCAAGACTCTTCCTCTTCGTGTATTGAAATTGTACGTCATCACTTCGCCCCGCATCACATCTTCACCTTGAGCAAATTCAGGCAGGCCAGCCATTTGGACAGTGAAAACAGAATCTCCATTGGCATTTTTCACCCAAAGGGTTTCGGGTAGGCCCTCGGCCAATAGCGTTCGAGTGTCCCAGTCCACAGTGATCTTTCCTGCCTGAAGTATCATGTCTTGATAAGAGATCTTGGCCTTGCCTAAGAGGACAGTTTTTTTCTCTTGGATGAAATTTTGGATACACTGGGCCTCATAATAAACAGGCCCCTCCAGCTCTTTTGTCTGAAGAGGCTTTTTCGTTTGCATAGAGTCCAGCGATGTAGAAAGTTGGGCAAAAAGGAACGCCGGAAGAGAAAATAAAATCCCAAAATACCAATTTGGCTGGAATCCTCTCACCGGATGACCATCTTATTTTGCCGAAAGGGAAAGCATGGCGAGTCTTGCTGCACCGATTCTGCCTGCCAAATTCCCCAACTCCGCCTTCACCACACGAACCGACTCCCTCACCACCTTCAACACCTCCCTCTCCATCCTCTCCCTCGCTGGTCCTAACAACAACTCCCCCGCATCCGCTACCCCTCCACCAATCACAATCTTCTCCACATTCAATATGTTCGCAAAATTCGCTAACCCTACCCCCAATAACTCCCCTGTCTCCCTTAATACCTCAATCGCAACCTCATCCCCACCATCAGCCGCCTCCCCTATGTCCTTCGGCGTCACCTCCTCCTTCCCACTCAACACAGACCTACGTCCCCCTTCCAACTTCTCTCGCAACCTCTCCAATATCCCCTTCGTCCCTACATACGCCTCCAAACACCCTCTCCTCCCACACCCACACAACGGACCATCCAACGATATCACTGTATGCCCAACCTCTCCCGCCGCATCACTCGACCCTCGATACAACTCCCCATTCAATATCAATCCCCCTCCTACCCCTGTACCCAATGTCAAAAGCAGCATGTTCTCCACTCCTTTGCCCCCTCCATATGCATACTCCCCCAATGCAGCCAAATTCGCATCATTGTCTATCACAACGGGTATCCCTATCCGCCTCTCTATCTCAAACACCAACGGCACATCCTTCCATCCAGGAAAATTCGGACCCCCATGAAATATCCCCTTCCGTACATTCACCTGACCCGGACACCCTATCCCAACCCCTGTCACTGGCACCTTCCCTGCCAAAGAAACCAAATACCGTATCACACCCATCATCCGACTCATCACGTGCTCCACACCCCCATCCACCTCTGTGGGGATGCTCTTCTCCTCCAGAATGTGTCCCTCCACATTCACCAATGCACCCTTGATGTTGGTTGCCCCAAGATCAATCCCGACAAAAAGTTCTTTTTCTAACATGAATTCCTCCGGTTTAAGAATGATTAATTCGACGAAAACGATCCAGCATAGCGAGTCTTGCTGCACCGATTCTGCCTGCCAAATTCCCCAACTCCGCCTTCACCACACGAACCGACTCCCTCACCACCTTCAACACCTCCCTCTCCATCCTCTCCCTCGCTGGTCCTAACAACAACTCCCCCGCATCCGCTACCCCTCCACCAATCACAATCTTCTCCACATTCAATATGTTCGCAAAATTCGCTAACCCTACCCCCAATAACTCCCCTGTCTCCCTTAATACCTCAATCGCAACCTCATCCCCACCATCAGCCGCCTCCCCTATGTCCTTCGGCGTCACCTCCTCCTTCCCACTCAACACAGACCTACGTCCCCCTTCCAACTTCTCTCGCAACCTCTCCAATATCCCCTTCGTCCCTACATACGCCTCCAAACACCCTCTCCTCCCACACCCACACAACGGACCATCCAACGATATCACTGTATGCCCAACCTCTCCCGCCGCATCACTCGACCCTCGATACAACTCCCCATTCAATATCAATCCCCCTCCTACCCCTGTACCCAATGTCAAAAGCAGCATGTTCTCCACTCCTTTGCCCCCTCCATATGCATACTCCCCCAATGCAGCCAAATTCGCATCATTGTCTATCACAACGGGTATCCCTATCCGCCTCTCTATCTCAAACACCAACGGCACATCCTTCCATCCAGGAAAATTCGGACCCCCATGAAATATCCCCTTCCGTACATTCACCTGACCCGGACACCCTATCCCAACCCCTGTCACTGGCACCTTCCCTGCCAAAGAAACCAAATACCGTATCACACCCATCATCCGACTCATCACGTGCTCCACACCCCCATCCACCTCTGTGGGGATGCTCTTCTCCTCCAGAATCTGTCCCTCCAAATCCACCAAGGCTCCTTTGAGTGTGGTTCCCCCTAAATCAATTCCAACAAACAGTTCATTATAAACCATGCTTTTCCTGACTCTCTTTTTTGTTCTCCGAATTCGAGTCCAGACGTTTGCGTTTTTCCCATAGGGCATTCAATCTCTCACGAATTTCAGCTTCTTTCCCAATCGGTTTGGGTCGATAAAATATTTTCTCTTTCAACCGAGAAGGCAGATATTCTTGCTTGACAAATCCTCCTTCAAAATCATGGGGATAAAGATATTCCGCACCATAGCCCATGCTTTTCATGAGTTCAGTCGGTGCATTCCGCAAATGCAAAGGCACAGGCTCAGGAACTGAGGTCCGGACTTCTTCTAATGCTTCTTGAATCGCAAGATAAGCGGAATTGCTTTTGGGTGCAGAAGCAAGATATGTTGCCACTTGACTGAGAATAATTTCTGCTTCTGGCATGCCCACCGCGTGCACTGCATGAAATCCAGACACCGCGAGGACAAGCGCCTGTGGGTCTGCATTTCCAATGTCTTCTGAAGCGAGAATCACCATACGTCTTGCAATGAAAAGGGGATCTTCCCCGGCTTCAAGCATTCGCGCAAGCCAATACACGGCCGCATCGGGATCTGAACCCCGCATGGACTTAATAAACGCAGAAATTGTATCGTAATGATAATCTCCTTTTTTATCGTACAAAAGGACCCGTCGCTGAATGGCTTCCCGAAGGACTTCTTCGGTGATCCGTCGTTTTCCTTCTTTTAAAGGAGCCAATTGGACACATAATTCAAGCAAATTAAATGCCACTCTGGCATCCCCATTGGCGTATTGAATGATCGCTTTTTTGATTTCAGGAGAGACCTCAACCGGTTGTGCACGGAGATAAAGATCTTCCTTTAAGGCTCGGTCAATAAGAAGAGACATTTCTTCTTCTTTAAGCGGTTCCAGTCGAAATACACGACATCGGGAAAGCAGAGGCGAAATGACTTCAAAAGAAGGATTTTCTGTGGTGGCACCTATAAGAATCAATGTTCCGTCCTCTACGGAGTGAAGAAGCGCATCCTGCTGGGCTTTGTTAAACCTGTGAATTTCATCAATAAATAGAATGGTGCGCCGTTTTAAAATCGTTCGGTTTTTGATTGCCCGCTCAATGGCTTTTCTCACATCCGCAACGCCTGCAGTGACCGCGCTTAACGGAATAAACTCTGCAGAAAATTCATTGGCCAATATCTGGGCCAAAGTGGTTTTTCCCACTCCAGGAGGGCCCCAGAAAATCATAGAAAATAATTCGCCAGAGCGGAGCATTTCTGTGATCACACGATGCGGACCGATCAAATGGGTCTGTCCAACAAATGCATCGAGGGATCGAGGTCGCATGCGCTCTGCAAGAGGGGGGGCACCAGAGGCGATTCCCTTTTGTTCTTCAAAAAGATCTTGCATGGACTCAAAAATTTAACCGAATTTCATTCCCTTGTCAAGAAATTCCCCGGCAACACCTGTGTGGCTCTTTATTCAAAAAAAAACCCGCCTTAAAAAAGGCGGGTTCGATTTTCGGAGGGAAGAACTACACTCTTTTTACGTTTGCTGCTTGTAACCCCTTGGGGCCCTGCACTACATTGAATTCGACCTTCTGGCCTTGCTCCAAGGTTTTGAAACCTTCTCCATCAATTGCAGAATAGTGGACGAAGACGTCTTCTCCCTTTTCCCTTTCAATGAAACCATAACCCTTGGTGCGATTGAACCATTTTACGGTTCCTCTCTCCTTAGCAGTTTCATCTGCCATACGAAACCCTTTCTTAAAAAATTAAAAACTAAACACAGAAAAATGTACAATAAATTCAATAAAAATGCAAGCATTTTTTGCGATTTGTGTGAAACAAAACGAAACAGAGATTTCTCCCCTTGGTTTGGACAAAGATTTTCAGGGATAAAAAAGCCTTTTTTCCAAAAATCATTGCTTCCTTTGGCAGAATCACCCATACCTCATCCCTGGAAGAGTGGCTACTTGGCAGGCTGACGTGAAAACCGTCCATTCTCTCATCAAAGATGTCGAATCCTTTACCAGTAGACACACTTTTCTCAACAAGGCTTCTGCCTATAGTCAATCTCGCTTGGAATAAACTCCTCCAAAGACAATAAAACCCTTGGCAAATCATCCAGGAAAAAAATCCAGTGCCAATTTCTACATCCTCTTCTCCCTCCAGTCTTTCTGGATGAACCTTGCTTTCACACTCCTCCCAAAGGGTTACAATGGGCTTTTTGTATCTCTTTTCGATTTGTGAAAAATAGTGGCTTTTTAAAAAAGAGTTGCCTAAATTTAAAAGCATATCTGGCAAGTAAAAAAAGGAATAGGAGGCTGTCATGAAAAAGTATGGCACTTTTTTGGGAATCATTGCCATTTTTATTTTTCTCGCCTGCACTTCCAATCAGCATCGCATAGAACAACGCATCAACGAGCTTGTGGCTCAAATGACTCTGGAAGAAAAAGCCGACATGCTTTCCGGCACTGGATTTGATTCAAAACCGCTTCCAAGACTGGGAATCCCTGCAATGAAAATGACTGACGGGCCATTGGGAGTCCGACATGGCAAAGCCACTGCCTTTCCTGCAGGAGTGGCCATGGCTGCAACATGGAACCCAGATTTGCTTGAGGAAGTCGGAAAAGCCATTGGCAAAGAAGCCAAGGCCAAAGGCCGGAATGTGCTTTTAGGTCCGTGTATTAACATTCATCGGGTTCCCCATGGTGGACGAAATTTTGAAAGTTATGGGGAGGATCCTTATCTCACTTCCAGACTCGCGGTGGCTTATATTCGAGGTGTGCAGAGCCAAGGCGTGATTGCCACAGTGAAACATTTTGCAGTGAACAATCAAGAAACCGATCGATTCACCATCAATGCCAAAGTGGATGAACGCACGTTGAGAGAAATTTATCTTCCTGGATTTAAGGCTGCTGTGACTGAAGGAAAAGCATGGGCAGTGATGGGAGCGTACAATCGACTCAATGGCCCTTATTGCTGTGCCAATGATTGGCTTTTGAACAAAGTATTAAAAGGTGAATGGGGTTTTCAAGGTCTGGTCATGTCAGACTGGGGCGCTGTGCACGACGTGGATTCCACACTCAAAGCAGGATGCGACCTTGAAATGCCCGGCGGCCAATTCTTGACCAAAGACAATGTGGTGCAGGCTGTCAAACAAGGACGAATTGACGAAAAACTCATTGACGAAAAAATCCGAAGAATGCTTCGGGCCATGCTCGCCATGGGTCTTTTTGATTCGAGTAAAACAGATACCAATGTGCTCCATTCTGCCAAACACAAGGCGTTGGCGCTTCGGGTGGCTCAAGAAAGTGCTGTCCTTTTGAAAAATGCCAATGGCCTTCTGCCTTTGGATAAAACCAAAATCAAAAAACTCGCGGTGGTTGGCCCCAATGCAGAACGGGCCATCACAGGAGGAGGCGGAAGTTCCTTTGTCTCGCCCTACTATGCCGTGAGCCCATTGGAAGGATTAAAAAATCAGCTCGGAAATACTGTGGAGATTCTTCATGCGCCGGGTGTGCCCAAAGAATTCGATCTCGAAATCGTGGATTCTTTATGTTTGGTTCCTCCCAAGGGATGCAGCCAAGCCCATGGTTTATTGGGTGAATATTTTGCCAATGAAGAATTTAAAGGTGCCCCGCTTGTGAAACGCGTGGATTCCCAAATTCGATTTTTCTGGGCAAACAATGCACCGGATTCGTTGCTCCCCAAAGACCACTTTTCGGTTCGGTGGACCGGTTTCCTCGTGCCCAAAGAATCCGGGCGTTACACCCTGGCGATTGGTTCTGACGATGGATCAAGATTGTATTTCAATGGAAAACGTTTGCTCGACAATTGGGGACTCCACGGAATTACCATAAAACAGGCCACAGTCCACCTCGAAGCAGGGAAAGCCTATCCAATCAAAATCGAAATGTTCGAATCTGCTAGCGATGCTGGCGCTTTCTTCTTGTGGAAAAAGGAATTTGAACAAAAAGTAGATCCAGTTCAAGAAGCAGTAGACATTGCAAAACAAGCCGATGCCGTGGTGGCTTTTGTAGGAAACAACGCGCGCATCGAAACCGAAGGATTTGATCGGGAAAATTTGGAATTACCGGCTCCCCAGGTGCGTCTCATTCAAGAAGTTTCCAAAGTCAATCCCAATCTCATTGTGGTTCTCTATTCTGGTGCTGCAGTACTGATGGATCCGTGGATTGAAAAAGTTCCAAGCATTCTGGAAGTCTGGTTTCCAGGCCAAGAAGGGGGGAATGCCATTGCAGACATTTTATTGGGAAATGTGAATCCCTCTGGGAAGCTCCCCACCACATTTCTTAAAAAATGGGAAGATTCCCCTGCGTATGGAAATTTCCCAGGGTCTAAAGGCAATGTGGAATACAAGGAAGGCATTTTTGTAGGATACCGACATTTTGACACACGTGGGATTGAACCCCTGTTCCCATTTGGCCACGGACTCAGTTATACCACGTTCGAATATCGCGATTTAAAAATCGCTCCTTCCAAAATCAAAGCCCAAGACAAAGTGAAAATCCAATTGACCATCCAGAATACGGGGAATCGCGCAGGTGCAGAAGTGGTCCAAATTTACATTGGCGACCCAGAAGCAAGTGTGGAAAGACCCGTGAAGGAATTGAAGGCATTTAAAAAAGTATTTCTCAAGCCCAAGGAAAAGCGAACCCTTACTTTCCACCTGGACAAAACTGCATTGTGTTTTTACGATGTAAAGAAAAAAGACTGGATCGCAGAACCAGGAAAATTTATTGTCTACGTCGGAAGCTCCTCCAGAGACATTCGACTTCAGGGAGAATTTGAGCTGGTGGAATAAATAAGATGAAAAATTGTTTCGCCCGTTTGGGAGGATATATTTAGTACAGGTTCGTAAGAGGCAAAAGGGAGAATATACCCATGAGAGAACGCCTCTTACAAACCAGAAGACTCTCCGTATTGGGCCGATAACGGCATTAGGAAATCATTGACCTACTGCGGAGGAACAAATGAAACCAGGAAGTTTAATATTTATGTTTTTTATAGGTTTTTTGTTTTATTTTTATTATAATGCCAATCTATTTGGACAAACAATCAACCCAGAAATCCCAATGCCAATAAAAAATAGCCTGGATAAAGAGTATCCGGGTTGGTACCTTGCAGAGGTCGGAATAGAAATTTACGAGTTTTTTAAAAGGAGCAACCTTGAATTCTATCCCAACTATATTTATGGAGATTTTGACGGGAATGGCATGTTAGATTATTCTTTGATGATCACTTATTGCGACAGTAATTATGTCATTGCATTTTTAAAAAACAAACAGGGCTTCAAGAAATATGTTTTAGATAGCCACGATAAAAATTATAAAGATATCTATCTTTGGCTGTTAAAAAAAGTGAAAAAGATTATAATTATGACATAGAAAAAGAGTTCACTTACAAAACCGATGCAATTGGGGTGATGTGTTATGAAAAGGGTGGGTTATCTTTTATTTATAAGGAAAATTCAACCCAATTTGCACATCGGATTAACAAGACCAGTCGAACTTCAATTCAAAGCATAAAATGGAATGGGATGTTGCTGTAGAATAAAGGAGTGTATAAAACATTTATGGAGGGATATAAAACGCTTATTTCTTTTCCAATTCCTGAATTCGTTTCAACCGCATTTTCTCGCGCTTTTTATTCCATTCCACCCAGGGTGTTTTTTCCTCAGGATCCTTTGGACTAAATTTTCCCACGGAGACCACTTTTCCTTGTTTGTCAATGGTAATTTGTTGCATGGATTTGATAATATACATCCATTGTTCCAGAGAAACCTCGTGGGGTCCTTCCACAGGCCGGGGGCCTTGAATTTGGTAAGGCTTCAAAGATTGGGGAGTTAAATTGAGAGAAGCAGGGGCATTGGTAATTTTGACTTCTCCTTTATAGACTTTCAGCTGCGTTGTAGAATCCTCGTCCACTTTCATCCGAAATACAGTGCCTGTAATTGCAGCCATAGCCAATGGTGCAGCAATGTCAAATTCTGTTTCCGCTGAAACTTCGTGTACACTGGCCCAAATTTCGCCGGTTTCCACACGAATCTCTGTCTTTAACTTCTTCTCTTTTGTCTCCTCGTATAATTTCATGATGTCCACAATGGTTTTGGGCGCAAGGCGAATAATGTCCAATTGAATAAGCTCCAATTCTGCACGGGAATCCAAATATGTGCGAACACGATCCCCGGTCATCACAGGGGTATTGACCGGAGCATTCTCCCAAAGCTCAGTGGCAGGAGGCTGTTTCTTTACATCCCCTTCCACATAGGAGACAATCCCCCTTTTTTCTGTAGCGAAAATAGTAGAAAAAAATAAGAGACAAAATCCTAAAAAGAAAAGCCCCCCAACCCTTTTCATCGTTGGCCCCCAACCCCTTCTTCTGGATAATATCGACTGTACACCAGATCCACCAATTTAATGGCCTCTCTGGAGAAAGGATCCACATCCCGCTTAAACAATTCATTGTCAATAAGAATTTTGGCCACTCTCCAGCTTTCTGCTTCTTCCAGTTTGCGCATCAATTTCACGTACGCTTCTCCATCTCCGCCAAAAAGCTTTTTAATAAATGCTTTTTCTGTCTTTTCATCGATCAAATCTTTTAACCGGGTACGGAAAACAGAAGGCGAAGCTTTTTCCTCTGAAATGAGTGGAGCTGGCTCTGGCTCGGCAGATTCCAATGGTTCTTCTTTGACTTCTCTCCGAATAATCCGCATGGGTTTTTTGATCTTTGGAGGCTCTTCCAAAACGGGTGTTTCTATTTCAGGGGAAGGCCTCAGAGGCTCTGGTTCTTTTTCTGTTTCCTGGGATTCTTCTCCTAACATGAGTTCTAAATCCCAGGCCTCTTCTTTTTGGGGCGGCTCCTCAAATTCTATTCCCATTTCAGATTCTTCTTTGGCAAGAGGGGGTTCCACAGGCTTTTCCGATGGAATCGCAATTTCCTCTTCTTTTTCTTTCTTTCCCAAGCCATTGGCAATAGCAAAGGTTTCTTTAAATTCGAGATACCGCTTCAGCATCACCTCGAGCTCCCCGGCGTCAAAATCTTCTTTGCCGAGTTTCATTTCCACTTCCAGCACCCTACGGAATGGAATTAATTTCCGATCTTCAAAAAACGCTTTGAGTACATTTCCTTCCACTCGAACCACTTCTTCCCCTTTTGTCTCAGACAAAAACTCGGTCAACACTGAAAAATCACGGAGAACCCAGGCGAGAGGATTTTCTGCACTCTTTTTTTGAAGAATCGAATCCATCAGTCGATGATATTCATCTTTTTCGATTTCTGTATACCCAAGACGTTTGCACTCCCGGGTCAATTCATCGGTATAAGAGAGCACCTTGGCATAGGGATGAAGCCTTCTCTCCAAATCCGCGATTGCAACACGGGCCGTGTCTTCGAAAAGCACCTGTTCCATGGTCGACACAGGTTTGATCAAATATTCTAACCGGAGGACAAGTGCTTCTCGGAGAATTTCCTCCACTTCCTCTTGCGAAAAAATCGCCATTTCGCGGAGGGATTCCAAAATCGGGGTCTTAAACCGTTCAATATCCTCAGGCCTGAGATCAAAATGGGGTGTGGATTTAAAAGAAAGAGGGGTCTCACGAATGAGATATTCTTCAACTCGGTTCTGAAAAAGGAGCTTCACAAAAGGCGGAATGGCATTGTCCAAAGCAATTTTTCCAAAACGGACCGAAGTGGCTCCTCCCAAAATCCGTTTTTTTAAACTTACCACCAATACAACTGTTTCATTTTCCCACATGGCGCTCACCCTTTTTAAATATCAAAAAGAATATTGGCCTCCCACCATGGCCCATTGCGTTTAATATAAAAGCCATGACGTGTAATACCTTTGATTTCTTTGCAAATATCATGCCTTGACATATCCAGTTTCTCTCCCTTCAGAAGTGCTTGAATATTCAAGAACTTAGGATTTCGAGCGGAAAAATTTTCTTTTTCAATTTGAAATGCGGAAAAAATTCGCCTTTCATTTTCGATAATAAACAAAATTTCTTTCAGCCATGTTAAAAAAAGCTCTTCGAGAGTTTCTTCGCGAAGCGTCAAAGACACACTTTCCACAGGCTGAATCTTGGAGGGATCATAAATCTGACTCACCATGCCCATGGCCGCTTCTTCAAAAAGTTCCTTTAAGGTATGGGCCCACACTTTGATCCCAACATCGGCAGTGTGTTCGATAATCTTAAATCCACTACTCACATTTACTCTTCCTCCCGGAGGACACGAGCCACATCTGCCACCACATCGTCTTCTTTCAACCGAATCAAACGCATACCTTGGGTATTTCGGCCAGTAATCGCAATGTCTTCCACCTTTTGACGTAGCACAAATCCTTTTGCAGTAATCAAAAGAATATCATCGGTATCTAAAACTTCCATCATGGAAACCATGGGCCCAATTTTGGGGGTAATTTTTAGAGTAATAATGCCTTTTCCTCCTCGACCCGTGACTCGATACTCTGAGACATTCGAACGCTTTCCATATCCTTTTTCCGTCACCACCAACAACGTCCCTTGCCGACGAATCACCACCATGCCCACCACTTCATCGTCTTCACTGATCGTAATCCCTTTCACGCCCACTGCATTTCTGCCCATTTCTCGCACTTCGGTTTCATGAAACCGGATGGCTTTCCCGCTCTTTGTCCCCAACACAATGTCCTGATTGCCCTCCGTTAACGTCGCATCAATGAGTTTATCGCCCTTTTTAAGCACAATGGCCTGAATGCCCCTTCGAATGGGTCGAGAAAATTCTGAGAGACGTACTTTTTTCACAAAGCCCTGGCGTGTGGCCATGACCAAAAATTTATTTTCTTCAAACTCTTTCACAGGAACCACCGCAGTAATTTTTTCTCCACTCCGCAACGAAAGAAGGTTCACAATGGCCCGGCCTCGAGAGCCTCGACCTGCCTGTGGAATCTCGTGGACTTTCAGCCAATAACATTTTCCTTGATCTGAGAAAAATAAAATGAAATGATGCGTGGAAGCGACAAACAAATGCTCAATGGAATCGGCTTCGCCTGTTTCTGCGCCAATGATTCCTTTTCCCCCTCGATTTTGACGCCGATATCCTGAAACAGGAAAACGCTTAATATACCCAGAAAGCGAAATGGTAATGACCATGTCTTCTTCTGCAATAATGTCTTCAATAGAGAATTCCTCGATTTCTCCAATGATTTCAGTACGTCGAGGATCCCCATATTTTTCCTTCAAGGCCAACAGTTCTTCGCCGATCACTTCCATTTGCTTGGCCTTATTGGCAAGAATAAATTTCAACCGTTCAATTTCTTTACAAACTTCCACATATTCCTCTTCGATCTTTTGCCTCTCCAATCCAGTCAGTCTCTGAAGCCGCATGTCCAAAATCGCATTGGCCTGGATTTCGGTAAGACCGAACCGTTTCATCAGACCATCCCGTGCAATTTCAGGCGTTTTGGAACGCTTGATCAATTGGACAATTTCGTCAATGTGATCCAGCGCAATTTTTAATCCTTCGAGAATATGGGCCCGTTTTTCTGCTTTCTCCAGATCAAATCGGGTCCGTCGGAGAATGACTTCATGTCGGTGGGCAATAAATTTTTCTAAAAGCTGTTTGAGGTTAAGAATGCAAGGCCGGCCATTGACCAAGGCAAGAAGAATGATTCCAAATGTGACCTGCATCTGAGTATGAAGATAGAGCTGATTGAGAACCACTTGGGGCTGGCAATCCCGTTTCAATTCAATCACAATCCGCATGCCATCCCGATCTGATTCGTCTCGGATATCTGAAATTCCTTCGATCTTTTTTTCTTTGACAAGATCTGCGATCGAAGCAATCAAATTCGCTTTATTGACCTGGTACGGAATTTCCGTCACCACAATGGCTTCTTTGCCACTTTTACTTTTTTCGAATACTACCCTGGCCCGAACCAAGATCCTTCCCTTTCCGGTCCGATAGGCTTCTTGAATTCCACTGGTCCCCACAATGATTCCGCCTGTGGGAAAATCAGGCCCCTTGATCATTTTGGAAAGCTCTTCTACGCGTATATTTGGATTTTGAATCACGGCCAAAAGCGCATCAATGACTTCGTTCAAATTGTGAGGAGGGATGTTGGTCGCCATGCCCACTGCAATTCCAGAAGCGCCGTTGACCAGTAAATTGGGGAACAAAGAGGGAAGTACAGAGGGCTCTTGAAGGGATTCATCAAAATTGGGAACAAAGTCCACGGTATTTTTTTCAATGTCTGCAAGCAGTTCTTCTGCAATGGGCGCAAGCCTCGCCTCCGTATACCGCATGGCAGCCGCTTCGTCCCCGTCCACAGAACCAAAATTGCCCTGGCCGTCGATCAAGGGATATCGTAAGGAAAAGTCTTGCACCATCCGGACCATGGCATCGTACACTGCTTTGTCCCCATGGGGATGGTATTTTCCCAACACATCACCCACGATGCGGGCAGACTTCCGGTAAGGCCGATTGGGATGAAGGCCCAATTCGTACATTCCGTAAAGAATCCGCCGGTGAACCGGCTTCAGTCCATCTCGGACATCGGGAAGCGCGCGGGACACAATCACCGACATGGAATAGTCGATGTACGAATCCCGCATTTCTTCTTCAATGTAAACAGGAATAATGCGATCGCGTTTGTCTATCATCCGTATCTCCTAATGGATCAAATATCCAGATTTCTTACGTAATGGGCATGCTTTTCAATGAATTCTCTCCTCGGCTCCACCTTCTCTCCCATGAGGATAGAAAAGAGATGATCCGCTTCGATTGCATCGTCGATGGTAACATGAAGCAATGTGCGATTTTGAGGATCCATGGTGGTTTTCCAGAGTTGTTCTGGATTCATTTCACCCAACCCCTTGTATCTCTGCACGGTGGTTCCTTCTTTTCCCACTCGCTGTAATACTTCTTCTAGTTCGTCTTCGCTAAACACGTAGAATTCTTTATCACCATTCTGCACTCGAAAAAGAGGGGGTTGGGCAATGTAAATTTTCCCAGCTTCGATCAATTCCTTCATGTAGCGGAAAAAGAACGTGAGCAAAAGCGTCCGGATGTGAAGACCGTCCACGTCTGCATCGGTCATGATAATGATTTTACCGTAACGGAGTTTTGAAATATCAAAATCTTCAGAACCAATGCCTGTACCCAAAGCCGATACAATGGTGCGAATTTCCTCATTGCTGAGCACTTTTTCCAAATTGGCTTTTTCCACATTTAAAATTTTTCCTCTTAAAGGAAGAATGGCCTGAAATTGCCGATCTCTCCCTTGCTTTGCCGATCCTCCAGCAGAATCTCCTTCTACCAAATACAATTCGCATTGTTCCGGATCTCGAATTGAGCAATCCGCCAATTTCCCAGGCAAACTATCGGTTTCAAGGGCAGATTTTCGACGGGTGAGCTCCCTGGCTTTTCTTGCTGCTTCTCGAGACAAAGCCGCAGTAGTGGCTTTTTGAATGATTTTCCTTGCATCGGTCGGATTTTGTTCCAAAAATTCTGCGAGCCCGTCTCCCACAATAGATTCGACAATCCCCCTCACTTCACTGTTCCCCAGCCGGGTTTTGGTCTGACCTTCGAATTGGGGGTCCGGGACTTTTACGCTGATCACTGCCGTGAGGCCCTCCCTCACGTCCTCTCCAGTAAGCTGAAGGTCTTCGTTTTTAATGAGGTTGTTTTTTTGCGCGTAAAGATTCAACTGCCGGGTAAGCGCGGTTTTGAATCCGATGAGGTGAGTCCCCCCTTCGGTGGTGGGAATGTTATTCACAAAACTGAACAAATTTTCCTGATAGCTATCATTGTACTGAAAAGCGACATCCACTTCCACGTTGTCTTTTTGACTAAAAATCACAATCGGCTTTCGATGAATGGGCGTGCGATTGGCATCCAAATAAGCCACAAATTCTCGGATTCCTCCTTTGGCATGAAATATTTTTTCTTCACCGGTCCGTTCGTCGGTTAATCGAATCCGAAGTCCTTTGTTGAGAAAAGAAAGTTCTAAAAGGCGTTGACTTAAAATGTCAAAGTCGAATGTGGCTTTTTTGAAAATGGTGGGATCCGGAAGAAAAGAGACCTCAGTGCCGACCTTGTCTTTGACTTTTCCAACAATTTTGACATCGTATTTCGGATTCCCCAATTCATATTCCTGTTGATAGATATGCCCATCCCGAAACACCCGAACCCGACACCACTTGGAAAGGGCATTGGTCACCGAAACACCAACCCCGTGAAGTCCGCCTGAGACTTTATACGTTTGCTTATCAAATTTTCCCCCTGCGTGCAATGTGGTCATGACGACTTCCAGCGCGGGGCGGTGTTGTGTGGGATGTTCATCCACAGGAATACCTCGACCATTATCCAATACGGTAATGCTTCCGTCTTTATGGATGGTTACATCGATTTTTGTACAGAAGCCGGCGAGGCATTCATCCACACTATTGTCAATGACCTCGTAGACCAAATGATGGAGGCCCCGGATCCCGGTATCTCCAATGTACATGGCAGGTCTTTTTCGGACCGCCTCCAAACCTTTTAACACCACAATTTTTTTGGCATCATACGTTTCTTGTGCAATTCCCATTTATTTCCTCATTTAAAAATAATTTCCTTAATAACACAGTCCTTCAAATGCTGATTTAGTTTTTGAATAAGCATGGGTTTTAAAAAAATCAGCTCGTTTCGCCAAGAAGCATTTTTTACACGAACAAAAAGTGTTCCTTTTGAGATTCGAAAAGGTTCCGTAATGGCAGAAATTTTTTCACCTACAACGTGTGGCCACAAAGAAAGGGCTTCATATTGTTTAATGGACTTCTCAATTCCAAGTTCCCGAAGATACTCCTGTAAAATATGACCAATGCGCTCCATTCTTTATTGACTTAATTTAATAGGCATGAGTAGCATTTCAAACGATTCATTGGGCAATTGTTCTGCCGGCGCAATCAAGGCAGCGCTGGTGGCATTTTTCAGATAAAATATTGCGTCTTCTGTATCGATTTGTTTCAAAATATCCAAAATGTAATACGCGTTATAGCCAATCTCCATAGGCTCTGCCTGATATTGCGCAACCAATTCCTCTTTTGCTTCCCCTCCCACCTCCAAATCTTCAGAACAGACTGTCAGTAAATTGGGTTGAAGTACAAATCGCACCTGATGTGTAAATGCATTTGAAAAAAGTGCCACGCGCTTCACGGTCGCCATTAATTCTGTTTTATTCACAACCATTTGAATTGTATTGTCTTTTGGAATGACGCGTTCATAATCCGGATACTGTCCTTCCACAAGTCGGGTATATAACCGGGTACGGTTAAATTGAAAACAGACCATCTTTTTTTCTTCCACGGTCATTTGCGTTTTTCCTTCTGATCCCAAATTTTTCAGGGCCAGTTGAACTGCCTTGGGAGGAATAATCATTTCCACAGGAGACGCTTCTGTTTTAAATCCTGTATCGACAATTTTTGAAAGGCGATGACCATCGGTCGCCACCATTCGGAATTCCTGAGGAAAAATTTGGACAAAAATACCCATCAATGCAGGACGAAGTTCATCCGGTGAAACTGCAAAAATGGTTTTTGTAAACATTCGGGAAAGTTTTCCATTGTCCACTTCAAACTTTTTCCCAGAGGAAAGGGATGGAAGTTCAGGAAAATTTTCCTTTGAAATTCCAGAAATCTGATACAATCCCCGCTCTGTGCTGATTTTGACTTTATGGGTTTCATCCATTTCAAAATGAATGGGAATATTGGGAAGAGCACGGATCATTTCTGTAATGACCCGCGCCGGAAGGGTCACAGCACCTTGGGATTCTATTGTATCTGGTTCTGTTTCTGCAGTAACCCATACCTCAAGATCAGTTCCCGTAATTCGCAAAGACGATTTGTCCAATTCGAAAAGGAGATTTTCCAAAATCGGTGTCGAGGAGCGTGAAGGGACAACCCCCACTGCTTTTTGCAAACATTCCCAAAGCGTCTCTTGAAGAATGGAAAATTTCATAATCAAGCTCCCTTTTTAAAATTTACAATCTACAGTATACAAAATTTTTATTCAATATTCAAGTTAAAGATCGTCATAATAGTAATCCTGTGGATAAGGTAAATTTGACAATAAAAACGAACCCCATAAACGATTGGATTTTTAAAGCTTAATTCCAAAAAACACCCTGTGAAAAAACTGTGGAAAAGAGACAGGAAAAATCCAGGAAAAAAGTGGATAAACCTGGACTTTTTTCAAGGCCATCAAGTTTATTCCCAAACGATTCCAATTTTTCCACAAGGTATTCACCCATTGTCTCCACAGATTAAAACATCAGGAGAGTGATTTTTTTTCTTAAGGCTTCGAGCATTTCTTGAATCCCAGGTTCATTCTTTTGGACAAGCTCTTGAATGGTTTGAATGGCATGGATGACTGTCGTATGGTCTCTTCCTCCAAAATGGAGGCCGATGCTTTTCAAGGAATACCGGGTGAATTCTTTACACAAAAACATGGCGACTTGCCGTGCAAAAGCAATTTCTTGCTTTCGTGTTTTGCCCCGAAGAAGATCATCCGGGATTTTAAAATATTCACATACGACACGCTGTACTTCTTCGATCGAGATTTCCCTTTTTTTGGGGACCAACATATCTTTCAGCACGATTTTGGCTAGATCTAAGGTGATGTCGACTCCTTTCAGGGAAGAATAGGCCAGTAATTTGATCAGCGCGCCTTCGAGTTCCCGGATATTGGAAGTGATATGGGTTGCAATAAATTCAATGATGTCCATGGGAAGGTCAAAGCCGTCCATGTTGGCCTTTTGCTGGAGAATGGCGATCCGGGTTTCTAAATCCGGTGGCTGAATTTCAGTGACCAGGCCCCACTGGAATCGGGAAATCAACCTTTCTTCCAGTCCTTTTAATTCTTTGGGCGGACGATCCGAAGAAAGCACAATTTGTTTTCCCTTTTGATGAAGGGCATTGAATGTATGAAAAAATTCTTCTTGGGTTCTTTCTTTGCTGAGAAAAAACTGGATGTCATCCACCAATAAAAGATCCACATTGCGATAGAGTTGGCTGAATTCGGCTGTTCGATTGTTTTGGATGGCATTGATAAATTCAATGGTGAATTTTTCGCTGGAAACATACAGGATCTTTTTGGCTGTTTTTTTCTCTCTTGCAAAATTTCCAATGGCCTGGATCAAGTGAGTCTTCCCCAGGCCAACTCCCCCGTAAATCACCAATGGATTGAACGAGGTTTTTCCAGGTCCTTCTGCAACCGCAAGGCTTGCCGCTTTGGCAAATTGATTTCCTTTGCCTTCGACAAATGTGTCGAACGTGTACCGATTGCTAAGAAAAGTTTCGTCCTCCTGAAACCGCCTTGGTGGAGCAGAAGAGGGCATGCTGGGAGGAAGGGGTCGCGTTTCACCATTTTGACGAATGGTGTAAACCACATTTGCGCCCTCTCCCAAGATTTGGGTAAGCACGTTCCGAATGATATGAGGATAATGCGCTTCGATCCATTCATAGAAAAACTGGCTGGGCACTTGGAGCGTGAGCTCTCGGTTTTCAAGCCGAACCGGGACAATGGGCAAAAACCAGGTCCTATAACTCTGTGAAGTCACCAGTTTTTGGATTTCCGAAAGGGTTTCCTCCCAGACCTCCTTGGCATTTAAGTTATCCACAGAGAAAGCCAAATTATCCACACCCTGTGACATATCATGCTCCTTTTCGAATCTTCTATAGCCTTAAAGCCCCCAAAAAACTGCCTAAAGCTTTGTTTTTATTGGAAATTAAAATGGGCTACAAAATCGTAAAATGGCCCCTTTATCTCTATAAAATTCAAAGGGGAATAAAGGAAAGGAAAAGCTTTTCCCAAAAATCCACAAGTTATCCACATCCCGTTTTTTCCGATTGTGCGATGTTAATATCAAGAAAACCTCTCGGAATGTCAAGGAATTTTTTAAAGAAAAATGAAGATTGCATGAGGAATAAAAAAGGCACGTGTTGATTTCAACGTGCCTTTTTTGATTTTTTCTTTGAAATTTATTTTTTGGGGAATTTAATGGCTGCTTGGGCTGCTGCCAATCGGGCAATGGGTACCCGGAATGGAGAACACGAAACATAATCCATGCCCACGCGATGGCAGAACATGACAGAATACGGTTCTCCCCCATGCTCACCACATATTCCGACTTTTAATTTGGGCCTGGTTTTTCGGCCTCTCTGGATCCCGATTTGGATCAACTCTCCAATGCCTTCTTGATCCAAAATTTGGAAAGGATCCGCAGGCAAGAGATGTTTTTCGAGATAATCTGGGAGAAATCCACCAATATCGTCCCGGGAGAAGCCAAAGCCCATCTGGGTGAGATCATTGGTCCCAAAGGAGAAAAATTCAGCAGTTTCTGCGATTTTTCCCGCCATGAGCGCGGCGCGTGGAATTTCGATCATGGTCCCGAAAAGATAAGGAATGGCTTTAAGTCCGTATTGGGCACACACTTCTTTGTACACTTTTTCCACAATCTGTTTCTGATGGACCAGTTCTTTTTCCGTACTCACCACAGGAATCATGATCTCTGGGAATACCTTTTTTCCTTCTTTAATGAGTTCTGCAGAGGCTTCAAAGATGGCTCGGACTTGCGTTTCTGTAATTTCTGGATAGGTGATGCCAAGCCTTACGCCTCTATGCCCCATCATGGGATTTGATTCATGGAGCAGGTCTGCCCTTTTGTTGAATTCTTCTATAGAAATACCAAGACTTTTTGCCAATTCGATTCTTTTCTCTGGCTCATTGGGAACAAATTCGTGCAAAGGCGGATCCAGAAGTCGAATCGTGACCGGTCGCCCGTTCATCACTTCGAGTGTGGCCTTGATGTCTTTTTTCATGTAGGGGAAAAGTTCCTCAAGGGCCTTCCGGCGTTCCTCTTCGGTTTTGGAAACAATCATTTTTCGTAAACAAAACAGAGGTGCTTCAGAATTTTTGCCATAAAACATGTGTTCGGTTCTGAAAAGGCCAATTCCTTCTGCACCAAATTCCAGGGCCTTTTTTGCATCTTCTGGTGTGTCTGCATTGGTGCGCACTTTCAAGGTTCTATATTTATCCACCAGTTTCATAAAATGGACAAACCGGGGATTTTCCGAAGCACTGATCATGGGAAGTTCACCTGCATACACATTCCCTTTGGTTCCGTTCAGGGTGAAAACATCGCCTTCTTTGAATTCCTTTCCATCCACCACGAGGCGCTTTCGCTCCACATCAATGTGAAGCGCGCCGCATCCCACAATACAACATTTTCCCCAGCCTCTGGCGACCAATGCTGCGTGCGAGGTCATTCCACCTCTTGCAGTCAAAATGCCTTGTGCGGCCCGCATCCCCTCCACGTCTTCTGGATTGGTTTCTTCGCGAACAAGGATCACTTTATGGCCTTTTTTACTCCACGCCACTGCATCATTGGCAGTAAATACGATTTGCCCAGACGCACCTCCTGGACCTGCTGGTAGGCCCTTGGCAAGAGGCTTGGCTTTTGCCTCTGCAGAGGGATCCACAATCGGATGGAGCAGCTCGTCCAGTTGCGCAGGAGAAATCCGCATGACTGCTTCTTTTTCCGTGATGAGTTTTTCTTTGAGCATGTCCATGGCAATGTTGAGTGCTGCAGTTCCTGTTCGCTTCCCCACCCTGCATTGAAGCATCCACAATCGGCCTTCTTGGATGGTAAATTCAATGTCCAACATATCCTTGTAATGGCGTTCGAGTTTTTTCCGAATGGCATCCAGTTCCCTGTAAGTTTTAGGCATGGCTTTTTCCAGGGACAACAGATGTTTATTGTGCTCACTTTTTGTCGCCTCATTCAATGGCGCAGGCGTGCGAATGCCTGCCACCACATCTTCTCCCTGTGCATTGACCAACCATTCACCATAAAAAGTATTTTCTCCTGTGGCAGGATTTCGGGTAAAGGCCACGCCGGTCGCACTGGTATTGCCCATATTCCCAAATACCATGGCCTGTACATTCACTGCAGTTCCCCAATCATCAGGAATGCCTTCGATTCGACGATAGGCAACCGCCCTTTTGCCGTTCCAGCTTTGAAATACCGCACCAATGCCTCCCCAGAGTTGTTTCATGGGATCGTCTGGAAACGGTTTGCCTAAAACTTCTTTCACTTTTTCTTTAAATTGTTCCACCAATATTTTGAGGTCTTCTGCAGTCAGGTCTGTATCGTGTTCATACCCTTTCTGTTTTTTCATTTCTGTCATGAGTTTTTCAAGCTGTGTCCGGATCCCTTTCCCTTCTTCAGGTTCAATCCCGGCTGCTTTTTCCATGACCACATCCGAATACATCATGATCAAGCGACGATACGCATCGTACGCAAACCGTTCATTTCCTGTTTTTTTAATGAGGCCTTTGATGGTCTTGCTGGTGAGCCCCACATTGAGTACGGTCTCCATCATACCAGGCATCGAAGCCCGTGCTCCGGATCGAACCGACACCAAAAGGGGATTGTCCGGGTTGCCAAATTGGGCCTGCATCACGGTTTCCACTTTTTTCAGTGCTCTTTGCACTTGGGCTTCAAGTTCCTTAGGATAGGTTCTTTTGTGCTTGTAATAATACGTACAGACTTCAGTAGTAATGGTGAAGCCTGCGGGCACGGGAAGTCCCAGGTTTGCCATTTCTGCAAGATTGGCACCTTTGCCTCCCAAAAGTTCTTTCATGTCTGCCCTTCCTTCTGCGGATCCTCCACCAAAACTATACACATACTTCGGCATACAATGACCTCCTTCACACGATAAAGTTTAGAACATCCATTCTTTAGTTCGGGCCTTTTCGCTTAGGCGCAATCCTCGGCCCTTTTAAAGAATTGCACCTGTACTTATTTCCGATTTAAGACGGTTTTGTATAAATTCGGATCACGAAGCAATTCCAATGCTTTTTGAAATACGACATCGTCTTTCAATGCCAGTTCAATTTGTTTTCGCGTGCCAAAAAATTTAGAAGCCAATTCCAATCGGAGCGTCCGCTTGATGTCATTCAGACAATGATAAAACATATCTTGTTTTGCGCGCTGAATGGATTTTTGCAATTTGTCAATGTCTTTTAATAATTCGGTTCCGTACCCATTTTGAATGGCTTCATTTTTGAGTCCTTCAAGTCCCTTTTCTAAAGGATGCTGATATTCATAGGATTTTTCTTTTAAATAGTTTTGAAAATCAGAAAGAATGGTCTCGGTGATCTCGAAATTAGAATCTAACGCCGCATGGGTGTTGGCATAAAACACTGCAAAGTTAAAAAACATGGACTTCCGGCGCAAATCCCAGTAATAATCATTGGCTTCAGGGGGGCGAACGACCCAGTCAGGGATGATGCCTCCTCCCTCGGAAACACTTCTCCCTTGATCTGTCCGAAAACGATTCTCTGAATGAATAGCCGTTGAATCTTCCCATTTGGAATAATTTTTCCGTTGAATGCACCGGCCACTGGGAGTGTAATATTTTGCTGTTGTAATTTTGAGGGCAGAATTGGACGAAAGGGGCACTACGGTTTGGACCAATCCTTTCCCAAAGGTCGTATCTCCCACAATAATGCCTCGATCATGATCCTGAATGGCGCCTGCGACAATTTCTGAGGCAGACGCGCTGATCCCATTCACGAGGATCACCAGTGGGCCTTCTCCGTACACGGGTGGATTTTGGGATCGAAATTCTTGCACGGTCTCTTTAAGTCTTCCCCGGGTAGACACAATGAGACTGTTTTTCGGTAAAAACAGCTCTGTCACTTCGACTGCAGATTCTAACATGCCTCCGGGATTGGACCGAAGATCAAGAATTAATCCTTTTAACGGTTTTTGACTTTGAAGCCGACGGATGGCATTTTTCACTTCCTGTCCTGCATTTTTGGAGAACCGGGTGAGAAGAATGTAACCGATTCCGTCATCGACAATGCCGGCATATTGGACATCTTCAATTTTGATTTGTTCACGAATGAGGCGAAATTCTAAGGGTTTTGGTTCTCCTTCTCTTTGAATGGTAAGCACCACTTCTGTGCCTGCTGGACCACGGATGTTTTGCACGGTTTTTTCAAACCCAAGATCTTTGGTCTCCATGTTGTTGACTTTGACAATTACATCCCCTTCTCGAATACCTGCGCGGGCTGCAGGGGTGCCCATGAAAGGAGGTTCTGCCACAATGACCATATTGTTCCGGTAATTTAAAATGAGGCCCACGCCTTGGTATTTCCCTTCAGTGAGAATTTCTAATTGGGCTTTGTCTTCTTGCTTAATATAATTGGTATAGGGATCTAATGTGGAAAGCATTCCGTTAATTGCAGATTCGACAATCTCTTCACTATCGACTTTGTCGACATATTTTTGGATGACCTCGTTGTAGACTTTTCCGATTAAAAAGATGTGGTTTTCAATGGTTTCATAAATGTCGCCAGAGCGAGCCCCATTACTCCAAAAAAGTACTCCTCCCAAAATCAATAATCCCAAGGAGAAGCCAATCCATACTCTTTTTTCTTTTTTCATTTTTTGCCCTCAATTAAATACGAATTCCTTTCCATTTCCCACATCGGAAACGGAGATAATTACAGTTACTTTTTATCAATTCGTCTATGCCTTGGATGCTCCAAATGCCGAGAAGCCCGAAATGGAAAATAAATGCAGCAATCCAGTTGAGTCCCAGTTCGAAACATAGCACAGAAACAATATTCACCCACATGAGCCATTGAATGTCTCCCGCACCCCGAAGGGTACTCGAAATCACCACGTTCATGGCTTTTGGCAATTGGACCAAGGAAAAGATAATAAAAAGCGTGCGAAATTGAAAGTCAATAAGAATGGCATCTTCTTTTCGAATGAAAAGATGAAGCAGGGGCCCAGAAAATACCATCATGAAAATGAGTACGAGAAGGACAAACAAAAAAGCAATGCGATGGGTCATTTTTCCGGTCCATTCTGCATGGGAATGTGCATTGGCGCCCATGTGTTTTCCCATGTGGGACATGGAGGTGAGTCCAAAGCCCAAATAGAACATGGAAAGGACCCCCTGAATCCGAAGAAACACTTGATGGAGGGCCAATTCTCGAATGCCCATCCAGGCCACAAATCCAGAAACCACCAATTGCCCTCCAGACCAGACGAGCTGTTCCACTGTCGTGGGAAGTCCCAATTTAAATAGCTGTTTGATGCTTTTCCAATTCGGGGTGGTGAGTTCGCTCATGGAAAGAAAAAGCGTTGCGGTAGGACGCCGGAGTGCATACAGGGTCATCAAAAATCCAATGGTGTGCGAGGTACAGACTGCAATGGCTGCGCCTTGCACTTCCAGTCGAGGAAATCCGAACAGTCCGTAAATCAAAATGGGGCTGAGAATAATATTGGTGAGATTGATCGTAATGTTGATGATCATGGACAAATGCGTATCGCCCACACCCCGAATCATGGAAACAGCCATAAAATTGGTCAGAATAATGGGCGCAAATAGGGCAATGATTTTTAAGTACTGGATTCCAGAGTCAATTCCTGAAAGATATGTTTCTGGCACTGGAACATTGGCCATAAATTCTTTTTCCCGAATGATCTGGAATAATAAAGGCGAACCGAAATACCAAGTGATGCCAATGACCAAAGAGAAAAGAACGCCCGTCATAATGGTCTGACCAAGAATGTGATTGGCTCCCCAGCGATCATTGGATCCCAGGTACCGGTTGATCAGGATGATGGCGCCCATCACAAAAGTCAAAAGGACCGTGATGGTAAGCAGAATGATTTGCAAGGCAAAACCCACACCACCTAAAGCGGCCGCGCTCAATCGTCCGATAAACACTGCTTCCACCAGCCACACAATAGGCTGAGAAGCAAGATCCAATGCTGCGGGAAGGGATGTTTTAATAATCGAATAAATGGACAATTTTTTCGATTTAATCAATCGTAATACTCCAGCCCCAGATGGGTGATGAGTTCTTCTCCACGCAAATATCTTAACGTATTTTTCAATTTCATTAACTGGATGAACAAGTCATGTTCTGGATAGAGGCCGGGCGCGGTCATTGGGCTTTTGAAATAGAACGAAAGCCATTCTTGAATCCCGCGCATATGGGCTCTCTGGGCCAAGTCCATAAACAAAACCAGGTCTAATACAATCGGTGCAGCCAGAATCGAGTCTCGACACAAGAAATTGACTTTGATCTGCATGGGATAGCCCATCCAACCAAAAATGTCCAAATTGTCCCAGCTTTCTTTGTTATCGCCGCGAGGAGGATAATAATTAATCCGTACTTTATGGTAAAAATTTTTGTACAATTCGGGATAAAGATGGGGTTGCAAGATATATTCCAACACCGAGAGTTTGGATTCTTCTTTTGTTTTAAAAGATTCGGGATCGTCCAAAACTTCTCCGTCTCGGTTGCCGAGAATATTGGTGGAAAACCATCCCCGTAATCCCAAAAGTCTGGCCTTCAATCCCGGAGCCAAAATGGTTTTCATCAAGGTTTGACCTGTTTTAAAATCTTTTCCTGCAATCGGGACATTTTTTTCTTTGGCCAATTGGATGAATGCAGGAATGTCTACTGTAAGATTCGGAGCGCCATTGATAAAGGGCACACCCAATTTTAGCGCTGCATAGGCATACACCATGGAATTGGGGATCGCGTCATGATTTCCTATCATGGCTTTTTCTAATTTTTGGAGATCCTGATGGACTTCGTGCTGTTGGATATAAATTTCAGTGGATCCGCACCAAATCATGACCATCCGATCTACTTTTTCTTTCTTTTTGAAATTTTCAATATCTTCCATGACTTGCTCGGCCAATTCCATTTTGTTGGCCCCTTTTTTCACCCAGGTTCCGTGAAGCTTTTTGACATATTTTTGATCAAACACCGCTTTCATGGGCACAATGGATTCCAAGCGTTTTCTGACCCGCTCTAAATCGTCTTGGCTGAGTACCCCTGCTTTTTTGGCCGCCTCATACCCATTGTCCTCAAAAATGTCCCATGCGCCAAATACCAAATCTTCCAATTTGGCCAATGGCACAAAGTCTTTGATCATGGGGGTACGGTTTTCAGTTCTTTTTCCCAAACGAATGGTTCCCATTTGGGTCAAAGATCCATATGGAAGGGTATACCCGTCAATAATGGCTTGCACTCCTGCAATAAATGTGGTGGATACTGCACCCAATCCTGGGATCAGAACGCCCAGTTTGCCTTTGGGTTCTTCGATTTTTACGCCTTTTTCACTCAAGGGGACCTCCTTATTTTTTTAAAATTCGATTTTTTTCATCTACATGTACAATAATGGGCTCGTGACCGCGAGCCTCTTCGGGTTCCATCCAAGCATAAGACAAAATAATCACTGAATCGCCTTGGTAGAAAAACCGTGCTGCTGCCCCATTGATTCCGATAATCCCAGTGTTTTCCTTTTCTGGAATCACATAAGTTTCTATGCGAACGCCGTTGGAGAGATTCAACACATGGACCTGTTCATGGGGGAGAAGATGAGCAGCCTCCATGAGGGCCTTGTCAATGGAAATGCTTCCCTCGTAGTGGAGATTGGTATGGGTCACTTGAGCCCGATGGATTTTCGATTTGAGTAAAATCCATTTCATGGTTTATGTCCTTTTTTCAAAAGAGAACGCTGTTTTTGATCTTCTTTCCACACATGCACGATCCGAACAATGGCAGTGACGTTGGAGAAGACAGCAATGATCCATATTGCCACAGTGAGCGCCACAGGATGGATGAGCGCTCCAAAGACCAAAAGAAGCAATCTTTCAGATCGCTGAAGAATGCCTACTTTACATTCAAATCCCAATCCCTCTGCTCTGGCTCGAATATAACTTACCATCAGCGATCCGCCCAATGCAATCGCCACTCCAATCGAACTGGCGTACAAATTGTGTTTAATATAATAATACGCCATGCCAAAAAAAAGGAGCGTTTCAGAGTAGCGGTCCAATGTCGAATCAAACAAGGCTCCAAATTTGGAGACTTTTTGACTGTCTCGGGCCAATTTCCCATCAATGGTGTCACACAGGCCTGCCAAAAGAATAAATCCTGCACCAATCCGAAAAGATCCAATTGCCATCCAATAGCCTGCAATTAGGCTGGCAATAAATCCGCACGTGGTGAGCACATTGGGATGCATATTGTAATTTGCCAATATTTGCACAATGGGTTGAAGTGCAGAAAGATAAAAAGATTTCCATTTTTCAGGAATCGGTTCGTTTTTAAAAAATTTTAGCATGGAGTATCCTTTTCTTTTCCTTGGATGATAATCACAAATTCTCCTTGAATTTTTCTTTTGGAAAAAGTATCGATGCACTCAGAAAGATTTCCTCGTACAATTTCTTCAAACTTTTTTGTCAATTCTCTTGCAATAGCCACTTTCCGATTCCCGAGCGTTTCGTATACGTCTTTGAGTGTCCGAAGCAATCGATGGGGCGATTCGTACAATACAATGGTTCGAGTTTCTTGGGCCAGCTGTTCCAGTCTTTTTTTCCTTCCCTTTTTTACAGGAAGAAACCCTTCAAAAACGAATCGGTGCGTGGGAAGCCCAGAAACAATTAATGCAGAAATCACTGCAGTGGGGCCGGGAATAGGGACCACAGGAATTCCGTGTTGAATCGCGGCTTGCACCAAATCAAATGCGGGATCTGAAATCCCTGGCGTGCCCGCATCACTCACTACGGCAATGGATTCTCCTTTGAGCAACCGGTTTAAAAACAAAGGAATTTTCTTTTTTTTATTGTATTCATAATAACTTTCTTGCTTATTTGTAATCCCAAAATGAGAAAGAAGAAAGCCTGTTCGTCGAGTATCTTCTGCGGCAATGAGATGGACTTCTTTCAAAATGCGTAAAGCCCGAAGCGAAATGTCCTCTAAATTGCCGATGGGAGTACTCACGAGATAAAGAATGCCCGGTGACCCGGTTTTGGATTTTTCAGTAGATACCGTATCGATAAAATATTTCCTTACCCTGTGTATGGAATGCCCTTTTTTACTGCAAAAACCATGCATAAAAATAACAAGAATTGTCTGAAAAGTCAACAAGTGGATTTATTGTCCTGCGAGGGAAATATTGCAATTAATGCCAAAAGCAGTAAATCGCGTTTTTCCCATGCGGAGATCTCTTCGTTCTCCAATTTTAAAATAACAGCCTCCCTGAACGGTTCTTGAAAATGTATAATCCACCCTGGGTTCGAGGGTCCAATTTCGGGTATCTGTGGTTTTGGTGTCTTTGGAAAAAGCCACATTGAGACGATTGGTCATGTAAGTAATATTCGAACTCATTTCAAAATTCAATTTCATGTCGATATTATTTTCCAATTTTTTCCCCTTCAAGAAGGGAAGTCGAATGCCGCCTCTTTTGGAATATCCTCCTGTGAGACTCATGCGATTCGAAATTTGTTTGGTCTTTCCAATTCCGTAGGCTTTATCCGTTTTGAGGGTGAGGCTGGTCGTGGAAGTATATTGAAAATTGGCATTCATGCCATTTTTAAAGCTTATGTTGATTCCTAAAAGAGGCCTAAAGTTTTTCGAAATCTGGGTGCTCACGATCCGACGCGCATGTTCGTTCCATATTTTATCTTCTTGACCCGCAAACGTGTGACTTAAGGTCATGGAGCGGACATATTTTGAAAACCATTTGAATTTTTCAAGGCCTCGCCATTGCACATTCCAATTGGGAAAGGGGATGGCCTTGTCGCCCAGGGCCAGTGCAGATCGGGTGATGTTTCCTGTATTTTGCGTAGAATAATTGGCAGAGGTTGAAAAATTATAATCAAAACTGCTGGTCAGTTGAGAGGTGAATTTGATCCCAGACCGAAGCGAGAGTCTAAAGTCTTTTCTCTGGGTTTTCCTGTTGGTGGAAAGATTGGGTGAATAGCGTACTTTTGGATCCATGGAAAAGCCAAATTGGTAATTGAGTGCTGGCGTCCCCAGGATGCCGTAATCGTTTGAAGCCCAGGTTTCTGTCATGGTCATTGAAATCGGATCGAGCTTTTGGAATATGGCTTTTGGGCCCGGCAAACGAAACCGAAAGGCGCCTTTTTTCTCCTGCTTTGAAGGGGCTTGCGTTTTGTCCCCTTCTGGGGGCTGGGTCACAGGCTTTCGAATTTGGGGTGTTCGGGTCCCTGGTTTTTTTCCAAAACTTTGCAATAACCGACTGAAATCCAAATTCCCATTGAAATTAAGACTTGAGCTAATGCTGGCACTGGTGCCTGTACCTTGGTTTTTCATTTGAAAATTGTCACTCCACTGGTAATTGGCATTGTATCTTACAGAAGGAGAAAACCACGATGCCAATTTGGGATTTAATCCAATGCCAAACGTTTGGGTGTTGGAAATGGGAAATCCAGGAGTAAAATCCGAAAAAATAACAGACCAATCTTTTACAAATCGCATGTCCGAAGTCATTGCTCGGTTATAATCCAAAGTGAGCATTTGGAAAGGTTGGAAGCCGAGTCCAATACTCTTACTGAATTGTGCGGTGGTGTCAGAGAGGAAAATGCCTTCCCGGCTTTCCGAACTGCGAGCCATTCGATTGGCTGTCAAGTCAATATCGAATTTGGTTGGCAAGTAATAAAATTTTGATTGGGTAATCGGCTTCAGAAAACGCGTTTTTCCTAACCATCGAAAGGGCTGGAAATAATTTTGTTTTCCCGGAGAAAGCTGATATTGAAATGAGCTATTGGTTGAAACCGACCGGGAATACTTGGTCATGGAATTGCTCATGTCGTTTTGCGAATAACTGAATCTCGTGGAAATGGGGTCCAAAAGCGACCGGACAAGCCAATTGCGGGATTTACTTCCTTTTGAAAATGAAATGCTCATGCCTTTTTGTTCGTTGTTGGTTTGGTATTGTTCAAGCAAGGGATTGGATTTGTTCAAAATTATATCCGTGCCAGGAATATATTTTGGGGTGGCCAGACTTTTCGAATAATTGACACTCACGGGAATGGAAAAGCCCCAACTGGTGGGTAAAAATTTGTGCAGCTGAATGTTTCCATTGAAACTTCCGCTTCGAGAATTGGACCCTTGCCCAAATCGTTCGTTCACAGTATGAAAATCTGCGTCCTTCCGGTTGTATTCTGCATTAAAGCCCACCACGCCGGCCCAGTCAAAATTCACTTTGGCCCGAATGGCCATGCCTCGGTCTTTTCTGACATTGGACAATCGGAGCTCATCAATCCAGATTTCCCCTGTGAATGGCGTATTTCCTTTGTTTTGCACGCCGACAATGAGCCAACGAATGTTTGTTAACGAAGGTTTTCCCACCAAAATCGCTTTGTGTCCATTGGGGAGGACGAGCGTGTCTGTATACGCATTTTTAAGCTGGGCCTGGACTTTCAGGCGACTGAGGTCTTCGAAATCCAGTTCAATATGGTTTTTGGGATCCCATCCAGGATAAACCGGGAAACGGACTTCGTAGTAAATTTTATTTTCTGGATCTGAGCCAAAACGCAAGAAAAACTCGATACTTGAATCACTCGGAAACGAGTTAAAAATATCTCCGCCATGAACAAACATTTTTAGTTTTTTATAATCAATCAAACTTTCGGATTGATAAAACTGTTTCTGGGCCACTGCGATGTAGCCGGGCATAAGCCTATTGCATTTCAATTGAAGAGCCTGTTCTTTTGCCCGAATTCTCTGAATGGGGTCAATTTCGCCTTCCACGCCAGGAGGAGAAATATAATTATCTGGATTGTCGTGGGTGTTCAAAACGGCCAATGTCATGACAGAATCTTGAGTGATGTCGAAAACCGCGCTGTCAGAAACTGCAATGCCTTGAAATTTCCATTCATTGCCCACCAGCGCAATTTCTGCAATAGAAATTCTTGCACTCGGTTGACGTACTCCGTCCACCCAGATGCGCGCATATTCGATCCGAGACCATTGGGGATTCCCCACCACTTTTTTCGGTTGATTTAAGGGAATCCGATAGAGTCGCCATCCATAAGGATTTTCAGTGTTTCCCGCAATGTATCGGGTATCCGGATTTGATGAACTTTTGTCTAAATTAATACTGTACGAAAAATAATCATTATTAAAATCCACATCCCCATTGCCATTGAGATCTTCGGTATTGGGATAAATCACTGCGCTCGATGCCCGGTTGTCTTCTGTTCCATTGATGCGCTCATAATTTCTTGATCCAGAACGGTATTCCCAGTTGTCATAACTCCAGGGTTCCCACTCTTCTTTCTTGAAATTGTGATTCACATCCCAAAAGTCGTATGGAGAAGCAACGAGTCGTCCATTTTGATTTTGAATCACTGCCTCTTCGTGGGGCCAGAATGGATCCGGAGGATCTGGACCAAATACGCCATCCAGTCCGCAGTCTTCGTCTTCATCCAAAATGTCGTTCCGAATTCCACCGGATCGAATGAGGTCTTCTGTATTCAATTCTTGATCTGGGATGGCGTCTTCAGAAATCTGCCCTAAGTCCACATGGAGCACTCCTTCATTACCTTGAATCATAATTTCTAAGAATCGACTATTGGTTTGGTCTGCATATCCTGCAGAAAGATACCGTTGAATTCCGCCCCAGGACTGGCCTGGATCAGGAAGGCCAGGGTTGGGTTGAAACTCCAAGGTAAGCACATGGGTCAAGGTAGATCCGCCGTAATTGGTGGTGACTTCTCGCTTTTCCCAAATTTCTTGGATAGGCACTTGCTCGTAGGGGTTGTACCAAATCAAACGGCCTTTTTTCCTGAGCTGATCTTGCACAGATTCGGTGGGATCTGGCAGGGCAGAGGGAAACCATCCATGCTGGATCACGCCCAGAGAAATCTCTCTTTTTGATCCTTCGAAATCGTCTAAATATGCCACGCCGTTTTTGTCTCCAGTGGCTTCGTTGTTTAAAGTATTGGGATTGGGAATGACCTGGGCAATTTCGCCTTCAAAATCGAGAAGAGTGGGATTGGCGGTCTCGATGAGAGGAAGCGCATCCAAGGCCTTGGTCAGGAAATTGGGTTGGAATGAAAATTTCCCATTCACGTCCCACACAAAATTTTTCATGGGTCCGGTTTGCCCGAGCCGAATGCGTTGATCCATGGTGGTTTGATTGAGATAGAGTAAGGTGCATCCAATAAAAGAAGGTTTTGCGGTTTCTTCTCTTAATCTATATTCTGCCCGGAGACCGAGGAGAGATTTTTTTTCAACAGAAAACATTTGTTGGGATTCGTAATTGATTTCCAATTTGGCATTGGGATCTCGAGCCTCTTCTCGAAGTAAAGTGAGATTTCCAGAAAGATAATCGATAACATAATCTTTGTCTCGTTCTAATTTATTGCCATTGAGATAGACTTCTTCTGAATTTTCAATGACATTCATGCCCAAGGAATAACTGGCACTTCTTCTCGAAGATTTTACTTCAATATAAAATTGGCTTACTTTTCTAATGTAGGCTTGATCCAATGTATCATACAGGGCTTTGTTCCGATACTGGGGAGGAAGCAAGGAATTGGGATTTTCTGGGTCAAAAGGACGAAGATCCGGGAAAATCAATTCACCCCGGGTCCAACTGATGATATTGGGATTATTATCAATTACCCCATCTGGTTTTTTGTTTCCATTTTTATCCAGGCTATCCAGACCAAATACATAAAGATATCCTACTGGATTTTGGCCCTCGAGCTTTAAGGCTTCTTCTGGATTTCCTGCTTGGTCAGGTTTCCGAAAAATTTTTAATTCAAACCCTTCTGGACTCATGTCTCGAGTGCCAATGGAATACACATTTTTCCATTCAAGATTCCATGTCGGATCCGATGGCCTTGGGTTTTTGGGTTTGATGAGTTTCAAAAAGATGGGCACAGAGCCTGTGTCTGAAAGCTGAGAAAGCAAGGTCCCGTAGGTGTGTCCTGAAGAATCGCGGAATGCCACTGCAAGCACTTCGCTTTCTTGAAGCGGCATGTTGAGCACAATAAAGCCCAATTTTTTTTCAATAAAATAATCCTGAAGCGGATCCAGCCGAATAAAGTATCCTTTGTAGTGCATTTGATCGGATTTGCTGGTGTCTGGATGAGAAGGATCAAAAAGTGCCCAGGCACGGAACGCGCCCATTTTATTCATGTAATTGGCATCGGATTTGTACACTTCAATGTCTGTGATGATTTTTTCTTCAAAATAAATATGTCTTCCGAGATTGTCGTAGAGCTTAAAATTTTCTCGATATTCATAATCCAAAAAGAAATAGGTGTTTCTTTTATATTCGTAATCATAAATTTGCTCTCGTTGATCTTCTTTTCCTCCTGTGAGTGTGAGTTTTTTCTTTTCTCCCTTTTCCATGCTGGCAATGGCAGTAATGTTTAAATCTCCAATTCTCATTTGGGATTTTAAACCAAAGAGGCCTGCGTTTTGCGCGCTAAAAGTGACGAATTGCGTGCCAGGAAGAGAAAGGGCAATGTTCCCTGCTTCAATTTTTTGAATAATGCCATCTTCATCGCTCGAATATTCCAGTCGGATGTTATTTTCAAATTCAAACATGCGTTCGCTGTCCTGATCCACATTGACTGACACATTTTCTCCAATTTTCCCTGTGACTTTAAAATTTTGTGTCTGCTTCATCTGAAAATTGGTATTGGGTGCTCGATCAATTGCGGTTTTTGTCTGACTCCGTGTTTCGTGGCGCATTTCTCCATTAATCGTAATGTTCCCTGTCACAGTGAGGCTTAAATTGTCTCCACCAAATACGCGTCGAAAAGCTTCGCTTTTAATTTTCGGAGTTGCAATGGTAATGCCTCCGGCTCGAACACTTTCTCTGGCTCCAGTGCCTCGAAGGAGCACATATTCCCGCCATTGGTTTTTTAATTCTTCTCTTGACCGGATGCGCAAGTACTCTGACAATGAAAGTCTCTGCGGGATTAAGACATCAAAATCCCCTAAGCGTTGCCGGATGGTCACGTACTGACCAGAAGAATCGATTTCAACTCCATGTTGAAATGATTGAGGATACATCATCGGCATTTGATGCATAGGCATTCCTGGAAGGAGAGAAGGCCGAAGCGATGGGGGTAAAATTGGAGCGAACGGAGATATAGGCTTTGGAAGTTGGAGGCCGATTTCTGCCAAAGCCATTTGGCTAGCGAAGAGCAAGAGGACCTTTAAGAACAAACGGTACGCCCGTATGTGACCCACAGATAAAACCTGCATCGAAATGTTTTTACAGAATCATTTTGTTTTTGTGCATCCGGTTTTTCCGGACGTATGTGACCGATAGCAATGCAGCGATAGACGTTCCTCTTGCGGTTTTATTGTTGCTTTAAAAAACTTAATACTAAAATTTTCAAAAAGCAAGGGAAAATCGTTGACTTTGTCTTGCAAAAATTGAGCCGATTCGATATATTTCACAAAACAGGTGATAAATAATGCGGATTCTTACAAGATACATCATTTTCGAACATATTGTCCCATTCTTTTTGGGCATTGGAAGCATTGTGTTTTTGTTTTTGTTAAACATTGTTTTTCGTGATCTGGGTCGCCTTTTGGGAAAAGGTCTCTCTTTTTGGACCATTCTCCAATTTTTTGTGTTGAATTTGGCGTGGATTTTGGCTCTTGCCATTCCCATGGCAGTTTTAATTGCCACGTTAATGGCCTTTGGAAGACTTGCCTCGGACAGAGAAATTGATGCCATGAAAGCTTCTGGGATATCGATTCATCAACTTGTCCAACCGATTTTAATTGGGGCCATTTTATTAATGATTGCCATGATGATTTTCAACAACACAATCCTTCCGGACTTTAATTATAAACTAAAAAAAATGTATTTTGAAATTTCAAGGACCCGGCCCACCATTTCCTTGGAGCCCAATGTGTTTTACGACGAGATTCCCAATTATACAATTTATGTCCAAAAAGTCCGACCCAAAAAGGGAGAATTAGAAAAAATTTTCATCCGCGATGGGAGCGACCCGCGTTTTAACAAAACCATTGTGGCAGATCGCGGAACCCTGCTTTTTTCTAAGGCACACCAACGGATTGTTTTTACTTTGTACGATGGAGAAATTCACGAAGTGGAAAAACAGCACTTAGAAAAATACAGACGGATGAAATTTAAAAAACAAATGATTTCTATTTTGGTCTCTGATGGCCAATCGCATCCTTTCCGGCAAAGGGGCGATCGAGAGAAAAGCACCCGGATGCTTTTGGACGACATTGTGGCAAACAAAAAGAGGCTTTATGAGCGCGAAATGTATGTTCGTCAGATTATTTCTCAAGATTTTAGTTCTCTTTTCCCTTCGGAGTATCTTTCAGAAACAATGGGAAGGGATAAAAACGCTTCCTCGATTCCGCCTCCCCATCAGGATCGTCCAGGATGGATGCTTTCTCAACTCGAGGGAGAAATGGCAGTCATTCAGGCGTACAAACGTGCGATTGCTTCGCTCTGGGTAGAAGTCCACAAAAAATATTCTATTCCAGTAGCCTGCCTTGTTTTTGTATTGGTGGGCGCTCCTTTAGGAATTTTGGTGCGTCAAAGTGGATTTACAGTGGCAGGCTGGGTAAGCATTGTGTTTTTTTTAATTTACTGGACATTTTTGATCGGCGGAGAACAATTGGCCGATCGACTTTTGGTCAATCCGGCATTGGCCATGTGGGCTCCCAATGGGATTGTGGGGATTTTGGGAATGTTTCTCTACTATCGGACATTAAAGGAGGCCACGCTTTTTCCTTCTTGGCGATGGACGAAATCAAAAAAGAATCATTCTCTATGAAAAAGACGCTTTCTCTTTATTTGTCCAGACAGTTTTTGGCTTTATTCTTTTTTTCTCTTTTGGCCGGGATCGTGCTTTTTGTCATTGTGGATCTGGTCGAAAATATTGACCGGTTTATTGATGCAAAGACCCCGTGGCCCATTGTGGGCTTGTATTATCTTTATTACCTTCCTTATATTGTAGTGCTTACCCTTCCTGTAGGGACTTTGCTGGCCACCATTTTTTCCATAGGAAACCTTGCTCGGCACAATGAGATTGTGGCCATGAAAGCATTGGGTTATAGTTTTTATCAAGTGCTTGGCACATTGATCCTTCTTGGGGTTGCGATTAGCGTGGCAGGATTTATTTTTGCAGAAGGCCTTGGTATTCCTGGGTATCGAAAAAAGGAACTGATTAAAAGGCAATATTTGGATCGAATTCGAAAAGCCCGGTTCACATATGAGAATTTATTGATTCAAGAACCTCCCGATCATATCATTTCTATTGATTTTTTTGATCCACCAACCCAAACTGCGTATGGGGTTCGAATTGAACGATTTGAAAAAAATAAATTGATCTTTCGAATCGACAGCGAGCAAATGATCTGGCAAGAAAATCAATGGGAAATTCCACAAGGATATATTCGCGAGTTTCATGAAGACAAGGAAAAAGCGGTCCCTTTCCATTCTCCAAAGCGTTTCCAGTTCCAATTCACTCCGCAAGATTTACTCAAGGCCCATTGGAAGCCAGATGAAATGGGGATTTTTGAGCTCTGGCATTTCATTCAGAAAGTGAAGAAAACCCGAGGAGAACCTGAACGGTGGCTTACCGCATTACACATGCGAATTGCTTTTCCATTCAGCAATCTCATGATTGTGCTCCTTGGTTTGCCTTTGGTGTACAATCGAAGGAAAAAAAGCTTGGCAGTGGGTTTTGGCATTGGGCTTGGAATTTGTTTCATATTTTATGGATTGATCAAATTGGGTCAAACCTTGGGCGAAAATAAACAAATGGCCCCTTTTCTCGCTGCATGGTGGGGGAATGGCATGGCTTTATTGGGAAGTTTTCTCGCCATACGAAAAGTGAGAAAATGACTTGACTTTTTTTTACAATTATTTATTTTGTACGGTTCAACAAATAATGGGTTGGAGGATTCAATATGAAACGGACATTTCAGCCGAGTAATAGAAAACGTCGGAACACTCATGGTTTTCGAGCCCGAATGGCGACACGCTCTGGTCGATTGGTTCTTAAACGAAGACGAAATAAAGGCCGGGTTCGACTTACTGTGAGTGATGAATAATTCAGAAAAGTTGGATTTTCGGCTTCCGAAATCCGAGATTCTCCGGCGTGGAGAGGATTTTAGACTTCTTTTTAAAAATGGAAAAGTGTGGGAAGGAAAATATATTCGGTTTTTCTTTTTGTCCGGGCCAAAACGCCAAGTGGGTTTTTTTGTGCCTAAAAAATTGGGAAACGCAGTGAAGCGGAATCGGGCCAAGCGTCGAATGCGAGAGGTGTATCGACTTTTTAAGTACCAATTGGGAAATTATTACATTCTTATGTTTGCAAAACCAGAGATTCAAACCGGCCCCTTTTCTGAGTTGAAGCAAGACATGCAAAATTTCATTATATATATTCAAAATCAATGAAAGTATACTTTCTTTTACTATTGCGATTTTACAAAAAATGGATTTCTCCATTTCTTCCTAAAGCATGTCGGTTTTATCCCACATGTTCCGAGTATGCAATGCAATCCATTGAGAAATACGGTATTCTCAAAGGAATCTTTCTCTCTTTTCGGCGTGTATTGAGATGTCACCCCTTTTCACCAGGAGGTTTTGATCCTGTACCATAAAAATCAACGGAGTAGGATGTGTTATGAGCGGAGAAGATAAAAAGGCGATTTTGGCATTTGTGTTAATCGGTCTCATTATTTTCTTGTGGCCACTCTACATGCAAAAAGTGGTGGGAGTAAAAGAGCAAAGGCCTGTGCCTGCCAAGCCTTCTCCTGCTCCGGCTTCTGTGGACACACTAAAAAAGGAAGTACCGGAAAAAGTGCACTTTCTTTCTGCTTCTCCTGTCCTTAAGGCAGATACTTTTCTTGTAGAAACCGATTTGTATCAAGGGAAAATTACCAGTGTGGGTGGCGGAACATTGATTGATTGGAAATTGAAAAAATATCTCGGACCGGATCGTCAATGGGTAAAGCTGGTTTCGGATTCTGCCCATGGCAATTTGGGGATACGGCTTGGAGCCTCTGATTTTTCCAATGAAATATTTGACATGGTTTTGGATTCCCAATGGGTAGAAAAAGAAGGCACATTTCGAAAGATTCGATTTCGAAAAAAATTTCCAGATCTTGGAGAAATTGAAAAAGAGTTTTTGTTTGCACCTGGTAAGTACGACATTTCTTGTACCATTCGATGGAAACTTGTTCATTCCGGATATTTGGCAGATGTGTATTTTCTCCAATGGGCCAGTGGACTTTTACCCACTGAACAATCCATCAAAGAAGAGTCCAATTTTTACGAGGCAATGGCTGCTTACCAGGGTGGCGGGCTGTTAAAGACCAAATTGGACAGCACAGGATTCCGGGAAGGATATACCCAATGGGTCGCAGTGCGTACCAAATACTTTTTGGTCGCGCTGATCCCCAAAGGATTTTTAGGCGAGGGGGCTGAGTTAAAGGCCCAAAAGTATAGACTCAATTCCTATATATGGAAAACGTTCACTATAGGATTGGCAGTTCCCATCGAAAGAAAAACTGAATATGCCCACGAATTTCTTGTGTATTTAGGCCCCATGGACTATCAAATTGTCAAGAGCTATGGGGTGCAACTGGAACACGTGATGAATTTAGGATGGAAATTTCTTCGGCCCATTAGCATTGGTCTATTGTACGTTCTCCAGACTCTCTATCGCATTGTTCATAATTACGGATGGGCCCTTGTCATTTTTGCTTGCCTCATCAAATTGCTTTTTTATCCACTCACCCGTTCCAGTATGAAATCCATGAAACAGATGCAGGAACTTCAGCCCAAGATCAATGCATTAAGAGAAAAATACAAAAATGATCCGCAAAGGCTCAATGTAGAGCTCATGAAGCTTTACAAACAACAGGGCATTAATCCCATGAGCGGATGTCTTCCCATTCTTCTTCAACTGCCGATTCTCATTGCATTGTTCAATCTTTTCCGGACCACGATTATTTTGCGTCAGGCTCCGTTTTTGGGAATCATTCACGATTTATCCATGCCGGATCGCATTATTCCTCTGGGGGGCTCCCATGCAATGAATCTTCTCCCCATTCTCATGGGAATTACGATGTTTTTACAACAAAGAAAAACCGTGGCTCAAGATCCTCGACAAAAATTTATGGCCTATTTTATGTCGATTTTCATGGTGTATATTTTTTATAATCTTTCTGCGGGACTGAATTTGTATTATCTTACGTTTAATGTGTTGAGTATTCTTCAGGACCAATGGCTAAAACTCTCTGGGCCAAAAAGGGAATAAATCGAATTCCATAAAAATTGAAAGCCCCGAGAGGGGCTTCTTTTTTTGATATGACAAGCGCATTACGAGAAGATACTATTTCTGCCATTTCGACTCCTTTGGGAGAAGGGGCCATTGCAGTGATCCGCGTGAGTGGGAAGCACGCCTTGGATTGCATTCGTCCCATTTTTAAGTCATCTCAACCCGTTGATAAAAAAGTGTCTCACCGAGCCGTTCACGGATGGATTGTGGACGGCAGTGAAACAATAGACGAAGTGGTACTTACTTATTTTCCTGGTCCCCACTCCTATACTGGAGAAGACGTGGTCGAAATCAGTTGTCATGGTGGGTATTATGTGCCTAGGCGGATCCTTGAATTGGTTTGTAAAATGGGGGCACGGCCTGCTCTTCCTGGAGAGTTTACTCAACGGGCTTTTCTCAACGGGAAAATGGATTTGATCCAAGCAGAAGCAGTGGCAGATCTCATTCGCTCAAAGACCGAAGCGGGTCGAAAGAGCGCTATTCTGCAACTTCAGGGCGAACTTTCCAAAAAAATTTCTCGTTTAAGGGCCCAATTGATCGAAATAAGCTCTCTTTTAGAATTGGAATTGGATTTTTCTGAAGAAGACATTGTTTTTGCTTCAAGGGAAGAACTTATTCGAAAATTGGATGGCATTTTAGAGGAAATCCAAAAACTCATTTCTGGATTTGAGTTGGGCAGGATCTATCGAGAAGGAATTCGGATTGTCCTAATTGGAAAGCCCAATGTGGGGAAATCCAGTCTCATGAATTGTCTTTTGGAAAAGGAACGCGTGCTTGTCACTGAAATTCCAGGCACAACCCGAGACACTGTGGAAGATGTGCTTGATATTTCCGGAGTGATGGCCATTCTCACAGATACTGCAGGGATTCGCAATACAGAAGATCCCATTGAAAAAGAAAGTGTAAAGAGAGCCCAACAGGCACTTGATCGGGCAGATCTTGTACTGTTTGTCTTGGATACCAGTTCGGCTTTGTCAAAGGAAGATATTGATTTAATTGAGATGGTAAAAGAAAAGCAAAAGAAAGTGATTTTTATTTTTAACAAAATGGATTTGCCAGCGCAATGGGAGGTCTCTTCACTCAATTTATTGGAAAATGCAACCATTTTTCGAATTTCTGCATTAAAAAAAGAGGGAATTTCAGAATTACTCAATGCCTTAAGGAGAGAAGTGCATTTTGGTGCTTTTCAAAAGGACGAGGTATTACTCACCAATGTTCGACATAAAAATGCGTTGGAATCTGCCATGATGAAAATTACCCAGGCCAGGGATACCTTAAAAGGCGGCCTTTCTCAGGAATTTGTTGCTGTAGACCTTCGAGGCGCTATGGACGATTTGGCCGAGATTACTGGAGAAATTGTCACCGAAGAGATTTTGGAACATATCTTTTCACATTTTTGCATTGGAAAATGATGTTCCACGTGGAACATTCCCAAACCGATTACGATGTCATTGTGGTAGGAGGTGGCCATGCAGGCTGTGAAGCCGCGTTGGCCAGTGCTCGAATGGGCGCCCACACCCTGTTGATCACCATGAACATTTTCACCATTGCCCAGATGTCTTGCAATCCAGCCATTGGCGGTCCTGCAAAAGGACATGTGGTTCGAGAAATCGATGCACTGGGCGGAGAAATGGCCCTGGTGACAGATGCCACTGGAATTCAATTTCGGATGCTCAATACTTCAAAAGGGCCTGCAGTTTGGGCTCCTAGAGCCCAGGCAGATCGAATTGAATATTCGATAAAAATGCGAACCTCGCTTGAGGCACAACCCAATTTGGAAATTTTTCAGGGCATGGTGTCTGCAATATGGCTTCGCGGGAATCAGGTGGGCGGCGTAGAAACTTCTACAGGGCTCCGTTTTTCCAGTAAAGCAGTGATTTTGACTTGCGGGACCTTTTTAAACGGTCTCATTCATGTAGGATTAAAAAATTATCCAGCAGGCCGGGCCGGAGAGTTCCCAGCAACGGGATTGACAGAATGCCTGGTTTCTCTTGGATTTGAGGCAGGTCGTTTGAAAACAGGAACACCGCCTCGTGTGGACGGCCGAAGCATTGATTTTTCCAAATTGGAAATTCAACCTGGTGACAAAAATCCAAGGCCGTTTTCCTATCGTACTCGTTGCCTTGAAGTGGATCAAATGCCAGTGTATCTCACGTATACACATCCCGAAACCCATCGGATTTTGGCTTCAGGTTTGGATCGGTCTCCTCTATACACTGGAGTCATTAAAGGGATTGGTCCAAGATATTGCCCTTCTATCGAAGATAAAATTGTGCGTTTTAAAGACAAAGAACGGCATCAAATTTTTCTTGAACCGGAGGGAAGGCGTTCTTTTGAATATTACGTGAATGGATTTGCCACAAGCCTTCCAGAAGATGTTCAGGCCAAGGCACTTCGCACCATCCCAGGCCTTGAAAAAGCCCGGATTACGAGATTCGGATATGCCATTGAATACGATTATTTCCCTCCCACCCAATTAAAACCTTCTTTGGAAACCAAAAAAATTCCAGGGCTTTTTTTTGCGGGTCAGATCAATGGCACTTCTGGATACGAAGAAGCAGGCGCTCAAGGCATTGTGGCAGGAATTAATGCAGTGCTCAAAATTCGAAATGAAGCCCCTTTTACATTAGATCGATCCGAAGCCTACATTGGCGTTCTCATCGATGATTTGGTGACCAAAGGGACCAATGAACCCTATCGCCTTTTTACTTCTCGTGCAGAATATCGATTGCTCCTTCGCCAAGACAATGCAGACATTCGACTCATGCGATACGGCCACCGTTTTGGATTGATCCCGGATTCCATGATTCGACGGCTTGACCGAAAAGAAGCATTGATTCGGGAGTGTATTCAAGCACTTCACGAGCTCAAACCTGATCCCCCCGTGCTGAATCCGATTCTCGAAAGTTTGGGTTCCTCTCCCATTGAGTCTCGTCAGAGTCTCTATCGGATTTTACTCAGGCCGCATATTGGTTTGGAGTCATTGTGCGGACTTCCTGAAGTGGAAAATCTTTTGACCAGTTTTGGGGATTTGCGGCAAGAAGTCATTGAACAAGTCGAGATTGAAGTGAAATATGCAGGATACCTGGAAAGACAAAAAGAGCAAGTAGAGCGGTTTCGCCGGCTTGAACAAAAGCGAATTCCTGAAAATTTGGATTATTCTCAGATTCACGGACTTTCCAAAGAAGCAAGAGAGAAATTGGCCAGGATTCGGCCCCAATCTTTGGGTCAGGCCAGTCGGATTTCCGGGGTTTCGCCTGCAGATTTATCCGTTCTTGCTGTGGTACTTACAAGATTGGGAAACTGAAAATGTTCCACGTGGAACATTTGGAATGGATTTCTCAGGCGTTGAGTGAAAAAAATATTCCAAGCCCTCCCCATCTTTTGGAATACTTTAAGATCTACCATCAATTGCTTTTGGAATGGAACAGGCGTGTTCCATTAATTTCTCGGCAAGACGAACCACGGATTGTGACTCGGCATTTTTTGGAATCCATCGGTTTGCTCACACTGATTGATTTTCCTCTTCGGGCTCGGGTTTTGGATATTGGTTCTGGAGGAGGATTTCCTGGTCTTCCATTAAAGATTGTGCGGCCCGATCTTGAAATGATTTTAGTCGAATCCAAAGCCAAAAAGGCCAGATTTTTGGAAAAAGTCGTGGAGGAATTGGGGCTCTCTGGAATCCAAGTGATTCCTGCGCGAGTAGAATTTTTGACAGATCAGATAGATTCTTTTGAAATTGCCGTGACCCGTGCAGTGAGCGATGTGACCACTGTGATTCGATGGCTTATTCCTTTTGTTTCTTCTTCACCATTGCGTTGCGTCATGATCAAGGGTAAAAAGCTCGATGAGGAAATGCAGGCCTTACAGACTCAACCTCTTCCGATTTCGTATTCCTATCAGATCGTGCCATATAATCCTTTCCCCAAATACATGACACTTCTTTCCTCTTATGTGCTCGAGTTGAAGCTTTGGAAATGAAATTTAAATTTAACAATAAGCTATGCAAAATCGTGGACTACAAGAAAAAATTTGGAAGTATATAAACAAAAAAATTGGCGATTTTCGGGTATCTGAGCATACGGCACTACACCTCGCAGGTCTATATGGCTCATGCAAATCGCTTTTCCTGAGTGCATTCTGCCAATGGTTTCATTTTCCCCTTTTGGCCATTTTCCCCGAACAAGAAGAGGCAGAAAGAGTTGAGGAAGAATTGGAATCTCTTTTACAAGAAGGGGTCCGATTTTTCCCAGGAAGTGAAGTCCAAGAAAAAGAATTGGCCTTGATTAATCCGAGACGAGCAGGCATGCAAATGGAAGTGCTTCAGGGTTTGTTATCCAATGACCTCAAAGTAGTGGTTGCCACTGCAGAAGGCGCGTTTCTCAAAGTGCCCCCTCCTTCTTTTGTGAAGGCTTCACAAATTCGATTGGTCACAGGAATGGAAATGGATTTTCAGAATCTGATCCAACGGTTTTTAGAATATGGTTATACGCGAGAATCTGTAGTGGAACGACCGGGCGAGATCAGCATTCGGGGTGGCATCATCGACATATTTCCCTTTACAGGAGAGGAACCGCATCGGATCGAATTCTTTGGGGATCGGATCGAATCGATTCGCATTTTTGACATTTCCACACAACGTTCGATTTCCAAAGTCGAAGCCCTTGTGGTGGCACCTTCCATTGCTTCTGCGCCCGGCTCTTCTTCATTATTCGATTATTTTTCTGATTCTTCGATCCTCTATGTAGAAGATTTTGACCTCATTTCTGCCCAGCTCAAAAAGGCACAAGAAGAGTATGGCAGAACCGATTTACTGGAACCGGAATGCATAGAAAATATTTTGCGTTCTCGGCCTGCCATTTTCCATTCTACCCTTGCATCGCATTCCAAAGCCATTGACCTTGGTGTCCGTCCCGTACAAAAATTCGGTTTAGGAGCAACAGAAATCCGAAGGCAATTGTTTTCTCTTTGTGATGAGGCCGAGGCAGTGGTCTTGGTGAGCCCCACAGAGGATCAACAACTCAGGCTGAAAGAATATCTTGCACTCGAAGAGAGGGTTCCCCAAAATTTACACTTTGACATTGCGCCGATTCATCTTGGGTTTGCTATTCCTGAAATTCGGCTTTGGGTTTATACAGAACACGATCTTTTTGGACGGGCGTACCGGAGGAGAAGAAAGCCGCGTTTTAGGGAGGGGATCCCTATTCGGGAACTATCTGCTTTGAGTCCTGGAGACTTTGTGGTGCACGTGGATCATGGCATAGGGGAATATTTGGGGTTGGAGCAAATCAAAGTCGGGAATGTGGAAAGGGAATGCCTGGCTATTTTGTATCAAGACGGGGATAAATTGTATGTTCCAGTGGAAAAAATGGAAAGAGTCCATAAATACAGGGCCAAAGAAGGAGTCATTCCGACTCTTAGCAAATTGGGGAGTGGCCATTGGGAGAGACTGAAAACAAAAACCAAGGAGAGTATTAAGGCCATTGCCAAAGAACTTTTGGCTCTTTACTCCGCAAGAGAAGCTTTGGAGGGCTGGGCATTTTCTCCAGATACAGTTTGGCAAAAAGAATTGGAACTGAATTTCCAATATGAAGAAACACCCGATCAATTGAAGGCGATTGAAGAAGTGAAGCAGGACATGGAAAGGCCCAGGCCAATGGACCGGTTGGTGTGCGGAGATGTAGGTTACGGGAAGACCGAAGTCGCAATTCGTGCAGCATTTAAATGTGTCATGGATGGGCTTCAGGTCGCGGTATTGGTCCCTACCACCGTTCTTGCCCAACAACATTTTCGCACATTTTCCGAACGGCTTGCTCCTTTTCCTGTTGTGGTGGAAATGCTTTCTCGATTCAGATCGAGAAAAGAACAAAAGGAAATTTTACAGAAAACCGAACGGGGAGAGGTCGATATCCTCATTGGCACGCATCGATTGCTTTCCAAAGACGTGAAATTCAAAAAGCTGGGCCTTCTCATCATTGACGAAGAGCAGCGTTTTGGGGTCAGGCACAAAGAAACACTGAAAATGTATCGGAAAACCGTGGATGTACTCACGCTTTCTGCCACGCCCATTCCTCGAACCTTGTATTTTTCTCTCATGGGAATTCGAGACATGTCATTCATCAATACCCCTCCTAAGGATCGTCGTCCCATTATTACAGAAGTGCTCCCCTTTTCTGAAAGGGTGGTGGAAGAGGCCATCCGTCGAGAATTAAATCGGGGTGGCCAGGTGTTTTACGTATACAATCGGATCCATTCCATTGATGGGATAGCCCGGATGATTGAACGATTGATTCCAGGAATTCGGGTGGCCGTGGCACACGGGAAAATGGAGGAAGAAGAACTAGAACGTGTCATGCTGGATTTTGATGCAAAGAAGTACGATTGCTTGGTCACTACAACGATTATTGAATCCGGTTTGGATTATCCCAACGTGAACACATTGATTGTCCATCGGGCAGATCAAATGGGTCTTGCCCAACTCTATCAACTTCGCGGAAGGGTAGGCAGATCGGATCAACAGGGGTATGCGTATTTGTTTACCCCTCCTTTTGAACTCCTTACCCATGAAGCAATTCAACGACTTCGAACGATTGAAGAATTCACAGAACTGGGTTCTGGATTTCAAATTGCGCTTCGCGATTTAGAAATTCGGGGCGCAGGAAATTTGTTGGGAGTGGAACAAAGTGGAAAGATGGAGGCCGTGGGATATGAGTTGTATTTAAAACTCATTGAACAGGCCATCCAGGAACTGAAAGGAGAAATGCAACCCAAAGCAATCGAAGAGCTTCCTCGAGAAATGGAATGCGAGATCCAATTTCATATCGATGCCTATCTTCCTCGAACTTATGTTTCTGATGAAACCCTCCGCGTGAACTTGTATCGAAGACTGGCAGAATTGCGAGAGGAAACCGAACTAGAATCTTTTTCCCAAGAGCTATTGGATCGATTTGGCGCGATCCCGCCAGAAGCTTCCAATTTATTGGAAGCCATGCGGATTAGAATTTTGGGTGCCAAACGCGGGCTGAAAAAAATTGTATTGGATAAAGATAATATTTTAGTAATATTTAACGAACTGTTCATGACTTCATTTACGACTCCAGAAAGCTTTTCAAAAAAATTAAATTCCATGGTAGAAAAATCTCCTTACCCTGTGCGGTTTCTTCAAAAAAAGGATTTTGGAATTCAAATTCGTTTTACCCATGGGGATCCTCTCCATGTGGCCAAAAAGATATTGCAAACCCTATCATGATTCTGTATATTAAAAAACATTTTTTAATAAATGGGAGGAGGTATGGTAAAAAATATGCTTCGAAATTGTTTTCTTTTAGGGGTACTGATTTTCAGTCTGGTTGGTTGTGCCAAAAAGGATCCGATTGTTGCACGAGTAGGAAAGCATGGAGCCATTTCATGGAGCCAAGTCCAAGCAGAATACGAGCAATCCTTTCGAAGAGACTCAAATCAAAAGCCTGAATTAAAAGACTACTTGGATTGTGTAGAAAATCTTGTAAACCGAGAAATCAAAATTCAAGTGGCCTATTCTCTTGGATTGGATAAAGATTCCACAATACAGAGAAATTATGATTTAGAAAAAAGGCAAGCCCTTCTTTCACAATTGTACCAAAAAGAAATTGTGGATCGGATTGTTCGGGAATCGGATATCAGAAGTTTTTACGGAAAAACAGGAAAGGAAGTGGTGATTCGAACGATTTTCTTTCAATTTCCCTATCATCGAAATTCTGCACAAGAAGATAGCATTAAAGCCAAGGCCCAGGAGATTCTAAATCGACTTAAAAAGGGAGAATCATTTTCCACCTTAGCCCGGATGTATTCAGAAGATCCTACGACCGCTTTAAATGGCGGATTGGTTGGGGCACTTTCTTATACCCGGGGCGATGACCCCATCCGGAATGCTGCGTTTTCCATGAAAGAGGGCGAAATCTCTGGTTTAATCAGAAATGACAGGGGGTACCACATTATTAAAGTCGAAGAAATTCGATTCAAAGAGAGGGAGCCTTTTGAAAAAGCCCATGACAAAATTCGTGGGCAGTTGATCGCAGAGCGACGGGCAGAACTTTCAGAAGCGGCGAAAACGTATTGGGAACGGGTCAAGGCAAAACATCAATTTAAAATGAATTACTCTGCGATTGATACATTTGTAAAATATTTTGATTCTCGTGAGTTTTACACCAAATCATTTCTTTTAGATACTCTGGCAAAACTTCCCTCCAGAGTACAAGATCTTGTTTTGGTTCAATACAAAAATGGGAAATTGGATGTAAGAGGACTTCGAAATCGGCTCAAAGAAATCGAATTTCCTCTTACTGGGATTCGCATTGGATTTAAACCTTCTCTCACCCATTATCTCGAGAGATGGACGATGAATGATTTTTTGACTGAAATTGCTTTGAAAAAACGGTTGGACAGAAAAAAAACGGTGCAACAGCGACTACAGAATGCGCTGGAAAGGGAAATGATTCACAATTTGCAACGGAATTATATTTGGAAAGACATTCATCCCTCTGAAGAAGAAATCAAGGCTTATTATGAACAGGAAAAATTTTCTCGATATGCAGAACCTGAGAAAGTGCGAATTCAAGAAGTTTGGGTCAAAGACAAAAATCTTGCTTTAGAGATCATGGAGAAATGCAAAAACAAAAAAGATCTGGGGCGTTTCCCTGCCCAATATACGATTCGTCCCGGTTACAAAGAACGGAATGGAATGTTTGATCCTTTCCCAAAAGGAAAATGGAATGTCATTGGCGATTCCGCTTTTGCATTGCAGGTCGGAGAGATGGCAGGACCTATTCCCCTGCGAGAAGGAGGGTATTCGGTGATCAAGCTTCTCGAAAAAATTCCGCCCAAGCCAATTGCCTTTGAAAAAGTGCGTTCTCGGGTCATTCGAGATCTCATGAGAATGAGGCAAGAAGAGAAAGAAAAGGCATGGCTTGAAGAACAAAAAAAGAAGATCCCTGTGTATGTGGACAAAAAACAATTGGAAAAATTGGCCTATGCAAAGGATTAATCGAAAATATTACGCCATTCTCTTTTTTGTCATTTCGAGTTTGTGGACATGGGGTTGTGCCCCTTCGGGTCGCAATGAGAACATTGTGGCCAAAGTGGGAGACGCGGTGTTGACACAGGAGGACTTGAAAGCCCGAATGGAATGGGAAGGCATCGCCAAGGATCGTGCCGAAGAATACATTAAACGCTGGATTGATCAGGAGCTTTTGTATCAAGAGGCCCAAAGATCTGGACTGGCCAAAGACAAGGCGCTGGACTATGCATTAGAAAATTTTAAAAAACAATGGATGATTCAAAAATTAGTAGAAAAAACCTTTGCTGAAAAAATTCGCATTTCGCAAGCAGAAATCAAAGACTATTACGAAAAAAACAAAAGTCAATTTCAAGTTCAGGAAGATGAAGTGCATCTTCTTCATCTTTTGACAAAAAGCCAGGCAGATGCAGAGATTGCTCTACGGGAAATTCAGGCAGGAAGGCCTTTTGACCAGGTGGCACGAAATCGTTCTGCGGATGCGTTTCGGGAAAAGGGAGGGGACATGGGGTTTGTGCCTCGATCGGGTCTGGCTCCTGAAATTGGTCGAATTGCATTTTCTCTCCCCATCGGAAATGTGTCTTCAGTTATAAAAACGTCTTACGGTTATCATATCATCAAGGTATTAGAGCGAAGGACCAAGGGCGATGTTCGGCCCTTAAAGGAAGTTGAAAATATTATTTTGCCACGAATTCGAGTAGACAAAGAGCGCGCCACATATTATGATTTGCTTTATCAGCTAAAAGATAAATACAAAGTCTATGTCACAGAAAATTTAAAAGAGTGAGCATGAAATGAGAATTCCAAAGTCAAAAAATGCGATTTGTATTTCTGTTTTTTTCTTTTTGGGCTTTTCCGCATTGGCTCAAGAAGCCCTGGATGGTGTGTTGGCTGTGGTCGGGGATGAAATTATTCTTAAATCCGAACTGGAACAGACAGCCCAGTTTTATGCATTGCAACTTGGATTGAATCCATACACGCAAAAAGAAAAAATGGAACAGCTCAAAAAAGAAATTCTTGAAAATTTGATCAACGAACGGGTGCTCTTGGCCAAGGCCAAAGAAGACACCATTCAAGTGGATGATCGAAAAGTGGAAGCGGAGTTGGAGAATCGGATTCAAGCGCTTATTCAGCAAGTCGGTTCCAAAGAAAGATTAGAGGCTCAATGGGGAGCGCCCATTTCAAAAATCAAGCGGGACAACCGAGAGCAAGTGGGAAAAATGCTTTTGGTCCGGGAGGTGCTTAATCAAAAATTCAAGAATGTCCAAGTCTCCCGAAAAGAAGTGGAACGATTTTATGAATCCATTCGGGATAGTCTCCCAGAAAAAAAACCTTCGGTACGATTAAGTCAGATTCTCATTACCATTCGCCCTGGAGCGGCCAGTCGTGAAAGCGCTCTTGAAAAGATCCGGGCCATTCAGCAAAGGATAAAAGCGGGCGAAGATTTTGCAGAGCTGGCTCGACAATATTCTGAAGATCCAGGCACAGCAAAAAGAGGGGGAGAATTGGGATTTGTGGAAAGGGGTTCTTTTTTTCAATCTTTTGAAGAAGCCGCTTTTCGACTTGAACCCAACGAAGTCTCAGAAATTGTCGAGACCCCAGTGGGGTTTCATCTCATCCAAATGATCGAGAGACGAGGCGATAAAATCAATGTGCGTCACATTTTGATTCGGGTTGAAAAAGGTCCTCAAGACGAAATCGATGCCAAAGCCAAAATCGATGAGATTTATCAAAGGGCCATTTCAGGCGAAGACTTTAGAAAATTGGTCAAAGAATGTTCTGAGGATTCTGTTACAAAAGAAAAAGGGGGGGATTTGGGATGGTTTACCCCGGACGAAATTCAGATCCCAGAATTTCGTCAAGTCATTGATACCCTTGAAGTGGGAGAGGTGAGTGCACCTTTTAGGACCCAATTTGGTTTTCATATTGTAAAATTGGAAGAAAAAAGAGAGGCTCGGAAGTACAATTTAACAGAAGACTATGAGGACTTTAAGGCAAGGGCTTTGGAATTAAAGCTTCAGAAACTGAGAGAAGAGTGGATTGAAGAATTGAAAAAGAACATCTATATCGAGATCAAAAAAGATCTCTTATAAAATGGTGCATGTTTTGTGGGATCGATGGAAGATCAGGATTGTTTATTTTCTTTTGGGTGTTGGATGGATTTTTGCACAACCCCAAGGAACCTGGCAAATTGCCAGGGTGAAATACCGAGGGGGAGGCGATTGGTACAATGATCCTTCTTGTATTCCCAATCTCTGCCGATTTCTTCGAGAAAATCTTCGAATCGATGTCGCCCTCGAAGAAGCGCAAGTGAGCCTTTTGGATGAACGCCTTTTTTCCTTCCCCATTTTGTTTTTAACTGGCCATGGTCGCATTGTGTTCAGCAAGGAAGAAGCTTCTCGACTGAGAACTTATCTTCTCAGAGGGGGATTTCTTTATGCGGACGATGATTACGGAATGGATTCCTATTTTCGAGAAGCCATGCGACAAGTCTTCCCCGAGCGCGAATTTATAGAACTTCCCTTTACGCATGGCATTTACCACATTCGGTATTCCTTTCCCAATGGGTTGCCCAAAATTCATGAACACGACAATCAACCGCCGCAAGGGTTGGGTCTATTGGACGATCAGGGAAGGCTCATGGTATTTTATACATTTGAAACCAATATTTCAGACGGGTGGGCAGACCCTGAGGTCCACCATGATCCTGAAGAGAAACGCTTGCAAGCATTGCAAATGGGCGCCAATATTGTGATTTGGGCCTTGCTCCATTAAATCATGGCAAAAAATTTTGAAGAAAATCCAGAATTTTTTATCTACACACGACTTGCCGCTCTTCGATGGCGTGTTCGGTGGACAGAAACAGGAAGAGCCCTTTTTCGGTTTTTGACGTTTTTTTCTGCTTTATCCATCGCTTTTCTACTTTTGGAAATTCTCTTGTGGCTCCCTCCGGGCTGGAAATGGGGTCTTCTTTTTGTTTTCTTTTTGGCCAATGCATGGGCCTTTTTTCTTTTTGTCGTTAAACCGTGCCTTCCCCTTTTTCTTCATGGTCTCCCCAATGAGATTTTAGCCCAACAGATTGGGAACACATTTCCACACATTAAGGACCGGCTTCTCAATGCGCTTCAAGTATATCAAAAAAGAATAGAACGAAAAAATCAGGTTTCTCCAGTTCTTGCCAGTGCAGCTTTCCATCAAGTGGCCACTCAACTCCAAGGACTTGATCTTCGAAAAGTGGTTCCGCTTCAGCCTTTTTTTTCGAGTTTAAAGGCATTGGTCTTGGCGCTTGGGGTTTTTATTCTTTTCCTCTTGTCCATGCCTGTCCAAGTCAAACAAGCCTTTGTTCGATGGTCCCATCCCAGCACATATTTTATGCCAGAGCTTCCTTATCCCTTGAGTTTCAAGCCAGGTTCTGTTCGGATTCTTAAAGGCCAGGATGTGGAAATTGCTCTCCAAAGCAAAGGTCCTCTTCCCTGGCGTTCCATTTCTCTTGTTTTAGAAACAGATAAAAAGAAAAACGTTGTTTTGTTACGATATCCTTATCGGCATCGGGTCCTGCACGTAGAAGAATCTTTTCAATATTACTTTAAACTCGGAAGATATGTATCCCCTCACTTTTCTGTGGAAGTGCTTCATCCTCCTGAAGTCCGGGTCTTGAAGGTGAGTCTGATTCCACCCTCTTACACAGGCTTAAAAAAGCAAAGCTTAGAACCCAATGCGGGCCATGTGGAGGCTCTGGTGGGCTCTCGCATGGCACTTGAGATTCAAGCGACAAAGGAAATCACACAAGCGACTATGGTATTCCAAACTGGAAAGAAAATACCCATGGAAGTGCATGGGACTAAGGCCAAAGTAGCTTATACCATTTCTCAGGACGATGAATACTGGATTGACCTGGAAGATCATTTGGGTCTTCACAATCTCCATCCCATTCGATATTGGATTCGTGTGATTCCGGATCGATGGCCTGAAATTCGCATTGTTTTTCCGGGTCCACGCTTTGATTTGGATCGAACCATGGTGGTTCCCCTTCGCTTAGAAGCAGAAGATGATTTTGGAATTTCCAAAGTCAGCGTGGGATATACCATTGTTTCTTCTCGGTTGGTGCCTGAGGACACTTCTTATTTTTCCCTCCCTGTTTCTTCCTCTCAGAATTATATGCAGTGGAACCATCCATGGGATGTGAGAGCACTGGATTTATTTCCTGAAGACGAAGTGCATTATTTTGCTGAAGTGTACGATAATGACAAAATTTCAGGACCAAAGCGATTTCGCACGTCCATGTATGTTTTTCGTTTTCCTTCCATTGAAGAAATTTATCAGAACTTAGAAGCCGCGCAAAAAAACCAGGTGGATGTTTTGGACCAAGTCCATGAAAGTGCAAAAGAGTTCCAAAAGGAATTGGAGCGATTTTCAGAGTCAATGAAAACCCATTCGAATCTCGATTGGGAAACCCAAAAGGCCCTTGAAAAAAATATAGAGGACCATATTTCCATTTTGGAGAATTTGGATTCTCTGATAAAAAACATGGAAAATTTTCAACAGGAAATGGAACAAAAAAGTGCGCTGGCCGCTGAAACATTGCAAAAGTATCAAGAACTCCAACGTTTGATTTCTGAAATGAATTCTCCAGAGCTTTTGGAAGCATTGAAAGAATTTCAAGATGCACTTCGCTCCATCGACCCCCAACGCATTCGTGAAGCAATAGAGAAAGTGCAAATTTCTGAAGAAGATCTTTTAAAATCGCTCGAGCGCACCCTTTCTCTTTTTAAAAAACTTTTGGCAGAACAGAAACTCGACGAGTGGGCTTCTCGAATCAAAGACATGGCAGAACGGCAAATGGAGATAAACAAGACCTTGGAACAAGGGAGAGAAGAAACCCAACTGGCCAGAGAGGAAGATCTTTTGAGTCAAGAGGCGCTCGAATTGTACAAAGCCATTCAACATCTGGATCCAGGCCTCAAAAAAGAATTGGAAATGGCTTCTGTGGATATAGAAGCCCTTTTGGATTCCCTAAAGCAAGTCTCCCTTCCAGAAAAACTTTCTGATATAAGTCAAAGTCTCAAAAATAATAGAAAAGAAGAGGCACTCAAAAAAGGTCGATCTGCGGTTCATTCCATGATGGACCTTCAGAGCATGATGGAGGCATTTCGGGATCAAATGCGAAATGCTCACAAGACTGCTGTTCTCAATGCATTGGATCGGATTGGCCAGCAGGCCATTAAATTGTCTCAAGAAGAAGAAGCACTGGCTCAGGCATTGGAGGACCGATCCATTTCTCCTACCCAGAGCGCTTCGAGACAATACGCCATGATATCCAGCCTTGACCAAATTGCAGATTCTTTATTTTCCCTTTCGCAAAAAACGTTTGCCCTTTCACCAAAAATCGGAAAAGCGCTTGGTGAAGCAAAGAAGTCCATGACGCAAACGCTCACTGCATTGGCCACAGGAAATTCTCAAAAGGCAGTACAAGGTCAAAAGGAAGCCATGGCTGCATTGAACCGGACAGTGATCGAAATCCAAAATGTCATGGGAGATATGGCCAATGCTTCTTCTGGCCTTGGTTTGGATATGCTTTTGGGCCAGCTTGGAGAATTGGGATTGGAACAATTGGCGCTTCATCAAAAACTAATGGAGCTTTTGCAACAAGGCCAATGGACTCTTGGAGAACAAGCAGGAATGGCGCGGCTCGCTGAGACACAAGAAATGTTAAAAAGAAGATTGGAACAACTGGCAAAAATGTATGGGAATCGGGGAAATGTATTGGGAAATTTGGATGCCATTGCAAAGGACATGGAAGAAGTGATCCAGGATCTAAAACAGAAAAGAGTGGATCAAAAAACCTTAGAAAGGGAAAATCGAATTCTTTCTCGCCTGTTGGATGCATCGCATGCGCTTTACCAGCAGGATTTTGGAGAAAAGCGCAAAGCAAGAACAGGACAGGATATTTTTCGAATTCCAATCGAGAGAAAAGAGGAAGGCCGAAAAGGAATTCCAATGCCTGTGGATCCTCGTCAAGAAGGATATACCATCGAGTACCAAGAACTCATTCGACGGTATTTTGAAAGGATGCGCCCATAGCCATGCGTGTCAAAACGATGAAAATTTTTTCTGTGTGTGGTGTATTGATTTTTCTCTCGAATTTTCCAATTCAAGCACAAAATTGGACCGATGCGTGGAAACTCGCCAAAATGTATGAACAATCTGGCGAATGGGAAAAAGCCAGAGCCTTATACAAAAATTTGATTCAAGCAAATCCCAGAAACGAAGAGATTGCCAGAGCGTATATCGAATGTTGCATTCAAACGCAGAATGAACAGGAAGCGCTTCCTGTAATAGCCCAAATGCTTTTGATTTCTTCCCGTCCTTTGGAATGGAAAGCGCTTCAGGGCCGTCTCCTCTATCGTTTGAAGAAAAAAGAAGAAGCATTCCAAGAATGGGATCAAATTTTGGAAAGGAATCCCAAAATCATCGAAGCGTATCGCGTGGTCGCCCAGGCAATGATCCAGGAAAAGTGCATGGACAAGGCCATTGAGGTATATTTAAAAGCAAGAATCAAGCTTTCAAAACCAGAGTTATTTGCTTCAGAACTTGCTGGTCTTTACGAAGTCCAACAGCAATACGAAAAAGCCACAGAAGAGTGGATTCGCTTTTTGACATCGCGTGTGTCTGGGTCAATTTCCCTTCCTTTTTTCCGGTATCCAAACACTCCGGAAATTCGGAATGCAGTGCTCCGGGCATTTCGGAAAGAAATCAAAAATGCGTCCGATCCCATCCCCATTCTCCAGTGGATGATGCAATACAGTGTTTCTGTAAACGAGTTGGGTTCTGCATGGGAGGCAGTCGAGGCTTTAGAACAAAGGGCACACGGAAAGGAAAAGGGTACATTTTTCTACCAATTTGGCCAGATTGCATTAAGTCATGGCCATTGGGATGAGGCATATCGTGCGTTTAAGGAAATCGAAGATCAGTTTCCTTCCTTTTCAGACCTCAGTTTTGTTTTTTGGGGCTTGGCTCAAGTCGCAGAGCAGAAACAGAGGTTTCAAGAGGCAATTTTTTATTATGATAGAATTATAAAACGAGAAAAGAATACACCATTGGCCCTTCAGGCCATGGGAGCAAAGGCCAGACTCTTTAAGGAGAAATTGGGAGATCCCCATCGTGGATTGGCCATGTTTCAATCGCTTTTAGAGCAATATCCCTCTTCTCCCCAAGTGAATTCTTGGCTTTTTGAAGCAGGTCGATGTGCCCTTGCTTTGGGAAATTTTGCTTCTGCAGAACAGTTTTTCCGTACCGGGCTGGAAAAAGAAACAAAACACTCCGGGGACCAAACGATTTCATTTCTCTTTTTTCTTGCAAAATCACTATATTATCAAGGCCGTTTTAAACAAGCATTGGATACGCTTCAGGCGCTTAATCACTTCTCGAAGGAGATAGAGATTTACAAAGATCCGTATTTTAACGATGCCTTGGCGCTGCGAGGATTTCTGCAAAAATATACAGAATGCTGTGAGGAGCTAGTGGCTTTTTATGCCAGAGCAGAATCCTTTCAAGAACAGAAACGATTCCGGGAGGCTTTGGCCACTTTGGACAGTATTGAATTTCGGAATCCAAATCATCCGTTTTTGGTTGAAGTATATTACAAACGAGGAGAAATTCAATTTCAACTCAAAATGTATTCTCAGAGTCTTTCTGAATTTTCCCAATTTTTAAAAAAAGCGCCAGGCCATCTCTATGCGGATCGGGCCATGGCATATCAGGGAAAACTGTATGAGCTGATGCACGAGAAAACCTTGGCCATAGAATGCTACGACCGTTTGCTTGAGCGATTTCCCCATTCTCCCATTGCAGGAGAAATTCGGGAAAGAATGGAAGTTTTGATGAAGGGGGCTGAAAAATGAGAGCCAAGATCGCTTTTTTCATTCTCTTCGGAATTTCTTCTCTTTCCTGCCAAAATCTGCTTTTGCCCATGGATTTAAAACAAACCGATCATCTGAGGGCCTACGGGGTTGCGTATTGGGCGCTGAAACAAGGATTCAAAGTCGAATGGCTTCTCAATTATCGGGGAGGCTCCTTTATGATGCCGTATCATTCAGATATTGAAAAGCGGTGCAGGGCCAAGGGAGTTTATTCTGAAGTCCTTTCAGGCGCAGAAGTGGCTGAGGTATACAGAATCATTGCAGAAAATAATATGGAAAGTATTTTTTTGGATAAAGCCCCCAAAATTGCCGTATATACGCCTCCCCATGCCAAACCTTGGGATGATGCAGTGACTTTGGCTTTGACCTATGCGGAAATTCCTTACGAGACCGTTTGGGATGAACAAATATTGAAAGGCGCACTTTCAAAATACGATTGGCTTCATTTACATCATGAAGATTTTACAGGTCAATACGGAAAATTCTATGCCAGCTATCATCAAGCTCCGTGGTACATAGAGCAACAAAAACTCTACGAAAAAGAAGCCAGACGTCTTGGGTTTTCCAAAGTATCCAAACTAAAACTCGCTGTGGTCCAGATGATTAAGCAATATGTCCTTTCTGGAGGATTTCTTTTTGCCATGTGTTCGGCCACAGATTCTTTTGATATTGCATTGGCTGCGAGCCAGACCGACATCTGCGATGTGGTGTTTGATGGGGATCCCATTGATCCAGATTACGCAAAGAAACTTGATTACAGAGCGTGTTTTGCATTTGAAAAATTTGAGTTGATCGTGGATCCTTTGATTTATGAGTTTTCCAATATTGACACGACCCCTTTAAACCAGGCCATGCCTACTACTCCTTCAGAGGATTATTTTACTCTATTCGAATTTTCTGCCAAATACGATCCTGTCCCTTGTATGTTGACCCAAAACCATGTGGCTGTAATTCACAATTTTATGGGTCAAACCAGTGGATTTCGAAGGTCCCTCATCAAGCCCTCGGTAGTGATTCTTGGTGAAAAACCAGAGACAGAAGAAGTAAAATACATTCACGGGAATCAGGGGAATGGCACGTTTACTTTTCTTGCAGGCCATGATCCTGAGGATTATTATCATTTTGTTGGGGATACGCCCACAGACTTGGCCTTTCACAAAAATAGCCCAGGGTATCGGCTCATTCTCAATAATATCCTTTTCCCTGCGGCCCGAAAAAAGGAACAAAAGACATAGGAGCGAATGGCCCATGCTCAAAAAAGTCACAATTTCCACCCATTCTCGAATTCAAATGATCCCGATTGATCGGGAGGTTGAAAAAGCAGTCCAGGAAAGTGGAGTCCAGGAAGGCATTTGTGTGATTTGGGTGCCTCATACCACGGCTGGGATCACGGTGAACGAAAATGCAGACCCTTCGGTCATTCGGGACATTCTCTATGCCACAGGAAAAGTGTTTCCTCCAGATGACCATTTTCACCATGTGGAAGGGAATTCAGACGCGCACATCAAGTCCAGCCTTTTTGGGCCTTCGCTTTCTCTCATTATTTCCAAGAATCGATTGGTTTTGGGCACATGGCAATCCATTTTTTTCTGTGAATTTGATGGGCCGAGAGAGCGATCTTGTTACATCAAAATTGTGGAGGGATGATGGAGCTCTCTCGACTCGGGGAAAAGGGACTCATTCAAAGAATCCGCTCCATGCTAAAAACCAAAAGTGAGCAGATCCTTTTGGGTATTGGAGACGATGCCGCGGTGGTCTCTACTCATCCGGGTCGAAAATTGATTTTCACCACAGACACCTTAGTGGAAACAGTCCATTTTGATCGTCGGTACGTGCCAATTGATGCATTGGGATGGAAGGCCCTTGCAGTGAATCTCAGCGATATTGCGGCCATGGCTGGCTTTCCCTTGTGTGCTGTGGTTTCCTTGGCCATTCCCGAGACATGGACTGTGGAAGATGTGGATCGGTTTTATCAGGGCATGGATCGGTGCGCTCAAGCGTACCATTGCCCGATTGTGGGGGGAGATACGGTACGTTCTCCCCAATGGGCTTGTATCACAGTCACTGTACTGGGGGAAGTAGAAGAGAGTGCTTTTAAAACGCGGGCCGGTGCAAAAGAGGGAGATCTTTTGTGTGTCACAGGCACCATTGGAAAGGCAAGGGTCGGATGGGAAGTGCTGGAGTCAGGGGTCCAAGATCCTGCATTTTTTTCTGCAGTGAGTCATTTTTTACAACCTCGTGCCAGGATTGAGGAAGCTCAGCGCCTTTTGAACGCATACGAAGTGACCGCGATGATCGATATCAGTGACGGGCTGGCTTCAGAGATTTTCCATCTCTGCGAAGCCAGTGGATTGGGATGCCAACTATTTGAGGAAAAAATTCCTGTGTCGCCAGAGGTTTTTTCATGGGCTCGGGCTCAAAAAAAATCCATTGAAAATTATCTCTGGGCAAGTGGAGAGGAATACGAGCTGTTGTTTACGGTCTCTCCACAGAGGTTTTTTGAGCCCATGGATTTTTTTACTGTGATCGGAAAGATGGAGAAAAAGAAACACGGAATCCTTCTCCACAAAGAGGGCAAAGACCAACCGTTTCGTTTTAAAGGATGGGATCATTTTCGAAATGAGTACAATGATTGAACTTTCCAATGTGTGGTATCACGTCGGAGGTCATTCTATTTTTTCCGGTGTCAATCTTCAAATGCAACCTGGGGAATTTGTATATGTATTGGGCCCCAGTGGTTCGGGGAAAAGTACGCTTCTTCGGTTGATTCACATGGATCTTTTCCCTACCCGAGGGAAGATCAAAGTGGCTGAATACGATAGCGAAACCATTCTCAAAAAAGAAATCCCCATGTTGCGAAGAAAGGTAGGGATGATTTTCCAAGATTTTAAACTGCTTGAGGATCGAAATGTATTTGAAAACGTGGCTTTTGCGTTATGGGTGACTGGAGTGCAACCTCGGAAAATTAAGAAAAAAGTATTCGAAATTTTAACTGAAGTGAGATTATGTCATAAACGAAATGCCATGGTTTATGAACTTTCTGGAGGAGAACAACAGCGAGTGGCCATTGCAAGGGCATTGGTGAACGAACCGTATGTGCTCCTTGCAGATGAACCTACTGGCAATTTGGATGCAAGTTCTGCAGAAGAAGTCATGGATCTTTTAAAACAAATTCATCAAAAGGGGACTGCAGTGCTTATGGCAACCCATCGACTGGAATTGATTTCGCAGTTTCCGGGTCGGGTCATCCGCATTGAACAGGAGAAACTGGTCTCATGAGTTGGAATCTGGGATATTCTTTAAGAGAAGGCCTCAAAGGTTTTGGAAGAGCGAGGCTCGCCACCCTGGTGACTGTCTCTACGGTGGCCGTGACTCTTTTTCTATTGGATATTTGTGCGCTTTTTGCATGGCACGTGCACCGCATTATTTATCGCCTCAAAGCACAGATGACCCTAGAAGTATTTCCAGAAACTCCTCCCGATTCTTTGAGCGTGCAAACCTTTCGAAAGGCCTTGGGGAATATTGAAGGCGTTGAGTCTGTGGTGTATATTTCGCAGGAAAAAGCTCTTGAAATATTTCAAAAGGAATTTGGGGAAGATCCTCTTGCGTTTCTTGGCGAAAATCCTTTACCTGCTTCTTTTCGGGTCACAGTACGACCGGAATACCGAAATTCAGAACAGGTGGAAAAGATAGCCAACCAGATTGGATTATTGCCTTGGGTAGAGGAAGTGGTTTTTCATAAAAATTTATTTCGCTGGGTAGAACAATATAGCCAAAAGATAGGTTTTCTGGTGGGGGCTCTGGCATTCATTGCATTTTTTTCTTCTGTTTTTTTGGTTTCAAATACCTTACGGGTAATTCTTTTTTCTCAACAGAAAATGATCCACATTATGAAATTGGTTGGAGCGACCAATGGGTTTATTCGGCGGCCTTATCTCATCCAGGGGATTCTTCAAGGGGGAACAGGAGGCCTCATTTGTACGTTATTTATGTGGGCTACAGTCAAAGCGGTTTCTCTTCGTTTTCCCTTTTTATTGGATCATGCATGGGTGTTCATTTGGGGCCCTATTGGTTTAGGCATTGGATTGGGATTGATTGGGAGTCTATGGGGATTGCGCCGGTATTTACGGATGTAGCAGAAAAAAACTCAATTCCTTTTTGCTTGACTAACATCCCAAAAAACTTTATTTTATAAGTGCTATGGATTTTACGTTGACAAAGCGACAAAAAAAGCTTCTTCATGGATTAGTCCAGAAGTATATCCAAACCGCGACTCCGGTGAGCTCTGAATATTTGGTTCGGCACTGTCGATTGGATTGCAGTCCTGCGACAGTCAGGAATGAACTGATGGAATTAGAAGAGAAAGGCCTGGTTTCACAACCTTATACTTCTGCAGGCCGGATTCCAACAGATCTGGCATACCGGTTTTATGTAGATGGATTAATGAAAAAGGAACCCATGAATTGTGACGAAGGAGAGTACCTTCAAAAGAGTATCAAAGAGGCCCAAGGGAATTTACGGCAATTATTGGAAAAAATTTCCAAAATTCTCAGTGAAATTTCAAAAGAACTGTCGGTGGTGATTGCGCCTCGCATGATAAAAGCTGTTTTTGATAAAATGGAATTAATTCCATTGACAGAGAATAAAATTCTTGCAGTGGTATGTCTTCATGGGAAAAAGGAAAAAAGGGTGGTTCTTCAGACTTCTGGAGGAGAAGCACTCAAAGATCTACACCGTTTGGCTTCCCTTGTGGCTGAACGACTCAGTGGTCTCACGTTGGGAGAAATTCAGCAATCCATTCGGAGTCGTTTTGAAGGCATTTCTCCGTTCTCCTATCCATTACTCAGACAAATTATTGATTCTGCAAATGAATTATTTGATTTTTCTGGTCCTTTAGAAATTATTACTTATGGGACTCCTTTTATATTAGATCAACCTGAATTTTGTGAAAAACAAGTGCTTCAGCAATTTTTTTCTTTTGTCGAAGATAAACAGCGGCTCTTTCATGTGTTTATGCAACAATCCAGACCGTATGATGTGACAATCGGTTCAGAGAATAAAGACGATCGACTGAAGCCGTTTAGTTTAGTGAGTGCAAATTATCAAATTGGCCAGGAGGATGGAATCCTCGGAATTATTGGTCCTATTCGCATGCACTATGGCAAAATTTTACCCTTGGTGGCTCATACTGCCCAGCTCATGACCCATTCTCTGTCTTAATCTGTCAAGGAGGAATATTTGGAAAAACATAGACAAGAAGAAAATAAAACGGCGACTGCAATTTCTTTAGAGACCCCTTCTTCAGGTTCCCCATCTCAAAAAAGAGAAACGCTTCGCGAAAAATTAAAGAAAGCGGAAGAGAATTACAAGGCACTGGAAGAACGCTATTTGCGTCTGGCTGCAGAGTTTGATAATTTCAGAAAACGATGGGAAAAAGAAAAAGTCCAAATCATTCAACGTGCGAATGGGGAACTGATCAAAAGTCTTCTTCCAGTGGTGGATGACCTGGAACGGGCGCTGAAAGCCTCTGAAGGGGATGGAAGCGAATTTCGCGAGGGGATTGTTTTAATTTATCAAAAGCTAATGTCGATTTTCAAAAGCCAAGGCCTTGAGGTCATGGAGACTCTGGGCCACCCATTTGATGCACAGAAACATGAGGCGATATTCGAAATGACCAAAGAAGGAACCTCTCCGGGAATCGTGATTGAAGAATACGAAAAAGGATATGAATGGCACGGGCAAGTATTGCGTCACGCCAAAGTCGTGGTGAGTAAATAAGGGAGTGAATTTTTGCGTTTATGCAAAAGCGGGATTATTACGAAATTCTTGGAGTACCGAGGGACGCTTCCACAGAGGAAATCAAAAAGGCGTATCGTCAGCAGGCCTTAAAATACCATCCGGACCGGAATCCTGGAGACAAAACTGCAGAGGAAAAATTTAAAGAAATCGCAGAGGCCTATCAGGTGTTGACAGATCCAGAAAAACGAAGTCGTTACGACCGGTTTGGGCACGAGGGTCTTCGCGAAGGTGTTGGGATGGGAGGTTTTGATTTTGATCTCTCTGATGCGCTTCGTATTTTCATGGAAGGCTTTGGCGATTTTTTTGGTTTTACTCAACGCTCTCAAGGTCCTGAAAAAGGGAATGATCTTCAAGTCCGAGTGAGTTTGACGCTTTCTGAAATTGCGACTGGGACTGAAAAAACCATAAAACTGCGCCGTTTTGGTCGATGTGAGCGATGTGGAGGGAGCGGGGCTCTTTCTTCGCAATCTGTGAAGACGTGCCCAATGTGTCATGGAACAGGCCAGGTCAGACAGGTGAGTCGCTCTTTTTTGGGGCAATTTGTCAATATTACCACATGTCCTCAATGCCATGGTGAGGGTCGAGTCATTGACAATCCTTGTCCAGAATGCCAGGGCACGGGTCGAAAAAAAATGGAGGCCATGGTTTCAGTGAAAATTCCTTCTGGTGTGGCAGCAGGAAATTATCTGACGCTCAAAGGGGAAGGCGATGTGGGGCCAAAAGGCGGACCTCCGGGTGATTTATATGTTTTCATTGAAGAAAAAGAAGATAAACGGTTCAAAAGGCACGGGGACGACATTATATACGATCTATTTATCAGTATCCCTCAAGCAGTGTTGGGAGGTGAAGTGGAAGTGCCTACGTTAACCGGGAAGGCCAAATTGCAGATCGAGCCAGGGACACAACCCGGGAAGATTTTGAGGATGCGAGGCAAGGGAATTCCGCATTTATACAATGGAGGAAGAGGGGATCAGCTTGTACGAATTCATGTGTGGATTCCTCAAAAGCTTTCGAAGACGTCCAAGGCATTGTTTGAACAATTGGCCTGTCAAAATGAACTGGAACCCGAGTCCATGGAGGTGTAATTGGTGATGTGGGGATTTACTCGAAATGAACAGCGAGCGCTTCTTTTTTTAATCAGTACTTTTGTTGTGGGCCTGGGTGTTCAATTTTATCAGAGTAAATTCCAGCCTCTCCCTCCTCTGAACTCTCTTTCTTTGGTCAAGGAAGAACAGGTGCCAGTAACGTCTCCTCCAAAAGCACAGACGGCCTCTCGCCCGTTTCGATTTGATCTGAATCGGGCCAGCATGGCTGAACTTGAAAAGATCCCTGGGATTGGGCCTGCTTTGGCTCAGCGGATTGTGGATTGGCAGAAAGCGCATGGTCCTTTTCAGCAGGTGGAAGATCTTTTACAGGTAAAGGGAATAGGGAAAAAAACACTTGAAAAAATTCGGCCTTTTGTATACATTCACCAGGCGGAATAAATCGTGGTCAAACATACTCAAATGTCTTCTTTTTTGACGCTTGCACTTCATCCAGAACGATTGACTTTAATCTCTGTTCAGGACAATACAATTCATGGCATTGCAGAAAGATCCTTTGAAAAACCATTCAAATTAGAACGGATTCAAGAGCCAGGGTGTGTAGAAGAAGTCGTGGACCTCGTAAACTCCCTTTTGATGGAAATAGGAGAACATTCGGGTGAGATTGGGATTGCATTGTGTGGATCCATGGTGATGGTGAAAAGAATTCCTGTGGCTTTGGGTTTAGAAGAAGATTTCATTGGGGATCAACTTCGCTGGGAAGCGCTTCAATATCTCTTATCTCCATTGGATGCGTATGTGATGAGTTATCAAAGACTCCCTGTGACGAGTCCAACCGGAAATCCCCTTTATGTTCAAGTGGTGGTGAGAAAACCTGTTATTCAATTTCTACGGACCGTAGCTAGCCAATGTAATCTTTCTCTGGTCGATATTGATGTGGATTTGTTTGCAAATGTACGGGCTATCTTGGCAAATTATGAAGTGGATCCCAAAACAATTCTTGTTTTATTGGATTGCCATTCAACCCATCTCTTTTTTATTTTTATTCATGAACAGGAATATTATCTTTCAAGTAAGGTGTCGTTTCCCTTTCATTCGCTGGGAGAAATTGAAGATATTGGTGAATGGGCAAAAAATATCCTCAAAGAATTGCGAAGATTGGTATTTGGCCATCGTTTGGGAAGGGGAATAGAGGATATTGATAGAGTGATTCTAATGGGCGAAGGAATGCTTTCTGAGGCCATTCAGGAACTCAAAAATACAATTCCTGTTCCCGTAGAAATGGTGAATCCTTTTCGACGCATTTCTCTTCACGAATCGGTATCCCAGTTTCGTGCATTTACCCATTCACCGGAATTATTTACAGCCGGAGTCGGTATTGCGTTGAAATTGTGCCCTTCATTGGTTTCTTCGCAACCGGCTTAGGCCAACAGGGAGGTAGATTGCTATGGTCGACATCAATCTTTTTGAAGATGAAGAAAAAGAGGAAAAAGTACCACCTCAGGATATTTCATCAAAGGGGAAAGAGGAGAAACCTTCCTCTTCTCTTCTTTCAGAAGAAGATTTTGGTTTTGAAGAAGAACTTGGCGGGCCTGATTTAGAGCAATTGGGGCCTGACATGTTTGAAGAAGAAACCCCTTCTGGGACCCCGGGTAAAAAGAAGGCTTCTCCTCCACGCAAGGCCCAAAAACCCGTATCGTGGTCATTTATTATTGTAGTCGTTTTGATTGCAGGCGGGTTTATTGCTTTTCTCCAATATGGGATGAAACGTTTTGCTTACGCTCCACCGAAACAATCTCCTTCAAGATCTGTCAAGCCTTCTCTCCCTGGTCCTGTGGCCACTCGGCCTTTGGTCGGAATCAAAAAAGACAGCCTGCAAGGCGTGAGTCCTGGAGGAGTCCAACTCGCTTCTGGGACGTATCTCGATGCCACAAAAGCCGTTGTTGAAAATTTATGCAAAAATGGACAATTTGCAGGTTTGTTGCTGAAAGAGGATCAATTTTATGTAGAATACGTTTCGGACGTCAAAGGGATTTCTCAGGCCATTGGGAAACAGGTACAGGGTTGGCTGAGCGCTTCAGAATTTAAGGCATCGCCAGAAGAAAGGCAGAGACTTCTCAATGGAGTGCGTTATTTTGGAGTCATTTCTGGGAAATTTCAACCTGGTCTTCCCAATCTAACTTCTGCGACAAAAGAATCCGGAAGTGTGGATCAATTTATTGAAAAACTCAATGCTTTGTTAAATCAAAATAAGGTTTCCTCGAGGAAAGTGCAAAAATTACCCTCGTATACAGACAAAGGGACATTGAAAACGCCTGTGAGTGTATGGGCCGAAGGAGATCGTCAGAATATCATGGCTTTTCTTGAGAGTTTGAAATCGTTTCCAGGAAATTATGGGGTTTCAAAAGTCCTTCTGGTCCCTGCTGAAAAAAATGATTTCCAAGCGGACCGGATAAAAATGGTTTTTGATTTTGTGGTTTCGGGTTAATTTCTGTGCTTCGTGTTTCTGGAGGATGCATTCGAGGTCGGTTGTTAATTGGGCCCAAAGGTCTCACATTTCGACCCACCACGGCTCGGGTGAGGGAATTTATTTTTTATCAACTGGGATTACGGATCGTGAATGCCAAGATCTTGGATCTTTTTGCTGGTACTGGAATTTTGGGCATTGAGGCCTTGAGTCGAGGGGCCAGTACGGTGACTTTTGTTGACCGATCACGGAATAGCTTAGAGATTTTAAGAAAAAATCTGATTCGTTCTACATTTTCCTTAAAAGCCACGATCCTGCCAGAGGATGTGTTTTCTGCTTTGCAAAGATTGGGGGCTCAGGATAAAAAATTTGATTTCATTTTTGCCGATCCCCCATTTGCTGAAAAATACCGAACTGCCATTGTCCAAACCGTGTGGGATACGCATGTATTGCATCCTCAAGGGATTCTTATTGTGGAACACGACATCCGAGATCCTGACCTTTCTCAAACCAAATTCAATTTAACCAAAGAAAAACGATTTGGAGATTGCGTTGTTTCATTTTATGAGTATGGGAGTGATATATGAAAATTGCAGTCTACCCAGGTTCTTTTGATCCTGTGACCAATGGACACCTGGACATTATCCGAAGGGCGTCTCGTATTTTTGATTCTGTCATTGTGGCCATTTCTGAAAATCCCAGAAAAACCCCTTTATTTTCTTTGGAGGAAAGAAAGGCCCTTGTCGAAGAAGCGGTTCAAGGAATTCCCAATGTGGAAGTGGAAGTATTTAGTGGACTTTTGGTTCAATATGCCAAACAGCGCAACGCCACTGCCATTATTCGAGGGTTAAGGGCAGTTTCAGATTTTGATTATGAATTTCAAATGGCCCTTTTGAATCGCAAATTGGCGCCAGATTTGGAAACCGTGTATTTAATGCCGAGCGAAGAATACACCTATATTAATTCGACAATAGTAAAAGAGGTGGCTTATCTGGGAGGAAAGCTCGATTGCTTTTTGCCCATGGTGGTGGCAAAGAGGTTAACAGAAAAGATTAAGGAATTAAAAAAGAAGGAATAGGGTGAGAACGATGGACATTTTGGAAAGAATTCGAAACACTGCAAAAACGAAATCTCGGCACATTGTTTTGCCTGAGGGAGAAGATATCCGGATGATCAAGGCGGCCCGGATTCTCACAGATGAAGGAATATGTCGAGTCACACTGTTGGGAGACAGGGCTAAAATTGAAAAAACCGCAAAAGAGGCTTCGATTTCACTCGAGGGACTTCCCATCATCAATCCTTCCACATCGAGCCAAGTGGATCACTATGCGCAAATTTTCTATGAAATACGAAAGCATAAGGGAATTACAGAAGACCAGGCCAAAACCATGGTGATGCATCCTCTGTTTTTTGCTGCCATGATGGTCCGGGAAGGAGAAGCAGATGGGAGCGTGGGAGGTGCCAATCATACTACAGCGGATGTATTACGGGCTGGCATTCAATGCATTGGACTTGCAGAAGGCATTTCAGTGGTTTCCAGTATCTTTTTAATGCTTGTCCCAGGATGGGAAAGGCCGTTGACGTTTGCGGATTGTGCAGTGGTGCCGGATCCGAGTCCTCATCAATTGGCCAGTATTGCCATTGCTTCTGCTCGAACCCATCGATTGCTCACCGGAGATGAACCCATTGTGGCCATGCTTTCATTCTCAACTTATGGAAGTGCAGAGCATCCCATGGTGGATAAGGTTCGCAAAGCCACAGAGCTTGTCAAAGCGCAAGCGCCAGACCTCATTGTGGACGGAGAACTTCAAGGAGATGCTGCCCTTGTGCCTTCGGTTGCAGAAAAGAAAGCGCCAGGAAGCCCAGTGGCAGGGAGAGCCAATGTGCTGATTTTCCCGGATCTCAATGCAGGGAACATTGGCTATAAACTCACACAACGTTTGGCCAAAGCCACTGCGTTGGGGCCACTGATTCAAGGCTTAAAAAAACCTGCCATGGATCTTTCTCGAGGGTGTACTGCAGAAGATATTGTAGACGTTGCAGCGATTTGCTGCGTTTTAGGTACATAAAATAAACTGGATGAAAATAAGCCAGTCTGAGATTTTTAACAGAATCCAATAAGGCTGCAAAATCGCCCTTCCATTTCTTTACTTTTTAAAAAACAAGAGGTTAGGCTGTCCTAAAAATATGGTATGCCGTTTGCTTAAACCTATTTCTTGCTAACTTTAGGGGAATAGGATGTACAAAAAGTCTGTGCTTGTTTTTTCTCTTTTACTCTGGACCAATTTATTTGCCCAGGTGACAGTGAATGTCACCCCTGCAAATTCTACTGCAGGGAATGCCACCATTCATACGGTTTCATTTACTTCGACAGTGAGCCTGCCCGGGGATGGACAGATAGTTCTCGTGTATCCTTCGGGTTTTGATTTGAGTTCCATTCTGGTGGTTTCTTCTCCCTCCATGGACGGAAGTTTAAGTTATTCAGTTTCTGGAGACTCTGTCATACTTACCCGGACCGGAGGCACGGCCCAAACCCCTGGCGATCTGGAGATCGTTCGCTTGGCCAATGTGACCAATGCGCCATTGGCTTCGAATTATCAATTAACGCTTCGGATTAAAAACAATGCAGGAACCATTTTAGAGTCAGGCGTTTCTTCTTCATTTTCCATCCTTCCTGGCCCCCTGGATCATTTTTCTGTGGTTTTGACCGGGAGTTCCATGATTGCAGGAACGCCTTTTGATGCAACCATTACTGCCCAGGATGCTTTTAACAATACTGTGACTGTATTTAATGCCACTGCAGATTTATCTGACCTTACAGGAACCCTTTCACCGCTTCAAACCACAAGTTTTACCTCTGGCGTATGGTCAGGAAAATTGACTGTGAGAAAGACCACCTCAAGTAACACAATTACGGCTCGGGCCCAGGGCAAGGCAGGAACCTCGAACAATTTTCAAGTGCTCCCTACCATTTTGGGAACGTTTACATTTGATCCCATTTTGAGTCCCCAGATCGCTGGCAAGGCTTTTTCAATTAAAATCACTGCAAAAGATACCTTGGGGAACGTAAAAACCGATTATACGGGAAATGCGAGTTTGTCTGAAAAAACCACCACGCTTGAAGTAGAAGCGACAGGGACCAATCAAACACCCTCATTTACATTGGGCACATGGACTGGAAATATTCTCATCACCCAGGCAAGTAAAGACATTCAAATTACTGCCACAGGCTCTGGAAAAACAGGGGTCTCTGGTTTTTTTAATGTAGACCCTGGACCAGTGGATCATTTTGCCATTCTCTCCATTGGAGATCAGTCTGCAGGTGTGCCTTTCCCAATTACTGTCATTGCATTGGATTTGAACGAAAATGTGGTCACGAATTTTAGTGGGCCTCTGTGCCGAGTGAATTTGGCCCATACCGGGGTAGGAACTTTAACTCCCTCCCAAAGTGGAAATTTTTTCAATGGAGTTTGGACTGGCAATGTCACGATCAGCAGAACACAAACGGGAGATCGCATTACAGTGAATGATGGTGCAGGCCATACAGGTCAATCCAGTCCCTTTAACGTGGTGGCCAGCACGGTGGATCACTTTGTCATTTCTTCTATTTCTACGCAGACTGCAGGGGTAGGGTTTTCTGTCTCTGTCCGTGCAGAAGATAAAGAGAACAATTTGGTCACAGGATTTAATGGAAATGCCAGTCTTACGGATGAAACAGGGACTGTTTCTCCTAATTTGATTGGTTTTTCTGGAGGCCTTTGGAATGGGACAGTGGCGATTACAAAAAGCGGGTCAAATAAATTGACGGTCACTGCTTTGGGCAAGACCAATGTGTCCAATACGTTTATGGTCAATCCAGGATCTGTCAGTCGATTTGAAATTGACCCCATTTCCAGTCCCAAAACAGCAGGGACTTCATTTTCCATCACCATTACGGCCAAAGATGCTTTTGACAATGTGGCCACAGGATTCAATGGAACAGTGACTTTAGAGGGAAGAATAGATGGAGGCACGGTACCGGTTTCTCCTTCCGCGACAGGGAATTTTACCAATGGTGTGCGTACAGAAAGTCTCACCATCACGCGTGCGCAAAACGACGTATTTATTACTGTCCGTGACGCAAATTCACATACCGGTACTTCCAATCGATTCAATGTTCAACCGAACAATGTGCACCATTTTGCCATTTCAACCATTGCGGATCAAGCGGCAGGTCTTCCTTTTTCCATCACTGTGACTGCCCAGGATCTTTATGGGAATACGGTCACTGGATTTGGGGGTACTGTCAATATCTCCCACACCGGAACAGGTTCAATTTCACCCACAGTCAGTGGAAATTTTAGTCAAGGGGTGTGGAGTGGGAATGTGGTGATTTCTCAAGTCCAAAGTTCGGATCGCATTCGGGTGGTTCGTACGGGAGGCACTGAGAACGGAACTTCCAATGCTTTTTCAGTCACCCCAAGCAGTGTGGATCATTTTGTGTTTTCTTCAATCAGTACGACGCAAACCGCGGGGGTTCCTTTTTCGATCACTGTTCAGGCAGTGGATGCAAATCAAAATGTGGTGTCCAATTTCTCTGGTACTGTGAACCTTTTGGATGTAACAGGCACGGTGAGCCCGTCGTCTCTTCCTTTTTCCAACGGGGTGTGTACCAGTTTGGTCACTATTACAAAAAGTCAAATAGGCAATACATTGACTGTCACTGGCATGGGAAAAAGCGGAACCTCCAATGCATTTAACGTGTCTCCAGGTCCTGTCCATGCATTTCAAATTTCTTTGATTTCCACGCCCCAAACTGCAGGTATTCCTTTCCCTGTAATGATCACGGCCAAAGATGCGTACGGGAATACGGTGACTGAATTTAACCGCTCAGTCACTTTGCAGGAAAAAACAGGAACCCTTTCTCCTGGTTCTACGCAAGCCTTTTTCAACGGGGTGCGTACGGAATACGTCACCATTTCCCGTGCAGATCAAGACATTGTCATTACGGTGAGTGATGGGGAAGGGCATACAGGGGTTTCAAATTCTTTTAATGTGGCTCCAGGGGCATTGGATCATTTTTCTTTGGATCCTGTAGGAAATCAAGTGGCAGGAATTCCGTTTACGGTCCGGGTCATGGCAATGGATCGATACGACAATCGGGTCACTTCCTTTACAGGAACAGTGGACATAAGCGATTTGACAGGGTCCATTAAACCCCAGCGAAGCGGAATGTTTATTTCAGGGCAATGGTCTGGAGGCGTGACCATTGACCAATCCATGACCAACAATCGAATTACTGTGATTCGGACGGGTGGCGTTGAACGAGGAAATTCCAATGTATTTGATGTGCATGCCCCTCCGGGCATTCGTACCGTGGCATTGATTGCTTCTCAATCTGCTGTGACCAGTGGACAGGTTCTAGACTGGTCTCTCACTGGAGTATTACAAAACTTGACGAGTAATGAAGCAAGGCTGGACAGTGTTCAACTTCGATTCCGCATTGCAGGAATTGCCCAAACGGATTATCAGGTGAGGCTTCCTCAATATTTTCGTCATAGTGGTAATGCCATTCTGGCCGGGAATCAGCAAGATACACTTTCGATTTTAGTGGACCAAACAGGGCGGGGAAGCGGTGATGTCACTGTAGAATTCAAAGCGTTTTTTACGGATCTCAGCACAGGAAGGACTGTGAGTACCCAAGGATTTACCGGGATTGTGGTGCAAGATTCTACACGGCTTCAAATTGATCGGATTCGGGTTTCTCAACGTGAAGTGACAGAAGGCCAAACTGAGGATTGGACCGTTATCGTATATCTCACCAATCGGGGGGGCACTCCTGCGCTAGTGGATTCCAATAGAACCAGGACATTGATTTCGTTTTCAAAAGGAGAAGGATGGGTGATTCAAAGGCCACTCGGTTTTTCCACTGGGGGCTGGGTTTTGTCTGGAGGACAAACCGATAGTTTGATTTACATTGTGGAAACCACGGCCAGAGAGGCGCGAGGAGAATGTGAGATTCATGCCACAGTCACTGCCACTGAGCTCTATACAGGTCGGGTTATCATTGTCACCACCCAGACTGGGGGAAAAGGCATGGTCCGCGTGGAAGCGCCAGGTCTTCTTCAGATCCGGAGTTTTGAAATTTTAACCCCCAATCCTCCTTATGTCAATATCCAACAGATTTTTAGGCTTCGGCTGACATTGGACAATGAAGGAGAGGATGCTTTTTTCAGTATCCAAGCCATGCTCAATTCGGATGGAAGTTCAATTTTTTTAGACTCTCCGATAAAAAACATAGACTACCTCCCCGGAGGAGGTGAATCCGTGCTTGAATTTCAAGTTCAGGCTGCTTCCATTCCGATTTTAGGAGAACAATTTACTGTCTCGGTTTCAGGGTATGCAGAAAATACCCGGAGTTTAACCGAAATGGAAGCAAGGACATCAGTGATTATTCAAAGACCTGCCAATCTGCTCATAGATAAACTCATCGCTTCACTCTCCACGGTCACGGGTGGACAAAAGGATCCATGGTTTGTCAAAGTTGTGGTACGAAATTCTGGAGAGGCAAGTCTTGTCTTCAATCTCCCTCAGTTAGAGGATTTGAAATTTTGGAATTCTGGAATTTTCCAAACCGATTACAGCGTGATCCCACCGAAGGAATTGACTCGAGGCGGTTTGATTCTACGGGGTGGAGAGAAGGATACTTTGATTTATACTGTGAATAGCACAGGCAGCTTGGGAGGGCTAACAGAAATTGAAGCAGAAATTTTGGCAAAAGATCAAAATAGTCTTGCCGAATTGGCGGCTTCAGGCACGGGTTCTGTTTTTGTTCGTTCAGAAAAGGCGTTTCGTATTATTTCCACTCAAATGGACGCTCCCCACAAGACAGAAGCAGGCAATGGATATGTCAATATTGGCCAGGTCTTTCAAGTGCTGGTGATTATTGAAAATGGGATTGGGCAACGCTTGCAAAATATCCAAGTGAAATTACAGAGCGATGGGAAGTCCAAGATCCAAAGTCCAATCCTTATTCTTCCAGAATTAAAACCTTCGGAATGGGATTCGCTTTATTTTCAAATAAAAGCAGATTCTGTAGAAACCCCTTCTGAAATTTTTACTGCAAGAATTCTTGAAGCGAGATTTGCCTCTTCTGGAGTTTTGGCGCCGATTGGTACCGCCTTGGATTCTGTGGCCCAGGCTATTATCCAAAAGCCCCCCTTGCTTTCTCTACGCCTCAGCGGAGAGCCGTTGGGAGGCCTTGTTTCCGCGGGGCAGGTATTTACAGTGCGTGCAGAACTATTAAATGCGGGCTCTGGAGAAGTGAAGGGATATGGTGGTGTAAGAATTGAGCTTCCTTCTGGGTACACGCTTTTTTCTGGAAGCGATACGCTCCAGATCCGTCCAGATCGACCTGCAGAATGGAGGATTCGAGCTCCAAAAGAGCCGACTCCCACTGGGTGGATTGCTGTCAGTTTATATCGAACGCCATTGGATTGGAATACTGGAGAAACTGCCCAGGTCCAAAATGCATTTGATCGGATTCCTGTGACAACGGTCGCAAGTTTTATTTCAACTTCTGTGAGTTTCCCCACGCCTATAGGGGCCCAAGATGGGGTGGTTTCTACAGGACAATTTTTCGTGGTGAAAGCAAAAATTCAAAAAGCCCATGTGATCAATGTCATGGCTCAACTTATTTTACCTTCTGGCTATACGACAGCGGACCATCTTCAGAAAAGTGTTTTGGGAAATGAAGTGATTTGGCAGGTGCATGCACCAGACGAACCTGCACCGGAACAAGTGATTCAGGTGATCACACAAGGAGAGGATTCGCTCCAAGCCGGGGTTCTTGTGCAGGGAACTCCGGGGATGGCTTCTATTCGTACTGTGAAACGGGCAGAGTTGGTATTGAATCTTTCTATTGTCGATCCTCCGGATGTGGCGATTGATAATACAGTTTCTCCAGGTCAAGAATTTACTGTGGAAGCAAGTCTCACGAATTGGGGAGAAGCAAAAATAGAAGGGACCGCGTGGGTGAGATTGGATTCTCTCCCCAAAGGATATACTACCTCAGACCCCATGGCGCAATCTCTCGAAAATGGGGTGGCCCGCTGGCACATTCAGGCTCCTCTTCGACAATCTGGCGAGGCAGTAAGTATTCGAGCCCATTTGTCTATTGTGCCATTTGATGAAAATACAGGCAAAGAAGCGTATGTGCGTCAATACAGCAACTCAGTCGCAGTGACCATTGAAGGGGCCTGGCTCGCTCTCACTGTACATCCCTTGCCTCCAGAAGAAGGGGCTTCGGTCATCCCTGGCCAGACAGGGGTGAAACTCATGACAATCGAAATGGAAAATCGGGGGTTTGAAGGGGCAAATCCCATTGGCCTGGAAAGCATTCGATTTCAAGTAGAAGATCGATTGGGGAATCCCATTCCTCCGTCTTCGGTACTTTCCTCTGTTTCGGTAGTCAATGATACAGATTCTACCGAGGTTTATGGAGTTCTTTATGATCTTGGAGAAGAAAATCCGATTGTGGTACCATTTGTCCAAAAACCCTTGATTTCTGTGGGCAAAAAGCACAGAATTTCTGTGTGTGGAGGGATCTCAGACCAACCCGAATACACCTATTTCCGTCTCAACATTCCTTCCGGAGAAGATGTGTTGGCAAAAGATTCGGATTCTGGGAATGCAGTGCCAGTGAAAAGCCTCACCGGGGATAGCCTTATCAATATTCGATCCAATCCTAAAAAAATATTCAAACCGAAAACAGAGCCTGTACTCTGGAACAGTCCAAATCCATTTGGTGGACCCGGAAAAGAACGGACCAAAATTACTTATTATCTCGAAAAAAATACAGAGGTCACGTTCACTATTTTCACTTTATTGGGTGAAAAGGTATGGTCGGTTTCTTATCCCGCAGAGGATCCCCACGCTTCCCAAGGTGTGCATGTGATCGAATGGGATGGACGAAATGGGAAAGGAGAAAAAGTGTTAAATGGAGTGTATTTTTTATTCATGAAAACAGGGGATGGGAAAGTAGAAAAAACAAAAATCGCTATAGTAAAATAAACCAGAGATGAAATTCGTTCGATTGAAAAAAATCATTTTTCTCTTTGCATTTTTGACGGCTGGAATGGGGAGAGCCTTGGCTGGAGAAGGGACCTTCGGCATAGAGAGTCCTTTTCATATTGGCGTGGATCCTGTGACCATGGCTTGTGGGAAAACCGGGACTGCTTTTTTGGTGACGCCTTCTGCATTTGAAATGAATCCAGCCAATTTGGTTTTGGTAGACTCTCGCAGTGTGCTTTTTTCGCATACGGTGCTTTTTGAGGGCGTGCAATACCATTTTCTTGGTTATGCGCATCCCACTTTGAGCGCGGGTTCTTTTGGTTTTGGGTTTTCCAGAATCGGGATTGGAGGCATTCGTCAAATCGAGGAAATTGAAGGAGCGCCAGTGGATATGGGAGAAATCGATTACTGGTGGGGCAAGGGCACACTGGCCTATGGGCTCACCGTATTTCGAGGACTTTCCATTGGAGTAGGAGGTGTGGTTCATCGTCAGGTATTGGGGCGGGCCTCTACCTATGGATTTGGAATGGACATGGGACTCCATTACACGCACCGTGCAAGAAGGGGCCTTCTTGACAATACCCATTTTGGATTTTCTGTAGAGAATCTCATCCCGGTTCGATTACGACTTGGTTCCCAATACGAGACTTTACCCCGGGCCTTTCGCTTTGGCATGGCGAAATGCTTTATTTTCTCTGACACCACGTCGCGGTGCGATTTTTTGATCGAGGGAGACTCTCGTGAAAAAGGCAAATTCCAATTTCACGCAGGGATAGAATATGTGTATCGAAATCGCATTTTTCTTCGAATCGGTTTAGATCACAATCAACCGACCTTTGGTGGAGGACTGCGTTTTCAATCTTTTGCATTGGATTATGCCAATGCCAGAGTGGGAGACGCGGAATTTTTCCCAAGAACCCATCGGTTTTCTTTAACATTTTTCATTGGGAAAAGTATTCCTGAGCAAAGAAGGCTGCTTGCCTTGGAAAGAGAAAAGGAAACGCAGAAAAAAGTGCAACAGGAAATGGAAGAAGAAAGGAGACGAAGAATTGCTGAAGCGCTTTCTGCAGGAAAGAATTATTTGGCCAATGGAGACTTTTTTAGCGCTCGAGTGGAATTCGGCCGGGTGCTGAAAGAAGAACCAAACCATGTAGAAGCAAATCAATTATTAGCAGAGACTATAAAACAAGCAGAAGCAGTCGAAAAGGCGAGGGAGGCCAAATTGCTTCAGGAAACACGAGAGACAGAGGCCAGACAGAAAGATATTGCATTTGCCCGCCAATGTTACAAGGAAGGGTTAGAATTTTTTGACAAAGGACTTTACGGAAAGGCCCTCGAACGATGGAGATTGGGCATTCAGAGAGATCGGACCAATACCCAATTGCAGAATTCGATTCAAAAAACAGAAGCCCTTTTAAAATCCGAAGTTCAGAAGTCCATTTCAAGAGCCCGGCAATTGATGGCCCAGGATAATTTTGCTGAAGCGTATCGGGTATTGCGAAACGCGAAAGACATGGTAGGAGAGGAACGCGACTTACTTCAGCAAATTACCTCGGAGATGAAAATCCTGGATGAAAAATTTGGGTTTATGAATGCGTATGAAGCCGGTGTCCAGCGATATGAAAAACAGGATTATCAATCCGCGGTGCAATTTTTCCAGAAAGCACTTGAATTGGATCCCAATAACGAAAAAGTCAAGGAACTGTATCGTAACGCGGTGGCCAGAGCGCATGGTTTGACCAAAGAAATGAGTCCTGAAGTGAAAGAAAAATATCGCGCAGGATTGCGTTTTTATCAAGAAGGCAATTATCAGGAAGCGTTGCGCATTTGGGAACAGGCATTGGATTTGGATCCGTACAATATTAAATTACTTCAGGCCATTGAAGGGGCTCGGGCAAGATTAAATGTTTTACAACGGTAAGCCATGTTTCGGAAAGTGATTACAGAAGAGTGTCGGGTTCCTGCAGATATTAAGTATCTGGGAGAGTTGCGGGACTTTGTCACGCATGTGGGCAGAAAGTACGGAGTGCCTGAACGGATTCTGAATACCCTTCGACTCGCCATTGAAGAAGCAGGGACCAACATCATCCGACATGCGTATCGGGATTGGGAAGGATTTATTACGCTTCGTGTATATATTCGAAAAAAAGACATTACCGTTTCTCTCATTGATCAAGGTCATACATTCGATCTCCGAAAAGTGCGGGATCCAGATTTGCGTCGCTATGTGGATATTGGGAAAAAAGGGGGATTGGGAATTTTTATTATCCGCAAGCTGGTCGATGCGATTGATTATCGAAAAATGGAGGAAGGGAACGAACTCCGTTTAATTAAACGCATTCCTGAAATGAGAAAACATCTTCTTCCTCTTCCCGGAAGAAACCTTCCTTTAAAACTCAGATATGCTCTTTTTTCAAATATCGTTTTCGTCTCGATTTTATTGATCGTGACCGGGATTTTTAGCCTTCATCAAAAAAGTCGAATATTGCGAACCGATTTAGAGGCTGGCCGGGCTCTTGCAAAAACCTTGGCCCAACAGAGTGTGGTCTATTTGGCCAATGAAGAGATTATTGAACTGGCTCGAATGGCAGCCGAATTCCAACAAAATCAACAACCATTGATGTACGATGCCTTGATTGTCAATTCTGCAGATATTGTCCTGGGCGCGAAAAATGTGGAACTCATTGACGAACCTTATCCTGTGCCCGTTTCCGCGTCTCGAGTGGGTAAAAATGTGCTTCGTTTTCGTTTCAATGGCAAAATTGAAGTCTACGACATTAATGAACCTATTGTTTCTCAACCTGGCTCCTCTCCCATCGGCCATGTCCATCTTCTTTTGGACAAGAGGGCCATTGATCGAAAAATTCGGGAAGCCCAATTTCAAACCCTTCGAGTATTTTTGGTGCTTTTATTGGTTGGAGTGGCAGGAATTTTTGGGCTGATTTATCTTATCATGAGTCCATTGAAACGGTTGGTCCGTTGGATGAAAGCCACCAGTCAAGGAGAGATCCAGGAGGAAGTGGATTTTGACACCTCGGATGAAATTGGTGAAATTGCCTATGCATTCAATGAAATTACTGAGAAATTTCGCAAATCTCAGGAAAATGTGGCAGAGCAGGAACGACTGAAAAAAGAAATGCAGGTGGCTCAGGAAATTCAGCACACGCTTTTGCCCTCCCGTTTCCCAAAAATCGAAGGCTATGAAATTGCCTCGTATTATGAAGCGGCACGGGAGGTCGGTGGGGATTATTTTGATTTTGTCGAAGTGGACAAGGACAGTATGGGCATTGTCGTAGCGGATGTCTCAGGGAAAGGCGTGCCTGGATCATTGATCATGACCATGATCCGGACCGCCCTCCGCACCGAAGCCAGGGGAAATAAAAATGCCGCGGATGTATTGGCTCGGGTCAATGATTTTGTGATCAATGACATGAAGCGGGGCATGTTTGTGACAGTGTTCTATATGATTTTGGATTCATACAACCGTACCATCAACTATGCGAGTGCGGGCCACAACCCCATGATTCTTTATCGAAGTCGGACGCAAAAAAGTTACTACCTCAATCCAAGAGGGTTCCCGATTGGTCTCAATATCCCAGATCCTACTTTATTCCGAAAAACCATTGAGTCAGATACCATCCATCTTCGGGAAGGGGATGTCCTGATTGTCTACACCGATGGGATTACTGAGGCCATGAATGCGCAAAGGGAAAAATTTGGAGAGGAACGCTTTCTTGCTGTCATTCGAAAATATGGGCATTTGTCTGTAGGGCCCCTTGTGGAACGTATCAAGGAAGAAATTAAGGCATTTACAGGAGGAGAACCGCAAAGCGACGATATTACTTTGGTTGCAATTAAAGAAAAGCTCAAAGCAGAAGATGTGCTTTTCAATCTGCGAACCAAATTGCTCCGAATGGTGGCGGAAGAAGGTTTGTCTGTAAAAGAAGCTTGTGAAAAATTGGGGGTTTCTACAAGTACTTATTATAAATACAAAAAGCGATTCGAAAAAATGGGCGCGGATGGATTGCGAGAAGAAGTGGCTCGTTCTGAAGTGGAGGAACGGCACATTGCCATTGAGGACAAAGTGAAAATTCTCGATATTGTTCGAAAACATCCTGAATTTGGACCCAAGCGAATTCGTGAAGAATTGAATACCGAAGCCTATGGTTTTACTGTGATCGATGAAAAACGGATTTACGATGAACTGGTCAAAAGCCATCTCAATACCCGAGAATTGAGAGAAGCGTTTGCCAAGCGCGGGGAAAAAGGGAAGCGGATGAAACCTCCAGGCACTCCTTTTTTGACATTGGACGGTCAAATTATTTTTGATACAAAGAGCCTGGTCACGCTTCCGCCACCTGTTCAAGTTTCAGAAGAAGCGAAGGAAGCGAAGCCTTCGCCCTCTCTTCCTCCCAAAGAACCAGAAAAAGAAGAAAAAATCATGGAACAAATTCCAGAAGAAAAACCAGAACCTGTTTTTACGCCAGAGATGGAGCCTCAAGATTCGGAAGTTAAGGAAGAAGAAATTTTCTCGCCAGTGCCTTTGGAAGAGTCCTCTTCAGGTGAGGAAATTTTATCCGAAACTCCAGAAAATTTGATCGAAGATCAAATCACCAATTCCATTGGATTGGATCTATTCGAAGAAGAACTGAGTGGGATAGAACCTGGCCCGGAATATGTTCCGGAAGTCGTAGAAGCGCCTGAGCTTTTTGAAGGTGCTGGGGAAGAGGGTGCTTCGGTTTCTTTGCCCCATCGCGACGAAGCCAAAATTGCTTCCATGGTACGGGAAATGCACCGTCGGAGATGGTTTGAAGCGGGTCAGTGGTTTTATCAACAAGGGATGTATGCAAAGGCCATTGAAGAGTTTACCAAATTGGTTGAAGATAAACCCGATGCTTGGGAGGCGTATCAATATTTAGGGAATGCATGGTATCGATTGGGCCAATTGGATAAAGCATTGGAAGCTTATCAGCAATCCAAATCGATCAATCCTTCCAATGCAGACGTTTTAGAAAATCTTGGGGTGATTTTTGCCCATCGAGGAGAATATCGAAAAGCAGTATGGCAATGGGGAGAAATTCTCAAATGGCATCCGGAAAGGACAGACATTCTTGAACGCATTCGGCGAATGCAAAAATGGCTTCGGGAAAGGGCAGAAAGAGAAAAATAAACATTGACAAATTCTTGTATTTCCATTAAATTGAATTGTTCAATAAGAACGACTGGTTTAGGAGCCATCCATGGAAGGAATCCAAGTCTCTGTAGAAAAAGCTGGGCCTCAGGGTGAGATTTCAATTATTCGAGTGGGAGGATATATTGATACCACCACCTCTTCCGAATTGGAACGTACTTTGGATTCTCTTTTAAAGACAGGGGTTGTGAATATTATTATTGACCTAGGAAAAGTGGATTATATTTCCAGTGCAGGATGGGGGATTTTCATTAGTGAAATTAAAGGAATTCGAGAACGAGGTGGGGATTTAAAACTTGCCCAGATGATTCCCGATGTATATGAAGTATTCGAACTTCTTGAATTTAATTATATTTTAAAATCGTACGATACAGTTGAAGAAGCTCTCGCTGATTTTGGAATTAAAGAAAGCACAGGGGCTTCGGTGGGGAAAGCCGAAGTGGGGCCAGAAAAGAAAGAATCCTCTTCTGAAAAAATAACAGAAGAAGCCATTCCGGAAACACTCGAAGACAAAATTCGTTTCATTGCGCTTCAACACCCTTCGTGGGGTCCTGGTCAAATTGCAAAGGAATTGAATACGGAAAAATTTGATTTTACCCGGGTGGGTGCTTTGACTGTGTGGAAAATTCTCCGTAAGTTAAATTTGGCCAGTAAAAAACAGAGAGAAAAAATGGCCAGAATGCGGTAAAATGGGTTTGTCTCTTTTTCAAAAGATCATTCGAGACCATTTGGTCCAAGGGGAGCCTGTAGCAGGTTCCCCTATTGCTATCCGGGTGGATCAGACTTTAACGCAAGACGCCACAGGGACCATGGCGTATCTTCAATTCGAAGCCATGGGATTGGATCGGGTACGGACGGAACTTTCCGTGAGCTATGTGGATCATAATACCATTCAAACTGGATACGAAAATGCAGACGATCACCGGTTTCTCCAATCCGTAGCCGCGAAGTTCGGGGTGTATTTTTCTCGGCCAGGGAATGGAATTTGTCATCAAGTTCACCTGGAGCGTTTCGGCATCCCAGGAAAAACCTTGCTAGGTTCTGATAGCCATACCCCGACTGGAGGTGGGTTGGGTATGGTGGCCATTGGGGTGGGTGGATTGGATGTGGCTTTGGCCATGGCTGGAGAACCTTTTCACTTCACAATGCCCAAAGTGGTGAATGTTCGGTTAAAAGGCAAACTCCCTCCTTTTGTTTCTGCAAAGGATATTATTTTGGAACTGCTTCGCAGACTTTCTGTGAAAGGGGGAGTTGGAAAAGTGTTTGAATATACTGGCGATGGGGTAAAGACTTTGGATGTGCCTGAAAGAGCCACGATTGCCAACATGGGAGCAGAATTGGGTGCGACCACTTCGATATTCCCCAGCGATGAACGGACCTATCGATTTCTTCGTGCAGAGGGAAGAGGAAAGGCATACCGTCCTCTTTTCCCGGATCCAGATGCAGAGTACGATGAAGTTTTGGAAGTGGATCTTTCTTCTCTCGAACCCCTCATTGCCAAACCCCACATGCCTGACCAAGTGGTGAAAGTCAGAGAATTGGCAGGGATGAAAGTCGATCAAGTGGCATTGGGAAGTTGTACCAATTCTTCATACCGGGATTTGTCTGTGGTAGCACAAATGCTCAAAGGGAAGAAAATCCACCCTCGGGTGTCTGCCGCATTGACGCCCGGTTCTCGACAAGTGGTCCGGACATTAATGAAGACAGGGGAATGGCAATGGATTGTGGATTCTGGAATTCGCATTCTTGAAAATGTATGTGGCCCTTGCATCGGGATGGGATTTGCTCCCCCTTCTCACGCCGTTTCTCTCCGTACGTTCAATCGGAATTTTGAAGGAAGAAGCGGGACAAAAACAGCAGGCGTCTATCTCTGTAGTCCTGAGACTGCCACTGCTGCAATGATTACAGGGGAAATCACTGATCCAAGGGAGTTGGGTCTTCGTATCCGTGTGCCCCAACTTCCAAAGCATTTCCCCATCGACGATTCGATGATTCTTCCGCCTTCTCCAAATCCTGAACAAGTGGAAATTATTCGAGGTCCCAATATTAAACCCCTCCCGGTGAAAGGTCCTTTGCCTGCTTTCCTCTCGGGTGAAGTTCTTATTAAAGTTGGCGATAATATTACCACAGATCATATTCTCCCCGGGGGGGCCAAGGTCCTCCCGCTTCGATCCAATATTCCTGCTTTGGCAGAACATGTATTTGAGGCAGTGGATCCGAATTTTGTCCAGCGCGCAAAAGCCAAAAACGGGGGGATCATTGTGGGAGGCGTCAATTACGGTCAGGGTTCCAGTCGGGAACATGCAGCCATCGCGCCCATGTATTTGGGCATTACTGCAGTGGTGGCCAAATCCTTTGCACGCATTCACCTTGCCAATTTGATCAATTTTGGAATTGTACCTTTGATGTTTCAAAACGAATCTGATTATCCAGGTCTTGATCAAGGAGATCATGTTGAAATTGATCTTAGCAGGCTTGAGGCCAAGGAAGTTCGGCTAAAAAATCTCACCAAACGGAAGGAGATTTTATTAACGCATTCCCTCTCTTCGAGAGAGATTGCCATTCTTCGGGCCGGAGGGGCATTGGCTTATGCCAAGCAAAAGGCTTCTCTAAAATAAAAAACCCGGACTTCGAATCCGGGTTTTTTTTATTTATTTCCGAAAAGGGATAGGAAACAATTCAGAGAGTTTCCAAGTCACTTGCTTTCCTTCCAGAGTGGCTGAAATAATTTTTATTTCAGGATTAAATTCTACAAGTACCTGACAACAGGCACCACACGGTGGAACAGGCTGGACTCCTTCTGTGACAATGGCAATCACACTAAATCCGTGAAACCCTTCGGACACTGCCTTCCAGAGTGCCACACGTTCTGCACAAACCGTCAGCCCGTACGAAGCATTTTCTATATTACAGCCCGAAAATATTTCTCCTGTTTCTGTCTGAATTGCAGCCCCTACCCGAAATTGAGAATACGGCGCATAGGCTCGTTCGCAAGCGTCTGCGGCAATTTTTAAAAGTATCTCTTCCACGTGAATAAAACAAAGAATATTTCACTAAAATGGAAGATCAGAGGGGGGTTCAACATCCAAAGAGGGTTCAGATTCCTCCACAGGTGGCGTTTGAATTTCAGTAGGCGGTTCGGCTTCTGGGATCGGTTTTTTCTCTCCACCCAGCATTTCCATGTCAGTGACCAGGACTTCTGTAATCCACCGCTTGACGCCATTGGGATCTTCATAAGACCGGGTCTGTAAACGTCCCTCGAGATACACCTGTTGCCCTTTTTTTAACCACTCGGACATGACTTCAGCCAATTTGCCCCAAGCCACAATCCGATGCCATTCTGTTTTTTCTTGCTGGGTTCCATTTTGGTCTTTCCACACACGATTGGTGGCCAAAGTAAAACTCACTGTGGCCCTCCCAGAAGGCGTATATCGGATTTGCGGATCAGTACCCAATCGGCCTAAAAGAATGACCTTATTGACGGTTCCTCGACCTTGGCCCATATCTTCTCCTCCTATTTTGTTTTCCAGATGCGCTTTTTTAATTCTTCTTCCAATCCCCCGATTGCCACACGATCTTGCAACATGGAATCACGGTCTCGAAGGGTGACTGTATCATCTTTCAGTGTTTGAGAATCGACAGTGATGGCAAAAGGAGTCCCGGCTTCGTCCTGCCTGCGGTATCTTCTTCCGATGGCGCCATCGTCATCATAAAATACAGAAAAGGTTTTCCGGAGTGACTTTGCAATGTTTTGCGCAATTTCAGGCATGCCGTCTCGATTGACCAAAGGGAAAACCGCCACTTTAATCGGAGCAATTTTGGGATCCAAATGCAATACAATTCGTGTTTCCTTTTCAAGTTTTTGTTCTTCATAGGCATCGATGAGACAGGTGAGTACAGTACGATCACAACCCGCAGAAGTTTCAATAATATACGGAATAAAGCGTTCCCGAGTCAGGGGATCAAAATAGGACAAATCTTTCCCAGAATATTCTTGATGTCTTGACAGATCAAAATCTGTACGATTATGAATTCCTTCCAATTCTTTCCATCCCATGGGATATTCGTATTCAATATCCATGGCCATTTTGGCATAATGGGCAAGTTCATGAGGCCCATGTTGACGGTATCGGAGTTTTTCCTTCCGGATGCCGAGCCAATAGTACCATTCCATTCGACGTTGCGCCCATTCTTGAAATATGGCCTCATCGGTTCCTGGTTTTACAAAATATTGCATCTCCATTTGTTCGAATTCTCGGGTCCTGAAGGTAAAATTTCCCGGTGTAATTTCATTCCGAAAGGCTTTTCCAATTTGTGCAATTCCAAACGGGATTTTTTGGCGGGAAGAATCCAGGACGTTCTTATAGTTTACATAAATTCCTTGTGCCGTTTCAGGTCGCAAGTAAATCAGCGTACTTTCTTCTTCCACAGGACCCATGTGGGTTTTGAACATCAAATTAAATTGTCGAGGTTCCGTGAGAGACCCCACACTTCCACACCGAGGACATTGACGTTTTTCCCATTTCTTGGGATCAATTTCATCTTCTCGGAAACGTTGTTTACAGACTTTGCAATCCACAAGGGGATCCGAAAAACTGGCCACATGTCCGGAGGCTTCCCATACCTTAGGATGCATGAGAATCGCAGAGTCCAATCCCACAATATTTTCATTCTCATACACCATGGCCCTCCACCACAACTCTTTGATATTTTTCTTAAGTTCCACCCCGAGTGGGCCATAGTCATAGCAGGCATTGATCCCGCCGTAAATTTCACTGGATTGAAAGATGAACCCGCGGCGTTTACACAACGAGACAATTTTATCCAATGTATTATTCTTACTCAAAGATGACCTCTTCCAATTTTGTTTAAAAAGAACAAACCTCTTATGGAACTTTTACTCTATTCCCCATATAAAACTAAACTTTGACAAATTGCCATTCAAAAAACAACTTGCCAAAGTTTAGTATTGGACAAAATGAATTTAAAAATTTTTACTTCTTTGCAGCTTTTTTGGCTTTCTTGGCTTCTCGCTTTTGTTTCAACGTTTTACTCGGCGCTTTTTTGGTTTCCTTTTTTACTGTTTTTGCCTTTGCCATTTTTACCTCCACTGTGTTTTGTTTTGCCCTCCAAAAACTTGACAAAAATAAATTACACATTTAAATAAATTCTGTCAAGTAAAAATTTTACAGGGATTCAAAAATCATGAAAAATTTTTCTGGTTCTTCCCGAGAATGGGTCTTATCACAATCACCAAAAGAACAAGAATCCCTCCCCCAATGGCCCAAGATCCCGGTTTTTCTTTTAAAAACAGAAGCACCCAAATGGGATTAAGCACAGGTTCGATCATGGGGATGAGAATGCCTTCGAGAGCACTCACCACACGAATGGCCTTTGCATAAAAAAGTGCTGGAATTCCTATTTGAAAAATGCCAAGAAGAAATAGTCCTATCCAACTTTCTCGATTGGGCATGGAGTGAAACATAAACGGGAGGCCAATACAGGCAGTCAAAAGATTTCCCAAGACAATGGATCCCAGTGGAGATTCGCTTTTCTGTTTTCGCATGAGCACAACAAATCCTGCAAATGCTATTCCACTCAAAATGGCAATACAATTCCCAAACATGGAGGAAAAGGAAAGTTGATCAAAAAAGAATAAAGCCATTCCTCCCAATGCAATGAAAATCATGATCCAGTCCGTTTTTGTAATGCGTTCGTTTAAAATGGAAGCACTCCACAGAGCCACATAAATGGGCGCTGTGTATTGGAGCAAAATGGCATTGGCTGCAGTGGTGAGCTTTGTGGCGGACACAAACAGGATCACAGTCAACGCATACGCAATGGCACCTCCGACTTGGATCTTAGAATAATTTAATTTCATTTTGGGAGAAGCAATGAGAAGCACGACCAGAGCAATGGCGCTTCGCATCCCTGCAATGGCAATGGGATGCCACTGGACCCATTTGATGAGCACGCCTCCAAAACTCCAAAACACAGCAGTCAACAAAAGAAGGCCAATGGCTTTTAGGTGTTCTTGTGGTGTAGGGGAGATCGTTTTATCCATTTGAATTCATTTTTCGGACAGGGGTTCGTTCGACCAGAGCATACGCATTGTGATTGTGAATGGATTCTAAGTTTTCCGATTCCACTCGGTACCAAAGAATCCTGGGATCTTTGTCCAATTGCAGAGAAACTTCTCGCACCACGTCTTCCACAAACCGGGGATTCTCGTATGCACGTTCTGTCACGGATTTTTCATCACTGCGCTTGAGAAGGGCATAAATGGGAGAAGAGGCAGACGCTTCTGCAATTTCGATTAATTCCTCTAACCACACAAATCCTTGATACCGAATTTGAATTCGGACCATAGAGCGTTGATTATGGGCTCCGTATTTTGCAATTTCTTTGGAACACGGACACAAAGTTGTGACAGGCACTTCCACTCCCAACACAAAATCTTCTTTTTCCCCTAAAGTACCTGAAAAAAAGCATCCGTATTCCATAAGGCTTTTGGTTTTGGACACTGGAGCAGATTTTTCAATAAAATAAGGGAAATGCACCTCGATATGTGCCTCTTCTGCATGGAGCTTGCGTTTTGTTTTCTGGAGGATTTCTCCGATTTTGTCAATGTGAAGGGTACGGTGGTATTCGTTCAGGATCTCAATAAAACGACTCATGTGAGTGCCCCTGAAGTGGTGGGGCAAGTTCACATACAAATTAATCGAACCAATGGTGTGCTGAATGCGATTGGTTCGATCCAAAACGGTAATGGGATATCGGAGATTTTTTACCCCCACCCGGTCAATGGGAATGTTTCTCAGATCGGGCTGACTTTGTACATCTCTCATTGGCCTTTTTCCTTTTTGTATTCTGGCCGGTATTCCACTCTCACAATGGTCTTTACATTGCCCCGGGGGTTGAAATCACCAATGACTTCCATCCATCGGGGGTGGATGCAATGGACCAGGTCGTCTAAAATTTTATTGACTGCCGCTTCGTGAAAATGGCTTTGGTCTCGAAATTGATTGATATACAATTTTAAGGATTTCAATTCAATAATTGACTGATCCGGGATGTATTTGACATGGATGGTAGCAAAATCCGGATATCCGGAGATTGGGCATAAACAGGTAAATTCTGGGAGTGTGATAGAGACTTCATAATCTCGATCTGGATAAGGATTGGGCACTGCAGTCAATTTGGCTTCAAGAATTGCTTTTGTGCCTTTTTTCATTTTTCCCATGAGGCAATTCCTCTTTATTTTGCATATTTTGTTGGATCTGGAACATGGGCTTCTGCAAATCCCTTTTTCCGAAGGAGACAACTGTCGCATTGGCCACAAGCCACTCCCTTGGGAAGGGGGTCGTAACAGCTGTGCGTCCATTGGAGCGGCACTCCAAGTGCGACTGCTTTTTGGATAATCTCTCCCTTGGTCCAATGAATCAATGGGGCATGAATGGTAAAACGCTTTCCTTCTATTCCTGCTTTTGTGGCGCAATTGGCCAGGTGTTCAAAAGCGGAAATGAACTCAGGCCGACAATCCGGATATCCAGAATAATCCACTGCATTGGCGCCAATAAAAATTGCTGTGGCGCCCACTACTTCAGCCCAGGCCAGGCCCAGGGCAAGAAGAATCGTATTTCTTGCAGGAACATAAGTAGAAGGAATATCCTTTCCCACTTCTCCGAGAGCATGGCGTTTGGGCACAGGAATTTGATCTGTAAGTGCAGAGCCTCCAATTTTTGAAAGATCCAATTTTAAAATGAGATGCCGAGACACGCCGAGTGCTTTGGCAATCCGTTTTGCAGCCCGGATTTCATACCGGTGCCTTTGATGATAGTCCACAGTCAATGCATAAATTTCAAATCCATTTTCTTTTGCAATGGCCAGTGTCGTGGAAGAATCAATACCACCGCTTAAAAGGACTACTCCCGGAACACCCATTTATTTCCCCCTTTCGATATGGGGCCAAAGAATTTTGTGAAGTTGAATCTGGAGTCGTACAGGAAGACGGTCCCTCAAGATCCATTCTGCAAGATCTGATGGAGAAAGTTTTCCATACACGGGCGAAAAAAGAATGTGCGCTTTTTTTCTCAATTGAAATTTTTCAATAATGCCTTTGGCCCACTGATAATCTTTCTCATCCATGAGGACAAATTTCACTTCATCTTTTTTTCTCAATCGAGAAATATTCTCCCAGTCCATGAAATGGTCTTGCCCACTTCCTGGACATTTGATGTCCATGATTCGAATGGCTTTTTCAGGCAATACCGAAATGTCTTTGGTGCCATTGGTTTCCACCAGGACTGTATAATTTTCACAAAGTAACGTTTTGACAAGTTCTGGAGTTTCCTCTTGCAATAAAGGTTCTCCCCCTGTCACTTCCACAAGGGGGGATCCAAAAGAATGGATTTTCTGAATGATTTCTTCGATAGAAAGAAGATCCCCATTTTCGTACACATAGGTCGTATCGCAATACGTACAACGGAGATTGCAACCCGAAAGCCGAATAAATCCACAAGGGTATCCTGCGTAGGAAGATTCTCCTTGAATGGAATAAAAAATTTCAGAAACCCAAAGCATTTCGTTCATTCGCTGTAAGAACATCCGTAATTTTCAGATTCCCACACAGTGACCTTTTTTAATTGAATTTCAGAAGGGAGCAGTTTTTTGATTTCTTGGTAAATAAAAGAAGCCAAATGCTCTGCGGTCGGGTTTTTTTTATCAAAAGGGGGGATTTCGTTGAGATATCCATGATCGAGTTTTTCCAAAGGGATTTGGATCAAGCGTTTGAGTTCTTTAAAATCCATACTGAGGCCAATGGAATTGAGTTTTTGTGTTTCCACTTCCACACGGACTTTCCACGTGTGCCCATGGAGACGTCCACAATGGCCAGGATAACCATGGATTTTGTGGGCAGAAGTAAAATGGCTTTCGACAAAAGTTCGGTATATGCCTGTCATTTACAGTCTAAAATAACACATTTTTGGGGAATGTCAAGCAAAGAGGGGAAAATACTTATAACCCATATTCCTCAATCCGACACTTGGCAGGATCAATCGAAGGGAGCATAAGTTCAATGAAACGGGATTCTTCCTCTGGCAATCCGGAGAGTTGCTCTTCCATGAGATTCAAATACGCTATTTCTCTTTCTTCGATGTGTAGCTGGTTTTGCTGAAGCGCTTCTCGAATGCGTTCAATAGTGAATAATGCGACATTCTTGCCTGCCAGATAAGGCGTAGGAGATTCCACAATGATCTTTGCGATGGGGATGGCCATCTCAGGACTCAAAACAAATGCTTGAGGATCAAGACCTGTATCGGATTGAACGAAAAGGCTTTTCAGCACAGAGTCAGTGCCTGTTTTAAGGGCTTGATTCATCAACCGGCAATCGTATACGAGTTGCTCAAAACAAATCGTGGGCGCCATGCCTCCCAATAGCTTGATATTTTCAATCGATTCATTGGACCACAGATCACACGCTGCACTGGCCACATTGCCAACTGAAGAAAGATGTGCACACGCTGCCGATTTCCCTTCCATGGACATGGGAAGTCCTGTAATGGCTTTGAGAAACACATTCTCGTATCCGCAGTCTTTGCCTGGGCCAATGGCACCTTGTTCGTATGCGACCAAACTGCGTACTGCGCTAATGGTTCTTACCACACTTGAAAATACTTTTGGGATATGACGTCGTTCTGCCAGAATCATGGCGGTATTGCCAAATCCACAAGCGGTGTCCCCGCCTGCAAATGTACCGGATTGAGAGGCAATTTCCACAATATGTTCCCACAAAAAGGTCATGTCACGAACACCCAAAACGGTCAATGCAAAAAGGACTTCTCGAATGTGACACATGAGAAGGGCTGCATCGTGTATTTCTTTTCCGCCTGTTGATTCAATAGAAAGCATTTCTGCACCCGCTTTTGCACATCCGGCAAAAGTTTCAAGCATTTTTTCCCAAAATTCTCCAGAGCGAAGAATGGGAGGACGCAAAAATTCCCGGAGATCATTGGGGGTAATCCGCAACGCGGTTTTTAATCCGTGCTGGGCGTAATACTTTTCAAGGATGTCGTTCATGGCCGAAGTGAGTTCAATGGCATAATGGGGATTTTTTGTCATTTCCATCAATGTCTCAAATTCGACCACAAAACCATCCACGTAGAGATCCAGGGCTCGTTTGCAGATGTCTTCCACAATGGCTTTGTACATTTCAAGAATATTGGGGAATGTCCTGTCGTTAATCTCCATGGGGGGAAGGGTAAAATTGATTTCAGGGTACACTTTTCCACCTCCAATCACCAATCCTCTTCGGGTGACTACAGGATGAGGTGCTTTTCCAAAAATCAAATCCTGCGCATTGGAAATGGCCAATTGTTGAAATCGTTTCACTGGACTCCCTTTTAATTGGTTTCAAATACACGTGTTAAAAATTGCACTGCACCCTGAGGATCAGGGGAATACCCGTCTGCACCAATCTGATCTGCAAAGGTTTGCGTTACAGGGGCTCCACCCACAATCACAGGGGTTTCGGGTGAAAATTGCTTAATGGCTTTAATGGCTTTTTCCATGTTTACCATGGTGGTGGTGAGCAATGCACTCAACCCCACTGCACATCCGGGGTGGGATTTCACTGCGTCCACAAATTTTTCCACTTGCACATCCACACCCAGGTCAACGACTTCCCAACCATTTCCTTCTACGACCATGGCGACAAGATTTTTGCCAATATCATGAAGGTCTCCAGAAACAGTTCCAATGACAAAAGTGCCTTTTCGTTTCACTGTGCCTGAGATAAAAAATGGTTTTAAATGCACCATGGCCGTGTTCATGGCTTTTGCTGCCATGAGAAGATCGGGTACAAACACTTTGTTTTGGCCGAATTTTTCACCAATTCTCTGCATTCCCAAAATGCATCCTTTGAGAATGGTATCTGGATCTACCCCTTGACTTAATGCTTTTTTGACCAATTCATCCACACCTTCTTGGCCGCGGAGATCGGGGGGATAAGGCGCATCTTTGTTCACTTTTCCACGTTCCACATAAAAGGCCAAGGTTTCAACAAAATCTGTCATATCTCCTCCTTCACGTTTCACGAATGACCAACTCGGGTTGAATGACGTACTGGCAAAATCGAATGTCTTCTCCTTGCTGATAGGCTTGAATCATTTGTGCAATGCGTTTCGCCATTTCTTCTCCATGGGGATCGATGGAGGTGATCCGTGGTGTAAAATATCGAGCCAAATCAGTATTGCCGTAACTAATCACAGACACTTCTTCTGGAATTCGAATGCCCCATTCTTTCAACCGGCCTATCACCCGAACTGCATCGGTATCATCACAACAGAAAATGCCTTGGATATTTTTTGAGTCGATCAGTTCCTTGTGTAAATCAGATGCCCTTTCTAATACAATCGCAGGGGGCCTCCCTGCTTCTTCGACACATTCCAAAAAAGTTTCCTCCATCAGCTCTTGGACCATATTTCTCCCTATCCAAATACTGTTTTTCAGAAAGACCAAACACCCTTGCGTTCTTCCTAATAAATATTTTGCTGCTCTCCGAACGCCCAGATCATAACTCTGGATGGCGTATGTAAAATAGGATCCTGCCATGGTATGGTCGAGAAGAGACACCAAAGTGCCTCCTGAAACAAGATTTCTGTAAAATTCGGCTGTTTTGGTTTCGTCAAATGTAGGAACCACGATCACTGCCTCGTATTGTTCCCGGATGAGCATTCCCACCAATCGAATTTCTTCTTCCCACTGGTTATGGTCCACAAAGAGTTCCAATTTTCTTTCCATCCGGTGGGCTTCCCTTTCCAGATCTTGAACCAGTTCCTCGATGTATGCAGAGACAAAAGGAACAACCACGCCCCAAACAGGTTTTCGGGGCCCGAGGGTCAATACAAAAGAACCTTTGCCTGGTTTTTGGTAAATAAGGCCTTCTTTCACCAAAAGGGAAAGAACCAATTTTGCAGTTTCCCGGGACACCTGGTGTTTTTTTTGAATTTCATTTATAGAATCAATTCGACTCCCAGGCGGATATTTCTGGGTTAAAATGGCGTGACGATACGCCTCAAAAAGTTGTTTGTAAATTGGGACAAAACCCGATTCGCGTTTGTTCATCACGCTTCTTCCTTTCTTGAATGAATATAAAACGCATTTTTTAAAAACGCAAGAAAAAAGTCACATCCCATCACATCACTACATAACTTTTTGCATTTTACTGTAGAATTTATTAAATTTTTGTTTAAATACAAGAGAATCATTTTATGAAACTTTTGCGATTCATTCCTCTGCTATTGTGTTTGATGATTTTCCGCAGTGATGTCATTGTGGCTCAGCCTTTGTCTCTTTCGGAATACGAAATCAAGGCCGCTTTTCTTTACAATTTTGCAAAATTTACAGAATGGCCTCCTGAAACGTTTTCGGGAGAAAACGACTCTCTCGTCATAGGTGTATTGGGCAGGGATCCGTTTGGAGATGTTTTGGAAAAAGTGATCGGTGGGAAAACCATTGGCGGAAGGCCAATCGCGATTCACCGTTTTCGGTATTCCGGGTTTTTTGAACGATGCCACATTCTTTTTGTTTCTGAGTCTGAAATTTCTCGGTTAAGGGATATTTTTCAAAGGCTCCAAAAGGCCAGTGTATTAACGGTAAGCGACATTCCAGAATTTGCTCAAAAAGGAGGAATGATTTACCTGTATCCCAAGGAGAACAAGATTCGATTTGCCATCAATATTTCCCAGGTGGAAAAGGCAAGGCTTAAATTAAGTGCTAAATTATTAAATTTATCACAAATTGTCAAAGAAGAGAGGAATTGAATCCATGTGGCTGTTTGAGAAAAAGAACCCAAGTGGCGTCGTTCTTCTTTTTGTTTTCTTTTATGTGAAAATGGCCATGGGGGGTTTGCAAAAATCACCAATTGATCTTACCCAATTGAGTCTCGAAGAACTCATGGAGATCGAAGTGACTTTGGTTTCAAGAAAACCCGAGCCTCTCTCTCAGGCGCCTGCAGCAGTGTCGGTTCTCACTTCGGAAGATCTTTCTCGATTGGGAGTGACCCACATTCCTGAGGCACTCCGATGGATTCCGGGCATGGAAGTGGCCCGGATCGATGCCAATAAATGGGCCGTCACTGCAAGGGGGTCGAACAGTTTGTATGCGAATAAACTCCTTGTGCTTCAAGATGGAAGACGCTTGTATTCTCCTGTTTTTTCTGGTGTGTTTTGGGAATCTCAGGATTTCTTATTAGAAGACATCGATCGGATTGAAGTGATTCGAGGGCCTGGGGCCACGATGTGGGGCTCCAATGCCGTGAATGGAATTATCAATATCATTACAAAAGATGCATCCATGACCCAAGGTGGGTGGACTCAACTTGCCCTGGGCACAGAGGAGAAAATGCTTTTTTCTCTTCGTTATGGCGGAAAGTTCAAGAATGTGGCTTACCGTGTGTACGGAAAATATCAAAATCAAGATGGATTTGTGGATTCTTCTGGAAAACCCACCCAAGATGCCTGGGCCATGTCCAGCTTTGGATTTCGATTTGATAGTAATCCCTCTCCTCGAGATGCAGTCTGTGTGATGGCCGATCTCCATCAAGCTCATGTAGGCCAAGAGGGCCGTGCATTGCTCATGGAGGGGATCCCACTGGATATTCCAGATTATCGGGCAATTCATACCAGTGCCCACTTGACCACGCGGTGGAAACGGAATTTTTCGCAAGCTTCCCAAATGGTGTTGCAGGTTTCAGTAGACCAAGTGATGCGAAAAGATCCTCATATCACCGAAGGCTTCTATCGGACATTCGATCTCGATTTTCAGCACCAGTTTCGTATTTCGACCCATCATGGAGGGATCTGGGGGATTGGTTCCCGAGTCACTTGGGATCAAATGGAAAAAAATCGCATGGTGACCATGATCCCTGAGAAACGAACCATGGCGGTTTCCAGTGCATTTATTCAAGACGAAATTACTGTGTTAAGCAATCGAATCCGTTGCCAATTGGGTTCCAAATTTGAGCACAATCCATTTACGGGTTATGAAATCCAACCCAGCGTCCGGTGGGTGTGGATGCCAAACCATGGGGTGAAGTTGTGGACTTCGGTATCGAAGGCAGTTCGCACCCCTTCGAGAGCAGATCATGATTTTTTTGTAAAATATTCATTTGGAGTGTTTGAAATTCAATGGCAAGGGAATCCCCATATTCGTTCAGAAAAGCTTTTGGCCTGGGAATTGGGGACCACGCTTCGACCATGGAGTCCAATGGTCGTGAATCTGAATCTTTTCTATAACCATTATTCAGACTTGCATTTGGGGAATGTTGGAAATGCGACTTTTGTCGCATCTCCACCTCAAGTCATCATTCCTTTTTATGTTGGAAATTATCAATGGGGAATTACCAAGGGCGGAGATGTTTCTATAGATCTTTGGCTTTCACAAAAAATCCGATTCCAAGGAGGGTATGGCTTTCTTCAATTTGATTCGCATCCGTATGCTTCTATTCTTTCCCGGTACGAGGAAATTCGGGCCCAATTTGGTGTAGACCCCAAGGTGATGCACGAATGGCTTCTCAGCGGACCCGGGAAAAGTCCAGAGCATCAGGGTTTTATTCGTATTTCGTCAAACCCGGTTTCCCGAGTGGCGCTTGATTTTTCTGCCCGGTGGGTGGATGTCCTCTCCGGGATTCACATTCCAGCCTATTGGACCGGGGATTTTCGGATTGGTTGGCATCCCAATTCCACGCTGGAATGGTTTTTGGTGGTCCAAAATGTTTTTCGTGCGCACCACCTTGAGTTTATGGAAACGGCCAGTCCGTTTCAATCGACAGAGATTCAGAGAGGCGTGTACAGCGGACTCAATTTGAGATTCTAATTTTAAGGAGCACATTGTATGGGATTTCATCGATTGCCATGGGTGTTTTGGATATGCTTTTTTGGCGTTTCATGGAGTCAAATGCAAACAAAAGACCTGACCGAGCTCAGCCTGGAAGAATTAATGAATATCGAAGTGACTTTAAGTTCGAGAAAGGCTGAAAAAATTGCAGAAAGTGCCAGTGCGGTATTTGTATTGACAAACCAAGATCTCAAACGGTCTGGGGTCACTTCAATTCCTGAAGCCATGAGACTGTTGCCCGGATTTCATGTGGCTCGGCTCGACGCAAATAAATGGGCCATTTCTGCCAGAGGCTTTTCCAATATTTTTGCCAATAAACTCCAAGTGTTAATCGATGGCCGAAGTGTGTACGCTCCCATATTTTCTGGCGTTTTTTGGGAATCTCAAGATATGATCTTGGATGATATTGACCGCATTGAAGTCATTCGGGGGCCTGGCGCTTCTCTCTGGGGGGCCAATGCAGTCAATGGAATTATCAATGTGGTGACAAAGTCGAGCCAAGAAACGCAAGGGTTGTCCATTGGATTGGGAAAAGGGACAGAAGAAAAAACACAATTGTGGACGCGGTATGGAAATCATTTTGGCGAGAAAATATATTATCGTGTATTTTTTAAATATTTTGATCGAGATGCTTCCTTTTCTCCTACTAGAGAAAAAGCAAAAGACGGATGGTGGATGTGGCGAGGAGGATTTCGAATGGACGTAAAACCCTCTTTGGTTTCTCAATGGACATTTCAAGGGGATCTTTTTCAAGGTCGTGTGGGGCAAACCTTGGTCCTTCCGTTTGACCCATTTTATTTAGACTATACACTTCCCGTGAGAGGGGGCCATTTTTTGGCATGCTACCAAAAAAAGTTTTCTGGTCGCTCTGAGATAAAAATTCAGGCTTCTTTGGATCGATACGAAAGAGAGGACAGTATTTTGGTGGGTGGTTATTATCAAAATACGGATTTCGATTTTCAACATCGCATTCAATTTCATCCGAGATACGAAATGACCTGGGGGCTGGGGTACCGCATCACCCATGATCGCGTGCGCAATACCAGTGTGGTGCACTTTGTTCCCCCTTCGCGCACGTACGATGTCAAAAGTGCATTTATCCATAATGAATTCATACTGTGGCCTCATCATCTTCGGCTCATTTTGGGTTCTAAATTTGAATCCAATGATTTTACTGGCTTTGAGTATCAACCCAATGTCAGAATGCATTTGAAATTTTGGAAACAGCATGTGCTGTGGGCCAGTGTCTCTCGAGCCGTCCGGACTCCCTCTCGGGCGGATCATGATCTTCGAACCTTTGGAATTATTGGCAATCGGGAATTTCAATCTGAGATTTTATGGGCGCATGAATTGGGATATCGTTATCCCTTCAGTTCAACCTTGTTCTTGGATTTTTCTGGATATATGAATCAGTATGACAAAATTCAGAGTTTTGAGCCTGATACTGTGCGGAACTATCGAAATGCCAAAGCCCGTGGTCTTGAGGCAACAGCAATTTGGCATCCCAAAACCCATTGGACAGTCCGGTTTGGATATACTTTTTGTCAAATTCATGCAAGTACCGATGCTTCCAGTATCGACATGAGGGCAAAAGACGTGGAAAAAGAAACACCGAGACATCAATATTATGTGTGGAACACGCTGGATATTTTCGGAAAATTTGAATGCGATGTATTTTTCCGATGGTTGGATGCATTGTCTAGCCCAAGTATTCAAGCGCCTGCCTATTCTGCGCTGGATATCCGATGGGCATGGCATGTATCCCAAACGCTCGAACTCTCCATTGTTGGACAAAATCTCAATGCTCCGCATCACCAGGAATTTTCTCTGGTGGGGCAACGTATGACTGGAGCACACTCTCAGGAATCGAGAGGATGGTGGTTTCCCTTCCAAGCCACCGAATGTGAGAGAGGGATTTATTTTCTTTTGAGATGGAGTTGGTAAATATGAACAGGATAGCGGAACCCAGTGCAAAAAGAGAATGGAAAGGGACTTTGGTGTATTTCATTCGATCTGGCCTGAAATTCATGAAAAGCACATTTTCCCTCTGGCTTTTTGTCTGGCAATTAATGGCCCAGACGCCTGAAAAAGAATTTCAATATCCTCACCCCATTGTCATTACTGCCTCCAGAGTGAAATCGGGTCTTGTCGGGAGTACCCGAGAATATACCGTAATGGATTCGAGTGAGATTGATAAACTTCCTGTTCAGTCCATCCCTGGAGTCCTTCGATGGGTTGGAGGTGTGGATCTCCGGGCAAGGGGGATGCCGGGTGTTCAGAGTGATTTTGGCCTCCGGGGAAGTTCATTCGAGCAAGTGCTTGTTTTGGTCGATGGCATTCGGATGAATGATCCCCAGACAGGGCATCACAATAGCGATTTGCCTCTTACATTGCAGGATATTGAGCGAATCGAAGTTCTTTACGGCCCTGCTTCTTCTTTGTACGGAACAAACGGCTTTGGAGGCGTGATCCATATTGTCCCTCGGCCGATTGATCAAACCAAAGGTTCAATCGAAATCCAAGGAGGAAGTTTTGGAACCACTTCTCTCCGGGGTTCTTTTCAATTCAAAGAAGGGATTTATGGGGGTCGATTGAGTGTGGAAAGGAGTGAGTCCAAAGGATACAGGGAAGATACGGATTACGCGATCACTGCGGTGCATCACCGGTCCGAGTTCCTTTGGAAGAAAAAAGCTTTGGTATGGCAAACCGGGTGGATTGACAAGGCATTTGGCGCGAATGGATTTTATGCCAATTATCCTTCCTGGGAACACACCAAGGCTTTTCTCAACGCGGTTCGATTGGGTTGGCAAATTCGACCGACTCTTTCTTTTGAAGCCAAACTTTTTACCAAATGGCACGAAGATTTTTACATTTTGGATTATCGAAAACCCGAATGGTACCAAAATACCCATCGTACAGCCACTTCTGGGTTTGAATTTTATTTAAATAAACGGTTTTCATTTGGCACAGAAATCGTTCTCGGAATGGCTTCGGAGCAGATGAGATTGCAGAGTTCTTTACTCGGAAGGCATTTTCAATCTCGCAATGCAATTTTTGTGGAAGGATTTCAGCCCATCGGCACGAAAAATGGAATCCACACCGGAGTTCGTATCGAGGCTCAATCTTCCTGGGGCACTGTGGTGAGTCCTTCTTTTTATTGGACTTACCAACTTTCCCAACCTTTGCAATGGCGAATGGGTTTTGGAAAAGCATTTCGTGCACCCAGTTTTACTGAGCTTTACTATCGTTCCCCGGCCAATCAGGGAAACCCCTCTCTTAAACCAGAGAAGGGAAGTTGCATAGAAACGGGTCTGCAATATACGCCTGGAGGCTCCAGAGCATTTTCAACCGAATGCACCTTTTTTTATCGGGATGAGAAAGACCGGATCGACTGGATTGCATGGGAAAAAGGAGCGCCGTGGCAAGCGACCAACATCGGTAAGGCCAAAGTATACGGAATGACAGCGAGGGCAGAAAGTCAATTTTTGTCCACATGGGCTTTTCATTTTTCATACACTTGGTTGTTCCACAAAGAACCCGAAAGGCCCTATTTTTCAAAATATGGGATTCATACGCTCAAACATCATTTGGTTTTAACGCTCTATAAAAATTGGCCATGGAATATTGAACAAGGAATATTTTTCTCCCTCCGAAAAAGAAGCTTTTTTAAAACCATTCCCCTTCTTGACTTGCGTTTTTCCAAACGATTTCGATGGGTTCAATTGGGTTTGGATTTTTCCAATGTGCTTGACCAATCCTATGAAGACATTCCGGGTGTGCCCATGCCTGGGCGCTCTATTTTCTTTCATAGCATGATGTATTTCCACCAATTGTTTTAGTTTGGCATAGAATTTGATCTTTTTTTTAAAAAAACAATGAATGGTCACAAAATGAAATCTTTTTTGAACCGCATGAAGCGGGTGGACATGTGGCTTTGTATTCGAATTGCGGGATGGCATGGGAGAAAATGGGTGGATCGAATCATGCGGAATGCCTCCAGATTGGGCAATGGATATTTGTACCCAGCAATTGGAACGAGTGTTTCTGTTCTGGATTCTTCTATCGCAGGCCGATTTATTCCTGCCAGTGTGGTTTCTTTTTTCATCGAATTGGTTGCCTATGCTGTCATCAAATTTCGCATTCGGCGGTTTCGACCCTCTTTTGTTTTACCTCAAATAAAAAACAAACTTCCCCATCCTGATCCATTTAGTTTTCCCTCTGGCCACACTGCCGGGGCTTTTGTTATGGCCACGCTCATGGCCCACTTTTATCCTACGGTGAGCATTCCCTCTTATTTTACTGCCTCGATCATTGGATTTTCTCGAATCTACAATGGAGTCCATTATCCCAGTGATGTGATGGCAGGATCGCTTCTCGGGGTTTTGAGTGCCAAACTCGGCCTCTATGTGATTGCATAATCGGGTCTTTTCATCTACTTTGCTTTGGGAAATAAAAGGCTTGGGAGAATGGAGTAACACCGGCTCAACAATGCATTTCTTATAGCATTTGAAACAAAAATTTCTTGCAATAGGTATAAGAAATTCCTAAATTGAGCAAAATGGAAAGGCTTCAGAAAAATGTAAATGAAGCAGTGGATTTTTTAAATGCGAAATGGCCAGGGCTCCATGCTTCAGTGGCAGTGATATTGGGATCCTGGTTGGGTCAGGCGGTAGAGACATTCCACACTGTAAAGGCATTGCATGTTCTTGAAATTCCCCATTGGCCGAAATCGACTGTTCAAGGCCATGAAGGCCGGTTGGTTTTTGCTCAAGTCAATCACCTGAAAATTCTTTTTCTCCAGGGAAGGGTGCATTATTACGAAGGGTATTCGATTCAAGAGGTGGTTTTCCCTGTTCGGGTTTTTGCCCAGTTGGGAGTAAAAATGCTTATTCTCACCAATGCGGCAGGAGGAATTCGAAAAGACCTTAAGCCAGGAGATTTGATGTGCATTACGGATCATTTGAATCTCATGGGCACAAATCCCTTAATCGGTCCGCATCATCCTTCCTGGGGCGAACGATTCCCTGATCTTTCCAATGCGTATTCTTCAGGTTTAATTGATTTGGCTGAAAAAGAAGCCAAGGCGCTGGGATTTCGACTGAAAAAAGGAATTCTTGCAGCAGTCTGTGGGCCGAGTTACGAAACCAAAGCAGAGGTCCAGATGCTCAAGCGTTTGGGTGCAGATGCAGTGTGTATGTCCACTGTCCCTGAAGTCATAGTGGCCAATCAAATGGGGATGGAAGTGTTGGGCATTTCTTGCATTGCCAACCGGGCTACAGGATTGGGAACCGGGCCATTGTCTCATGAAGAGGTCCGGGAAAAGGTCCACTTGGCCATGCACCGGTTTGGACAGCTTCTCCATGCCGTTTTCTCCAAAATTTCGATGCGATTGGAATCGGATATTTCTCCATGCGGTTGTGGGACATAAAAGCAAAGGGGTACTCTTGGTTTCGGCATCTTCCGGTGATTCGGAAAATCCTTGAAAAGGAAAAAAGAGGGTTGCAATTCCTTTTAGAGCATTTTACCCGTTTCCCTTCTTTCCTTCTTGACATTGGCACAGGTGCAGGAGATACCTTGGATGTGTTTCCAGACTCTCTTTCGATCATTGGGCTTGATTCTTCGCTGCAAATGATTTTGCAAGCAAGAAAAAAGAGGCCGATTGATGCAGTGGTTGGCAACACCCTTTGGCTTCCTTTTAAGTCCAAGTGCATGGAATGGGTTTCTGCCATTGGTCTCACAGAGTACCTTCGTGATCCTTTTTCCTTTTTGGATGAAATTTGTCGAATTCTTTTGCCCGGTGGCTATTTTTTGGTGAGCATTTCTCCTCCGCATTTTTGGAACCGATTGAGAAATGTGTTAGGCCATTCTCTCTTTCTTTTGAATCCATGTGAATGGGAAAGAGAAGTGGCTCTTCGGGGCATGGTGCTTTTGAGAAAAACAAAAAGTGGACTTCAGTGGCAGTATCTTTACCAAAAGAGAATCACAAATAAGTAGGAGAGCCGATGCGTAGAATGGGATTTCAAAAGGGGTTGTTCTGGGGCATCGTCATCTTGGGGCAAACAGCATTTGGACAACCGGCAGAACATCTGGTGATTAGCGAGATTCGCTATTACCAACACAGTGGGGTGAACGAAGAATTTGTCGAATTGTACAATCCCACGTCAAAGCCTGTTTCTTTGTACAACTGGAAATTGATGTACAAGTCTAAAACAGGAACCTCGTGGAAAACGAAAGTGGTTTTTTCTTCTAAGCACATCATTCGGCCTCACGGATTTTTTCTCTGGGGAGGAGATGCGGTAAGAACTCGGCCAGATACTGTAGAAACCGAAGCGTCCAAAATTGGATTGGGGAATAGTGGAGGTCACATTGCTTTGGTTGATCCCAATGGAAATACAGTAGACAAAGTGGCCTGGGCAGGAGGAGATTCCCCAGAAGGCAGTGGGGATGCGGGAAAGAACATCGTAGAAGGGGGTTCTCTTGAACGAAAAGCACATGTGAATAGTACCCCTTCTTCCATGAGCCCTGGCGGTGAGGATTTTTTTTCTGGAAATGGATATGATACGGATCAAAACTGGAACGATTTTGTGGTGCACAACCGATTTGCGGAAACCAATCCCCAGAACAGCCAATCTCCTCCCGAACCTGAATGGATTGAACCTTTCGGAAAAGGGACAAGCCTGATTTATCCGGCCAAAGTAAAAGCGCTGGATACTCTCCTTTGTCGCCTGGTCATTTATCCAGAAGATTCAGAACCGATTTACGGCATTCGGCTTTTGCTCCCGGCCTATTGGGAATGGAGTTTTCGCCAAGAAGACTTAGAACTTCAGGGTTCTTCTTTTCCATCAGCCAATGTCCAATTTTCTCAAGATACACTTTCTTTTCTCGATTTTACGCTCTCTTCTTCTGATTCAGCCGTGATTTTGCTTCACCATGTCATTGCGCCTCCTGTGGCAGGAAAAGATACGTTTTCGATCTGGGTGGCCAATGCTCCGGGCAATTTTCTTCCCATTTCTTCTCCTGTGGTCGAGATAGAACCCAATGTGATCCCAATTTCTCTACTGCATCGAAATGATCTTCAAGGCATTCCTCTTTCTCCACTTGGCATTGGGGCTTGGGTGATGATTTCTGGAATTGTCACCGTGGGCTATGGGACTTTTTCCTCTCAGATCTATGTTCAGGATCAAACGGGTGGGATTTGTCTCTATTCCTTAGAGACTCCGACTCCTCTTGCCCTGGGAGATAGTATTACGGTACAAGGGACCATTGGGCAATTCCGAGGGATGACCGAGCTCCATCCGGATTGGACAACCCTGGTGATCCATAAAAAAAATTGTCCAGGGCCTCGGCCCAAAATCATGACGTGTAATGAGGTCAATTCTGCTTTTTATCCAGATGGTCGAGAACCGGACGAAGGCCGATTGATCCGTATTCTCTATGTCACGTATGATTCAGAAACCGGCACCATTGGAGATGAGACTGGTCATGCGAAATTGTTTGTTGACGCTCAAACGGGGGTGATTGTCCCTTCGGGAGTATTCCATGTCACAGGGATTCTCAAACAATACAAATGGGGTCTCGATCGACCTCCCTACACTGGAGATTATGAAATTGTGCCTCGGTTCCAAAGTGATATTCTTCCACTCGAAGGCCCTCTGTTTGTTTCAAATCCAGTTTCTACTGAACTTTTGCACGATCGGGTCACCATTGAATGGAAAACCGATACCTCTTGCATTGGCGTGGTCCGATTTGGAAAAAAGGATGCACTTTCAGACAGTGTGGTAGAATCCGTTCCGGTGATGTCTCATCGGGTGCAACTTCAGGGATTGTCTTGTGGCACGGTGTATCGGTATGTGGTGGAGATTCGGAACCAAGCAGGGAAACGTGTTTCCAATGAACAATTGTTTATTACTGCTTCCCATCCTTCTTCCACAGGAGAAATGCGGGCTTATTTTATTGGTTCTACAGAATCCATTCCTGGAATCAATGTCCCAGCTTTGGGCAATGCGGATATCATTGACCAGCTGGTGGAACGGATTCAATCTGCACGGTATTCGATTGACATGTGTTTTATGAAACTCGACGAATGGAATGTCCGGGATGCCTTGATTGAGGCAAAACAGAGAGGGGTCAAAATTCGTTTCATTTGCGACGATGAATATTTCGATCGAAAGGAAATCCAAAGCCTTATTTCTGCTGGGATTCCAGTGATTAGCGATGCATTTGGATCAAATGAAGGCACGGGCCGAATGCACAATAAATTTGCCATATTTGATCATCGGGATACCACCTCTTTTTCTGACGATTGGGTCTGGACCGGTTCGTTTAATCTCACCTATTGGGGCAATACGCCTCCTGCACTTGAAAATGTCGTTTGCGTTCAGGATCAGGCCTTGGCTCAAGTGTATACCATCGAATTCGAAGAGATGTGGGGTTCTTCAGAGGATGCGCCCAATGGAGAGTTTTCTCGGTTCGGTTTTCGAAAGCAAAACAATATTCCCCATTTGCTTACCATAGGGGGCCGAAAGGTCGAAGTGTTTATGAGCCCTTCGGATAGCCCGAGACAGGCCATTCGTCGCGCATTTGAATCTGCGGACCAAAGTATCTATTTCTGTATGTATTCTTTTACTGCGCACTCCTTGGCAGAATGGCTTTATGCCCGGAAAAATGCGATTTCTGATCTGGCCATTCGAGGGGTTTTGGATGCCCAACAAACCGAGGAAGACGGATCAAAAAGCGAATGGCCGTTTCTTGCCCAATTTGCAGATGTGTGGTTGGATGGAGAGCCAAATCTTCTCCACCACAAATACGCTTTGATCGATGCAGAAAATCCTGAAAGCGATCCCATGGTCCTTACAGGGTCTTACAATTGGTCCAACAGTGCGGAATATGAAAACGATGAAAATCTCTTGCTCATTCATGATCCTCTATTGGCAGGCCAATTTCTCCAGGAATTTGTGGCGCGGTATCATGCCGCAGGAGGCCAAGCGCATTGGACTTGGGTCAAAGCAGAAAAAGAAAAATGGGATTCCTCTTTCTTGGCTGTGTATCCCAATCCCTTTAACAGTAGCACGTCCATTGTATATTCCATTCCAGAAAAGAGAAGTCCAACAGAATGCATTATTTTTGATCTCTTAGGAAGAGAAGTTTATCGATTCGAATCTTCTCAAAAAGAGGGGATCATTTTCTGGGACGGGAGAGATCAAGCCCATCGATTCCTTCCCAGTGGGGTATACATTTTAAAAATTTTGGGAGGAGAAAAGCGATTAAGCCAAAAAATCGTCATATTGCGCTGAAAATGTCCATTCTCCTTTTTGTCGCAAGTGTTTCGCTCTCCTTATTTTCGCAAAGCGAAATCTTAGATCGGGTCCTTCAATATCGCCCTGGAGATTGGATCAGTTATCCTGTCTTACGGTATGGCCTGTGCATGGAGATGGACCTCCACTACGTGTACGTAGGCACGACGAATGGCATTGCCCGATTTGACTTTCGGCAAAAAACGTGGGATACACCAATTACTCGAAGCAATGGACTCTCAGGAGATTCTGTTTTTCTTTTGGCCTATGATGGCAATTCTGGATTCCTCTGGGTCGTAACAGAAAATGGCCTGGATTATCAATTGCCCAGTTCTCAGCAATGGCGTCATCTTTCCTATGAAAATTTACGTGTCAAGTCCATTGCGGGAATTGGCCTGGGGAAGGAATGGCTGTGGATGGACACCCCGCAAGGCTTGTTTTGCACCCGGCATGGAGAAGAGACTTTTGTTCTTTCAAATCCAACAGAAATGGAAAAGGACAGTGTTGTGTGGCGTACTCGAAAAAATTCTCCAGATCCAGTATTCCCCCAGTTTTTCATGGAAGAAGGGTATTTGTTTTTTCCACAAGGATATATTCAAGACACCCATCTTCGCCAATTTCGTGTGACCGCTTGGTTGGAAGACCATTTTCGGAATCTCTTTCTTACCACGCAGGGATTGGGGACCGGTCTCGCTGATTTGAATACATTTTGGCTTCGGCTTTTTCCTTACGGCCCTTTTGTTTCTGATCTTTGGGCAATCGAAAAAGATGCTTCTAAAATTTGGATCGGTGGATTTTCTTTCAAAGATGGAACCAATGCCATTACCGAATGGGATTGGGACACAGGAAAATGGAAATATTTTGAATTTCCTTATGTTTTTGGATTAAAAAATTGTGATGTGACTTGCATTCTGGCCGATACAGGAGCGGTTTGGTTTGGGACCATGGGGGGGTTGGTTCGATACGATAAGCGGAACCAAACATGGGAAACAGTCACCGTTCATTCCAATCTTTGGAATGACCAAATTTTATCATTGGAATTGGAAGATACGCTTCTTTGGGTAGGCACTGCTTCTGGATTGAACGCAGTGTTGCTTCCCCATCGCATTGTGGAAAAAATTCACAGCGAGATTTTAGATTTCAGGAAAATTTCCGATATGGTCTATGACGGCCATACCTTATGGCTTGCCACGGATCGAGGAGTGGTGCGGAGAATAGAGAAAGGTTGGGTATACGAATCCGGATATTCAGGGATGCTCTCCAATTCTGCTTCTGCCATTTCAGCGTGGAAAAACGAGGTGTGGATTGCCACAGACGAGGGAGTGGAGATGTATTCTTACACGACAGACCAGTGGATCGGTTTTCCAAAAAATCAATATCCCACACACGGTCCCATTTACGCCATTGCTGTAGACTCGGATGTGGTATGGTTTGGGACAGAGTATGGTGTGTTAAAATACATTAAATCCGAAAACCGATGGAGGCGATTCACCACCGAGGATGGGCTTCTCCACAATTCAGTGAGAGATATTTTGCTCGATGGCGATTTTGTTTGGTTCGCCACGGCCAAAGGCTTGACTCGATTTTATTGGAATGCACCGTATCGGACAGATTAACCCCATGGGAAAAATTCGCATCATTTTGGGACTGATTCGTTTCCCTTTTCTTCTTTTGACTCCTTGCTGTATGTCCGTGGGGGTGGCTACTGGATTTCGAGAAGCCCAAACGGTGGACTGGGGGTACCTCTTTTTGGCATTTCTCGGCGGTTTAAGTGCACATCTCAGCGTAAATGCCTTGAATGAATATTTGGATTATCGAAGCGGATTGGATACCAAAACCCAAAAAACCCTGTTCAGTGGAGGAAGCGGGGGGCTTACTCAATGTCCCCAAATGGCTCCAGTGGCTTTGGGATTGGCATTGGGAGGGTTGGTGGTCACGATAGCCATTGGAATTTTTTTCCTTTTTACAAGGGGAATCTGGCTTCTCCCCATTGGTGCATTAGGCATTTTGACCATCATTGCCTATACCCCTTGGATTACCCGGCATTTTTGGATCTGTCTTTTTGCCCCTGGCATTGGATTTGGCACGTGCATGGTTTTGGGCACCCATTTTGTGATTACGGGTTCTTATTCATGGACTGCGCTTGCTGCTTCTTTTGTCCCCTTTTTTTTGGTCAATGATCTTTTGCTTTTAAATCAGTTTCCAGATGTAGAACCCGATCGAGAAGTGGGGAGGAGGCATTTTGTCATTGTGTTTGGTAGAAAAAAAAGTGCAAAAGTATATGGGCTATTTCTTTTATTGGTGTATACTTGGATTTTTGGGGGAATTCTCGCAGGTCTTTTCCCAAAAGGCACAAGCCTGGCTTTTTTCACCTTTATCCCCGCACTTTTGGCCATTCGGGGGGTTTTGAAAAATGCAGAGGATGTTGCTCGTTTAATTCCTTTCATGAAGATTAACGTGGCATTGAATCTTTTTACTCCTCTTCTTTTTGCGATTGGGTTTTGGGTTTAAAGGAAATAGTGATATAGTTTATTCGCCCTATCCTAGGGACTGGAATTGCTATTGTCATGCTTGACGTGTATACATTTTGGAATAGGGAAAACTGGAGGTACGCTTTCCGGTGAGTGTATACTCTTCAAGAGATTTATTCGGGGAACCAGGTTTTCAAAATCTTGCATAGTTGGTTGAAACTCGGATCACAGCATTTTGATAGACTCACTTTTTTCGCTAATTGCTTATAAATTGCAGAAGAACGAGGTATATTTTTCTCTCGGAGTATATTTTCCATTACTTGCTTTGGCTTGCAGGGTTTCCCTGTAGAAGTACGCTCCTCTTTTGATAAAATGTTGTGGTAAGCCTCTTTATCTCCTTCAGCAATAAGATCCACTACATGAGGAGAATTAGAGAATACCCATACTTCTAGCTCGGGATCTATGACAATGACCTCTGCGCGGGCATCCCAACCCGAACTTTTTAAATTTTTTTGAACTTTCTCTTCTAAGTCTTTTACTGATAAATTCTCTTTTCCACACCCTTCTCGATCAAATATGATCAACGCATAGGAATACTCTTTACAGAAAGGTTTTAAAAAATTGTGAGCATTGCGAAGACATCCAGGGTCCCGTTGAGGATGCACAAAAATATCCCACTTCAAATTTGAACGAATTCCTAAAGCTTTTGGTCTTAAGAGTAGGCCTTGTATGGCGGACTCTGTGTTTTTATCTGCCACTAAAATTATGAGATCTTTCATCCTAAAATTCCACTAGCCAGTAGATCACCCAGACTCACTTCTTTTCGCCATTCACGTAGCCGAGGATGCTCATTGCCTCGGACAATGTCAGTGGCTCCAGTGTCTGTACGGGCAAAACAAAGAAGTTCTTCCGGCTTGGCTAAATTGAGGAAAAGCGCGGAATGAGTGGCACAAAGAACCTGTCCTTCATATACTGAAGAAAGAGATTGAAAAATAGCTTCCAAGGCGCGTGGATGAATCCCATTTTCTGGCTCTTCAATAATATAAGTTTTTTGCTTTTCAGGAAGATATGGCAAAAGTGTCAGCGCAAAAAGTCGTAAGGTTCCATCGGAAAGAAGCCATAACGGTAGAGAAAGTCCTTGATGGGTTTCCACGACCAAATATCGATACCTGTCATCTGGAAGTTCTTTTACTTTTACTGATTTAATTTCTGGAAGCACAGTCTGTAGATGGGTTATCCATTTATTCAACTGATCTTGGGAAAGATGTTGAACCACTGCGGGCAGGTTAGAGCCATCTGGCTGAAATTGCAAAGGGGCATTGGGGTGACAGGGTTTACGCATGGCATGACTATTAAGCATTAAGAATTGGATCCCTTCAGTAAATATTTGTCGACACCATCGGCTTGTCGGAAATCGTTCCTCTTCAGGAATCAAAGCAAGGGCAGGTCGATCCTGCTCTATACTAAGTGGGAAATTCCAATCTGTGGTTTCAGATCGCATATGGATTCGTCCGTCAGAGGAACGCGACATGATTTTGCGGTATCCAGGGGGGGTACGTTTGCGTGGTTCCCGAATAATCGTTTGTGGCGGTTGTGGCTCTTTTGGAAAAATGTCAAGCTGAGGGTTTATTTTTTTATGATTGCTTTCTTGATCTATTCGAATAAGCCAGAGATTTTCCACCGGTAGCCCCAAAGTCCCATTTTCCGTGGGCCCCAAGCGGAGTTCGTACCGAATAAAATTGTAGTCTTTGACACGAGTGCGGAGATCATTGGGGATTTCCAATTCTACGGCAATTTCTAAGGTATCGCTTTCCATTTGCCATACCAACTCTCGAATGCTTCGACCTCTTTTCTGAACTGTTTTTTCCACACCATCCCGTAGAAGGTCTTGTAAAAGTACCAGTACATCTAAAAATGTCGTTTTCCCACTTGCATTGGGACCTACGAGAATCTGAAAATGGTCCATTTCTTGGTGGATATACTGCAAACACTTGTATCTTAATACTTCTATTGAACGAATCATTATTTTATTTCCCTTTTGGAGTAAGTTTATGGCATGAGCAAAAGAATGATATGAATACTGGTAGAAAAAGTCAAGCAAAATATCTATAAATTTTGTATTTCTCTTTGGTACATTGGATAAAAACTTAACACAACCTGTCAAACAGCAAAAAAAGCTTGACTTTTCAATAATTGCATATTACATTTATTGTGCTTGGCAATTATTACGGAGCAAAAAGATGGACATTGCAACCATTCTACAATTTCGACAAAAGATTCGCATCATTGAGCGGGAATTCGAAAAACAAATCAAAGGGTGTGCTTTGTGCGGTGGGGTTTCTCTGGCTCAATGTCATGCCTTGTTGGAATTGGGACAAAACGAAGAACTCAGCATTGCAGAATTGGCAGATCGTCTCCATCTGGATCGGAGCACGCTCAGCCGCACCGTAGACAGCCTTGTTCAAGCGGGATTGGTCCACCGTGAAATAAATCCACAAGACAGGCGGTATATGCGCATTCGTCTCACTCAAAAGGGCAAAGAAATCGTGGATGAGATCAATACAGGAAGTAATCGGTTTTATATGAAAGTATTCGAAGTGATTCCACCCGAGAAGCACTCTGTGGTGATCGAAGGCATTGGGCTTTTTGCTGAGGCACTGGAAAAAGTCCAACTTACTTCTCCCGAACCAGAAGAAACCCCATGTTGTTCTTCAATTTCCAACAAAGGAAATAAAAATGAATAATTTGTGCAATTGTCAAAACGGGTGTTGTGGGTCTTCCATCCCGGAAAGTCCTGAATTTTTTCCAGGAAAAGCCATTCCCAGTGTCTCTACCCAATTGACTTGGAAAGACCGATGGGGTGCGATCAAAGTCCGGTTTGGGATTGGACGGAAAAACTATGCAATTTTACCCGGGCTTTATCGAGTTGGCGAACCCAATGCCATGTCTCCAGTGTTTGTCAGCGCAAATTACAAACTGAGTTTTGATTATTTGCGTTCGCACCTCAAAGGAATCCATGCATGGATTCTTGTGCTGGATACCCGAGGGATTAATGTGTGGTGTGCAGCAGGTGGGGGGCTTTTTGGAACGCACGAATTGATCCGGAGAATTCATGAAGTTCATCTCCACAACGTGGTTCAGCATCGAAAGCTCATTTTACCTCAACTCAGCGCCCCTGGCGTGGCGGCCCATGAAGTGGCTCGGGCCACAGGATTTAAAGTCCAATACGGCCCTGTGGATGCAAAAGATATTCAAGCTTATCTCAAAAGGGGAGAATCTGCCACTGTCGAAATGAGACGGGTTCGTTTCCCTTTAAAAGCGCGGTTGGTCCTCATTCCGATGGAATTTATTCAGGCTTTCAAATTTTTCCCTCTTGTTTTCTTTTGGATTTTGGCGTTCCGTTTCTTCCAGGAACACCACGTATTTTGGGGAATCCCCAAAGAATTCCTGCTGGGCATTTCAGCAATTTTGGGAGGCTCGGTTTTATTCCAAATCCTCCTTCCCTGGTTGCCTTTCCGCTCTTTTATTCTCAATGGATGGATATTGGGATTGGCCGTGATTTTAATCACAGGAATTTTCATTGGTCTAAAAGGACAAATCTTGTTTTCCTTTTTGCTTTTATTTTCGCCGTTGACTGCGTATTTGGCATTTCATTTCACGGGTGCAACGCCTTTTACTTCGCTTTCAGGTGTAAAAAAAGAATTTAAATACGGAATTCCATTGCTTCTTTTTTCTACGGGGCTAGGAATTGTTTTTCAACTTCTCATCATTTTATAGGAAAAGCGTGTATGGCTTTACGTTATTTGAAGAATGTGATTACGCTCCAATTGGATCCAACCCGATGTACTGGATGCGGGATATGTGTTGAAGTCTGCCCGCATGGAGTTTTCCGAATTGAAAGTCGGAAAGCCAGCATTGTAGACCGGGATGCATGCATGGAATGTGGGGCCTGTGCGAGAAATTGTCCGTTTGGTGCGCTTTTTGTACGTGCAGGAGTGGGGTGTGCTTCTGCATTGATTCATGGAATATTACAGAGGCAAGAAGTATCCTGTGGATGTTCTAATTCCACTTGTTGTGGGAGTGAATCGGATTCACGATGAAAAATCGAATTCCACTGACTGAATTTCTGAAGCCTGAAGTGGTCTCTCGGCTTTCTCGATTGGATCTGATTGCCAGACTGGTCGTCGAAGGATTTATTACAGGTCTCCACCGAAGTCCCTATCATGGATTTTCTGTTGAATTTTCAGAATACCGGGCCTATCAACCGGGGGATCCATTAAAACAAATTGATTGGAAAATTTGGGCAAGGACAGACCGTTTTTACATCAAGCAATTTGAAGAGGAGACCAATCTCAAAGCCTACTTATTATTGGATGTGTCTGGATCCATGGCCTATGGGTCTGGGAAAATTACCAAACTTCAATATGCTACCTGGCTTTGTGCAGCATTGGCTTATCTCATGCTCCTCCAACGGGATGCAGTGGGACTTGCCCTGTTTGACATCACACTCCGACGATACCTGCCTCCAAGATCTGTATTTTCTTATCTTTCACTCCTGCTCCAGGAGATGCATCATATCAAAGGGAAAGGGGATACCGATATCTCCACCACATTTCATCGCCTTGCCGAACGCATCAAGCGCCGTGGATTGATCATTATCCTTTCAGATCTTTTGGATGAGCCAGAGCGTGTCCTGAATGCGTTCAAACATTTTCGACATCAAAAGCACGAAGTGATTGTGTTCCACATTTTAGATCCCACGGAGTCCCAATTGCATTTTCCCAAAGAGACCTTATTCATTGACATGGAAACCGGAGAAAAAATCTCCACCGATCCGAGATACATTGCCCAATCCTATCACATGCAGTTTGAAAAATTCATCGATCAATACAAGCGAGAATGTCGAGAGCAGAATATCGATTACGTTTCCCTTTTTACGACCACCCCTTTTGATCAAGCGCTTTTCCAGTATTTGATCAAAAGAAAACGCATGGGCTAAAATTTTTCTTGACAAATAAATCCTTTTTGTTATATTAAAGCAAACCACAAAGTTCACACATCTTTGTTCTACATCGTGGTTCCTCCAATTTTTTCTTAATGCTCCACTAAGGGGAAGACTCTCCTTTTTGTATTTAGGAGAAAGCTGTGGGGCATTTGTCACATTAATTTTAAAATTGTATTACTAAATTTCAAGGAGGCGCTATGCAATCCTGTCGAATTGGAATTTGGATTTTGGGAATGGCAGTCATGCATTTCCAATGGGCAAGCGGGGCAAATCCAAAAGACGTTGTCATCAACGAAATTGCCTGGATGGGAACAAAGGCAGATGAAAGCGATGAATGGATGGAGTTGTACAACAATACCGACGTGGCCATCAATTTAAACGGATGGAGATTGGCTTCTGTGGATGGCACGCCCTCCATTTCGCTTTCGGGCACAATCCCTGCCCATGGCTATTTTTTATTAGAAAGAACTGCGGATGCGACCATTCTCGATATTCCTTCAGATCAAATTTATACTAAAGCTTTAAATGATGAAGGAGAACGATTACAATTGAAAGATGCCAGCGGTCAAATCATTGATGAAGTGAATTGCTCCAGTGGTTGGTTTGCAGGATCCAAAACGACACGATCCTCTATGGAACGGCTCCATCCTCTACTGGATGGGTCTCATGCGTCCAGTTGGGGGACAAACAATGGCGTCACACGAAATGGACTTGATGCAGGATCCAATCCCATTAATGGCACGCCAAAAGCCAGGAACAGCGTTTTTGACATTGGGCTTCCTGTGACCCTTTCGAATTTTTACGCTTCTACTTCTTCTGAAGGAATCACACTCCATTGGCAAATGGAAAGTGAAGTGGGCATATTCGGTTTTCATGTACTCCGTTCTTCATTTGAAAATGGACCGTATGATACGTTGACTTCATTTCCGATTTTGATCCAAAAACAAGCGTCTTTTCCAAAATCCTACACCTTTTTCGATCGCACTGCAGAACCCGGCAATGGATATTGGTACAAACTTTTTTTGTTGAGAGAAGAAAATTCAGACACTGCATGTTTTTTGCTTTACGTCCAATTTGCTTTGCCTGAAATTGGCAAAATTTCTCAGCTGTCCATTTCCAATTTCCCAAATCCTTTTAATCCCATGACTTCCATTGCGTACGCAATCCCAGAAGAAATGCACGGAGAAAGAATTCGGGTGATGATTTATGATCTTTTGGGAAAGTGTGTGAAGAGGCTTGCAGACCAAATCCATTCGGCTGGGGAATATTTTGTCCAATGGAAAGGCGAGGATGATCAAGGCGTTGCAGTGCCTTCTGGGATTTATTTTTGTGTCATAGAATCTGAAAATCAGGTGTTGGCAGTGCACAGAATGACCAAAATGCACTAACGAAAACGGGTGACGCCTCTTCTTTGGCAGAAGGAATACACAGGGCACTGGGTACACCATGGGCTTACTGGCTTACATAAGGTTTGGCCAAAAGCCACCAAAATGTCGTTGACTTCGATCCACCATTTTGGAGGCAATTTCTCTCTTAAGGCCATTTCGGTCTGTTCTGGAGTTTTTGTCGTCACATATCCCAGGCGATTGGTGATCCTATGGACATGGGTGTCTACGCAAATGCCAGGTTTGCCATATCCCAGGGTGAGTACGAGATTTGCTGTTTTCCTGCCCACACCGGGCAATTGGAGTAATGCCTCCAACGTATCCGGTACTTTGCCTCCATATTGTGAAATCAAAATTTCGCTGATTTTTAAAATGGCTTGGGCTTTTCTTTTGTAAAATCCTACAGGATAAATCGCAGAAGCAATTTCTTGAGCGCTCAGTTTCACCATTTCGTCCGGGGTCTTGGCTTTTTCAAACAATCTTTGCGAAGCTTTTGTCGTGGTTTCGTCTTTTGTTCTGAGGCTCAACAGGGTGGAAATGAGAATTTGATACGGATCTCGAGAACGTTGTGCGACCAGCGTGACAATCGGAGCATTCCAATGGAGCGATTCTCTCTTTAAAATGGAAAGTACCCGGACAAAAGTTTTTGTTTCCATCGTTATTCTTTTCTTCGATGGGAAAGCACTTCTCGATTCACCACGTATTGGGGAATTTCTCCTCGAAGTCCGGCGAGTAAATTTTCAGCAGAAAGCACGGCCATGCGGTTCCGGGTCTCCTCTGTGGCACTCCCAAGGTGAGGCGTCAAAACCACATTTTTCATCTCCAAAAGGGCAGGTTCGACTTCTGGCTCATTCTCGTACACGTCCAGCCCTGCGCCTGCAATTTGGCCGGTTTGGAGCGCTTGCACAAGCGCCTTTTCGTCCACCACGGGACCTCGACTGGTATTGATCAAATACGCAGTGGGTTTCATCATGGCGAGTTCTTTGGCCCCAATCAGATGCTGGGTTTTTGGAGTCAAGGGCACGTGAAGAGAGACAAAATCCGAAATTCGGAGCAATGTTTCCAAATTCACCCACCTCGCGGAAAGTTCGGTTTCAAGGATTTCATTCCTTCGTGGATGCACATACACGATTTTCATGCCAAATCCTTTTGAACGCAAGGCCATGGCGGTTCCGATACGACCTGCTCCCACAATGCCTAAGGTTTTTCCAGAAAAGTCGGTTCCTAAAAGCAAAAGAGGATGCCATCCTTTAAAACGGCCCTCCCGGACGAATCGATCTCCCTCCACCACCCGTCGGGCTGTAGCCAAAAGCAATGCCCAGGCCAAATCTGCAGTGGCATCGGTAAGCACATCCGGGGTATTGGTGACCAAAATTCCCAATTCTGTGGCTTTTTGTACATCAATGTTATTAAAACCCGCTCCAAAATTAGAAACCACTTTGAGACGCCTTCCAGCTTCCAGTACTTGGGCATCGATTTCATCCGTAATGACGCACAAAAGCCCATCTTGCGTGCGGATTTTTTCCATGAGTTCCTTTTTCGATAAAGCACGGGCATTTTGATGCACTTCGACTTTTTGGCAGGCATTTTTTAAAAGTGCAATGCCGACAGAAGGAATTTCTCGAGTGACCAATACATTCCAGCTCATGGTCAGTGACTCCATTTTCCCATTTCTCGAAAGAACTTTTCCATTTGGCGTCTTTCTTTTTTTGTCGGCCTTCCTTTGAATTTCCTCCGCGCTGGCTGGATGGAACGAAAAAGCCATTGGATTTTTTCTTCGATTTCTGGGGAAAGTGTTTTTTTAGATTCTTCTTTGTACAACGTTTTGGCAATTGCAGGTGGAAGGCCACGTTCTGCCAATCCAAGGACTTCAATTTCTCTATATTTTCCGTGATGATGAATGAGGATTCGATCTCCTACGTGAATCAATTTGTGCGGTTTTGCAGAAATTCCGTTGACTTTTACTTTTCCTCCTTGGCACGCTTGGCTGGCCTGGGATCTGGTTTTATAAAATCGGGCAGCCATGAGCCAACGGTCCAATCGGACTGAATCGGGTGAAATTTTGTCTAAAGTCATGCGTCAACGGAATAAGGTTTTGATTCCGCGAATGGCTTGATGGGTTCTTTGCTCGTTTTCGATCAAAGCAAAACGGACATGATCGTCGCCGTATTCTCCAAATCCAATGCCAGGAGAAACAGCCACTTTGGCCTTTTGAATGAGGAGCTTTGCAAATTCCAAAGACCCCATGGATTGGAACGCCTCAGGAATTTTTGCCCAAACGAACATGGTCGCTTTAGGTGGTGTGACTTTCCATCCGATGTCATTCAACCCTTGGCAGAGAACATCTCTTCGTTTTTTATACATTTCACAAATTTCTTTTACACATTCCTGTGGACCTTCCAGTGCCATAATTCCACCCACTTGGAGTGGAGTATAAATTCCATAATCCAAATACGATTTGATTTTGGTCAGAGCACCGATCAAGGTCGAATTTCCACAACAAAAACCTATGCGCCATCCTGGCATGTTGTAACTTTTGGAAAGGGTGAAAAATTCGACTGCCAACTCTTTGGCGCCTGGGACTTGAAATATGGAAGGGGCTTGATATCCATCAAATACCAGATCCGCATACGCCAAGTCGTGAATCACCCAAATTTCATTTTCTTTTGCAATGTCAATGACTTTTTGAAAAAATTCCAAGTCCACGCATCGGGTCGTGGGATTGGCAGGAAAATTTAATACCAACACTTTGGGTCTCGGCCAGGTGTGTCGAATGGCTTTTTCCAATTCTTCAAAAAAATCGACTTCATCAATAAGGGGGACATGTCGAATATCTGCGCCTGCAAACATGAACGCATACGTATGAATGGGATAGGTGGGATTGGGCACCATGACGGTATCCCCTCGATCGACAATGGCATAGGCCAAGTGGGCAATGCCTTCTTTGGAGCCAATGGTGACCACTGCCTCGGTTTCTGGATCTAATTCCACATTGTATCTTGACTTGTACCATTTGCAAATGGCTCTTCGGAGCTGGGGGATTCCTTTGGACATGGAATACCGGTGTACTTCTTTTCGTTTGGCCACCTCAATCATTTTTTCTACAATATGGGACGGGGTAGGCTGATCTGGATTGCCCATGCCAAAATCAATAATGTCTTCTCCCCTGGCTCTGGCTTCCCGTTTCAATTGGTCTACAACCGCAAACACATACGGTGGAAGGCGTTTGATTCTAGGAAAATCCGTATGCATGGTTTTTTTCCTTTCTTGGAATTTTTTCAGAATAATATACGCATTTTTGTGAATAAACGCAAAGAGAGAATTTGTAAGAAAAGAATTGATTTGAATTCAAATAAGTTTTACATTTATTTTCACTTTAAGAAGGATTTTCAAAGATGGCCTCAGAGTTTGTCAAAGTCGGTGTCATTGGGGTGGGATATTTGGGTCGATTTCATGCACTCAATTATATCCAGATTCCTGGAGTGCGTTTGGTGGGCGTGTATGATCAAAATTACCAAAGGGCCGTGGAGGTAGCCAAAGAAGCGAATTGTCAGCCCTATGCGGATTTTCACGCGTTGTTAGACGAAGTGGAGGCAGTGAGCCTCGCGGTGCCTACAGACCGACACGGGCCTCTCGGTATAGAAATCCTGGAAAGAGGGATTCATTGCCTCATTGAAAAACCCATTACAGATACGATTGAAGAAGCGGATGCATTGATTCGTACTGCAAAAGCCAATGGTGCAATTCTCCAAGTGGGTCATGTAGAGCGATTCAATCCTGCGATGCGGGTGCTTTCTGGCCTTGATCTTCAACCCCGATTTATTGAGGCCCATCGTCTTGCGCCATTTAATCCAAGAGGGACAGAAGTCTCTGTGATTCTCGATCTCATGATTCACGATATTGACATTGTGCTTCATTTCATTCCCTTTCCTGTCGTGGATATTCGGGCCAATGGCGTGGCAGTGGTATCCGATTCAGTGGATATTGCCAGTGCTCGATTGGAATTCGAAAATGGAAGCGTGGCGCATCTCACAGCCAGCCGGATTTCACAGAAAAAAATGCGGAGAATGCGTTTGTTCCAAAAAGACACCTACATTGGCATTGATTTCTTAGAAAAATATACAGAAATTTATACGCTTTCCTCTGTTTCGCAAGAAAAGGACATGGTGCTTTTGGATGAAATTGGAATTGGATCCCAGAAAAAATACGTGCTCTACAAAAGGCCGAAAGTGCCTGAAACAGGCGGGCTTTATGCAGAACTCGAGGCCTTTGTACAAACCATTCGAGGAGAAAATCCACCTGCAGTGACAGGGGAAGAGGCTCGGGCGGCATTGTCTGTTGCAATGCAAATTCTCAACCATATGGAGACTTAAATTGGATATTCGAAAGTTTTTTTTCCGGTATCGAAGTTTTACCCCGATTCCTTTGATTTTAATTGCATTGGTGTGGGCAAGGCCTTCGTGGGGTTCTCTTATTGGAGGTGCACTTTTGGTCTTTTTGGGAGAAAGTCTTCGATTTTGGGGAGTGGCTTATGCCGGACCAGCCACACGCACGACAAAAAAGGTCACCTGTGCACGTCTTGTGACAGAGGGGCCTTATGCCTATGTACGAAATCCACTGTATATTGGGAATTTTTTTGTTGGATTGGGATTTTTGGTCATGGCATGGGCCTGGATGCCGTGGATGCTTTTTGTCTTTTTTATTTTATTTGCCTTTCAATACAGTGCCATTGTGCATCTCGAAGAGGAATTTCTTTTCCAAAAATTTGGCAAAGTCTATCGCACATTTCAAGCCCAGGTGCCTCGGTGGATTCCGCGATGTTCTCCCTATGAAAATAAACGAAAAGCAATTCGGCCAGATTGGAAAATGGCATTTCGCTCAGAACGAAATACTTTCCAAACCATTGGCATTGTGTTCTTGTGCATTCTCTTGCGATGGCAAGTTTTATGAAAAATAAAACAAAGAATATTCTTATCATTGCAGGAGAAGCGTCTGGGGATCTCCACGGTGCTTCTTTGGTTCGGGCAATCAAACAGCTTAGACCCGAGTTTCATTTCTGGGGAATTGGTGGAGATCGGATGGCAGAAGCAGGAGTCGAACTTTTTTACCATATTCGAGACCTGGCATTCATTGGTTTTTTTGAATGGATTCGTCATTTTCCTTTTATTCGACGGGTTTTTTATGAAATGCTTCGACAAGTCAAAATTCAAAAGCCAGATCTTGCCATTCTCATTGATTATCCAGGATTTAATTTGAGAATGGCCAAAGCCATAAAATCCCACGCTACGCCTGTGATTTATTACATTGGACCCCAGATATGGGCATGGGGGAAAAATCGAATCAAAACCATGAAACGCTGTATTGATCGTATCCTTGTGATTTTTGATTTTGAAGAAGCAATTTACAAAAAAGAAAACATGGATGTGGTATTTGTGGGCCATCCTCTGAAAGATGTGGTAAAGGTTTTAATGTCCAAAGAGACCTTTTTTAAAGGCATAAAGCTTGATCCCGCCCGTCCTCTCTTGGCTCTTTTCCCTGGCTCCCGTCCTCAGGAAATTCGGTATTTGCTTCCCGACATGTTAAAGGCAGTGGATCTTGTTCGACAAGAAATCCCTTCATTGCAATGTGCGATAGGTCTGGCTCCCACGTTATCGGATGAAGTGTATTGGCCCTACTTAAAAAAGGCAAAGGAATTGCACGTACTGCGAGGTTATACTTATGAACTGATGGCCTATTCTACGGTTGCTGTGGTTGCTTCAGGGACTGCCACTTTGGAAACTGCCATTTTGGGAACGCCCATGGTAATATTGTATCGAATGGCCCCTCTTTCTTTTTGGATTGGGAAAAGAGTGGTTCAAACTTCTCATATTGGCCTTGTCAATATTCTTGGAGGAAGAACTGTTGTGCCTGAATTGCTTCAAAACGAAGTGACGTCAGAAAATATTCGCAATGCAGTGCTTCCTTTTTTAAAGGATGAAGCGTATCGAAACTCGGTCTCTCAGGCGCTTCAAGAAATTGTAAATCGGTTGGGGCCCCCGGGAGCTTCAGAACGGGCTGCAAAACACATTGTGGAGTTCATTGAAAAATGAGACGCTTCGATCCATGGGAGTATCGCATTGTGGTATGGCTTTTGTCCCCATTGGCTTTCTTATACCGATGGATCCAAACTTTTCGAAATTGGTTGTATGATAAAGAGATTTGGCGTTCTGTTCGTGTGTCTGTTCCAGTGATTAGCGTGGGGAACATTACTGTGGGCGGAACCGGCAAGACACCCCTGGTTGAAGTCCTGGCCAGGTTTTTTGCCCAAGAAGGTTGGAAAGTGGGGATTCTCACCCGAGGGTATGGAAGACGTTCGAGAGGCATGGTGGTGGTTTCAGATGGGAAAACTGTGATTGCAAAACCGAGAATCACTGGGGATGAACCTTTGATTTTGGCATACCATCTTTTGCCCCATCGAATTCCCGTATTGGTAGGAAGGGATCGCGTGGCCACTGCAAAGAAAGCCATTGAAATTTACAATTGCAATTTGCTCATTTTGGACGATGGATTCCAATATCGAAGACTTCAAAGGAATGTTGATATTGTAAGTCTTCGCATGGCTTCTCCTTTTGGAAATCGAAAATTATTGCCCGCAGGACCTTTGCGAGAGCCTCTTGACTCTTTGGAGAGAGGCCATGTCCTTGTCCTTACTGGCTTGGAAAAAACAAATCCGATTGATTTTGCAGGGGCAGGGCATTTTCTTGCCAAAATGGATGTGCTGAAAGGATATTATAAACCCATCGAATGGGTTCTATTTTCTGACAAAAGTACATACCCCTTGGAACTTTTTTCAAATCGCTCTGTATTTGCTTTTGCAGGGATTGGAAACCCTCACTCTTTTCAAAAAGTGCTTTCCCAGCTTGAGCTGAAGCTCATGGATTTCTGGATCTATCCGGATCATCATTTTTATTCCAAGCGAGAATTGCAAAAAATTGCAAAATATGCAGAACAAAAAAGCGCCGTGGCTGTGGTGACCACGGAGAAAGATGCAGTTCGGTTCACTTCTCCTTGGTTGGGGGAACTTCCCTTGTACTATCTTAAAATTCAGCTTGAGATCGTGGGAGAGGAAGAACGATTGCGGCGCGTGCTTTTGCCATTGTTAAAGACATTGAAACCATCCTCCACAAAACAAAATGACACACAAATGTGATTTTTTAGTGCTGGGAAGCGGTATTGCTGGGCTTTCATTTGCCATTCGGGCTGCAGAAGTCGGCACAGTCATTATTCTTACCAAAAAAGAAAAAGCAGAATCCAATACAAATTATGCTCAAGGGGGGATTGCGGCTGTGCTGGATCCTCAGGATTCTTTTGAGTCTCATGTTGAGGATACATTGATTGCAGGCGTTGGATTAAACCGTCGTGAAGCAGTAGAATTCATTGTGCGAGAAGGGCCTTGCACTGTTAAAGAACTTCAAGCGTGGGGCGCTGTGTTTACTCAAACCCCCTCGGGTCAACTGGATTTGGGGAGAGAAGGCGGACACTCGTTTTCACGCATTGTTCATGCCAAAGATCATACAGGGAGGACAGTCGAACAAGCCTTACTCGAAAAAGTAAGAAGTTATCCAAATATCCAAATTTTGGAAAATTATATATGCGTTGAGCTGATTACTGAACATCATTTGGGTGTGAAGCCAAAACCAAAAGGAAAAATCCATTGCTGGGGCGTGTATGCTTTGGATGCCCACACGGGGAAGGTGCATACTTTTCTTGCGCCAGTGACCCTTCTTGCCACTGGAGGCACAGGGAGAGTTTACCTATATACCACCAATCCTCCCATTGCCACAGGAGATGGCATTGCCATGGCCTATCGCGCGGGTGCCATGATTGCCAATATGGAATTCATGCAATTCCATCCCACGACTCTTTACCATCCCGATGATGACTCTTTTCTCATTTCAGAAGCAGTGAGAGGTTTTGGGGGAATTCTCCGAACCCGAAGTGGTGAAGCCTTTATGAAAAAGTACCATCCCATGGCAGATCTGGCCCCTCGCGATATCGTGGCTCGAGCCATTGATGCGGAGCTCAAACGAAGTGGAGAAGAATGTGTGTATCTGGATGTCACCCATTTGGATCCAGATGAAGTCCGGAATCGTTTCCCTCATATTTTCAATCGGTTACAGGAACTTCATATTGATATGACCAAAGAATGGATTCCTGTGGTGCCTGCAGCGCATTACATGTGTGGAGGGGTTCTCACAGATCTTTTTGGTCGCACCACCATTGAGGGGCTCTATGCAGCAGGAGAAGTGGCATGTACTGGGGTTCATGGTGCCAATCGGCTTGCTTCCAATTCTCTTTTAGAGGCTGTGGTATTTTCCAAACAAGCTTTTGAGAATGCAAAGGCTTATGTTGAAAAAAATCGAAACCATGCTTTGCCTGAGGTGCCGGCCTGGGACGACAAAGGCACATTGAACCAGGAAGAATGGGTCCTCATTTCTCATGACCAAAGGGAAATCCAGCGCCTCATGTGGGACTATGTGGGCATTGTTCGATCCGATGAACGCCTGGATCGGGCCGAGCGCCGGATTCGACTCATTGCAAGTGATATTGAAGCATTTTACAAAAAAACCAAAGTGACCCCTGCGCTTTTGGAACTTCGGAATATTGCTTGTGTGGCATTGCTCATTATTCGGTGTGCCCAATTTCGAAAAGAAAGCCGAGGTTTGCATTATACCACCGATTATCCTGACCGAGATGATGCGCATTGGTTGGGCGATACAGTCATTCAAGAACATCGGACATTTTTCTGGCCTTTGTCAGTGCCGCTGCAACAGAATTGGAGTTCATAGAAGAAACCGTTCGATCGTTTTCTAACCGGGAAGAAGGCTTTGAAATGGCAATTGGAATACAACGCCCTATTACTCCTTTGAGAATGCAGAGGAATTTGCTCAATTGCCATGTTAAAGGGAAAATCTTTCCGTTTGGATTTTTTTAGCGGGTCACGGCAGTGGCAATTTAGTCACAGAGGGGAAAAAACACCATGGAGTTTTACGATTCAGTCTACGCACATGGACCCTGCAAAACCATTCAAGATACGGATAAAAGGCTACGGAGGGTTTTTGGCTGAGTGTAGAAATGCAATAGATTTTTTAGTAAGCGATCTATGGTACTCTCAAAATGGATTATTCTTGAAGAGACCCCTTGGAGCAAAAGACAAAAATCGGTCCTGGAGTATTTCCAATAAAACAAAATTGGAAGGTTTTTTCCTGACCTTTCCAATGTTTATAGAAATTTTTCTTGACTTTCAGAAATAAGTTTTTTAAAATTGTTTTAAATATAATCCTTAGCGAAAATATTGAGTCGAGTCCATTTTATGGACTCGAGTCTTGTTGAACTGAATTCTACCGCTTTAAAGAGCCTTAAAAAGGAGGGGGGCAAAAAGCGGTAAGAAATTTTTATCCTTATTCTCCATTGAGTCTTTTGGATCAGCTCAAAGCCGGTCTCCGTACGAGACATTATAGTGATCAGACCGAAAAAACCTATGTCTATTGGGTGAACTGTTTTCTTCGCTTTCATCTCCGTCCTAAGTTGTACTTGTGAGTGAGGTCTAATATCAACATCATAATAATATAGAGGGCACAATATGTTAATGCGAAAAAGTAGATTCATTATCATACTTATTTTTTTAATTTCAAAGTTACATGCAAATCCTGGTTTCCAATTCAAAATGGGTGGCAATTATGCCAAATTTCAGGATGGAGACGGGGAGGGGAAAACAGGCTTGTTCATTGGTATCGAGAAGGATTGGAATATACATAAAAGATTATCTTTCATAAGTGGGGTAAATTATGTGACGAAAGGTGTTACATTAAAAAATAAAATAGTTAAATACAATTCGTGGGATGCTTCAGTATTTGTCTATGATATAAATTGTTCGATTGGGTTTTTGGATGTTCCAATATGCATCAAATACAAAATCCCCATATATAAAAAATTTGGCCTTCAGATTTATTGGGGCCCATCATTGTCAGTCGCAGCCAAAGACCTTTCAAGTACCAGACTGATTGATGAATATTTATCTCAAGAAACTAAAAATGATTTAACCATTGCTGAATTGTATTGGTGGCGTTGGGATAATTCCGGTTGGGCTTTAAACTACGGATTTGGATTTGAATGGTCGCATTTTGTTCTTGAATGTCGTTATACAAAAGATAAACATCAACTCAAACATACACAAGGTATAAATATACGGAAAGAATATGAAACAATCGCCATCATTTGCGGCTATTCACTGTAATTTATTAAACAAAACTTTCCTCTGCACCCTAAGTTCTCTTTGACACAGAGAGGACTAATACCAGGCTGTCTCTCCGGCTTAAAGAATTGACCAATTTTATAATTCCGGCATTTCCTCTAAAAGTTTTTTCACAATCTCCAAGGCTGTGACTCCTTCTGCTTCTGCATTGAAATTGGTAATAATCCGATGCCGAAGCACAGGTACTGCCACTGCCCGGACATCTTCGATGTCTGGCGTGGGTCTTCCGTCCAATGCGCAGCGACTTTTGGCGCCTAAAATGAGATACTGCGAAGCCCTGGGGCCTGCGCCCCAATTGACCCATTCTTTTACAAAGGCCGGCGCGGAAGGAGAGTTGGGTCGGGTTTTTCGAACCAAATTCACTGCGTATTGCACCACATGGTCTGAAACAGGCACTCGACGCACCAATCGCTGAAGGTCTAAGATGGTTTTTCCGTGAACAATGGGTTTCATCTCAGGTTCTTCTGCGCCTGTGGTGGCCTGTACAATTTTTACCTCTTGTTCTTCTGTTGGATAGTTCATCCACAAATCGAACATAAATCGGTCCAATTGGGCCTCTGGCAAAGGATAAGTCCCTTCATGTTCTATGGGGTTTTGCGTGGCCAATACGAAAAAAGGTTCTTCCAAAGGATACGTGACACCTCCTGCACTGACTTCATGTTCTTGCATGGCTTGGAGCAAAGCAGCCTGGGTTTTTGGAGGCGTTCGATTGATTTCATCTGCCAAGACAATGTTTGCAAAAATGGGCCCTTTGGCAAATCGGAATATTTTTTTGCCCGTGGTGCGGTCTTCCTCAAGAATTTCAGTTCCTGTAATGTCAGAAGGCATGAGGTCGGGTGTGAATTGAATCCGGCTGAATTTGAGATCCAGGGTTTTGGCCAGTGTAGAAATGAGCAAGGTTTTGGCCAGTCCAGGAACTCCAATGAGAAGGCAATGCCCCCGGGATAAAAGGGAGATTAAAAGTTGTTCAATAATTTGGTCCTGTCCTACAATGACCTGATGAATGTGTTGCACAATTTTTTTGTACGTGTCTTTTAAAAATTCCAATTGCGCAAGATCGTTTTCCATTTTCTTGAATGAAAGAGATACTTTGGCCATACTTCACACTCCCAAAAATTTTATATAACTTAAAGAGTTTCCTCTTGAAAAGCAACTTCAAAAATTTCAAGACAGGACAGCTTGACATTATAGAGAATAAATGGTAATTTGATTTTGAGAAAACTTCTAAAAGGGGACTCGTGGTGGAGAATGCGCGAATAGAAAAAATCAAACAAAGGGGGAATCTTCCCCGGCATATCGCCATTATCATGGACGGCAATGGCCGGTGGGCTCAAAGGCGAGGGTTGCCTCGAGTGGCAGGTCACAGAGAAGGAATTCAATCGGTTCGAAGTGTGGTCGAGTTATGCAGTCGTTTGGGTATTGAAGTGCTGACCCTCTATACTTTTTCCACAGAAAATTGGCGAAGACCTCGAGAAGAAATTTCTGCATTGATGGGCCTTTTGGTAGAAACGCTCCGAAAGGAAATTCAAAAATTGGTTAAAAATAACATCCGTTTTACTGTCATTGGGAATATCGAAAGACTCCCTCTGGAAATCCAGAAAAGTGTTCAAGAGGCCATTGAGATGACTCAAGCCAATACTGGGTTGAATCTCAATTTGGCATTGAGTTACGGTTCACGGGAAGAAATTGTTCATGCAGTGCAATCGATTGCGCAAAAAGTGAAACAGGGGAAGTTGCAACCCGAGGACATTTCTCAAGAAACCCTCCAGGCCCATTTGTATACCGCAGGTCTTCCGGATCCGGATTTATTGATTCGGACCAGTGGAGAATCTCGCGTTTCCAATTTTCTTCTCTGGCAATTGGCTTACACCGAAATTTATATCACCGATGTATTGTGGCCTGATTTTCGTGAAAATGAATTGCTTCTTGCCATTGAAGACTATCAACGACGAGAACGCCGTTTTGGAAAAGTGAGCGAACAATTAAAAGAATCTTCATAGGGAACCCGTACCCTTTTTTATCGTCTAAATAAATGTATCCCTGCATGTGGGACGGAATATGCGAAAGCGGAAATGGGTTTTGATTTTATTTTTGGCTTGCGTGGTCGTCTATGTGACTGGGTATGCCATTTGGCGACTCGTGAAAGCGGATGAAAAAATAAAGGATTCGCTTTTAGAATATCTCCACCCATTTCTTGCAGAAGGATCAGGAATTCAAAAATTGGGATTTACGTTTGGCGGCATTCATCTCAAGGGCGTTACATTTATTCCCAAAAGTCGTGCATTTACCCTTCACATTGAAGATCTTCAATTTCGATATAGTCTCTGGAATTTGATTCGGCATCGATTTAATCCCAATGCAGTGGCAGATAAAGTATTTTTGCTCCAACCCAAAATGGTGATTGCTTTCCCATCGCCATCCAAGAAACCCACGCAAGGCATGGATCTTGTTTCTTCCTTGCGATTGCTTCAGTCTTTCCGGCAAGTCACGGTCGTGGATGGAAAATTGTTTTTGAAAACGCCCTCGGATCGTGAAATTTTGATCGGTCACTCTATTGATGGGGTGATCACGATGGCCCCTTTGGATTCTTTTGCCACGATTCGTGCAGGATGGGGACTTTTTGAAGCCAAAAAACGGAATGTCGAATGTGATGCCCGTGTGGATTTATCACGTGGGAAATTGGATTCTCTTTCTCTCAAGCTCGAGCCCTCTCCCATCGAAAATTTTGCTTCGGTTCTTTCTTCTCTTTTTGAAACAAAACAAGGCACAGTGCGTGGGGAATGGACATTTCTCGAAAAATCTAGGTTTCGCGGTTTTTTGGAAATCCAAAATGCGGGATTGGGTATAAAAAATACCGGTTTGGCGTTTCAAAAAATTCATACCATGGCGGTATGGGAGGGTTCCAAAATCCTTTTTTCTGGAGGCGTAGACGATTTTCACGGCTCGAGATTGACCTTGGGAGGCCGTATCGAGGAACGGCCTTCTCCGCAATGGGATCTCCAATTGGGTTGTGATGCATTGGATTTGGGAACAATCCTCAAGGCAATTAATAAAAATTTTCCTTCTTTACGCGCAGATTCTTCTTTTCTGAACGTTTCACTCCAGGGGCCGCTTTTCAAGCCAGTGTGTCAAGGAAAGTGGAAAGCCAAGAAAGTACGAGGATGGGGTTTGGACCTTGATTGGATAACGACCCTTTTTACTTTTCAGGGAGGAAAATGGACACTTCAAACCCTGGGGCAAAAACCAAACGGTCTGGCTCTTGAGTTTGCGGTGGATTCTCCGATCAAAAACAATGCCCGGTGGATGGATTTTCGTTTTTCCCTTGAAGGAAATCCCATTTCTTCCCTGCCTGTGGCATTGCAAAAGAAATTGAAAAACGCATTTTGTAAAATGGATTTTAAAGCCAGTGGAAAATGGGGTAATATTTCAGGCCAGGGACAGGGTCGTTTTTCTTATCTTACCACCACCGGGCTCTCGGATGCATTCACTTCTCAGCTTTCTTATTCCGAGCAACGGATGATCCTTCTTTTGCAAAATGAGGAAGGGTTTCTTCTCCAGGGAGAAATTCGACATTTTCTCAAAAAAAATATGGAGTGGGAGGTTTCTGGTCGAAATTTACAGCAATGGGTTCGGGTTTTTTCCGATTCCACCCAGTGGAAACGATATCGGGCTATCGAAGTGGTTTCGCAATGTCAAGGCAATTTTCAAAAATGGGATTTAAACATTTTCTGCAAAGATCCCCATCGCACCGCGCATTCGGACATTTTTTCTGGACTGTTGCGGGTAAGAGAGAAAGGTCGGAGTTTTAGGCAATACGATCTTCAATGTACGTACAAAGGTCCAGAGGGAGATGCATTCCCGTTGGAAATCCACGGGCTTGTCTCTCGGAACGAAGCAATTTTCCAGAATTGTAGAGCAGGGGATTTTCTTACTGCAGAATATCGATGGTCGCGGGGAAAGGATCAGACCTTGGCCAAAGGTCAACTTTTGATCCAACATATGGTGTTCCAAAAGTTACATCGCATTTTCCCTGCATTGAAATCGTATCTGGGCGAGCTCAATGCCAGCCTCCAATGGGAGGGGGAACCTCTTCGACCTAGCATTCATGTGAATGCATCTCTTCGAAAAGGAATTTTCCATGAAGTGGGACTCATGGAAGGAGATTTGACCTTAGAGGCAGATCCAGGCCGACTCAAATTGTTTAATGTCAGTATTCAAAAAAATGATGTGCCTCTTTTGGTAGGGAAAATTTATGCTGACCAAAACGATTCTTTGAAAGGAAAAATTCAGAGTGGGAATCTCAATCTGGGAGAGCTTGTTACTGCGATTTATGGAACCAATCAAAAACTCAATGGGGAAGGAATGGTGCAAATCATGGCCCAAGGCACTCCCACAGAACCCCAGATGTGGATATGGGCAGATTTCCACGACGGCACATTGGGGCCTTTTTCATTCCAAAAGTTAAAACTTTTGGCCAGAGAGTATCTTCTTCTCTCTCATGGTATTGGATCCGGCACGCTTTTCATTCAAGAGGGAACTCTTGTCCGCTCTGATGGATTTGAGATGGAGTTTGGAGGAGAAGTTCCCCACAATGGGAACACTCCCACTGAAGTATGGTGCCGATTAAACGGGAATGTATTGGGGCTTCTTCCCGAATGGACCTCCAGTGTTCGAAAAGCCCGAGGAAATGGAGAAGCATTTCTTCGTTTCTCAGTTCACCCATTTCGTTTAAAAAGTGGAGCGCTTCGGTTAAATCAAGGTGCCATTACTTTTGCCTCCCCCATTCCTCGAATCGAAAAACTCCAAGCGAACTTAGAATTGCCAGAAGGAGATTCGCTCATTCATATTCTCGGATGTAAAGGTCAAATCGAAGGAACGCCATTTTCCATTTCCAACATCCCCTGTCCAGATTCTTCCTTAGAAAAATCTTCTCTTTTCTTGAAGCCTTTGGGCGTTCATTTGGGCATTCTCCAACTCACCATGGCATCGAAAGGGATTTCTGCGTACATCCCAGGGCTCATGCCAAAGGGAGAGAAGGGTCGAATTGTGCTTTCAGGATTTAAGAAAGGCCAACCTTTTTGTGTGATGATGTTTCGCCAAAGGGTGTCTCTGGAAGGAAGTGTGGAACTGAGTGACACTCGGCTGACCTATCCATTTTTATCTGTGAAATCCTCTTCGGGAAGTCCGGATACAACCGATGTGCTAAAAAAGATTCACTGGAATGTGCATGTCCTTCCAGAAAAAAATGTCCATTATGTACGGGAGATTCAAAGTCCAGTGGGGAACGTGTATGTGGATTTACAATTACAGGATGGCGTGGGAGGAATTTTTGTAGAAGGATGTATCCAAGATCAGACTTTTCAAGTATGGGGGAATTTGGTTTCTGTAGAAGGAACCCTAGAAGTGTTGGATCGGTATTTTAAGCCAGAACGATTGACTTTTGAGTATCCTCGAGGGGGGTCTCCTATTTTTTCTGGCAGGGCTTCAACCACGGTGATTGATTCCACAGGGGTCCCTTCGACCGTATGGTTGGAATTGGTGGCATTAGACAAAGAAACAGGAACAGAAGAAAAACAAGGGCCTTGGGACAAAGTCCAATTCCGATTTTCCACTGACAATCCCAATTTGGGGAGAACCGAGGCGGATCTTTTGTCTGCTCTGGATTATTCTCAGGAAAAAAACATAAAAGATCGGGCCTATGAGGCCATTGGGATGCAAGTGGAAAATTGGCTTTTTCGTCCACTGTTTCGACCTCTTGAAAAAGGCATGCGCCGGTATTTGGGCTTGGATATGGTGAAATTTTCTTCCACATTCAGTCGGAATTTTTTGGAATGGCAGAGATTGAATTCTCCCCTATTGGATCCGAAGTGGTTTTTGCAGAGGTCGAAAGTGACATTGGGGATTTCAGTCGCGCCCGGACTCATGCTCATGTATTCTGGAGAAGTGGGGAGTGGATGGCAATATACTTATCCATTGTACAGAATCGGGCTTCGACATGCCATTTTCTTGGAATACATTATCCGTCCTGAACTCCTTTTAGAATTGGAATACAATTATGATAGCATGTTGCTTCACGAAAGAAGAGAAGACAAGCGGATCTTTCTTAAGCATGTTTTTCCTTTATAAAGTACTTTTTGCTTTACAATTTTCCAAAATTTTTGTATTATTCATTACCATTGAGGTGAATCCATGAGAAGCAATTTTAAAAAATGGTGTTTGATTTTCGTTCTAGGGATCGTGTCATTTGGGTTTTCTCAGAGCTCAGAAGGAAGTCTGGGCACCCTTTTGAAACTTTCCATTGTGGGATACCAAACTTCAGACGAAGATGTCATTCGATTAAGTTCTGGTCTCACCGAAGGTGCAGAAATTACCCTCGAAGATGTCCAAAAAGCAGTGAAACAGCTCTGGAGCATTGGTATTTTTTCCGATGTTCGAGTGATTTTGGATGCCAAGACTCCACAAGGCGTTTTTCTGACCATTCAAGTGAAAGAATATCCTCGACTGGAAGAATTAAAAATAACTGGAAATAAAAAACTCAAGAAAGATGAGATTGAAAAAGAACTTTCGTTTTTCCGTGGACAGGTGATCAATCCTGCGCAAATGGCCAAGGCGAAAAAACGATTACAAAAGATCTATTCTGAAAAAGGGTATACGTTGGCAAAAATCGACATTTCTACAGAACCGGTGGAATCCAAGGCAAATCGGGTAGTGCTTCATGTCGATATTGACGAAGGCAGAAAAGTCCAAATCAAGCGGATTCAATTTTTCCAGAATGTGGCTTTTGAGGACAAAACCCTTCGAAAGCAAATGAAAAAGACCAAGGAGAATCGTTTTTGGGGCGGTGGCGATTTTGACAAAGAAAAATATGCAGAGGATTTGGAGCACGTGTTGGAATTTTATCGCAACCATGGATATCGAGATGCAGAGATTGTCAATGACTCGTTATATTATGATAAAGAGCGAAAGGATCTCTTTATTGACATTACGGTTTCTGAAGGCAAACCGTATTATTTTGGTGAAGTGACGTTTGAAGGAAATACCGTTTTTACTGAAAAACAACTCCGAAGCATGCTCGAATTTCGAAAGGGTGCATTGTATAGTGAAAAAAAATTCGAAAAATCCGTGGCTGAAAATATTGCAGGTGCGTATTCTGATTTGGGATATATTTCGGCCCAAGTGCAACCCATTGAAACGCTAAACGGAGATACTATAAATTATCACTTTGTAATTCAAGAGGGAAAGCTTTTCTCTATTCGGAAAATTTATGTGACTGGAAATACCCGAACCAAAGATCGGGTCATTTTACGAGAATTGCGGATTCGTCCTGGGGATGTCTTCAGCAAAGAACTTTTGGTGAGAAGTGCCCGTGAACTCATGATGCTCAATTATTTTTCCAACGTGGTGCCGGATGGGATTCCTGTGGCTGAAGATCAAATGGACCTTTCTTTTAAAGTAGAAGAAAAATCCACAGACACAGCCAATCTTTCTGCAGGCTACAGCGAAGTCTACAAGCTGATGGGGAATATCGGATTGGGAATGAACAATTTATTCGGGAATGGCCAGCGGCTCACTTTGGACTGGAATTTTGCGCGGTATTACCGCTCGTTTGATTTGGGATTTACTGAACCATGGTTTTTGAATACACCCACTTTGATCGGTTTTGATGTGTATGACACCAAAAGCGAAGCGTATTATGTGCCGTATAGCCAAAGAAGCAGAGGATTTTCATTTCGATTTGGTCGACGTCTCTCTTGGCCGGATAATTATTTCCGAGGGGATTGGATTTATCGATTAGACCGCACCTCTCTCGGCGATTTTTCTGATTATATTCTTGAAGTGAATCCCAACAATATTGTCAATGAAAAATGGCCATTGATTTCCAGTGGCATCACCCAGATCATTTCTCGCAACAGTCTCGATCAACCCGAATTCCCCACACAAGGTTCGTCGGTGAGCCTTTCCACAGAGATTGCGGGTGGACCTTTGGGGGGCAATGTGGGATATCATAAACATATTTTCAGTGCAGAATATTTTATGCCCACTTTTATTCGAAAGCTGATTTTTTTGGCTCGGGTTCAGTTTGGATACATGGAACATTTGACAAAGAACAGCAGAATTCCTTATCTTGAATACTTTTTCATGGGAGGAAGCGGACTTTCTCGGTCTACGCCTTTAAGAGGATACAGTGATCCTTTGGCAGGCGGAGGCTATTATGTCGAGGGGGGAAAAACCATGTTTAAGACCACAGGAGAACTCCGTTTCCCCATTCTTCCCAATCCAACCATGTATGGGTTGATTTTTGCTGAAGCAGGAAATACCTGGCGGAATTTGGCCCATACCGATCCTTTTGATCTGAGACGTTCTGTAGGGATTGGGGCTCGAATTTACATGCCCATGATTGGCATGATCGGATTTGATTATGCGTATGGATTTGATCATTACAATGCCAAAGGGGAAAAAGTGGGCATGTGGAAACCGCATTTTGTGTTTGGCCGAAGTTTTTAGAATGTCAGTTTAAAATCTTTAAAGTGAAGGAGGAAAATCCAGTGAAAAGATCACAATGGAAAATTGGAATGGTTTTGGGCTTGGCTTCTTGTGCATTGGTTTTTGGTCAGGTGAAATTGGGATATGTTGATTCGCAGAGAGTCCTTGCCAGTTATCCGCCTGCTTTGGATGCACAGAAGAAACTCGAAGCGGAAAATAATCAATGGGCCCAGGAACTTCAAAAAATGCAAGAGCAAATCAAAACGTTGCAGGACCGATTGGAACAGCAAAGCCTTCTTTTGAGTGAGGCCAAAAAACGGGAATCTGCTCAGGAAATTCAAAATCTGCTTCTCAAAGCGCAACAGTATCAAAACGAAAAATGGGGCGAAGAAGGTGAGTTTTTTAAAAGACGGGCAGAACTTCTCAAGCCGGTATTTGACAAAATTAATGCGGTGATTGCGCAGCTCGGAGACGAAGGGGGATACGATTTTATTTTTGATACGCAGGCCGGTGTTCTCCTCTATGCCCAATCCAAATATGATTTGACGGACGAAGTCTTGAGCAGGCTTGAAAAAGAAACTGGTACTTCTGGGGCCAAAAAAACAACCACACCATAATTGAAAAATGCTTCTTCGCGATATTGCGACACATCTTGGAGGCGAGGTGGAGGGGGATGAGAATCTCGAAATCACTGGACTTGCTCCCATTGAAGAAGCCAAATCTGGCGATTTGACTTTCCTATCCAATCCCAAATACGTCAAGTTTCTGGAGAGGACCCAGGCTTCTGCGATCATTCTTCCGAAAGACATGACATGTCCGCCTGGCAAATCTGTGATCCGGGTGGCCAATCCCTATTTTGCCTTTGCTCAAGTCATTCCTCTATTTTATCCCCCTAAACCTTTTTTGCCTGTGGGGATTCATCCCACTGCAGTGATTGGAGAAGAGGTTCTCCTTGGGAAAGACGTGGCCATTGGGCCTTATGTGGTGATTGGGGATCGTTGTCGAATTGGAGAGGGAACGGTTCTCTTTCCCGGCGTGATCTTGGGAGAAGAAGTATGGATTGGAAGCCATTGCGTGATTCATGCACGTGTGAGCATTCGAGAACGGGTTCGTCTCGGAGATCGCGTCATTGTTCACGATGGTGCAGTGATCGGAAGCGATGGATTTGGGTTTGCGTTTGAAGGAGGGAAATACCATAAAATTCCTCAGGTCGGCACTGTGATCATTGAGGATGATGTCGAAATCGGTGCCAATGTGACCATTGATCGAGCGACTTTGGGAGAGACCCGGATTTGCAAAGGAGTGAAACTCGATAATTTGATTCAAATTGCGCATAATTGTTACATTGGGGAGCACACCGCGATTGCGGGTCAGGCTGGGCTTTCTGGAAGCACGCGCCTTGGAAAATATGTCCGGGTGGGCGGGCAAGCCGGATTTGCAGGCCATCTTGAAGTGGGCGATTTTGCCATTGTGGCTGCACAGTCCGGAGTGGATAAATCGATACCCCCTCGCGTGATGGTTTTTGGATACCCCGCTCGTCCCCATCGGGAAGCCCTTCGTTTCGAAGCAGGGGTTCATCAAATTCCTCAGGTGCTCAAAACACTTCGAGAACTTCGAAAACGCATTGAGAATTTGGAAAAGGAGTGGAAAGCGTATGCTGAAAAATCAAAGGACCATTAAAAAATCGTGCTCTATTTCCGGGATTGGATTACACACGGGCAACAAAGTGACGCTGACATTTCATCCTGCCAAACCCAATACCGGGATCCGGTTTAAGCGGATTGACATTCCGGATTCTCCAGAAATTCCTGCCGACATTGAACATGTCATTGATAACCGCCGGGATACGACCCTTGGTATCGGAGAGGTTACCATTCGGCAAGTGGAGCATGTGCTGGCTGCAGTGTATGGTCTTGAAATTGACAATATCCTCATTGAACTGGATTCCAATGAGCCGCCTGTGGGAGATGGCAGTGCGCTCCCTTTTGTCGAAGTGCTCCAAAATGCTGGATTTGTCGAACAAGATTCACCCAAAGATTATCTCGTGATCGAGGAAACATTGGCATATTCTGATCCGAGTCATGGGGTGGATATGGTGGTTTTCCCTTCGGATGAACTTCGCATTACTTTCATGGTGGATTATCGAAATCCAGCCTTGGGGACTCAGTACACTTCCATGTATTCTTTAACAGATGAATTTGTGAAGGAATTTGCAGGGGCTCGGACATTTTGCTTTCTCCACGAAGTGGAAGAACTCTATGATCAAGGTTTAATCCGTGGAGGAAGTTTGGACAATGCAATTGTCATTGTGGATCGAGAGATTCGTCCTGAAGAATTAAAGGCGTTGGGCCAAAAATTTGGATATAAGGAAGCGATCACCATTGGGGAAAATGGAATTCTTGGAGGAAAACAGCTTCGTTACTATAACGAGCCTGTACGTCACAAAGTGCTCGATTTAATCGGAGATTTGGCGCTACTGGGAGTGCCTTTAAAGGCCCATGTCATGGCAGCCCGTTCAGGTCACGCCGCGCACGTGGAACTGGTTGAGAAAATCCGAAAAGTGTACAAGAAAAAGCAGATTGTCAGTAAGTACCAGACTCGGCCTGCCCCCAAAGGCGTTGTTTTAGACAGTCAGGCCATAGAAAAAATTTTACCCCATCGGTATCCATTTTTATTGGTGGATAAAATTTTGGATTTGGTACCTGGGGAACGCGTCATCGGAATTAAAAATGTTACCATCAATGAGCCATTTTTTGTAGGTCATTTCCCTGGCCATCCCATTATGCCCGGTGTTCTCATCTTAGAAGCCATGGCCCAGGTGGGCGCAGTGTTAATCCTGGATTCGATTGAAAATCCAGAGCAAAAGCTTGCCTATTTTATGGGCATTGATCAGGTGAAATTCAGAAAACCCGTGCGGCCAGGAGATACCCTCCAAATTGAAGTCGAAATGATTCGGGCAAGATCTTCTTCTTATAAAATGGGAGCCCGAGCTTATGTGTCAGGAGAATTGGTTTGTGAAGCGGAATTCATGGCTGCAGTGGTTGATCGATAATTGATAATATTTTATAGTTAAGGAGGTTGCTTTGGTTTCCATTCATCCGACAGCGATTGTGCATCCAAAAGCCCGTTTGGGGGACGGAGTGACGGTAGGGCCATTTTCAGTGATTGAGGAAAATGTAGAAATTGGAGAAAACACCCGGATCGATTCTCATGTTTTGATTGCCAATGGGGCCCGTATTGGGAAAAATTGTCATCTCCACCACGGTGCAGTGATTTCCACTATCCCTCAGGACCTTAAATTTGCCGGAGAAGAGACATTTTTAGAAATCGGAGACAATACCATTGTCCGTGAATATTGTGATTTGAATCGAGGAACCAAAGAACGGGGGAAAAGTGTCATTGGGGCCAATTGTTTACTCATGGCTTACGTCCATGTGGCCCACGATTGTATCGTAGGGAATAACGTGATTTTGGCCAATGGGGTTCAATTGGCAGGTCATGTCACGATTGAAGATTTTGTCACCATTGGAGGAATGGTGCCTGTGCACCAATTTTGTCGAATTGGAAAACATGCATTCGTGGGCGGAGGTTTCCGAGTGGTTCAGGACGTTCCTCCGTACATTTTGGCAGCGGGTGAACCCTTAGCGTATAAAGGTTTAAACATCATTGGATTGCGTCGTCGAGGTTTTCCTCAAGAAACCATTGCATTGCTTCGGAAATGTTACCGTTTTCTTTATCAGGCCAAACTGAACACCTCTCAGGCAGTAGAAAAAATACGTTCTGAGTTGGAACCCACTCCAGAAATTCAGGCCATTTTAGAATTCATCGAAAAAAGCGAACGCGGGTTTATTCGTTGAATGAAAAAACAACCCTGGAGATGGATGGATGGGGTGGGAGATGGTGCGACCCACATGGCACTGGATTCTGCGATTCTTCAAAACCCATCTCAGTTGGAAGTGCCTACTGTTCGAGTCTACCAATGGAATCCTCCTTGTATTTCCTTGGGATACCACCAAAAGTTGGAGGAGCTCGATCTTTCTCATTGCAGAGCGCACGGTGTTGAAGTGGTGATTCGTCCGACAGGGGGAAAAGCCGTGTTTCATGAAGGCGAATTGACGTATTCGGTGATGATTCCTAAAACGGATGCCCTTGCTTCTGTTTTTCCTTCTTTTTTGTTTTTGCGCATTGCTCGGGCTTTGGTGTTTGCGATGAAAGAATTGGGGGTTTCTGCAGAGGCCATCCAAAAAGGGGGGGGTTCTTCCTTTTCTAAGGGGCCGTATTGTTTTGCCTCTTCAGGACGTTACGAAGTGGAGGTGGATCAAAAAAAACTCATTGGCAGTGCCCAGCGAATGACAGCGTATGGCGTACTTCACCAGGGATCGATTCTTTTGGACGAAAGACATATGCAAATTGTCCAATTTTTTTCTCTGCCTGCATCCATAAAAAAACAGCGTGAATTGGAACTGAACCAAAATACCGTGACGCTCAAAGCATGCCTGGGAAAAGATCCGGACCTCTCTGCCCTGAAAGAAGCCATTCGCAATGGATTTGAAAAAGAATTTTCAATTCAACTAGCACCAGCCTCTCCTACCCCAGAGGAAATGGATTTGGCAGAAAGTTTTCGCTCCAAGTATGCAGTGGTTTTTTCTGGAGATTCGCAGTGAAAAAAAGAATTTCCATTTGGGGATCCACGGGTTCCATTGGCACCCAAACGCTGGATGTCATTCAAAGAGCCCAGGAGTTGTATGATGTGGTTGTGCTTACTGCCCATCGGAATGTAAAACTTCTTTTTGAGCAGGCAAAGCAATTTCGGCCAAAGGAAGTGGTTCTTTGCGCGGCCGAGGATCCTTCCTGGAAAGAACCTTTTCAGTCCCTTGGTATTCGTGTACTGGAAGGAAGAGAAGGGCTTCTGGAATCTGCTTCTCGGCACGATGTGGATTTGGTTGTGAATGGCCTGGTCGGTGCAGTGGGCTTAGAAGCCACGTATAGGGCCATTCAAGCAGGAGTGTCCATTGCCCTGGCCAATAAAGAAGTGCTGGTCATGGCAGGGGAGCTTATTGCCTCAGAGATTCGGAAACGAGGCGTTGCCCTCATTCCAGTCGATAGCGAACACAGTGCCATTTTCCAATGTTTGGTCGGAGAAAAAAAAGAAAATGTCCGACGTATTTTACTGACAGGGTCTGGAGGCCCATTTCTCCGTACCCCAAAATCCGCTTTTGATTCTGTGACAGTAGAACAAGCGCTTTCTCATCCCAATTGGAAAATGGGGAAAAAGGTCACTGTGGACTCTGCCACTTTGGTCAACAAAGGGCTTGAAGTGATCGAGGCCAGATGGCTTTTTGATATGTCCCCTCACGCGATCCAAGTGGTGATTCATCCGCAGTCGATTATCCATTCCATGGTCGAATTTACCGATGGTTCGGTCAAGGCCCAATTGGGTTTTCCTGACATGCGGATCCCCATTGGATACGCTTTGGCCTATCCAGAGCGCCAGGCTTTTCACACGACTCCATTGGATCTATTTTCTCTTCCTTCTCTCACTTTTGAGCCTCCGGATGTGGATAAATTCCCAGCACTGACCTTGGCGTATCATGCACTCGAAATGGGAGGCACTGCCCCTGTGGTGTACAATGCAGCGGATGAAGTGGCGGTTTCCCTTTTTCTTTCTGGACAAATTCGCTTTTCCCAAATTTCACAAATCATAGAAAAATGCCTCGAACGCCATGTCGCGCAGGTCCATCCCACTCTTCAAGAGATTTTAGACACGGATCAAAAAACCAAAGCCATGATTTACCAAGAAATTTTACCTTCAATGGGAGCGTAAAAAATGACAACCCTTTGGGCAACCATTTTTGTTTTAAGCATTTTGGTGCTTATCCACGAACTGGGCCATTTTTTAATGGCCAAACTTTTCAAAATTCGGGTGGAACGGTTCTCTTTAGGATTTCCACCTCGGCTTTTTGGAAAAACCATTGGCGAAACCGATTATTGTATTTCTGCAGTACCTTTTGGAGGCTATGTCAAAATTTCTGGCATGATTGACGAAAGCTTGGATCAAAGTCAATTGACCGGACCTCCCAAACCTTGGGAATTTCGCTCCAAAAAGTGGAGTCAAAAATGCCTTGTGATTCTGGCTGGTTCTTTAATGAATTTTTTGCTTGCGTATACCATTTTTGTCGTTTCGACCAAAATCCATGGAATTGAGAAACCCAAAGGCACTTGGATTGGAGGTGTAGTTCCTGGGAAACCTGCAGAGAAAGCCGGTCTTCGGATCGGCGATCGAATTTTGCGCATTAATGGAAAGCCTCTTGAAAATTGGGAAGAGCTTACTGCCATTGTGCATGCTTCGCCCAATAAACCACTTCAGGTCGAATGGGCCAGGGGGGATTCGATACTTTCTGCAATCATGATTCCGACAAAAGAAAAATTTGTCTACAAAGGAGACATTCGAGAAGGTGGCATTTTGGGGATTCTATCTCAGATCGAAATTCATCCTGTGAGTTGGGGAAATGCATTTGGCGAAGCAGGGAAAAACTTCTATTATCTTTCCAAATTGGTTTTGGTTTCCTTTGCAAAACTCGTCACAGGACAGGAATCTTTGAAGTCCATTGCGGGTCCTGTGTTTATTGCCAAAATGGCAGGAGAAAGTGCGCGTTTTGGTTTTGGCGCGCTTTTTGAATTCATGGCCATTTTAAGCCTTAATTTGGCCATTCTCAACTTGTTCCCCATTCCTGTATTGGACGGGGGCCATCTCGTCATTCTTATGATCGAAGGGGTTCTCCGGCGAGAACTTTCTGTCAAAGTAAAAATGCTGATTCAGCAGGTGGGGATCGCCCTCATTATTGGAATTATGCTTTTGGCATTGTACAACGATGTGCTCCGTTTGGTCCGACCGTGATTTTGTATTGACTTAAAGGGTTAATTTAAGTAAATTTAATAAACAAAACTTATGGAAGCACAAAAGACGGTCCTGTTTGAGAATCATCTCAAATTAGGGGCCAAAATGACAGAATTTGCAGGGTGGGTTTTGCCTCTGTGGTATTCTCAAGGCCAAACCGCAGAGCATTTGGCAGTGCGAAATGCATGTGGGCTTTTTGATATTTGCCACATGGGTGAGTTCAAGATTACAGGGAGAGATGCAAGCTCTTTTTTAGGAAGGATGCTGACCAATCGGGTTCAGGCCATGCAGGATGGCCAGGCCATGTACCATTTTATGCTCAATGAAGCAGGGGGGGTAATCGATGATTGCATTCTCTACCGATGGAATGCCAATGAGTACATGCTGGTGGTGAATGCAGCGAATATCGAACGGGATTTCCAGTGGTTATCCGATCACATTGAAGGGGAAGAGGTTTACATCAAAGACATAAGTGCCCAGACAGCCAAACTGGATCTTCAAGGGCCAAAGGCACCCCAACTGATGTCCAAATGGATTGCAAAACAAACTCTGGCGACACTTCGGTTTTTTCGATTTTTACCCGAAATCCAGATCAATGGAATTCCGGTTTTGGTTTCCCGTACAGGCTATACAGGAGACGTTGGATTTGAATTGTATACGGATGTGAAGAATGCGGTTGACCTCTGGGAACTTTTACTTGAGGAAGGGGCCTCGTACGGCCTTTTGCCGTGTGGACTTGCCTCAAGAGATAGCCTCCGCATTGAGGCTGGATTGCCACTCCATGGCCATGAGCTTTCTCCCGACAGGATTGCGTTGGGACATCCGTGGGAATTCGTCTTTTTTTGGGAAAAAGAATTTTTAGGAAAAAAAGCGTTGTTAGAAGCCAAGGCCCATGGGGAATTTTCTTTTGTTTTACCTTTTGCCATGAATGGCCCAAGGAAGGCCATGCCTGGATGGGATGTATATTATTCTAACGAAAAAAAGGGAAAGGTTTTGAGTGCAGTGATTTCGCCGAGTCTTTCCAATCGTCCCATTGGGTTCTTAGAATCCTCTATGTTCCTCGAATCTGGGACTCCAGTCCAATTTTGTTCGCCAGACCAAAATGTCACGCTTCAAGGAGAAATTGCTCGAATTCCTTTTCTTCCGCTCACTGCTCGAAAGTCCATGGAAGAATTTTTGTTTTGAAAAGAAGAAAATAAAAAATGGCAAGTGGAAAGACAAAACAAACGCAAAAACGAGAAATTTTGGGACTTTTGATCATTTCTTTTGCCATTCTTTTGTTTCTTGGTCTTGTTTCTTACCATGCTTCGGATTATCCGAATAGTGGGAATGCAAATAGTGTGAAAAATTGGTTGGGTTTGGCAGGGGCCTATCTGAGCCATTGGTTTTATGTGTACACCATTGGATATGCATCCATTGTGTTTTCCATTGTCATTTTTTTATTTGGATGTTATTTGTTTTTAAACACGTCCTTTCGTTCTTTTTTGAAAGTGAGTTTTTATCTTTTGACGTTTGCTTTTCTTATTTCTGTTACTTTGGCCATACCCCAGGCAATCTCTAAAGAAGGAAGTCCTTTGGGCTATCGCCTCAGTGGATTGTTTGGAGGCTTTTTGGCAGAAAAATTGAATCGCTATTTTGGGGCTGCAGGGACCATTGTGATTCTTTTTACCACTTTTTTGATTTTGCTTTCCTCTCTTTTATCCTGGAGCGTGAGAGACACTTTGCTCAAAGTCAAAGAAGGATTCCAAACCTTTTGGACAGGATTTCAAACAAAAGAACTGGAACGAGAAGAAAAAGAAACTCCTTCGATTCGAAGCGAAATCCCTCAGGAAAAGAAGCCAGTGTCTTTTCCTCAGCCCGCCATTTGCTTAAAACATCCTGAGGTGAAAGAGCCTCCCAAATCCAGTCCTATTCCCAAACCTGCTGGCATGAGGGTCGTGAGTCAAAGCGAATACCGATTCCCTCCTTTGGATCTTCTCAGCCCTCCGGTTCCTGAGGAGACGCGCATTGATAAATCCGCGTTGATGCGGAAGGCCCGATTTTTAGAAGAAAAACTCAAAGAATTTGAAATTCTTGGCCAAGTTGTGGGAATTATGCCTGGGCCCGTAATTACCCGATTTGAGGTGAGACCCGCTCCAGGGGTCAAAGTCAGTCGTTTTTTGAGTGTGCAAGAAGATCTGGCCTTGGTCATGCAGGCAGAGCGGATCCGGATTGTGCCCATTCCTGGGAAAGCCGTGGTGGGGGTGGAAATTCCCAATGAATTCCCTCTCCCGGTCATGCTTCGTGAAATCATCGAAGCAAAGGCATTTCAAACGTCTCCTTCCAAGCTCACTGTGGCCCTGGGCAAAACCATTGAAGGCCTTCCTTATGTGACAGATTTGGCCCAACTCCCCCATCTTTTGGTGGCAGGGGCCACTGGTTCAGGCAAATCCATGTGTCTCAATGCCATTATTACTTCAATTCTGTACCGCGCTCGGCCTTCTGAAGTGAAATTTGTGTTGATCGACCCAAAGAAACTCGAACTGAGTTTATATGGTCCGCTTCATCATCACCATCTTGCAGGAGTAGAAGGATTGGAGGAAACCGTGGTGACCACGGTAGAGAATGCGGTGGCTGTGCTTCGGAGTCTTGAAATCGAAATGGATAGACGGTACAGGATTTTGGCCAGTGCAGGGGTACGGAACATTGAAGATTACAATCGTGCCGTGAACCAAGGAAAGATTTCTCGAGAAGGAAATGAGAAGCCTGGTCCATTGCCTTATATTGTGCTTGTCATTGACGAATTGGCGGATTTAATGGTATTGGGTGCTCGAGAAATCGAAGAACCCATTTCTCGATTGGCCCAAATGGCCCGAGCAGTGGGCATGCATCTCATTTTGGCCACACAGAGGCCTTCTGTGGATGTGATTACGGGCGTCATTAAGGCCAATTTCCCTTCTCGGATTGCCTTTCAAGTGGCTTCAAAAACCGATTCCAGAACGATCTTAGATCGAAACGGAGCAGAAAAACTTTTAGGAAGAGGCGATATGCTTTTTCTTCATCCGAGAGATCCAGAGCCCATTCGGCTCCATGGTGCCTATATTTCCACAGAGGAAGTGCAACGGGTGGTCAATTATATTCGACAACAACCCCAAGAGGATGTTTGGAAATTGCCCGGATTGGGTTCAAAATCTCCTTCTGGAGAAGGAGGAGGATATGGAGAACGGGATGAACTTTTCCGAGAAGCGGCTCGGCTCGTGGTCCGGCATCAGCAAGGATCTGCCTCTTTGCTCCAGCGTCGTTTGCGGATTGGGTATGCCAGGGCAGGCCGTCTCATTGATGAATTGGAGGCCGCAGGAATTCTTGGGCCTTTTGATGGAAGTAAGGCGAGAGAAGTGCTTGTGGACGAAGAAACCTTGGAACGAATTTTGAACGAACAAGAATTTTCAGGTGAACCCCTTGAAGAGGAAGACGCATGAAAGTCCAATGGACGAGTTTTTTCATTGTTTTTTTGGTCTGGTTGCCCGGCTTTTCCGGAGTGCCTGGTTCTGATGCAATTTTAGATCGGGTGGCTGAAAAATTAAAATCCATGGGTTCTCTTCGAGCTAAATTTGAAGAAACCTATTTTTGGAAACTCACTGGCGAAAAACAATCCATTCAGGGGAGTTTTTTGCTAAAAGGGGAAAATTTGTTTCGAATCCAAATTCCGGATCAGGAAATTGTCTCTGACGGGAAAAAACTTTGGACATATCAAAAGCCCACGCATCGGGTGGTGGTGGATCAACTCGAATCTTCAGAAAATACATGGTTACCGCAGAAATTGTTTCTGCAAACCCGGAAGGATTATCGCCATCGGACTGTGGGAGAAGAAACAATTCGGGGAAGAAAATGTTATGTAGTGGAATTTGTGGGGGAACGAGAAGATCTCTACATTTCCCGAATGAAAGTGTGGATTGATCAAGAAACGTGGATTCCTCAGAAAATCGAACAAACGGATGCAAACAAAAATCGCATTGTGTATGTGTTGTCCGAAGTGGAATTGGGGGTTCCCATCGAGGATGGAACGTTTCAATTTCACATTCCAGAAGGAGCAGAGGTCATTGATTTAACAGAATAGATGCGGTATGATTTTTGCAATTATTGATTCAATCATTTGCTAAATCCGATGTGAGGTAGAAATTGGAATCTACTCAGTCCAATTCTCATGTCATGAGTGAATATTTTCGCATTTTTTATCGGGGGCGATGGATTGTGCTGTTTTGTCTTGTCAGCGTGCTTGCTGTGGTTGTATATTACAATGTCACTGCAATTCCAGTGTACGAAGCCTCTGCGTGGATTATGATCAAAAAAGAAAGAACACTGGACAAGACGCTTTTCGATAATTTGATGGTAGGGGACCAGACCACTGTGCTTTACAACCATACAAAACTTTTAAAAAGTCGCACCCTGATCAAGGAGGTCATACAAAATCTTCAATCTCTTCCGCAGGCAGATTCTCTTTATTTTTTGAGATCGGAGCCACCCATTGAACGATTTTCAATCACGCGGTGGTTTTTAAATGCCATGGGATTTAAAAACCGTACTTTGAGGGCCCAGCCTTCTTCATTCGAAGAGTTGATTGAAAAATTTCGAAACTCTTCCACTGTCGTTCTTCCCAGAGATAAAACCGATATTTTGGAACTCCGGGTGAAGGCATATACTCCCAATGAATCTGCTTTATTGGCCAATACATGGATGGAAACCTACCAGGCCATGGACATTCGGGAAAGTCGTGGTGAAATCACTGAAGTCCGGCAATTTCTTGAACAAAAAATCAAAGAAATTCAAGGCACTCTTTCCCAATCCGAAGATGCGCTCAAGGAATACAAGAAAATGAAAGGCGTGACCGAACTCAATGCAGAAACCCAACAGCTTATCCAGCAACTTGCAGAATTTGAGACAGAATACGAAGAGGCCAGGACCGATCTCCAGGCCAATGAAAGACGTTTGGCTTACCTCAAATCTGAATTGGACGAAAGTCAGAAGGCCATTCTCGATGAAGCCACGCACATTTCGAGTCCAGTGATCATGGAACTCCAGAGACAAATGGCGCAACTCATGGGGGAAAAAGCGGCTTACGAAGAACAACTCAAAGGGGCAGGCTATCGCACAGAAACCGATGCCCGGCTTCGGAGTATTGACCAAAGGCTAAAAGGACTCCAGGAAAGTATTGTGGAGGAAACCAAAAAACTCCTCCGTCGAGGCGGTTCTGCATTGAATCCACTTCAATTTTCTGAGAATCTTTTGAACGAAATTCTTCAAATTGAAGCGGAAAATAAGGCTTTAAAGGCCAAAACCGAGGCCCTTTCTGGGATTTTAAGTCGATACAATCAAATGCTCAATACACTTCCAGAAAAGAGTTTGCAACTGGCAAGACTTCAGCGCGAAGCGGAAGTGAATAATAATATTTTTATGATGCTCCGGGAAAAGTTTGAAGAAAGCCGGATTTCTGAGGCAGGCCGTACTGGATCCGTTCGCATTGTGGACTACGCGGATCCACCGTTGAAGCCGATTCGGCCCAAAAAGGTTCAAAATCTCATCCTGGGGATATTGTGCGGTTTGGGTTTGGGAATGGGTATTCTTTTTCTCAAAGAATATTTTCGGAATACTTTGCAAGCAGTCGAAGATGTGGAAAAATTGGGATTTCCCGTATTGGGTTCCATTCCTGTAATTCCTGCGCGGGGAAATCACAAAAAAAGACATATTGACCCTCGTTCTTATCGTATTGAATCCCGTCTCATTACCCATTGGGAGCCCAATTCTGCAATTTCTGAAGCGTATCGCACTGTGAGAACCAATATTCAATATGCCAATGGAAATCCTTCTTTTAAGACGATATTGGTGACCAGCCCAGGGCCTGGAGAAGGGAAATCCACTTCGGTGGCCAATCTGGCCATTACGTTTGCCCAAATGGGAGCCAAAACATTGCTCATTGACACGGATCTTCGGCGGCCTGTACTCCACAATTTATTTGATCTTGAACAGAAGAGAGGTCTTACCCAAGTCTTGGTGAGACGCCTTTCCATCCGGGAAGCCATTCAGCCGACCCATATCAAACATTTGTTTGTTTTACCTTCTGGCCCAATTCCGAAAAATCCATCGGAATTTCTGGCATCGAAGACCATGCGGGCATTTATTCAAAAAGTGAGTCAATTATTTGACTTGATTTTATTGGATAGTCCTCCAGTGATTCCAGTCACCGATGCCTGTGTTTTAGCATCGTATTTGGATGGTGTACTTTTGGTGGTATATTCTGAAAGGACAGATCGGGAGGCTTTCTTGCGTTCGACTTTATTATTAAAACATGTGGATGCCCATATTCTTGGAGTTCTGGTGAATCGAATGGATGTGACCCATCGGTACGGGTCGTACTATCGAAAGTATTACACAAAATATTATACGTATTCGTAAGGGGGCAGTGTGGAAGAGTTACAGCAACAACAACGCCAATTTTCTTTTAAGGATTATGTTCATATCCTTTATCGAGGGAAGGGAATTATTTTTCTCTGTTTTTTGGTCGTATTTTCTGCAACCGTGTATTATACGTTTACGGCGCTCCCCATCTACGAAGCCAGTGCCATGGTCATGATTAAAGAGGATACCGGGGTGCGACGGGAGCTTTTCCGCATGACCAGTCCTCTCCAGATGGAGAACCGGATTAACAATCAAGTGGAAATTTTGAAGAGCCTCACTCTGGCTGAGGATGTCATTCGAGAGCTTCAGAAATTTAGTGGTGCAGATACGTTGTGGATATTAGGAAAAAGAAAACGACCGGAGCGATTTTATTCCTCATGGGTTCAGTTTGTCTCCCGTTGGGGAGTTTTTAAAAAGGGAGTAAAAAAAGAAAGAAAGGCTTTGCCGGATACCCTGAATGAAGAGCTGGGAATATTGGACCTTGCCGAGCAATTTCGCAAATCCATTTCTGTGGTCCCAAAACGCAATACAGACATGATTGAGGTCAAGGTCAGAGCACCGAGTGCGTTTGAAGCCGCTTTTATTGCAAATACTTGGATGGAAGTTTATCAGAAACGGGATCTTGAAGAAAGCCGAGGAGAAATTACTGAAGTATTAAATTTTCTCGAAGTGAAATTGGATAGTGTGGAGAAGAACCTCTCTCTGGCCGAAGAAAATCTGAAAAATTATAAGGAGAACCAAAAGGTTGCAGAATTGTCCTCAGAAACTGAACAGTTGATCCGTCAATTGGCAGAATTTGAAACCGCGTATCAAGAGGCCAAGACAGAATTGGAAGCCAATGAGAGAAGATTGGAATATCTCAAATCGCAACTGAATGAAAACCAAAAGGCCTTTTTGGCAGAGGCAGCCAGCGTCTCCAGCCCTGTGATTCAAGAATTGCAAAAGCAAATGGCCAATTTGATTGCAGAAAAAGCAGCGTATGAACAACAGCTCAAAGGAGCCGGGTATTATTCTACCAATGATCCAAAATTAAAAACCTTGGAACAGCGGTTGAAAGGAATCGAGGAAAGTATTGTGGAAGAAACCCGAAAGCTCATTATGAGTGGTGGCGCTGCGTTAAATCCATTGGGCTTTTCCGAAACACTTTTTAATAATATTTTACAAATTGAAACTGAAAACAAATCTTTAAGGGCGAAGACTTCTGAATTGCGGAAGATCGTGGATCAATATAATCAGATGATGAATAAACTTCCAGAGAAAAGTCTTAAACTGGCCCGTCTCATGCGGGAAGCAGAAGTCAATAATAAAATTTTCATGATGCTTCGGGAAAAATACGAAGAAAACCGAATCACCGAAGCAGGCCAAATCGGTTCGGTTCGAATCGTGGATCGGGCAAGACCTCCGAAATATCCCATTAAGCCCAAGAAAAAAGTCAATTTGGTTTTGGGTTTTATGATGGGGATTGGACTCGGCGTCTCCTTGGTTTTTCTCCGGGAATACTTGGACACTTCTTTAAAAACAGCGGAGGATGTAGAACAAATCGGTTTCACTGTGTTGGGTGCAATTCCTTTTATTCCAGTTCACAAAATTGGGAGAAAACTTTTAAAAAGTAATGGCGAAATCATTCGGATTGAATCTCGATTGATCACCCATTTTGCCCCAAAATCTCCTATTTCTGAGGCGTATCGAACAATCCGGACGAATATTCAGTATGCCAACCCGGATCACCCTGTAAAGACTGTAGTGGTGACCAGTTCTGGCATGGGAGAGGGCAAATCGACTTCTGTGGCCAATCTGGCCATTACGTTTGCTCAGATGGGCTCTAAAACCTTGCTTGTGGATACAGATTTAAGACGGCCCGTGCTTCATGGAATTTTCGAACAATCCCGGAACGAGGGATTGACCAATTTGCTCGTAGGAAGGCTCTCTTTTGATGAGGCCATCAAACCGACCCGGGTGGAAAATTTATTTCTTTTAACTTCAGGGACTCTGCCTCCCAATCCTTCAGAACTTTTGGCTTCTAAGATGATGGAAAAATTTATTGAAGAAGTCCAATCCAAATTTGACATTGTCCTTTTTGACACGCCTCCAGTCATTGCAGTGACCGATGCTTGTGTGTTGGCTCCGAAAACCAATGGGGTGATTTTGGTGGTCCGCTCAGGCACGACGGGGAGAGAGGCGTTGTTCCGAAGTCGGATGTTGCTTGAAAATGTAAAGGCCAATATATTTGGGGTTTTGGTCAATGGTCTTCATGTGGATCGACTGATGGGTTCTTCCTATTATTACTATTACTATTACTATTCTACGGACGGAAAAGAAGAGCGTGTTTGAGGTTTTTATGAATGTTTCGAAATGGGCTAGAAAGAGAGGAAAGGATGATGCATGCGCTTGTGACCGGCGGTGCCGGATTTATCGGGTCTCATCTCACAGAATTTCTTTTGGAAAAAGGGTATCATGTCACGGTCATTGACAATTTATCCACAGGTTCGTTTCAAAATCTTTCCCTAGTGGCAAGCCATCCTCATTTTCGTTTTATTGTTGGTTCTATATTAGAAAATGGATTGATCGAACCTTTGATCCGGGATGCGGATATGGTGTTCCACCTGGCTTCTGCAGTGGGCGTGAAAATGATTATGGAAAAGCCTGTGGAAACAATCGAAACGACGTTTAGCACCACGGATATTGTGATGAAATATGCTTCCCGTTATCGAAAAAAAGTCATATTTACCAGTACCAGTGAAGTTTATGGAAAAAGTAAAGACGTCCCGTTTTCTGAAGAAGGGGACCGTTTGGAAGGACCCACGACATTGCATCGGTGGGCTTATGCGTGTGCCAAGGCTTTAGACGAGTTTGTGGTTCTGGCATATTATAAAAAAACAGGTCTTCCTGTGGTGGTGGTGCGTCTCTTTAATACAGTTGGACCCAGGCAATCTTCTCAATATGGAATGGTGCTCCCTCGATTTGTGGAGGCTGCATTACAGGGCCGACCTCTTCTCGTGTATGGGGATGGGAAGCAAACCCGATGTTTCTGTCATGTCCGAGACGTGGTCCGTGCACTGGAGTGCGTTTCTCGACTGGAAGCGTGCATCGGAAAGATTATCAATATAGGCAGTGACGAGGAAATTTCTATTGAAGCATTGGCCAAGCGGGTCATCACTCTGGCCAAAAGCCAATCCCCGATTCATTATGTTCCATATGAACAAGCCTTTCCGGATGGCGGGTTTGAGGACATGCAAAGAAGGGTCCCTTCTTTAAAACGAATTCGCGAACTCACGGGTTGGAAACCAGAATATTCACTGGATCAGATCATTCTGGATGTCATTGAAGACAGGCGCCAGTATCTTGGGATGGTGTAATGAAAATATGGACCTCTATTGGTATGCTCTGTATACCCGATCTCGGTATGAGAAAAAAGTGGATCTTTTTTTAAGACAAAAAGGCATAGAGGTGTACCTTCCTTTGCGTAAAGTACTAAGGCAATGGAGTGACAGGAAAAAATGGATCGAAGAGCCTTTGTTTCGATGCTATGTATTTGTTCATGTGAATGAAAAAGATCGGATTCGAGCCCTTGAAACCGATGGTGTGGTACGAATGGTAGGTTTTCAGGGGAAACCGGCCGTTGTTCGAGACGAAGAAATCGAAAATATTCGACGCATATTAAAAGAGATTCCGTGTGTGGAATCTTGTCCTATCCTCAACGTGGGAGAGTGGGTAAAGGTGATCCGGGGGCCATTGATGGGGTTGGTGGGGCGGTTGGAAGAGATTCGAGGTGGACATCGGTTTGTGATTGCCATTGATTCGATTGGACAAGCACTGCGTTTTAATGTCGAGGCAGGGGATGTGGCTCCTGTCTCCTCATTAGAGCGCACTTTTTAAAATTTATTTCTTTAAAAAATGACCCCCTGTAGGTTCTATTGGGTTTCATCCAATGGGACTGAAAGGGCGGAGCTGTGGATAAATAAAAATGAAATTAATAGATAAACCAACTTCGCTCTCTTACCTATGGGAGAACCGAGAATGTGGCTTTGAAGACATGATGAAAGTGGTCGTGGATGTGGAGAAAAAAAATTCTTGCTATTGATGGGGAACTTCATGCAGATCTGGAAGCGCTTTTGATGCATTCTGGCTCCAAACAAGAAGATTTATGATGGGGCGTGAATCTTTATCCGAAAAAAGGGAAAATGATTTAGATTTTATTGAATTTACTGCCTTGATCAATATCAGACCTTCGCTCGGATGCAAATCCATGGAAATTCAAGATCCTCTTCTTCAGGAATGAATTCGAGCCATTGTCAAAAGTCTTTTGATATAATGTATCCCTTATTGCATCACACACATTTGACTCAGCAAAAATGGTTTTCGTTTCCCAAGGGAAAGCAACTTTTAATGATCGCCAGTGAGTTGAAATGCGTAAGGCGTATGGACCAATCAAAGAGATACTTCTGCGGTGCGCCAATGCGATGAACGGGCTTTGGAACTGGTGGATTTGACGCTGGAAGATCCCAAATGGGCAAAAGGGATTCGGGAATTGTGCCGATTTCGGGAACTTCTGGCTGGCCGGTATCAAGAGAATTCGATGGATTTTCAGTATAATCCGCTTTTGTATCGAACCCTATTGCAAATGAACACCGAGTCAGAAAAAATCCTTGCCAATGAGGAGAAAGAGAGTTGAATGCCATCCATCTTAAGCCGAGATGATTTTTCAAGAAGCGCTTTCTTTACGAGAAAAAAGGCCTGGAATTGAGTGGTACGGCAATGTCAAGAAGGTTGGCTTTTTGTTAAAGGAGTATAGAAATCGTTTCCCTCTATCCTTTTCGTTCTCTATCGATCGGTTGATCTCGATTTCTCGACATCTCCGAAGACACCGGGAAATGAGTTTTTATGGGGACGAAGCAATCGGAACTCCATCCCAGGCACTTTAATTTGAAAAGGATGTAGAAGAAGTACTTGCAAGTACGCAATGGACTCTCTCCCAATGTAAATCAATTCTCAGCTTGGAGGAAAAGAACGATTAAAACAGGCGCAAATGGCTCTTTAATTCATGCATTGATTGAAAGTGTTAGGCCGTATCAATGGATCAAGAACATGCTGGTCTTTGTGGCATTGGTCTTTTCCAAAAATATGTTTCACTTTCCCTTGTTTCTCAAGACCTTGGCTGCGTTTGGTCTTTTTTGTCTTCTTTCTGGCGCTGTGTATTTGATCAATGACGTGGTGGATTTGGAGGCAGATCGTCTTCATCCAATAAAAAAGTATAGACCCATCCCCTCTGGGAGATTGCCAAAAAAATGGGCCATTGGTTTTGCCTTCCTTCTTGCCAGTGTTTCTCTTTTGGTTTCTTTCGAATTGGATCCTTCATTCGGTCGTGTGGCGTTCGTGTATTTCATTTTATTTGTCAGTTATTCCCTTGTTTTTAAAAAACTCCTTATCATGGATATGATTATTGTGGCATTGGCCTATGTCCTTCGGGCAGTGGCCGGGGCAGAAGTGATTCATGTTTCGATTTCCCATTGGCTTATTTTGTGTACTGCCTTTTTGGCTTTATTCATTGTGATTAGTAAGCGTCGGCATGAGTTGGTGGTATTGGGAAATGGTTCTATTTCGTCTCGAGAAGTTCTGAGTGGTTACAATGCGTTATTTCTTGATCAAATGATTGGAATTTCCAGTGTGGCTTCTTTGGTTTTTTATGCCATGTATACCATTTCGAACGACACAATGGTTCATCTGGGGCATCGGAAGCTTTTGTTGACGCTTCCTTTTGTGGGATATGGGATTTTTCGATACCTCTATTTGGTGTACATAAAAAATCATGGGGGAAGCCCTGAACTCATCTTTCTCAAAGATAAAGCCATGATTGTCAATTTGGTATTCTGGGGCATTCTCGTGATCAGTCTATTGTATTTTGGATAATGGGAGCGTGGGATGTCAAAGGTTGCCATTCTTCGTACTGCACCTGATAGGATATTAGAAGATATTGAGACGCTTTTCCGTTTGGCTGAGATTGAAAAATATCTCGATAAGTCGAGGCCAGTGATTCTCAAAGACAATATTTCTTGGCACCTTCCCATGCCTTCTAGCAATACCACTCCTTGGCAATTGGAAGGAACAATCCGAGCGCTTCAGAATGCAGGATATTCCAACATTGTTGCAGTAGAAAATAAAACCGTGGTCACCAAACCCCAAAAAGGTGGAGAATTCAATAAACTCAATATAATATATGAAAAATATGGCATCCCAGTGAAATACAACTTCCGAAAAGAGGACATGCAATGGGTGAAATATCAACCTCGGTCGAATTTGAAAGTCCTTCCCAAAATCTATCCAGAGGGTTTCCGACTTCCTGACTTTTTTTTCGATAAAAATATCATTCATCTCCCTACCATGAAATGTCACATTTACACCACCACCACGGGTGCGATGAAAAACGCGTTTGGTGGCCTACTTTCCACAAAACGCCATTATACCCATACCTGGATTCACGAAACCCTGGTGGATCTTTTAAAAATTCAAAAGGAGATTCATTCTGGAATATTTGCTTTCATGGATGGCACCACGGCAGGCAATGGCCCAGGCCCGCGGACATTAAAACCGGTCGAGGCGAATCTCATTTTAGCCAGTGGAGATCAAGTGGCCATGGATGCGGTTTCCGCGTGGCTCATGGGCTTTGATCCAATGTCCATACCCTATATTCGGATGGCCTCAGAAGAAGGCCTTGGTGTGGGCGAGATCAAGAACATTGAATTGGTGGGAGAAGCCATTCAAGCGCCTTTGTTTCAATTTCAAGTGGGAGACAATTTGGCCAGTCTTGTGGGCGATTTTCTTTGGTTTGGCCCTTTGAAACGGATTCAGTGGCTATTTTTTCGGACTCCTCTGGTGTATTTATTTGTGTTAGGCTCGGATTGGTATCACGATCGCATATGGTGGCAATGGAAAGGCAAACGGATTTATGCCAAATGGCTTCAAGAGAGCCCATGGGGCCAGTTATTCCAAAAATATAATTAAGCGGATGGAAGCCTGGCATTTTGCGAGGTGATACTGCCCCCTGGAGATTCCTTAAGGAACCGTGGAAGAGTCTCATTATTTATTCCATCTTATGGTCAAATTCATGGAACGAGGAAAAATCAGAAAGCAAAGAGAATCTCGGTCAAGTAGTAATTCTCACGGAATGATGTCGAGGATTTACGAGGAAGTCGTACAGCCCCAGGATAAGAGGGCTTTGCATGTTTTCCCTTCGTGGATTGCCGAGACTTTCTACATTGCAGGTGAAACGAATTAGGCATTTTTGTTATTGCAGGTATTCTGATGAATTTTTCTGAAAAGCACAAGGTGGTATTGCAGAAAAGGCCCTGTACCATTTGGGAGTTGAGTCATATTTGGAAAACAGACGTTCATGGATAAAGAATGGTAAAAAGGTTATGAGAATTGTAACAGATAAGATTGCTTTTGAAGAACTAAAACAAATTGCAGATGAAAAATTTGGCGACCTGGTAAAGGCAGTTGTTGATGTAGAAAAGGAAATCATGGTTCTGGGTGGTGAACTCCATTCGGACGGGGAGGCCCTTTTATTACAGAACGGGAGTACACAGAAGGATCTCTGGGGGATCAATTTGTATCCTGGGAAATACCCAAACCCGGATTGGATTGAATTTGATTCAATCATCAATTTTAGGCCCACGTTGGGTAATAAAACGAGAGATATAGAAGACCCAAAAATTAGACAAAAGATAATCGAAATTTTAAATAAGCGAATTGAAAAATAAAAATGGGATTTTATCACACTGGATTAGCCGAAGGCAAGTGGTTCAACCTCCCATTTGTGGAACAGATGGCCCATATCGGTTCTGAAGTGGAGCGTGCAATAAATTGGAAAAATAAAAACGATCCTGAATATTCTAAAAGGTCATTGGAGCGGGCCTTGGAACTTTTGTATCTTACGATCGAAGATCCAAAAAACAAAATCCGTATTCGAGAACTCACTCGACTAAGAGAATTTTTAATTGATTACTTCTATTTTGAAAATGCATATCACTCTAGCGATGCATTCTTTCGCGGATATTTTTATCCTTTCAATTATGCGGTATGTAAGAAGAAGGGGTTATAATGTGCATTGGAAAATGGAGTGATTTGGGTATTGCATGAGCGAACAGTTGTAGATATAACCGATTCATGAAAAGAGTATCTGAAAAAAGTTTTCTTCACTCTCTTTTTTCCCATGAATGCAAGACATTGGCCTTCATGGAAACCGGACGTGCTGGAAGCGGATTCAGTGGCTATTTTTTCGAACGCCTCTGGTTGTGTGAAAATGGCAAGACACAAGAGGGGCCGGGAAAGATTTTCGGAACAACAGGATTTATAGGATCCATTCCAAAGCCGGCGAGTGGTATCCTTGAATAAGAAGAATCAAAAAAGTGCTTTTCTCGTCTCGCTGGAAAAAATCACCACTTGGCTTGATCATCAAAAAATTCCTTATATGATCATCGGGGGGATAGCCAATACTCTTTATGGAAATCCCAGGCAAACGTTCGACATCGATATTAAAATTTCTCTTGACATTGAAAATCAATTGGAAAATTTTCTGGATCAGATTAAGAGAATTGCCCGAATTATCCCAGAAGCACCTCACGCGTTTATAAAAGAAACTTTTGTTTTACCAATTGAGATAAAAAAGTTCGAATCGATCTCATCTTTGCAAATTTACCTTTTGAAATCGAAGTAATCCAACGGAGTCAGGAAGTTGATTTTTTGGGGGTAAAAATAAGGGTGTGTACTGTTGAAGATTTTATTATTCAGAAGGTGGTTTCTACACGGAAAAAGGATTGGGGAGACATCGAAACAGTGATTCTTGTCCAAAAAGAGAATATTGACTGGCCTTTTCTTTTAAAACATTGCGAGGAATTTGAGCCAACTGCTCAATCGTTCTGAAATTATTGAAAACATTCAAAGGATGAAAGATGAGAAAGGAGTATAAAAATTATCTTGAAAGATTTCGTCGGTTTAATGAATGGGAATCCTTGGAGATCAAAAAGCGGTCCTTGGAGGAAAAAGCGAGGCAATTTGTGGCACTATATGAATTGGGTTGTCTTTTTCCCAAGAAGCGACGTGTTCAATTGCACAACGAACATCTCAGAAATCTTATAGAAATTCAGAAGAATTTAAGGAGAGAGAGATCATTTTAATGCGTGTGATTTGCATGGCCTCCATTTTTGTTTTTTCCTATGGGGTTGATTCATGGAGCCGGCTTTCCTTGGGTGGAAGTTGGGCAAGCTTTGCTGCATCGCAAGCGACAGAGAAAGGGGGTAAAGGCTTTGCATCGGATATTTCAACCACGCTGGAGAAGGCAGATAGGGCGTAGGAGGTGATTTTGATTTGGGAATCATTGTCTTTAGAAGAAAGGAATTTTTTCATTTAAAATGAAGCAGGTGGGCTGTTTGAAATATAGAATCCGAAGGAATTTATGAGGAATTCTTTGACGAGTTTGATTAAAAAGAAGATTAGAACCTATTTATCCCAAAATCCATCGATTTCTTTTGCTCTCCTTTTTGGGTCGTGTGTAAAGGGCATGGAATATGCGCTCAGTGATATTGATATAGGGATTTATTTTACAGAAACAATTTCACTCTATGAATTTGGAATTCTCGTTTGTGATTTAGAGAGACTTACCGGAAAAAAAATCGATCTGGTTGAATTAAACCATCTCGATGAGCGGGATATCCGTTTTGCTTATCAAATTGTGACTGGTTCAGAAATCCTCGTTTGCAAAAATGAAAACGCCTGGATAAATTATAAGACAAAAGTGATTCTCTATTATCTTGATCTCGAACCATTGCTTTGTCAAGTAGAAGCTCGTTTTAGAAAACGAATTGAAGAAAATAAGTTTGGAATTTATAATTATGCTTGAACGACTCAAGCAATTGGAAAAAAACTTAGAAGAGTTGAAGCGTTTTAAGAAAAAAACTTCTCTTAAAGAAGTGCATCAAGATATTCAAAAACAATGGATTTTGAGATACGGTTTATTCGAATCTATTCAAATTGTGATCGATGTTTCTTGTCATTTGGCTGTGCGTCATAATTTAGGTAACCCCACTTCATATTTGGAATGTGTAGAACTTTTATTGAAGTATGGATACCTTCGCAAAGAAATTTTTGAGAAATTGAAAGGAATGATCGGGCTACGAAATATTTTGATTCATGAATATCCTATAATTGATATCGAGCAATTGTACAATTTTCTTGATCATCTTTCGGACTTTTCGGATTTTGCTCAAGAAGTGAGAAAATATCTATAATTTTATTGGTGACAATAAAAGAGAAATTCAAAAAAATTCAGGAAGCGCTTCTTAAAGAAACCCGGATGTTCTATGGGGCTCGTCTTGTCAGTGTAGTGATATTTGGATCTGTCGCGAGAGGCACCTATCGTGAGGATTCTGATCTCGATGTATTGATTATTGCTGAAAGACTCCCTTTGGGCCGAATGAAACAGGTGGAAGAATTTTCTCTAATAGAAGAGAAACTTGAACCTCTGATTGAATCGATGAGCAAAGAAGGACTTCAGACGTGCATTTCTGTCATTTTTAAAACTCTGGAAGAAGCAAAGCAAGGGAGTCCTCTTTTTCTCGATTTAATTGAAGATGCAGTCATTCTTTTTGATCGGGATCAATTTTTTGCTGGTATTTTAGAGCGTCTCAGGAAGAGATTGCAAGAGTTGGGCGCGCGCAGAGTCTGGAGAGGAGATTGGTGGTATTGGAACTTAAAGCCCGATTATAAGCCTGGAGAAATATTTGAACTATGACCAATGAGACTTTGGCTTTAAGTTATTTCCGCAAGGCATCCGATCGGCTTGATGTATTGGATTTATTGTTGAAAAAAGAGGCGTATTCTGATGTCATCAGAGAAGCGCAGGAATGTGTGGAATTGGCATTGAAGGCCATGCTCCGTTATGTGGGGGGTGGAGCCCCCAAAGATTCACGAAAAATATACAGGAACATTTTGAAAAAATCGCAGAAATCTCGAAGCGGCTCAGAAAAGAAAGAGAACTTGCATTTTACGGGGATGTCGATTTTATTCCAACGGAAAATTACACAGAGCAAGATGCGAAGCAAGCTCTCTCAGAAACGCAATGGGTAGTGGAAATTGCGAGACGAATGATAAGTGAAAAGTAAGAAAAGGTAAACCTATTTTTAAAGTGACAAGCCATGATTCAGTGGATTAATTTTGATCTCATCAGAAAATCAAATTTATCCTCTTATTAATGCATCATGGGTCATCGGGTGGGAATGCGTATCTTATTTATATGGGATTTGCACTGTCAAAAACTAATTTCGACACGGATTAATCTCTTCGCTTGGCAATATTTTCTTAAGTTTATAATTTAGATTAAATTGACCCAACAGAACTTAAGGGGAGATTCTATAAGGAACATCTGGAGAGAATAATTATTTATTCCACTTTACGATCGAACTTATGAAAGGAGAAAAAATCAGAGAGCGAAAAAAATCTCGGTCAAGGTTGAAGCTGTTTCCCAGATTTCGGATGTACTTCTGGGACGTAGACTGGGACGACCTTTTGGCCGACCCAGAGCGTTATAAGGCATTCATTGTCAGACGACTGGCAGATAAAGGGGATCAGCATGTTTTTGCATGGTTGAAAAGACATTTTGACCTCATTGAAATAGGAGAAATTGTGCTCAGTTCGCGGAGTGTCTCAGCAAAGACACAGGAATTCTGGCGGAATTATGTCGAGTATTTACGAGGAAGTCGTACGTCCCCAGGATAAGAGGGCTTTGCATGATTTCCCTTCGTGGATTGCCGAGACTTTCTACCTTGCAGGTGGAACCGCTTTGGCACTTCAGTTAGGTCACAGGTATTCTTATGATTTTGATTTCTTTGCACCTGTTGACTTTGACCCCGAGAGGATTGAAATCGATTTAGAAAAAATAGGACGTTTCATTGTTTTTGAAAAGGGAAAAGGAACACTGGAGCTTGCGTGGAACGAAACACGAATATCTCTATTGCACTATCCTTATCCTGTGTTAGAATGGGGGCCTAAGTGGGAGAACATTCGACTGGCATCCATATTGGATATTGGGTTGATGAAGCTCATGGCGGTTGCCAGTCGGGGAAGCAGGAAGGATTTCGTGGACCTGTTTTTCCTTAGTCAATTGGTGGCCCTCGAGTCCCTCTTTTCCAACTTGCCACGAAAATATGGTAGGACTTCCTACAATTTGTACCATATCGTCAAAAGCCTTGCTTACTTTGAAGACGCTCGGCAAGAGCCGATGCCCTCAATGATTAGGTCGTGCGATTGGCAAGAAGTGGAGGAATTCTTCCGAAAAGCTCAGGTCCGTATTGCTGAAAAGTTCTTTTGATTCTTATGGGTGAGCATGAAATAGAAGATCATGGGAAATAAGTGATAATGAAGATTTTGATGTAAAGTGTTTTTGTGATTATCATTTTACAAAGGTTGACATGATAGAAATAATTCCTAAAGATCAATGCAAGAAGTGCTAAAAATTTATCTCTGTAAAAAGGATATCATTTTCATAAACCTAATCCGTTGAAGATGAAAAACGCATGGCATCGCGAATGGGCATACCTTGATGTACGATGCGCATAAAGAAAACAGAGAGCAAACACAGGAAGATGAACCAGAAGGAACTTGAAAAATTTATTCAAAAGAATCGATTTCTCTTTTGGTCTGTGAGTGATACCCAGTTGTCCTCTATTCGTCCTGAACTCGTCGTTGAGACGATTTTAACCTATGGAAATGAAAAAAGTGTAGCGGAATTAATAAATATCTTAGGAATTCAGAACGTAGCCAAAATATTTTTTAAACAGATTTCCCGAAAAAGATGCAACTATCCACCTCGAACTCTTTATTATTTTTCTCTTTATTTCAAAAAATATGCATAAAGAAGTTTTAACAGAATCTCAAATGGAATTAATTCCTTTGCTCAGAAACTTTGCAAAAGAATTTTATCTCGTGGGAGGCACGGCGATTGCCCTTTACATAGGTCATCGTCGTTCGATTGATTTCGATTTATTTACCAAAGGAGAAATACATCGATTCAGAATAAAAAAAGAAATTGAAAAGTCTGGTTTCCAGATCGAACAGGTGCTTTATGAGGCGTTTGATCAGGTACACTTTCTTGTGAATTCGGTGAAACTCACGTTTTTTCATTTCCCTTATCCAATTGACTATGCAAACTATTTTGAAGATATCATTGCAATGCCTTCTTTATTGGATTTGGCCGCGATGAAAGCCTTTTCGTTGGGAGGCCTTGCTAAATGGAAAGACTATGTGGATTTATATTTTATATTCAAAAATTATTTTTGTTTTAAGGAGGTAGCGACCAGAGCATTTTCTTTATTTAAAAATGAATTCAACGAAAAACTTTTTCGTGAACAACTTGCCTATTTCGAGGATGTGGATCACTCTGAACCCATTGATTTTGTGGCAAATTCTATAAATGAAGCAGAGATAAAAACATTTCTGACAGATATTGCACTCACTCCATTTTCATGAAGCCAATCCACCAAAAGAGGCACAAAAAGAGGGAGAACAAGAGAAAAAAGGCAGTTGAGTTAACCGGAAATAGGGAAAAGCCAAATTTGGTTCGATCGTGAAAAAAGATTTCCTCTTGGATCAAATTTGAGATCATCGTTTGTCAGCGGCATTCAAATTCTCCTGGATGAGGAAATCAATTGGCGCGTTTCCGGAAAGTAAATTCGTGTTGTTTACATTCAATGTCTTACAAAATCAAAATAGTTCATAGAGTTGTTTGCTAAATAAGTCACTGAAAATTGGATCGACTGTGAAACCCTTATCTTATAAAAAAGTCAAAACACATTTTTATTCCCGAAACATTCTTTTACTCATTCTTTTTACTTTTTGCACAAGATTTGCTTTATTCATGGGAGTAAAACCATGGCATGATGAGGTGATTCAAGAACGGATCATTACAATCAATTCAGATGCCATGGGGTATCACCTATTGGCCATTTCGTTATTGGAACATCAACGTTTTGAGATCGAAGGCCATCCAGAAGCATTACGTACGCCAGGCTATCCATTATTTATCTGTGGAATTTACCGGATTTTTGGAATTCGGCCCTGGGTGGTTTTGTTGGCTCAGATCATTTTAGAAATGCTTTCCTGTGCTTTGCTCTATTTTAACATTTCACGCATGCTCAATTCAAGGATTGCATTCTTCTCTTGCCTTTTTTATGCGTTGGATCCGGTTTTAATTCTTCATTCTGTATTATTAATGTCTGAGATCCTTTTTGTATTCTTTTGTATTTTGGGGTTCACATTTTTTTGTAGAGCTTTTCAAAATTTGTCTCTGAGAAAATCGATTTTCTTTTACAGTTTGTCTGGTCTTTGTTGGGGACTGGCCACCTTGGTGAGGCCGATTTCAGCTTATATAGGATTGATTTTTGTTTTGGGGCTCTTTTTTCTGTACCGAAAGCAAATCAAAATCGGACTTCGATATGCAGTGATTTGGGCTCTTGTATTTTTTGTGACATTAAGCCCATGGTTTTTGCGAAACTACAAGACATTTGGTCATTTTTCTTTTTCTACTTCAGGCGCTTATAATTTATTGGCCCTGTACACAACTCCAATGGAAGCACAAAAAAGAAAACAAGAGCCCAGACTTGTACGGGTATCGCTTTTTTCTGAGGCAGAGGAATGGATGAGAAAAGATGGGCATGATCCGAATGCGTTAAATCCTTTTGAAAAGGCCAAATATTGGAAACGGCTTGCATTTTGGTACATTTCAAGTGATTTGATGGTATTCGTAAAAAGTTACTTTTTGGGGATTGTTCATACTTTTATCAATGTGGGCACTGGTGGGTATGCCCCATTGCTTGGATTTTCATGGACTTATTTTGATATGAAAGCCTATTCGAACATTTTTGATCTGGCGAAGGCTTTTTTGAAAACCAAAACTATCCAGGAATTGCTCATTACAGGATTTATAAGCATTTTCTTTTTGATCTCATATGTGGGGTTAATCCTTGGACTTTTGAAAAGTTGTCAAAATCATTTGACTCAAAATTTGTTATGGGTTAACTTTGCAATAGCGATTTATTTTATAGGTATTCCAGGTCCTGCGGGTTTGTGCCGGTTTAAATTACCTGCAATACCTTTTTATTTGCCGTTTGTGGGGATTTGGATAACCTCTGAAAATTTATGAGGGAGACAAGATATTTAAAGAAAAATGAATAAGTCTTCCAAAATATATATTGCTGGACATGCTGGCATGGTTGGCTCAGCAATTTATAGAAAGTTGATAGCTGAAGGATATACCCACATACTTACCGCAGATTACCCCGGTTTAGATTTGAGACGGCAGGTAGAAGTCGAAGAATTTTTCGAGATTAACAAACCTGAAATTGTAATTGTCGCTGCTGCTAAGGTAGGCGGTATACTTGCTAACAATACATATCGTGCTGAGTTCATTTATGATAACTTAATGATAGAAGCAAATATCATTCATGCATCATATTTGAATAATGTTGATAAGTTGATTTTTCTTGGTAGTTCCTGTATCTATCCAAGATTAGCTCCACAACCAATGAAAGAAGAATATTTACTATCTGGTTATTTAGAATATACAAATGAGCCTTATGCTATTGCCAAAATTGCTGGAATAAAATTATGTGAAAATTATTATAAGCAATATGGATGTAATTTTTATTCAGTTATGCCAACAAATCTTTATGGGCCAAATGACAATTTTGATTTAGAAACTTCTCATGTTTTACCAGCATTGATTCGTAAGTTTCATGATGCGAAGGAAAGGAATTTAGAATTAAGAATTAAGGAGACAGAATTAAGTAGTAAGGAGACAGAATTAAGTAGCGAGAAGAAAGAATTAAGAATTAAGAATTCAGAAGAGGAAAAATATAGTAATATACTAAGCAACAAAAATCAAACACATCCTACGGTAACCATCTGGGGGACTGGGAAACCTAGACGCGAATTTTTATATGTTGATGATTTAGCAGATGCGATTTACTTTTTGATGAATAAAATTGATGCAAAAGACATTTACGAACAAGGTATTACACATTTGAATATTGGTACAGGTGAGGATTTAACGATTGCTGAGTTGGCAGAGTTAATTAAAAATATAGTTGGTTTTGAAGGTGAAATTGTTTACGATACAAGTAAACCGGATGGAACCCCACGAAAATTACTTGATGTAACTCGTATTCACAATTTAGGATGGAAGCATAGGACGAGTTTGGAGGAAGGGATAAGGAGAACGTATGAGTGGTTTGCGGAAAGACATGCGGAAATTAGGGGTAGAATTAAGAATTAAGAAGACAGAATTAAGAATTAAGAAGATAGAATTTAGAGGGATGATGGGACAATCAAAATCTTTTACTGATTTGATAATATGGCAGAAAGCTCACAAGTTTGTTTTAAATGTATATGAATTGACGAAAGATTTTCCTAAATCTGAATTATACGGATTAACTTCTCAACTTAGAAGGGCAGCTGTGTCAATTTAAGCGAATATTGCAGAAGGATTTGTTAAAAATGGAATTGCTGATAAATTGCGTTATTATAATATAGCTGAGGGCTCAATACATGAATGCAAATACTATTTAATTCTTTCAAAGGACTTAGGTTATATTGATGATTTACAATTATTAGAATTATTAGAAGAAATTTCAAAATTATTGGGTTCATATATGAAAAGTATAAATAAATCAAGAGGTTGATTATAAATTTTTTTCAACTACTTAATTCTTACTCCTTAATTCCTGAATTATCATTTATTACTTAATTCTTAATTCTCTAATTTATACATTTAATTTGGAATTCAACTATGTCTAAAAAAATCGCTTTAATCACCGGCATAACAGGTCAAGATGGTAGTTACTTAACTGAAATATTACTTGAGAAGGGGTATGAAGTGCATGGGATTATTCGAAGAAGTAGTTCGTTTAATACTCAAAGAATTGACCATCTTTATAATAATCCGGAGATAATGAATAAAAAATTATTTTTGCATTATGGAGATGTAGTAGATTCAAGCAGTATAAATAGATTACTTGAGAAAATTGAACCAGATGAAATTTATAATTTAGCTGCTCAATCGCATGTTAAGGTTTCTTTTGAAGTGCCGGATTATACAGCACAGGTAGATGCACTTGGTACATTAAGATTTATTGATGCAATTAAAGAAGTTGGACTTGAACGAAAGACTAAATTTTACCAGGCATCTACAAGTGAATTATATGGAAAAGCAGTAGAAGTTCCGCAGGATGAAAACACTCCGTTTTATCCTCGTTCACCTTATGCAGTTGCAAAGTTATATGCTTATTGGATAATCAAAAATTACAGAGAGGCTTACAATATATTTGCAGTGAATGGAATTTTATTTAATCACGAATCTCCACGAAGAGGAGAAACATTTGTAACTCGTAAAATTACCAGAGCAGTTGCAAGAATAGTTTTAGGATTGCAGGATAAATTAGTACTTGGAAATTTAGATGCCAAAAGAGATTGGGGTTATGCTCCGGAATATTGTGAAGGAATGTGGATGATGCTACAGTATCCGGAGCCGGAGGATTTTGTTTTAGCGACGGGAGAAACTCACTCTGTTCGAGAATTTTGTGAATTAGCTTTTCGTGAAATGGGAATTGAATTAGAATGGCAGGGCGAAGGTGTCGATGAGAAAGGACTCGTTAAATCTATTAACAAAGAAAAATTTGAAAGTCTCTTAACAAACAGCGTTCAAAATTGTAAAATTGAAACTGCTCGTTGGTTACTAAATACCAGTAAACTTCTTAATTCTTATTCTTCACTCCTTAATTCTATTGTTGTTTTCGTCAGTCTAGACTACTTTCGTCCCACAGAGGTTGATTTGTTAGTTGGTAATCCCACAAAGGCTAAACAAAAAATTGGCTGGGAAGCAAAAACGAAATTCGAGGAATTGGTAAAATTGATGGTAAAAGCAGATTTTGAAAAAGTTTTAATTAAAGGTTATTAATGAAAAATAAATTCCAAAAAGCATTCAACAAATTCAACACACTTATTCAATATCCAAAACTTATCTCAACTATTTTTAATAAAGTTAATCGAGGTTTTTGTAAAGATTTACTTTTCTTAAAAAACGATCTTAATTTTAATTTTTCTACAATAATTGATGTGGGTGCAGCTGTAGGCGAATATACAAGAGCTGCAAATTTTATTTTCCCTGAAGCCCACATATTTACTTTTAAGCCAATACCAAACAGTTTTGAAAAGTTAGAAAACATATCAAAAGAAATTAAAAACATGCAACGCTTCAACTTGGCTTTAAGTGATAAAGAAGGAGAAGCAGAGTTCCATCTAAATGAATTTAGTTTCTCTAGTTCATTGCTTAACATGACTAAGACACACAAAGAAATTTTTCCCTTTACCAAGAATGAAACAATAATTAAGGTACGAACAAATAAGTTGGATAATGTTTTGGAAGATCTTGATCTTAGGAAACCTATACTTTTAAAGATCGATGTACAAGGCGCTGAGTTGCACGTATAAAAGGAGCAACTGAATCACTCAATAATATTGATGTAATCCAATTCGAAGTAAGCTTTATGAATTTTTACGAGGGGCAGGCTTCAATTGAGGATGTTATTTATTTTCTCAAATCTTTTGGGTTTAGTGTATTTCTTCAAATAAGTCCAGTTTTTAAAGACAAAACATTACTATATTCAGATTTTATATTTTTTAAAAATAATAATGAATTGTAAGAACTGTTTATCAGAAGATTTAACGGTTTTAGATAGGAAGCCTGAGTATTCCTTGATTAGATGTAATTCTTGTTTTTTCTTTTTCAAAGATGTTCGAGAAACTAACTATGAATCTTTGACAGAAAAAAATTATATTGTCTATAATTTTGATAGATATAAAGAGGCGATCGAGATTAGCAAAATAATTAAAAAATTTTTCAAAAAAGATAGTGTAAGCATCCTAGAAATTGGTAGTGGAACTAGTTCATTGCTATCCTGTTTACAAATATTTGGATATGATGTTACCGGAGTTGAACCAAGTAAAGTAGCTGTTCAATTATCAAAGAAAGTATTTCCGAATATTGAAGTGATAAACGATTATTTTAGAGCGAATTTAATTACAAAAGAAGTAGATGTCATACTTTTATATGATGTCATAGAGCATCTTGAACCAAGTAACAAATTGTTTGAAGAAATTTACGATTTTATGACACCCAATGTTTTGTTGTTAGTGAAAAGTGGTAATCCACTTTCTTTCAATGCTCGGCTGGGATTTTCTCATTGGCAGTATGTACTTATTGATCAACATATTTCTTTCTATTCTGAAAAAGCTTTAAAAAGGTTTTGTGAATTAAAAAACTTGAGATTGCTAAAATATTTAAAATTTAGACACGCTTACGGTGGTTATCATTTTTTAAAAATTCTTAAAAATTTTATTAAGTTTACTTTAATGAAATTGCATATTGATTCTTTTTTAAGCAGAGATTTCACTATTGAGCTAGCAAATGACCATTTTATCGCAGTTATTAAAAAAAATATTTTATAAATATCATCGTTTTCGCACCTATATATTTCTTAAAGGATGTAAAAAAGTTGGAGACCATATTCAATTAGGCTTCCCTTTAACTTTCGAAGGCAAGCATCAGATCGAAATTGGTGATGATTCATCAATTGCCTCTTTTGTCCATATCTGGGGGCATGGTGGTGTAAAGATTGGAAATAGAGTAATGATTGCAACGCATGTAGCAATTACTTCATTAACTCATGATTACACTTATGAAAATATGCGTTTTGCCCCAATTATTGCTAAACCAGTAGTTATTGAAGATGATGTTTGGATTGGATCTAATGCAGTTATAAACCCAGGCGTTACTATTGGAAGAGGAGCTGTGGTCGGTGCTGGCGCAGTAGTGACAAAAGATGTGCCTCCCTATGCTATTGTGGTTGGCGTTCCTGCAAGAATATTAAAGTATCGTGAAATTAAGTACAAGAACAATGAAAAAAGTATTAGTTAAAAATTCTATTTACGGATTGGCACAAACGGTTATAAATCTACTCCTTTTGTTTTTCACTATTCCAGTTTTTATTAAAATGCTTGGTAGTGAGGCTTACGGGGTATTCGCATTGATGATGGTAGTTGGAAATTTAAATACATTTACAAATTTAGGTTTAACAAGTTCTTTAATAAAGTTTTTAGCAGAACAAGATAAAACGGAAGAATCAAATATAGATATTCTTACAAATCTTCTTTTAACACTAATGGTTAGTTTGCCATTTACAATTATTGCAATTCGGTTTTCACGGTTTGTTTTGTTAGATATTCTTAAGATACCATTGAACATGTTTGATGGAGCAAAGTGGCTTTACTTTTGGTTGCTTCTAGCAAACTTTCTTTTACTTGTGGGTCAGGTGTTTAAATCCATTCTTGATGCACGTCAGAAGATATATGTTACAAGTTTTCAGCAAATCTTTTATAACATTGTGTATTGGGGGCTGATATTGGTTGTACTGAATTTTAACCAAAATCTTTCTGGAGTAGGTTTGGCTATTTTTGTATCGGCTTTTGTATGGTTCGCAATTACATCAATTAGTGCGATTAAAGAATGGGGCGCAATCTCATTTGCGAACTTATCAAATGGTTTCAAAAAATCAGCTAAAAAACAACTGATTTATGGATTAAAGATATATACCAGTGGATTGATCGGGTTTTTCTATGAACCATTTTCAAAAATTTTAATCTCAAATTTTATTGGAATAAAGGAAGTTGGATTTTTTGACATCGCGTTAAAGTTAAGAAGTCAATTGTGGGGATTGGTTAATAAAATATTTTATCCATTATTTCCTTTCATTTCCGGGCAAAAAGATAAATTTGTTATAAGAAAGTATGTTCATGATATTGAACAAAAGGCATTTCTTGTTATTGTTCCATTGATAGCGATTATTGTTCTATTAATGCATCCTTTCGTAAAAATTTGGATTGGTGAAAATGTAGAGATTATTTCAATTACAGCTATATTTATAATAAGTTTTCATATGATAGGTAGCGCAGTAATACCCAATTACCAGTTTTTAATGGCTAAGAATTTGGCTCAAAAAACAATAATATTACAGCTTTCAAATGTAATTTTTAATGCATTAATTTTTGGAGTTACAGTTCATTTACTTCGCTATTATGCGTCGATTGCTGGAAATGTAGCTGCTATAATGAGCGCTTTTTTTCTTTCCCTTTATTATCAAAAAAAATATTTAGACAGTTTAATTTTTGATTCATTTTCACAAGTATTAAAACTCATTGCTTCATTTTTTATTTTAATTTTATTAGGGTCCATAATAAAAATGGTTTTAGATGGGCATAATATTTTAATGATAATAGTCATTCCTTTAATTTTATTACCAATAACAATTTTGTTATATAAAGTATTTGGTCTTGTTAGACTTGAAGATATTCATCGTTATTTTGGAAAACATAATATGCTTGCTCGTACATTTGCGAAAATTTATTATACGGGAGACTATTTGAAATGATTGGATTCACTCCAATTATAAAAGATTACGTGAAAAGTCGCCTTGGCTTTAGGACAACAACTGTTCTCGCTGGTTTACTTACAAAAATCAAAATATCGCTAAGACATATGATGGACATATTGTTTTTCCCATTAATTGTCATATCTGCGATTGTATTTCGCTACATTAGAAAGAATTCCTTCTCTGGTTTTACTGTCTCAAAACTGGTTATGTTAAAAATTGGAGTTTACCCTATAATAGATCATTATTATGAGCCGCTTTTTAATAAGAAACACTTAAGATATTCATTGCGTGTAGATCGTAATTTGCCCGGAATTAATATGAATGACAATGAACAACTGCAAATATTAAGTCAATTTAATTATTGTGATGAATTATTAGAATTCCCGCTCCAAAAAACAAGCAATAAAAGAGAATTTTGTTATAATGAAGGTCCTTTCCGTTCTGGGGATGCGGAATATTTATATAATATGATTCGACTTTTTAAACCAAGAAAGTACATAGAAGTAGGTAGTGGCAGCTCAACCCTTATGGCGATAAATGCAATAACAAGGAATAAGCTTGAGGACAAAAAATATGATTGTGATATAACCTGTATTGAGCCATTTGAAAACGATTGGTTGGAGAGTTTGGGTGTCAGAGTTATTAGAAAAAAAGTTGAAGAAGTCGATAGAAAAATATTTAAGGATCTCGATAGAAATGATATTCTATTTATTGATTCCTCTCATATAATTCGACCACAAGGTGATATACTTTTCTTATATTTGGAAATTTTGCCAACTTTGAATAAAGGTGTTATCGTTCATATACACGATATATTCACACCGAGAGATTATCTTGATGAATGGGTAGGAGAAAATTTTTGGAATGAACAATATTTATTAGAAGCATTTTTAACTAATAACAAAGAGTTTAGGATAATTGGAGCAACTAATTATCTTTCACATAAATATCGTGAGCAATTTGCTGCTAAATGTCCGGTGTACAAAATGCAGCATGGAAGAGAGCCAGGTTCTTTTTAGATAGTAAAGAGTTAACATATATGCATCGTGTGGGGTAAATTAAATGCAAATGGATACTTAGACAGTCGATACATTAGCCCTGACCTTTTTATTAATAGCCTAAAGCAAATAATGTTAATGGGTGATTTTTTGTGAATCGGCAGTTTTACTTACAATACTTTCTTATACGGGGAACCCCAACTATAGTAAAACATGGTGTGAATGGTTATTTACTCCCTTTAAAAGCAGATGGCAAAGATTATGCAGAAAAAATTATTGAAATCATTAATTCCGGAACTTATGAGCATCTTTGCAATTCTTCACGTCAGCGATATGAAGAAGTCTTAAATTGGGATACAGCCGGTAAAAAACTTAGAGAAGAAGTTGAAAGAATTATATAATTAATATGGAAAAATTGGCTCAGATTTTAATATATCTTTTGATATTATTTGTAACCAACATTTTTGGTTTATTTAATGTTCTTGAAGACTATAGATTGCCTGGGATTGGTAAACCAAGTGATTTTGTCCTTGAAATTTTATGGATACTTTTATTATTTGCAGTGGTACAAAAAAAGCTTACACATCTTCCTTCGAATGTGAAATCCCTTATGGTGTCAAATTTACTGATTATTTTTTATATATTCTTCTTAGTATTTCACACTGTTTATGTAAAAAATCTTGAGACTTTTAATTATTCTTTAAGGGTGGCCGCTCCCTTTTTATATTATTCTTTGTTTTTAGTCCCAATTCTGCTTATTGATAATGAGCGATATTTATATAAATTTATAAATTTTTTAAGATTGTGTGGGTCTATAATAGGTATCGTCACAATTTTGAGTAACCTTTTAGGATATAATATAGGAAAAGGAGTTTATTCTGCTCATGAAGGAAGATTTGTTAGGCTATACTATTCAGGTTTTTTTAATTATTTTGTTATTTTGATGTGGTTAGGGAATTTTTTATTAAAGCGGACTAAAAGGTCTTTCGTAAAAATTTCATATATAGAACTATTAATAAATTTTCTCTCTATTGTTTTGTTTGTAGGAAGAACAAGAATCATTGTGTTATTGTTAATGATTTTTTATACTGGTATGTTTTTAACCAAAGGGGTTGTACAAAAATTTAAAATTATTTTAGGGCTATTAGTTTTGCTTGGTGGAAGTATTATTGCTCTAAAAATTTGGGGATTCCCAATTGTTACAATTAGTGAAAGATTTTTGCGAGGTATAGATCAACTAAAAGATCCAGAATGGGCATTATCTGGAAGATGGAGGTTGATTAGATGGGGTTTTTCTATTTTTGCTATGACCCCACTATTTGGAACAGGTTTTGTTCATATTAGATCTGATTTTTTTCAAAATTATCTTATAGGGTTTACTGGAGAACAAATAACCTTGAATGTGGATTTTGGATTAGTGTCAATATTGTATACTACAGGAATTTTGGGATTTTTAATAATTTTAAATTTTATTGCTAAATTTTTAATTAGTTTATATAAGAAACTTAAGCTCCAATTTAATTCTAATAAATATGATCTCAAATTTATTTTTGGATTATCCGTTTTTGCAAATTTTTTGTTTATTTTTTTTGTAGAGCAAATTGCTGGAGGCGAGTTTATCACAAGGGGAATGGCAATAGATTTGCTTTCTGGAGGATTTGCCGTAAAGTTTTTATTGGGAGAGAAAAAAATCCGTGAAGATTAGTATAATCACTCCATCGTTTAATCAGGGAAGATTTATTGAACAAAATATTCTCTCTGTCCTGAATCAAAATTATCCAAATTTTGAGCATATCGTTGTGGATGGTGGGTCGACAGATGACACTCTTGTAATTTTAAAAAAATATCCGCATCTGAAGTGGATTTCAGAAAAAGATGAAGGGCAGGCAGATGCTTTAAATAAAGGATTTAAAATGTCAAGTGGGGAAATTATAGGCTGGTTAAATGCGGATGATTATTATTTGCCCAATACCTTTAATAAAGTTGCAATGCACTTTTTAAATAAAAAGGTAAAATGGATTGTGGGGAATATTAGATTATATTTTCTTGAAATTAATAAGATGATGGATTGTAAAAGTCCTAGGATTACATATCAAAGCATATTAACAAGTCCTGATATAGTTAAACAACAAGGTACTTTTTTCCGTAGAAGTATCTTAGTGCAAGTAGGTGGGTGGAATAAAAAATATTTTATGGTAATGGATTTTGATTTATGGTTACGATTATCAAAAATAACTCCTCCCAAAATGGTTGATGATTATTTTGCAGTGTTTGTGATTCATTCGCACCAGAAAACCAATCCTAAAAATATTATTCGACAAACAAAGGAGATTATAGAAATTTTGAGAATGAATAAAGCATCGGTAATTTGCATTGGGAGAATTGTCATAAAAAAGATAAATAATCTATTGCGCTACTTAATTAAATTATTTTTGATTAAGATTGGATTCATTGAAAAGGACTTTGAAAATATTCCATGGCGAACAATAAAAAAACTATAAAAGTTCTTCATATTTTAGATGGAGTGGCCCGAGGTGGCCTAGAAACACTGGAACTTGACTTATCTCGAAATGCCTCATCTTATGGTTTGGATTTAATTTTTGTAGTCTGTCGAAAAGGGGACCTATTTGATGAATTTAAGAATTCAGGGGTTCCTTTTTATTATTTTCACAGAAAATGGCCGTTAGATCCATTGGTTTTATTAAAACTTATAAAACTAATTCGAAAGGAAAAAATCAACTTAATTCATGTCCATCAAGATGTAACAGCGGTTCATGGGTATATTGTTTCTGTACTTACTAGGACAAAAATTGTTCAATCAATTCATGGGTTTAGTGATAAAAGATCTTGTTCCGGTAAATTGGTATTGAAATCGTATTTGAGCCATAAAATAGCCAGTTATTTATTTCATAAAACTTTTTGCGTCTCTCATTATTTAAAGAGAGAACTAATCAAACAAGGGTATTGTGCAAAAAAGCTAAAAGTATTATACAATGGGATTGATTTTAAAAGAATAGGCAATCCAAAAACAAAGATACAATTTAGTGGTTTAAAAGAGAGAAAAAAATTTGTTTTTGGGATGGTGGGAAATTTTAATTATGTTAGAAACCATAAAATTCTATTGGAAGCATTTGCAAGATTGGAAGTTGAAAAACCTAATGTAAATCTAAAACTAGCCGGAAAAGGCGAACTTTTTGAACCAATGAAAAAATATGCTCAGAGGCTTGGTATTGGCGAGAAGGTAGAATTCTTAGGAAGTATAAGTAATCTTCCTGAATTTTTTAATCGTATAGACTGTTTTGTCTATAGTTCAAGATCAGATACATTTGGAATTGCAGTAGTAGAGGCAATGTACTCCAAATTGCCAGTTATTGTTTCCGATAATGGACCTTTCCCAGAACTCACAGAAAATGGAAAATATGCTAATTTATTTAAAGCCAATGATGTCAATTCCCTTTTTTTAAAAATGAGAGAAATGATCGAACAGTATGAAAAAAAGAGATTTCGACTTACGGAAATTAAAGATAAAATTGTGAATAGATTTTGCATTGAGAATTATATAAAGCAGTTAAAATTAGAGTATTCTGAAATACTATAAAAACAACAAGAGAGGAATTCATGTCTCAGAATCAGCCCCTTGAAATTTTAATGGTGGGTCCTCGCAAGCACATTCGTGGACCCATTCCTTATATTACGGATTTATTGGTCTCGGGATTGGAATCTCTCGGATGTCGGGTGACTTTGCTTTCCTGTTGGGGGCAGGATCGGCCAGACGAAAGCGTACTGGAAAAAATAATAGACCGGATACGCGATGTGATTTTCATTACAAAGCAGGCCAGAGCCAGGCATTTTGATGTGGTTTATATCCATTCGGCTCATGATATGATATACCGAGAAATCTTGTTGCTTTCGGCATTGCGTTTAACCAAAACACCTGCAGTGATGCTGTTTCATGGAAGTCGGATAGAAAAATTATCAGGCAGGAAAAACACAGTTTTTTTTGTCAGTACATGGATTGCCTTAAAATTGGCTACAGGGCTGCTCGTTTTGTCGACTGAAGAAGAAAAAGCGTTTAAATCGATTTGGCCATGGGTGAGATGTGGGGTTGTACCCAACCCAGTAAAGTGTCCACCAATAAATATTCGAAAAAAGACGATATTTCAAAAATCTTCGCGGCCTTTTAAACTTATTTTTGTGGGGCGGTTTATTCCTGCGAAGGGTGTATTAGAAATTGTAGAGGCTTTTCCCAAGGTCATCCAAAAAGTGCAGTGTGAATTGATTTTTGCAGGCGAGGGCCCTCTCCTAAAAGAAATGCAATCCCGAATAAAAAAATATGGCCTGGATGATAAAGTGACCTTTACAGGGTATCTCGATAGAGAAAAAATGTGGAATCTATACAAAGAGGCAGATGTGTTGCTTTTACCCACGTATCATCCTGAAGGGATGCCCATGGTGGTTTTGGAAGCCATGGCCAATGGCGTGGGGGTGATTTGTTCCCGGATTCGAGGCATGGCAGATTATCTAAAAGAGGGGATTCATGCCTTGTTTGTTCCGCCAAAGGCTCCTGATATATTGGCTGAACGGATTATTGAATTGCTCTCTAATCCAAAAATCCTTTCGCGGATGCACAAAGCCAATGTTGACTATGCCCAGGAGTTTGATCCTGTGAAGGTGGCGCGTATCCATTTGGATGTGATTTATTCGCTTATTCCAGAATTAAAAAAACGAAATACAAAGCGGGAAGTGCAGAAATCTTGAAAGATATCGAAGAGGAGTTGGCTTGAGTAAACGATCGTTTACATGGAGCCCCAAAACTGCGGTGTATCGATTGGCTTCAGCGAGGTATCCTTCCACTCCTCCTTTTCATCCCAGTGTGCAGTATCCCGAATATCAATGGAAGTCCTTTGGGCCAACCAATTGGGTCTACGAAGGGGTACGGGAATTGTTCTATATGCTAGGCCTGGATAAAAATCGGTACCAGACTCCTGATTGGAATCCTTGTGGGGATTTTATTCAACCTGGGGATAAAGTGGTGGTGAAACCCAATTACCTTTGGCAATCTCACAAATATCGTCCCAATGAGTGGGAGCAAGTCATTACACACGGATCATTGGTGCGAGCAGTCGTGGATTATGTGTTGATTGCTTTAAAAGGAAGAGGAGAAGTGTGGATTGTGGATGGTCCCCAGCTCGATGCCGATTGGCAAGAAATCACAAGACGCACTGGAGTGGAAAAAGTATGTGAGTTTTATCATTCTGTGAGTTCTGTGCCCGTACGGCTTTTGGATTTGCGGGATTGTTTTATTCTCGTTCGGGAGGATGTGGCGTATGCCAGAAAACCTTTACCGGGAGACCCTTTGGGTTCACTGGTCATTAATCTAGCGCATCGGAGTCATTTTATCGGGCATTCAGGAGAAGGGAGATATTTTGGAGCAGATTATGATCAAAAAGAAGTCAATTTCCATCATTCAGAAGGAAGGCACGAGTACCGGCTTTCCAAAACAGTGGCCAGTGCAGATGTGTTCATTAATCTTCCAAAGATGAAAACCCACAAAAAAGTAGGTGTGACGTTATGTCTCAAAAATTTGGTCGGAATTAATACAGGTCGAAATTGGCTTCCCCATCATACGGATGGGGATCCCTCTACAGGAGGAGATCAATTCCCCCAAGGCACCCTTAAGACAAAATCCGAAAGGTGGGGAATCCGTCGATTCCAACACTGGACACTCCAGTATCCTCAAGTTTTCGCCCCTATCTTTCGGTTGGCTAAAAAAATGGCCATTCCCATTTATGGCCGCACTGAGGAAGTCATTCGAAATGGCAATTGGTATGGAAATGATACGGCCTGGCGTATGGTGCTTGACATCAATCGATGTCTGCTATACACAGATGGAGAAAGATTTCCAGTAGAGTCACCCAAACGGTATTTTGCGATTGTCGATGGAGTTGTTGCAGGCGAGGGGAATGGTCCTGCAGTGCCAGATCGATTTGAAGCAGGGGTTCTCATCGCAGGTTTTAATCCTGTGGCTGTGGATTGTGTCGCCACACGGCTCATGGGTTTTGATCCCATGAAATTGGCCATGCTTCGTGAAGCATTCCAAGATTCGGATTTGCCTTTGGCTCCATTTGTTTATTCTGATATTCACATTGTCAGTAATGTCAAAGAATGGCAAGGTCGCTTGACCGATTTAAAATCAGAATTCTGTTTCCGGTTTCGGCCTCATTTTGGGTGGAAAGGCCACATTGAGTGGGACATGTTGGGTGAATTCCAAAAATAGGAGAATCTCGTTGCGGTTTTCTTATTCCAATTGGAGATGGTTAAATCTTTATTTCCGGTTTCCCCATTTTATGAAAAATGGCATTGCCCTTTTATATTCTTTCCAACAAAGGCGGAATCGATTCGGGAAAATTTTTAGAGAGCAACTGGAAGAATTGCAAAGAAATCGCTCTCTTTCTTTTGAAGAAAGAACTCGGGATCAATTCCAGCGTTTAAAGGCGCTTTTAATCTATGTACGAGATAATGTCCCGTATTACCATGATTTATTCCAGAGCATTGGATTTTCTCCCGAATCTTTTCAGAAATTTGAGGATTTGAGGCAAATTCCTCTTTTAGACAAGGAAACTGTGCGTACTGAAAAAGATCGGCTCATTTCAAAGGCAAAGCTTGGCCCGATAATTCACACGCATACCAGTGGCACTACGGGGAAGGCTTTACATTTGCTTCTCACGCGGGAAGCCAGCCAACGTGCCTATGCCTGTGTATGGTTTCACTATACTTGGGCAGGCATTCAACGAGGCGATCGGATTGCCACTTTTGCAGGACATCCAGTCGCACGGCCTGAAAGCTTAAAGCCTCCTTTTTGGATTTATGATCCCTTGGAAAACGAAATGTTTTTTTCTTCTTACCACATCACCCCTGCCACACTTCCGTTCTATGTGAAGGCATTGGCTCAATTTCGTCCAGTGCTTATTCGGGGTTATCCTTCTAGTATTTATCTTCTTGCAATGTATCTTTTACAAACTGGCCGAGATGATATTCGACCGAAGGCTGTTTTTACTTCTTCCGAAACCTTGTTTGATTTTCAGCGCAAGGCCATAGAACAGGCCTTTGGGTGTAAAGTGTATAGTTACTATGGGAATACAGAACGGGTGGCGCATCTGTTAGAATGTCAAGAGAGGAATTTTCATGTGATTACTGAAAGTTGTGTCATTGAAATCTTGCGACCGGATGGTTCCCCTGCTTCTTTTGGGGAGTGTGGTGAACTGGTATGTACAGGATTATTTGATCGGGCAATGCCTCTCATTCGGTATCGAGTGGGCGACATGGGAATCTTTTCGCCTGATCGATGCCCTTGTGGTATTAATACACCGATTTTAAAAACCATTACAGGAAGGGTAGAGGATGTGGTGGTCACCCCGGACGGTCGGCACGTAGGGAGGTTGGATCATGCGTTCAAAGATACACTCACTGTGAAAGAAGCGCAGATTGTTCAAGAAAAATTAGATTCTATTTTGGTAAATATTGTCCCCCGTGAGGGATTTGGCCCAGAAGATGAAAAACGGATTTTAAGAGAATTGCGATTAAGACTCGGAGAGGCAATTCAGATCCAAATTCAAAAAGTAGAGCGTATTCCAAGAACAGAAACAGGAAAATTTCGATTTGTGATTTCAAAGGTTCCGATGGAACTTGGAAGTAACAAACAATAATTGAATAATGGATACAAGATTCATTTTTCACACGATTGACCAATTGTGCAAATTTATTGAGGCATCTGGGTATCGAGGATATGATCCATACGATGTATTGAACTGTTCACTGTTGTTATGGATCGCGCGGCACAGTCGGTGGATGGGGGTGGCTCTGACTCAGATGTTTCGATTCTTCCCATTTAATATACGCTCTTTCTTTAAGATTCCTCAACTTCCCAATGCTAAGACAATGGCCCTATTGGTACGAGCATATCTCAAACTAAATGCTTATTTGGAGGATGAGATTTACTTGAAACGAGCTCGTCTTTGTTTGGAGTGGTTAGATACGCATCGTTCCCCTGGCTTCAACAATGCCTGCTGGGGCTACAGTTTCCCATGGTGTACTGTGAGGCAATTTCTGGAACGTGATGCTCCATCCATTGTGTGCACATCTTTTGTTGCCCATGCGTTCATAGATGCTTACGAAACATGGGGGGATTTATCACATCTGCGTGTTGCCCGCTCGGCTTGTGATTTCATTTTATATGATTGTCCACGTATCACTAAAGGATCAACTTACTGCTTCAGCTATAGCCCTTTTGGAGAAGTCCCGGTCCATAACGCCAACCTATTAGGGGTCTCTGTCTTGAGTCGAGTTTACAGACATACAGGTGAAAGAACGCTTTTAGAGGCAGCCCTGCCGGCTCTACAGTATACGCTTAACGATCAGAACGAGGATGGCTCTTGGTATTACCATGGTCCATATCAAGGTAGAGATGGTACTATTGACAATTTTCACACTGGCTTTGTCTTAGAATGTTTGCGTGAGTTCCAGGAGAATACTAATTATGACTTAAGACGTATTATTGAACGAGGACAAACATTTTATGAGCAGCACTTTTTTGGACCGGATGGTACCCCATACCGTAAGCTCGGGTCTCCGTATCCGGTGGACATTCGAGATTCTGCTCAGTTTCTTGTAGTACTAGGAAGATTGAAAGAACTAAACCAGTATCAGCGTAGCTTGCTTGACAAAGTGTTAGGCTGGACTTTCCGTTCAATGCGTCATTCTAGCGGCTACTTTTATTTTCTCCGCTGGCGTAAATGGGCATATTCCCCTATGTACTTGCGTTGGCAAGCATGGATGTTATGGGGTTTGGTCAATGTGCTTCCCGTCTATGAGGGACATAAGAAATGAAGATTGTCAATATTGTCGGTACTCGACCAAATTTTGTAAAAATAGCCTCACTGATAAAAGAGATGCATCGTTACCCCGACATAGAGCCTGTGCTCGTTCACACGGGGCAGCACTACGATGAAAACATGTCCAGGGTGTTCT